>Ga0209403_10002973_pt1 | contig 19598 bp, 19 predicted proteins | sample ArcticOcean_MG_C_8_FD_187440 | JGI IMG/M metagenome (GOLD analysis project Ga0209403, IMG submission 187440) | Marine microbial communities from western Arctic Ocean - ArcticOcean_MG_CB11_86 (SPAdes) (version 2) | ecosystem: Environmental > Aquatic > Marine > Oceanic | place: Arctic Ocean... | reverse complement strand
TCAGGAGAAGCTGGATATGAAATATATTTAAGAGAGGCAACTAAATTTGCTGATGATATGTGGAATGCAGTTCTTGACGCAGGCAAAAAACATAAATTAATGGTTATTGCACCTGCTCACCATAGAAGAATTCAAGCTGGAATTCTTTCATGGGGACAAGATATGGATGATCAACATAACCCTTTCCAATGTAACCTTGGTTACCAAGTTTCATTATCTGGCAAAGGAGAATGGAATAAAAAAGCTGACTATGTGGGTAAATCTGCTTTGGAAAAAATGGGCGCTGAAATCAAAGATGGAAAAAAACCATATAAACTTCAGTTAGTGGGACTTGAATTAGGTGGAAAACCTATTGAAGAGTATGCTCCTGATTTTTGGTTGGTTTCACCTGAGAGCGGTGGAGATCCTGTTGGATTTATAACATCTCCTTGGTATCATCCTGAAAAAAAACAAAATATTGCAATGGGATATGTGCCATTTGATGGATCACTAAATGCTAATGGTTTTCCCAAAGGTAAAGTTGGAGCTAAATATAAAGTTCATTTACCAGCTCAATATTCTGACACTCCAGGAACACCTGTAGATGCAGTAGTGGTGGATATACCATTTAAAGAATCTTTTAACGCTAATACAAGAGAAGTTGTTAAGGGTTAAATTTTTTTCTGGGGGAGATATAATCTCCCCCAAAAATGACAATAAATAATTAATGTTTACTGAATTCTTAAATATTATAATTGGATCATTAAAATTAGATAAAAATCTATATAAAGATAATAGAAATTTTGGCGAGGCAGCAATATATTTTGCAGGCTTAATTATGATTTTAGATGGCGTTGCTGGTGCAGTAGCCGCTAATACAGTAATTAAAACTGCAATTGGAATGTCAGGATTAACAGCAATACTTACATGGTTAGTTTGGGCTATATTCATATATGTGGTTGGAGTAAAACTATTTCCAGATAAAGAAAAAAAGGTTTCATTTAAAAAAGTACTAATTGGTGTGGGTTATGCTCATTCTCCAGGGTTAATTAGATTTTTTGCAGTAACACCTGACTTAATGATACCTATTATTTTTATTACCCAATTTTGGATTTTTGCAGGATTAATAATATCCACTAAACAAATCTTAAATTTAAAATCTAATTTTAAATCATTTGGAATAGTTTTTTTATCTTTTTTAATTATTGCTTTTTTGTCAATATCATTTGTGATGAGCAGAATGAATGCACTGCCAATTAGTGCTGTTAGCTAGATTGGAAACACAGTCTTAGAAACTCTACAAGATTTACAAATTTTAAAACCTGTTAATATTAAATTTTGAGAAACACTTTCATCTTCTTTTTTACATTCTTCACAAATATTATTTAATTCTTCTAAATTTTTTTGTTTTAAGTTTTTATAATAAAATTTTTTAATCATTATCTGTTAAACCAGCTCCCGCTCCAACTTGTTTAAGGCTTTCACTTTCTTCAACAAACGTTTCTTCAGAAAGTTTATAAAGATTTTCCCATTCTTTTTCAGAAAATGAATCTGAATTTTCTAAAAATTTTATCAAAATAGTATTTGCAGATTCTACAATTTCATTTTGTAAAAAATTTGAATAAATATTTAAATTAAAATTTAATAAAAACTCTTTATTATCAAATTTTAATAATATTCTTTTTCCTATAATTTCTGAAGCTCTACTTACAAAAGGTAAAAAAAGTAAAGGATATGCTATTTTTTCAAATTTAATTTCATTAAACTTTTCTAAAGATTTTATTTGATCTATAAAATTTGTACCTAATACAATTGGACAAAATTCAGAACTAGCTGTTTTATTATCTTTAGAAATAAAATTTAGATTTTCAAATTTTTTTATTTTTCTATTATTAAAGAAATTATTTAAATTTTTAATCCCTGGAAGCCCAAACATTTCAAGTATTTTAATATTTTTTCCAACTTCTTCTGAAATGCCCCACGAATATCCAGCAGCTCTACTTGCTCTTTTTGAGATTGTATCTATTTCGCTTAATGATTTCATTTAATTTAATGAGTTATAAACCCAATGATCATTATAATTTTTTAAATCTTCGGGCAAGGGTGCTCCTTGAAACATGCATATTCTTAACCATTTATCTGATCTCGGATCAAATTTTAATGCCCCAAAAAAAGATAATTTTAATCTCAACATATCTATTGGCACTATTGATTCACCAATTGTATTATCCTGTATTTCAGAATAAGGAAATTTTTCAATTATGAATGCTCTTCTTATAACGTGTCTTAAATTTTGATTTTTAATTAAAAATTTATCAATAGTAGAACTGCTTTTAAATAAAGACAAATTTTCATAAAGTATTTTAATATCTCTAGCTATGGCTAGTGGTTGCTCTAGTTCAGATCCATCTTCTTGAAATCTATCGGCCATCCTAGGCTCCTCTTTGTTTTTAGAAATAAACCAAAAATTTTGGTTGTTTTTTTTCAGTGAAAAATCTATTTTTAAAATTGATGGATATTTTTCTTCTAAAATTTTTTTTAAGTCTGCTATTGTTCTTTCTGTAGGTATATTAAAATATTTTTCCTCATCAGAGCTCATTTGATTAATTAAAGGATCAACAATATCATCATAAGGTTCCATCATCATTGAAACAACATATTCAATACATTCTTCGCAAGTATTTTTTTCTAACCATAAGTATAATTGATTAAAAGAATACTCATTTGAAAAATCAAATTCTTCTTCAAGAAATTGAATAAATTTATTTAAATTATTTAATAAAGATTTAATTTTTTTTTGTTGATATGGGCTTTCAGTGGTCCAAGAAGTGATATTTTTAATAGACTTTTTTAAAAGTTTTTTAAAGGTGTTACTATCTTCTTTTTTTACAATTTTTATTTCTCTTATTTTTTTTAAAGCTGTTTCTCTTGATAAAATCCAATTATTTAAAAGTGTAGGATGATTAACTATAAATGGTGCCATTCCTAAACCTGTCGAATTACCAATGCCAAGATTTCTACAAATTTCTAGATCTAAAGCAATAGCTTTTTTAGGATTTTTGCTATGAGCAACATGATTAACTTGATCAAAAGTAAACTGTCTAACAAAATAAACTAACATCATTTCAAGTCTAAAAGGTCCATAAATCTCCTCTCTATCTTTTATTCTAAATCTATCAGCTAAACCAAATTTTCCTGATCCGTAGACTGCAGTTGTTCTGTATAGATAGCCAACCTTTGAGAGCAAATTAACATCGGGCTGTCTTCCTTCGCTTAAGTTATTTACAACGTGATCAAAAACTCGAACAGATTTATTTGCTCTTGATAAAGTTAGTTCTTTATACGACAATCTGCCTATTTCTTGTTTTGGAACTTCGTTTTTTAGTCTTTTTAAATCTTGTTTAGTTGGAACGCCATCATGCAATGTAAATGCAGCATCCCATTTGCTCGCAATAACTCTATCAGATCTTTCATTTTCATTAAGCTCATTAGCAAAACATACCAAAGAATAAATTCTATTATTTTTTTTAAATGAATACACTGCTGTGCCATAACCAAATTCATCTAATTCAAATAGATCTCTTTTATATTCCCAGTTCTTAAATTCTTTTAAGAAGCTTCTCAAAAAAGATAATTTTGATTGATGAAAAGACCCAAGTCTTGATAATTTCATCACAATATTAGGACTTCGTAACTGTACTTCCATTAATTAATTCCTTTGTAAAAATTATACCAGTTATTTCCTAAAATCCCACTTACCTCTTCTTGATTAAACCCAACTTTTCTTAAACCATTTTCTAAATTTTTAAAACCTCTCGCATCAATAAACCAATCAGGTTGCTTTGGAAAACCAGGTTTATTTTTTGTTCCCTCGCCATAATTTTTAGCTTTTGTCCAAGTTCCATTTCTCATCCATTCGACGACCGTATTTGGTTGATTTAGACATAAGTCAGATCCAATGCCTATACTTTTGACTCCCGTAATTTCTGCTGTCTTTGCTGTCATCTCACAAAAACTTTCAAGTGTACAATTAGTACCATCTTTTAAATGGTGTGCGTACAACGACAGGCCTAACATTCCACCACTATTAGATAAATTTTTTAATAATTCATTTGATTTATTTCTTTTTGCAGAGTGCCAAAAAGATGGGTTAGCATGCGTAATTGCAATTGGTTTTTCGCTAATTTCAATTGCGTCTAAAGTGCTTTTTTCTGCTGAATGAGACATGTCAATGACAATCCCAACTCTATTCATTTCTTTAATTGCCTCTTTTCCAAAATTAGTTACTCCACTATCATTTTTTTCATAACAACCTGTGGCCAATAATGATTGATTATTGTATGTAAGCTGCATAAATCTACATCCTTGTTCATGAACTTTTTCTATTAAGCCTATATCGTCTTCAATAGGTGAACAATTCTGAAAACCATAAAAAATTGCCGTTTTGTTTTCAGATTTTGCTTTTTCAATATCTTTAAAATTTTTACCTAAAAAAATTAAATCGGGATTTTCTTTAAAATGTTTATTCCATGTATTAATAACCGCCTGAAGTTCGTCAAAATCTTCATGGTACACTATAGTTACATGCACTGCATCAAGTCCCGCTTCCCTATTGATTTCAAAGATTTTTCTTGACCAATTAGAGTATTGTAAATTATCAATTTTAAAATTCATTTAATTTTATTAAAAAATAAGAATACCAATAAGACAAGTAAATTCTATTAATTTTATTGAAATCTAGGCTTTAATTTGAAATAACTGTTTAGGTGATTAAAAATTAACACCTAATGTCTAAAATTATTTTAAATAAAGTTTCAATCGTGATGGGTAGCCAATCAGATTTTAAAACTATGAAACTGTGCCAAAAAATTCTCAAAAAGCTAAAAATTAAATATGAGACTAAAATAGTATCAGCTCACCGAACTCCTGATCGTATGTTTCAATATGCAAAAAATGCAGAAAAAAATAATATATCTGTAATTATTGCAGGAGCTGGCGGATCTGCTCATTTACCAGGAATGATTGCTGCTTTAACTTCATTGCCAGTATTAGGAGTTCCTATCGAAAGTAAAAAACTTAAAGGTATAGATAGTCTTTTGTCGATCGCACAAATGCCCAAGGGTATCCCTGTAGGAACATTGGCAATAGGAGATGATGGAGCCATTAATGCTGCTTTATTAGCGGCCTCTATAATTGCAACTAATAATAAAAAAGTTAAAAAAAATTTAAATAATTGGCGGAACAATCAAAGCCGAACCATTAAGAAAAAACCTAAATAATAATAAAAATGTCTAAACCGGTTCTTGGAATTATTGGCGGCGGTCAATTAGGTAGCTTGCTAGCAGAAGCTGCAAAAAAAATAAATATAAAAACTATAATCTATTGCGATGATTGCGATGCGCCGGGACAAAAATTTTCAGATGAATTCATTAATGGAAAATATGATAATGAAAATTTAATTCATGAGTTTATTAAAAAAGTTGATTTAATAACTTTTGAATTTGAAAATATACCGTATAAAACTCTTAATAAAATCAATAAAATTAAGTCAGTTATTCCAAAACCATCTATAAATAGAATAATTCAACACAGATTGACAGAAAAAGATTTTATAAATAAACTAAACATTAGAACTACTCAATATATTCCAATTAAAAAAAAATCTGAAATAGAATCTGTACAAAATCTTTTACCGGGATTACTTAAAACAACTACGCTAGGATATGATGGAAAAGGTCAATATTTAATTAATTCAATTAAAGATTTAAAAAATATTAATATTGATTTTTCGCATGAATATATTTTAGAAAAACTTGTTAATTTAAAAAAAGAAATTTCCGTAATTCTTACAAGATTTAGTTATGAAAAATATGAAATCTATGAGCCCATTGAAAATATTCATGAAGACCAAATCTTAAAAAATTCGAAAATACCAGCTGATGTTGATAAAAAAATTTTAGAACAATCAAAACTATGGGCTACTCAAATTGCAGAAGAATTAAATTATATTGGAACTTTATGCGTTGAATTTTTTATTGATAAAAATAATAATTTATATGTTAATGAAATAGCTCCAAGAGTTCATAATTCTGGACACCTAACAATTAATGCTTATAACGTCAGTCAATTTGAAAATCATGTAAGAGCCGTATGTAAATTGGATCAAATTCCTCTTAAGAAAATTTCAAATGCGAAAATGATAAATCTTATAGGAGACCAAATTACTTTTTACAGAGATAAAAAATTTACTCCAAATGAATTTTTCTACGATTATTTAAAAAAAGAGATTAAAAATAATAGAAAAATGGGCCATCTAACAACGCTAGTCGAATAAATAAATTTTCCATATAATGCTAAAATTTATTGGTTTCTTAATTATAATTATTAATTATAACTCTTTATCGATTGCTATGAATAATAAACCTTATCATCATCAACCAGATGGAACATTTAGAAATCCAGAAGGATCTCCAAAAAGAAGCAAAAATGTAAATTGGTCTTACAGAACATTCAATAAAGAGAAAAAGAAATTAGATATGACTATTCCAAAAGATCATACTATAGATAAAGAAAAAATTTTATCAGATTTAGAAAAATACAAAAATAGTGATTATATTGCATGGATTGGTCACGCTACTTACTTAATAAAATTGGGCAATACAATAATTATTACTGATCCAGTTTTTTCTAAAAATGCAGGACCATTGATGTTTGGTCCTAAAAGATATGTTGAGCCAGCTTTAAAATTAAATGAAATTCCTAAAACTGATTTATTTTTATTAACTCACAATCATTATGATCATCAAGACATGAGAACTATAAAAAAGTATCCGTACAAAAATTCAAAAGTTTTAATTCCATTAAAGCTTGGTAAATATTTTACAAAATATGGATTTAAAGATGTGAACGAAATGGATTGGTATGATGAGATTCAGGTTAAAGAAGATTTAAAAGTGACTTTGTTGCCTGCTGTTCACTGGTCAAAAAGGAGTCTTACAGATACTAACAAAACTTTGTGGGGCAATTTTTTAATTGAGTATAAAGACAAAAAAATATTTTTTGCGTGTGATACAGGTTATGGAGATATTTATAAGGAATTAGGTGAAAAATATGGACCAATAGATTTAACCATGATTAATATTGGTGCCTATAACTTTAAACCAATGTTTGAAAAATCAATTTACCATACTACCCCAGAAGAAGCGTTAAATATTTCACAAGATCTAAAAAGTAAAAAAATTATTGGAATGCATTGGGGCACTTTTGTTTTATCCCTAGAACCTATTATGGAACCGCCAAAAAGATTTAAAGATAATGCTGAAAAATATGGTTTCAAAAAAAATGATGCTATTATTTTCAAGATTGGTCAAATAAGTCAGTTAAAAGATATAATAAATTAAACTATGAAATCAATTGAAGGAAACTTTGATAACCCTGAAGTTAATGAACTGTTAATTAAACATTTCATTGAACTTAGTTCCGTTTCTTCTGTGTGTAAGGGACATGTTTTAGATATTCCAGGACTTAAAGATCCAAGTATTAAATTTTGGAGCTTTTGGAAAAATGATCAATTAATGGGTTGTGGTGCGTTAAAATTTTTAGATACAGAGCATGGCGAATTTAAATCTATCAGATTAGCAGATAAATTTAGAAAACAAGATAATGGCATCAAGGTAATTAAACATTTAATTGATAGAGCTAAAAAGCTTAATATTAAAAAAATAAGCCTAGAAACAGGCTCTGGAAACTTCTTTATTCCTGCTAGGAAACTCTTTATCAAATGTGGGTTTAAAGTTTGTAAACCTTTTTCTCATTATAAAGAGGACAGCAAAGCTTGTTATATGAGCATGTTAATTAGCAACTAATCTAATTTTTGTTAAGTTCTCTTATTTATTTTAGTTGACAAAACCTTAATAAATCTAAACAAAGTCAAAATTACTTAATTATAAGTAATAAAAGTTAACATAACAATAAGTAAGAAAAAATATGAGTTTAAATGGTAAAGTAAAATGGTTTAACCCTACCAAAGGTTTTGGGTTTATTGAAAGAGAAGATAAAGAAAAAGATGTGTTTGTACATATATCTGCAGTTAGAGACGCTGGCATGAACGGTCTTGATGAAGGTCAGGCATTGACTTTTGATGTTGAGGATGGTCCAAAAGGTCCAAACGCTACAAATTTAAAAACTGCATAAATTTTCATTAAATATTGGCTGAGATTTTTAATTAATTATTTTTAATTATTTCAGCCAAAAAATAATTATAAACTAAAAATGGTTTTAATTATTGGAATTTATTAATATAGTTTTTTAATTTTTTTTTTTCTTCTTCTATATTATTATTTACGGCTGAAACAAAATCACTTTGCTGTTTTTTTATTTTTAATCTTGTATTTTCTATATTTTTTTTCACAATAGCCGTCAAATTACCTTCGTGCTCATTTTGAGGATCTAAAAATTCACTAATATGTTGTATTGGACTTTTTCCAGTTGCTCTTTGCACAACTTGGTTTGTTCCGTATGATAAGCCTGCTTGATAAATATTTCCACTTGTGCCTATGGTAATTGCAGGACCCATAAATGCTGTTGCTTCAATGCATCCATTTAAAAAAAATATACTTAACAATAAAAACTTTGTTTTTAAATTCATAAATTTATTTCCCTGCTTTTTAATATTATTATAAACTATTACAGCAAGCAATAAGCAGGGCAATAAAAAAGTTAACAAAAAATATTTTTTCAAACTAACGTAAGACGCGAATTATAGTTTCTTTAATATCCAATTTGTTATTTATATTGTTTTATTTTAAAGATTTTTGTAGCCAAATTCTAAACAGGCATCTGTAATGGAATGATACAATGACTCTCCAAAACTTCTAAGAGCAAATAATCTTATTTTATTTGGATTTTCATTAACTAAATCAATGGTAATTGTTATGCCATTAAATACAGAGTTCACACAATTATTTTTTTTTAATTGATCAAAATTAAATGGACATCCTTTCTTTAATATTTCTTTTGCATTTTTTCCTTCTATTTGAATTATTGCCCTTGAATGAGATAGGTCAGTAATTGCAAAATCATTTTCTTTAAATGATTGATTAATAATTTTTAATAAGTCTCTATTTGTAGATATTAAAAGCCAATTTTTAGGACCACACCATAAAATTCTGGTATTCTTATTGCTACTAACTTGTAATGATTCATCTTTTAAATTAATGCCTTCAATATTAATATCGCTTATGGAAATAGAAGAGTTTTTATACTGAACTATTTGAACAATTAGTAAATTTTTTATCTCTAAAACTTTCATTAAACTTTCTTCATTTTTATTTTCATGGTCCCCAAAAAGACCTTTTTTGTGGATATTATTTAGCGCTGATATTGATGTCATGATCTAACCCTCTCACCTTTTGGATCAACATAGTGCGATGAAACAATTTCAACTGGTATTGATTTGTTTTTAAGTGGTGACAAAGCAAAAAGTTTTTGACCAATCATATTTTTTCCATCATGAAGAATAGCTAGTGAAAATGGATTGTCATACTCAACACTCCAGCATGAAGCTGAGATATGGCCTAATTTTGGATTTGGAAGTTTTACGTTCGTATTTTTAACTAAATAGGACCCTTCAGGTATACTTGTTTTTTTATCAAGCGGAACAACACCTACTACTTTCTGTCTATCTTCAGCAGTAAAGGCTTTTTTATTTAAGGATCTTTTTCCTATAAAATCCTTTTTTTTGCTAACCATTCCCTCTAAAGAATTGTCATAAGGAATAGTTCTTCCATCCAATTCAGATCCAGCAACATGACCCATTTCAATTCTCAAAGTAGATAATGCTTCTGTTCCATATGGCTGAATTTTAAAATCTTTTCCTATTTCCATTATTTTTTCCCACATAAAGTTACCATTGTCAGATTCAACATTAACTTCATAAGCTAGCTCACCAGAAAAGGAAATTCTAAAAATTCTTGCATGAACGCCAAATAGATTGCTTTCTGTATATCCCATAAATGGTAAAGCTTCATTTGATACATTTATTTCTGGGAATAATTTTTGTAATAAATCTCTTGATTTTGGTCCTGCAATTGCTGCTCCTGCCCATTGCTCTGTAGCTGAAACTACATTTACATTTAGTTCAGGCCAAACTAATTGCAGATAATATTCAAGATGAGATAAAACATTTGCGGCTTGTGCGGTTGTTGTAGTCATATGGTAATGATTTTCTGAAATCCTAGTTGTTGTACCATCGTCCATTACAATTCCGTCTTCCCTTAACATTACTCCATATCTTGCTTTTCCGATAGGCAACTTTAACCAAGCATTCGTATAAACTCTATTTAATAGTTCGGCTGCATCAGGTCCTTTAATATCTATTTTCCCTAAAGTAGTTACGTCACAAACACCAACATTTTTTCTAACATTGAAAGCTTCTCTTTTTGATGCTTCAAATAATGTTTCATTTTCTTCTTTATAATATCTTGGTCTTAACCAAACACCAGCGTCCACAAAAACTGCATTATTTTTTTCGTGCCATAAATGCATTGGTGATTTTCTAGTTGGCTTAGAATGCTTACCTATTTCTCTACCAACAATTGCTCCAATTGTAATTGGTGTATATGGTGGTCTAAATGTTGTGTGTCCAACTTCTGGAACTATTTTATTTTCCATATTTGAAACAAGTTGTAAACCATTAAGGTTACTTGTTTTGCCTTGGTCAGTAGCCATACCTAAAGTAGTATATCTTTTAACATGTTCAATTGAACGATAACCCTCTCTCAAGGCAAGTTCTACATCTGTTACGGCAACATCGTTTTGAAAATCTAAAAATCTTTTATAATTTTTTCCTTTTGGAAGTGGCACGCACCAAAATTTATCATGGTGAGCTGATTTCTTTTCAACAACCGATGGTATGGAGACCCTATTATTATTTGATGTCACTTTTTGAGATAACTGGTAACCAGCTTCAAAAGATGTTTTTAAAGTTTCTTCCAATGTAAATATTCCATTGGCAGATCCAATTGTTGTTTCTTCTTGTTTTGATTGTCCGGGAACAAAGGCATCTATATCTTTATTAAATTTAGTTTTATTTCCTGATTGTGAAGCTAAATGAATTGTTGGTGTCCAAAAACCAGAAACGCAAATGCAATCACATTCTATATTCTCAATAATACCTAAATCTTTTTTATCTTCTGAAATTTTTGAAATTTCAGCTGATCTGACTTTTTTATAACCTTTTGCAGCAACGACAACATAAGAAAGCTTAATATTAATATTTAAACTTTTTGCTTCATCTATAATGTCTGATTTGGGATCTTTTCTTGTATCTAAAATAATGGGTTCAATTCCGTTTTTTTTAAATTCTATTGCTGTTTCATATCCGCTATCATTATTTGTAAATATTATAGGTTTCTTTCCCACTAAAGCTCCATAAACTTTTAAATATTCTTTTGCTGCAGAGGACAACATAACTCCTGGAGTGTCATTGTTTCCAAAAACTAAAGGTCTTTCAATCGATCCAGAAGAAATCACTACTTCTTTTGCCCTGATGTACCAAAGTCTTTGCTTTGGACTATATTTTTTTGTTTTTGGTAAATGATCACTAATTCTTTCTGACATCACTAACATATTGTGATCATAATACCCGAAGACTTGCGCCCTATTTTTTACTACCACATTTGGCATCTCTTTAAGTTCAGTTATAATATTATCTGCCCATTCTTTTCCACTCTGATTTCCAATATTGACTTCTGTGGTTAATAAGCTTCCACCAAATCTTGGTTTGTCTTCAGTTAAAATTACCTTAGCTCCATTTTTTGCTGCAGCATATGCACTTGCCAGACCTGCTGGACCTGAGCCAGTAATTAATAAATCACAATATTCATATTTATGCTCATATCTTTCTTGATCGTGTTTTGTTGACGCCACACCAAAGCCTGCAGCTTTTCTAATAAATGGTTCATAAATTTTATACCAAAAACTCTTTGGCCACATAAAAGTTTTGTAATAAAATCCTGCTGGTAAAAATATTTTCAAAAAATTATTTATTGCGCCAATATCAAAATTTACACTTGGCCAACAATTAACGCTCTTTGCTTCCAATCCTTCAAAAAGTTCTTGTTCTGTAGCACGAACATTGGGTTCTGTTTCGTTATTTCTATATAATTGAACTATCGCATATGGTTCATCTACACCTACTCCAAAAAAACCTCTAGGCCTGTGATATTTAAAACTTCTACCAATAAGGTGAACTCCATTAGCAATTAATGCGGAAGCAAGTGTATCGCCTTGATAACCAAAATAAATTTTTCCATTAAATTTAAATGAAATTTTTTTATCTCTATTAATTAAACCAATATTATCTAATCTAAAATCTTGTGACATAATTAAATATCTTCTTCCGGTTTTAATGTTTTAAATATTTCATGAGTAGCTGTATCTCTTTGGACTTTAAACCATTGCCTGCAACCAGAAATATGGTGCCATAACTCTAAGTGTTTACCTCTTAAACTTTTTCTTAGATAAACAAATTCATTCCATTCTTTATCTGTGACTTCTGAATTTAACTTTGGTCTTTTTATGCTTGCGTCACCACCATATGCAAACTCATTTTGTGATCTCATTCCGCAATAAGGACATTTAATATGTAACATTTATGAAATCCAAGTTTTTGTTCCAAGACCTTTTTCGTCAATTAAATTGCCGGTATTAAATCTATTTAAACTATATCCTGCATTTAATTCATGAACTCTATCTTGGGCTATTGTGTGTGCAAATGTCCAACCAGAAGCGGGAGTTGCTTTAAAGCCTCCGTAACACCATCCACAGTTTAAATAGAGTCCCTCTATATGAGTTTTGTCTATAATTGGTGAACCATCCATTGACATATCCATTATCCCACCCCACGTTCTAAGTATCTTTAATTTACTAAGAAAAGGAAACATTGCAATTCCTTCTGTTAAAACATGTTGAAGTGTTGGTAGATTTCCTCTTTGAGCATAACTATTATATCCATCTAAATCTCCTCCCATTACCATTTCACCTTTGTCTGATTGGCTACAATAAAAATGTCCCGCACCAAAAGTAACCACATTATCCAAAATTGGTTTAATTGGTTCAGAAACACATGCTTGCAAAAGATGTGTTTCCATTGGTAGTGTCATGTTTAATTTTTCTGCAAGGATGGCAGTACTTCCAGCTACACACAAACCAACTTTATTTGCTTTAATTTCTCCTTTTGAAGTTCTAATTCCTTTGATTTTTCCTTCAACAACATCAAAGCCTGTAACTTCACAATTTTGAATTATATCTACACCCATTGAATCCGCTTGGCGTGCATAACCCCATGCAACTCCGTCATGCCTAGCGGTGCCAGCACTTGGTTGCATTAATGCACCAAAAATTGGGAAACGAACATTTTCTGAAAAATCAGCCATAGGAATTATTTTTTTAACTTCTTCTTTGTCTAATAAAACAGCATCGATACCATTCAATCGCATTGAGTTTCCTCTTCTAGAATATACATTCATTTGTGCGTCAGAATGAGCAAGGTTAATTATTCCTCTTGGAGAAAACATTACATTAAAATTTAATTCTTGACTCATAGTTCTCCATAAATTCATTCCAAATTCACTAAATAGAGCATTTTCATCGTGCATATAATTAGATCTAATAATCGTTGTGTTTCTTCCTACATTTCCTCCGCCAATCCATCCTTTTTCTATAATTGCAACATTTGTAATGTTATGTTCTTTTGCAAGATAGTAAGCGGTAGCGAGACCGTGACCTCCACCACCTATGATCACAACATCATATTCAGCTTTTGGAGTAGGATCTTTCCATGCTATCTCCCAATCTTTATGACCTTTGAGGGCATTTTTAATTAGGTTAAATACTGAATATTTTTGCATACATTGATTTTACAACAACTAATATAAAAAGTTCTTATTTTTTTTATATATATTTTTTAGAACTTTCAAAAATTGATAAAAAAGGATAATAATCCAATTTCAAAGTAATTTGAATATATAGAAAGCGTCAAAATGAGTACAGTCAAATCAGATATAGAAATCGCAAGATCTGCTAAAATGAAGCCTATTCAGGATATTCTCAACGGAATAAATGTTCCTGATGAAGCTAATGTATACAGCCCAATGGGAAGATATATAGCAAAAATTAAACCTGAATATCTAGAAACACTTAAGAATAAAAAAGATGGAAAATTAATTTTAGTTACAGCAATTACTCCTACCCCAGCCGGTGAAGGTAAAACTACTACATCTGTTGGTTTAACTGACGGCTTAAATAAAATAGGGAAAAAATCTATTGTCTGTCTCAGAGAACCAAGTTTAGGGCCATCGTTTGGAATGAAAGGTGGGGCGGCTGGTGGTGGATATGCGCAAGTAGTACCTATGGAACAAATTAATCTTCACTTCACAGGAGACTTTCATGCAATAACTTCTGCTCATAATCTTCTCTCTGCTTTAATTGACAACCATATTTATTGGGGCAACAAATTAGACATAGACGTAAGGAGAGTTCTTTGGAAAAGAGTAATGGATATGAATGATCGTTCATTAAGATCAATTAATATAAATCTAGGTGGAGTTGCTAATGGTTATCCAAGAGAAGACGGTTTTGATATCACTGTTGCTTCTGAAATTATGGCAATCTTCTGCCTGTCTAATGACTTAAAAGATTTAGAAAATAGAATTGGAAATATTACAATTGCTTATACAAGAGATAAAAAAGCAGTTTATGCAAAAGATTTAAAAGCACACGGACCAATGACTGTTCTTTTAAAAGAAGCGATCAGACCAAATGTGACACAAACTTTAGAAAATAACCCTGCAATAATCCATGGTGGTCCTTTTGCAAATATTGCTCATGGCTGCAATTCTGTTATTGCAACAAAAACAGGTTTAAAGTTAGCAGATTATGTTGTGACAGAAGCGGGATTTGGAGCAGATTTGGGAGCTGAAAAATTTTTAAATATCAAATGTAGAAAATCAAACTTAAAACCAAATTGCGTTGTAATAGTTGCAACAATCAGAGCATTAAAAATGCATGGAGGTCTACCTAAAGATGAGCTTAAAACTGAAAATGTTGAAGCTTTAAAAAAAGGTTTGGTAAATTTAGAAAGACATATTCAAAATGTTAAAAAATTTGGCCTACCCGTAGCTGTTGCTATTAATCACTTTATTTCTGATACTGATAAAGAAGCAAAAATATTAATAAATTTTTGTGAAAATCTTGGGATAAAAGCAAGTCTATGTACACACTGGTCAAATGGTGGGGAAGGTACAAGAGAATTAGCTACTCATGTTTCAGAGCTATGTGAAAAAAATGAATCTAAGTTTAAATTTTTATACGAAAATAAAACACCATTATTTAAAAAAATTGAGACGATTGCTAAAGAAATTTATCGTTCTAGTGAGGTAGTGGCTGATACTAAAATTAGAGATCAACTTAAAAACTTTGAAGAAAATGGATATGGAGAACTACCTATATGTATTGCAAAAACCCAATATAGTTTTTCAACAGACCCTAGCCTAAAAGGTGCCCCTTCGGGTCATGTTTTGCCTATAAGAGAAGTTAGACTTTCTTCTGGCGCAGAATTTATTGTTGTTGTTTGTGGGGCTATAATGACCATGCCAGGATTACCAAGAGTTCCAGCAGCAGATGCTATTAAACTGAACAAAGATGGTGAAATAGAAGGCTTATTTTAAATTAAGAAATTAATTCTAACCAATTTTTTAATTCTATCATTCTAGAAGTTTTTTCTGAAATACTAATTTCTTCTTTAATAAAATCAATATGATTTTTAATTTCCTCTTCATCTTTAAATCGACCTCTTTCATTTATTAATCTATCTTTTCTAAATTCAATGATGCTAATCATTTTTTCATAAGTAATTTCAGGATGGTATTGCAGTCCCAATATATCACTAACCCCCGATTTAAAATGAAGACTTTGAATCTTGTTAATTTTGTTTGATGCTAAATGAATGGCTCCATTCGGTATTTTCACAACTTCATCAAAATTAAATGCTGGTGAATTAAATTTTTTATTTTTTTCTTTATAAAGTGGATGATTCAAACCATCCTTTGTCAATTCAATATCATTTGCTATTCCAATATGCGAACCCTTAACTCCTTTTTTAACTTCGCCACCAGCAGCAGTAACAGCTACTTGCATACCCCAGCATATAGCTAATATCTTTTTAATACTTTTAAAACATTCTTTCATAAATGAAATTTGTCTTCTTATTTCGATCGTATCATTATAAATATTTAAACTACTTCCTCCCCAAACTAACCCATCATATTTTTTTAAATTAGGCTCAATTTCATTTAAGTTTAATTCTAAACAAGGATTCAGTACATCTATATTCAGGCTTTTATTATAATAAGAAAGACTCTCTTTTAAGCTTATTGTATGAGTGGCTATTCCTACGTCGTGAAAATTTTTTCCTTCTTCAGGGGTGTTTCCTTCACAAATTAAAATATTCAAATCTTTCATTTTTAAAATAATTTCCCAGAAATACTATGTTCATACATGGTTTTCATATCTTCTTTTGTTAGTTTTTTTGGGTTTCCTCCTGTGGATGGATCTTCAAATGCCATTAATGAAAGTTTGTCTAAATCTAATTTTTTTTCATCAATAACATCCGAAAGTTTGTGCGGTATATTAAATTCTTTTCTAAGATCCATTATCCATTTTATAAAACTATCAAATGATTTATCTAAAGTAAGATAATCACAAATTGCAATTATTCTTTCTGATATTTCTTTTTTATTAAATGTTAAAACATATGGCATAAAAATTGCATTGGACAAACCATGATGAAGATTAAATTGAGCATTTACTGGGTGACTTAAAGAATGTATTGCTCCTAATCCTTTTTGGAAAGCCGTAGATCCCATACTTGCTGCAGCCAACATTTCAGATCTTGCTCTAATGTTTTTTCCATCTTTAAATGCTACAGAAAGAGAATTTTTTATTAACCTCATACCTTCCAAAGCAATTCCATCTGCCATTGGATGGAAGCCAGGCGCACAAAAAGCTTCTAAATTATGCGCTAACGCATCCATTCCTGTTGCAGCAGTAATTCTAGGCGGTAAATCTACTGTAAGTAATGGATCTAAGATAACTATAGTTGGCATTATCTTTGGGTGAAAAATTATTTTTTTTACACCTGTTTCATGATTAATTATTGCTGAAGCTCTACCCGTTTCAGATCCTGTGCCAGCTGTTGTGGGTATAGCTATTACAGGCGAAATTTTAGTTTCGTCGGCTCTTTTCCAATAATCTCCAACATCTTCGAAGTCCCAAAGAGATCTAGTTTGACCACACATAAAGGCAATTCCCTTTCCGACATCTAAAGCACTACCACCGCCAAAAGCTACAACACCATCTGCTTTATTTTCATTATAAATTTTTACACCTTCATCAATATTTTTTCCTAGAGGGTTTCCTGAAAAATTTGAAAAAATATTCAAGTTTTTAAAATTTTTTTTAAGATTATTAATTATATCAATTGTCATTGGTAAATTAGCTAAATCTTTATCTGTAACAAATAGTGGATTTTTTATTTTAGCTAACGAACAAGCTTCACTAAGATCATCAGATCTATTTTCTCCAATCCAAACTGTTGTTGGGTAATTCCAATTTGATTTCATTTACCAATTAATTTCTAATTTTTTATTATCACAAATAGTATTTAACATACTAAACATTAATGGAAAATTTTTTGAACTAAGATCACTTAAAATTTTTGGCCCAATTTCTAAAGCAAGTTGGGCTCCTTCAACCGTAATATTTTTCATAAACATTTCTTTAGCATCTTTATAAAGATGTCCTTGCCCTAAATATTTACCCATTAAACTATTTCTTCCCCCTATTGCACTAACATATAAATCTCCTAACCCCGCCAAACCATAAACAGTATCTGGCTTGCCTCCATAATGAGATACAAACTCTACCATTTCAGAAATTGATCTATGGATTAATGAAGCTGAGGTGTTTAGATAATATTTCGATTGAATTTCTGCCGGTGCAGTAGAATTGCTTAATCCTTCAGATGCTCCTATCAACATTGAGTAAATATTTTTAATTGCTCCAGATAATTCAACACCAGGTAAATCGTTTGATATTTCAGTAGAATAATATTTAGTTGATATTATTTTTTTTAAAAATTGAGCTTCTTTTATATTTTCATTAGCTATTATAGTGCCTGTTCTCATTTTATTTGCTAAACCAGCAGCTAAACATGGTCCTTTAATTGCTGAAATATTAATTTCACTATATCCCTTTTTTTTTAATAAGATTTTAATTTTTTCTGAAAGAGTTATTAGTTCATTATTATAAAGAGCTAAACCCTTTGTTAATAAAACAATTGGAAGTTTATTTTGATAATATTTTGAAATTTCATTAGTAAACCATTCTATGCCAATTGAACTTATTGCTGCAACAATTATATCAACACCTTTATCAACAACTGATTTTAAATTTTCAAATCTTTCAATTGTTAACTGTGATGGTAGTTTAGTTTTTAAAACTGGATGAAGGTATTTATTTTTTTTAATATTAATGATTAACTCATTTTCTAAATGCGTGCCAACTAAAGTGACTTCATTATCATTATCAGAACATGGTACAGTAAAAGCTGAACCCATTGCTCCAGCTCCAATTATAAGAATTTTTTTCATAAAAGTACTTTAAATCAAGGTTCTCTTAATTGCTTGTTTCCATCCTTTCAATAGCTTAATTCTACTAAATTTATTAATCTTAGGGTTAAATCTTTTGTCTATTTTGCATATTTTTGAGATAGATTTAAAAGAATTAAGCTCTCCTATATAAAGACCAGCAAGAAACGCTGCACCAAGAGCTGTGGTTTCACTAATTTTTTGTCTAATTACTTTTACACCCAAAATATCTGAAAGAAATTGAGAAAACCAATTATTTGAAACCATTCCACCATCTACTTTAACTAGTCTAGGTTTTAATCCATCATTTTTCATTGCTTTAAATAAATCATAACTTTGATATGCAACAGATTCAATGACGGCTCTTACTATGTCTTTCCAATCAGTATTTCTTGTAAGACCACTTAATAAACCTCTAGAATTAGGACTCCAATAAGGAGCTCCCAGGCCTGTAAAAGCAGGAACTAAATAAACTCCATTGTTATTTTTTTTAAGCTTTGCTATTTTTTCAGTTTCATGGGCATTATTTATAAATTTTAATTTATCCCTTAGCCATTGCACTCCAGCTCCCGCAACAAATATTGAGCCTTCCAATGCATAAGTGGTTTTATTGTTAATTCGATAACAAATTGTTGTAAGTAATTTATTTTTAGAAAATATTTTTTTTGATCCAGTATTCATTAAAACAAATGCTCCTGTTCCATATGTGCTTTTTACTGAACCTTTTTCAAAACAAGCTTGACCTACTGCTGCAGCTTGCTGATCACCTAAAACTGCACTAATTGGAATTTCTTCACCAATAATTTTTTTAGCTGTAACTCCAAAATTATCAGCAGAATTTTTTACTTCTGGCAAAATTGATTTTGGAATTTTTAATTTTTTTAAAATTTCATCATCCCATTTATTTGTACT
>Ga0209403_10002970_pt1 | contig 19611 bp, 12 predicted proteins | sample ArcticOcean_MG_C_8_FD_187440 | JGI IMG/M metagenome (GOLD analysis project Ga0209403, IMG submission 187440) | Marine microbial communities from western Arctic Ocean - ArcticOcean_MG_CB11_86 (SPAdes) (version 2) | ecosystem: Environmental > Aquatic > Marine > Oceanic | place: Arctic Ocean... | reverse complement strand
TGTTTTTCTTTATTTTTAGTAATGTTTCGGTAATAATTATCATAAATAATCATATTCCTTAATGTATCTTTATTCATTCCAATCTTATTACTATGGTATGTTTCCTTGACATATGGAGAGATATTGATGATCCCGATTAATGTTGGGATCCGTGTCTTCTTTTCAGAACATACTTTCGTAACTAATGAATTAATTTTAACTCCTTGACCTCTTAAGAAAATATAAGAAAGAGGGACATAAGATACATTTGCCATCCCCATATTATTAGGGATTAAGTCTAATAGTAGTAGGAGATGAATACAGAGTTCACAATCCATAATACAATATTTAGCGACTTTCGCTCTGCCTGAAGGACCACCATGTTTATGGAAATCAAAGATTTGTTGAGGAGATACATCGTCTTTCGCCAGACACCATTCATAAAAGATTAGATCTTTTTCGTATTTATTAACATTAATCGTTCCATTGATGATAATATTTTTAGATACATGATTAATCTTAAATATCTTAAATTTCTTACCATCATTATACTTTAGATTTCCATATTTCGTTGTTAATTGGAAAGTAAGGTAATCGTTTACTTTAAGATTGCCAATATTAGATGTTTTTAAAATAGTTAAGTGACCTTCTTTCTTATCAAGCAATAGCCTTTTACTTAGGATCTTACCTTTCATAAAGTGTGCCGAAACATTATCTAATTTATAGGAATCTAAAGAATGATTTTTTTGAATTTCTTTCTGAATATCAAAAACAACTCGTCCATCCATAGAAATATACTTTAGAATATTATCTCCTAATCCTGAAGAACTTAACTCTTTGGATGTCACTTTACATTTCTTACCCCAATATTTCTTATAATTATCAGTTGTTCCCAAAGAATCTTTAGTTTTATCTAAATCAAGAATTCTATCTGATTCATTATTCCTCATAAGCTTTCCTAAACGATAGAATTCATTTTTAGGACATTTATCACAACATTCATTCTTACATTCTTTTTTACAAGGAAATAAGTGTTCAACTCTTTTATTAATATAATTAAAATCAAAACCAAAGATATTATATCCAGTTAGTAAATCGGGATTATTATGTAACATTACATCTTTCCATTTAAGAAGAAGTTCTTTTTCAGTTTGACATTCATAAACTTTAACTCCTGGTATTTTATCACAAATCGGTTCGTCTGGTTTATCTTCATTACCGATGATAACCATAGTCCTTTCATAACATTCTTTTTCTCCATATCTATGGAAGACTGTGCCAATTTGAATGATTGGATCGCCTCTTACTTCTAATTTATCTCCACCTTCATTTTTTAGTTGATTCAGGATATATGTAAATTCATTAATAAATTCATCTCTTTTTTTAGAAGTTGATACCTTAGATTCATTGAATTTTTCAATAAAATCTTCATCAATTTTTTCCATAATTTCATCTAAATTATGATAAACCCCATTACTTGTATAAATCTTTTGAACTTTTTTAGGTTCATCCAAGAATGCATCTCCAATACACGATTTAATAAATCTTTCTTGAATTGAGAATGGATTCCCATTCATCGATTGGCGGAAATACTCTTCATAAATCCCGATTGCTAATTGTTTGAAGTTCTTAATCGGGTTTGGAAAGTCTCCATGAGAACTGTCACATTCAATATCATAGGAAGCCGTAATGAACCCTGCCATGGAATCATTATCAATCTTTTTAATCTTCTTCTTATCTAACCTTAAGATTTCAAAATCAACATTAAATTCTTTTGAATCTTCATCAGACAATTTATCTTCTTTAAAATCTATTTGAACCCAACCACATGAATTAATATTTTTTTCATGGAGGAATCTTAACATTGGATGAACTTTGGATTCATAAAGATTCGCAGCACATTCACAATTATGGTCTTGAGTAAACCAGCTCCTTACCCTGGGATCCAATGTTAATTCATCTAATTTATCAATCCTATTTTTATGATACCTTTTAATACAATTGATAAATTTATTCATATTTCCGTATGATTGAAAAGAAATCTTCGCAAATTTGTATTTCGCAACTCTCTTATATTCGACATCATAATTGTATCCGTAGAAATTATAATTATTTTGAATCTCTAATTTGTCTCTAAGGTAATTAGTTTTCCAAAAATACCTTTGTTTTTCAGGCACTTCCTCGGCAATTATCTTTTCCAAGAAGATTTTAAGATAATTAGTATCCCAACTATCTGGTATTCTCAAATAGAAGTAAGGTTCAAACCCTGTAACATTACAGACTACATTTTCTCCTTCACTTGTTTTTCCGTAAAATGTTATCACAAATTCTTTATCGTAAACATTATCTGGATTATAAGATATATCATCCGATGATATATCTATAATTTGAAAGTCTAGTGTCATAGATTTAATAAATAGTATTGGTATACTTTTAAATTCAAAAATAATTTCAAATTTTTTTTTTTATTTTTAAGAAAAGAAAAATAATAAATGATAATAGTATATTATAATAATGGACGAATTATTAATATTTTTTATAATCATTTTAATCGTATTTATGATAATAGGAAAAGTAAAGAGAAGTAACGAAATCGTAGTTAAATTATCTCAGATAGATGGTCGTAAATACATTGTTAGAAAACTCGAAGGTTCACAAGAAGCCGCTGATAGACTCGCAGAATTAAATAAAAATATTTTAGAATTAATCGGTTCATTGAAAGAGGATGAAAAAGAAGGTATTGATGATCTAAAGAGTAAATACAATCCAGATGCATTATCCGAAACGGGTGAGGATGCTGAATATACTTCATACTCTGTAAATAAGGGAGAGAAAATATCAATTTGTATTCGTGCGAAAGACAATACATTTGGGGATATAAATACAACGATGTTTGTTGTGATTCATGAATTAGCACATATTATGACACATGAAATAGGACATACAAAATTATTCTGGGATAATATGAAATTCTTATTAGAAAAAGCTGAAGAAATAAATTTATATAGACCTGAGAACTACAAAGAAAAACCTGTAATGTATTGTGGAATGGAAATCAATACGACTCCGTATGATTTTAAACCTTAAAAACATTTAATTGTATTTCCGCTTAGACCTTTTAGACCTTTTAGATCTTTTAGACCTTTTAGACCTTTTAGATCTTTTAGATCTTTTAGACCTTTTAGACCTTTTAGATCTTTTAGATCTTTTAGACCTTTTAGATCTTTTAGATCTTTTCTTTTTCTTGCCCCCACCTTGTTCATCTGTTGCCAGAACGGTCATCGGTTTCTTGTTATGGCCCTTTGGTGGATCTTGAGGCACAGGGGGGGTCACACACCCACCTTGATCTGTTTTCCCGCACCGCATATCCCCATCTACTAGTTGGGATAATTCAAGGTTTAGTCCCTCAGATTTATTACAGCAACCCTGGTAAGCATACATTATCCAATCACCCCGTTCTGTGTCCATATATCTAGTTAATCCTTCTATATTAGGTTTATCTAATAATAGTATTTCTATCCCTTGGTCTACTCCATTTATATATTTAGGTGGATAATGTACTCTCAATATTTTACCACTACGTTCGAACTCATCCATAGTAAATCCCCTATATATATTTGTCACCCCCCTTTTGTGGGTAAAACCTTTAGTTATAAGATGATCTATAACATTTTCCTTTACAGATCTATCATGGAAACCAGGATTAAACAATATTAAATTAACGATTTCAAACTCATCTGGAAAAAGACTAAATACGCTAGAATCAAAGTGATCCATACCACCTTCAGTTTCCAAGGGTGTCGAAATATTTATATATAATAATTTTTGCTTATCTGGTTCTAAGAAGTCTAAATGGGTAAAATAATTCTCCAAATAGGATTTAATATTCGCCCAGATCTCGGGGTTAGGTGAGGGTTTCTTCACCGTGTCAACACCCATCCTCATAATAAGATGAAGAGTAGAAGCTGCAATAATATTATAATTCGTAAGAGTTTTATCATCCTCTAATTGTTTCCCGTTGAAGATTAATCGCTGTATATTTGGTGGGATACCCTCCTTGTCCTGGATTTTAGCTTTTACAACACTAATGGTATTTGAAGACTCCATATTATTGATAGTAATGGTCTTACCGTCCGCCAACTTTACGAAAAACTGCATCCTTTATTATTTATTTATATAATAAATGTTCAAATGTTCAAATGTTCAAATAAAATTATTAATTCTATAATTAATAATATAATAATAATAATAACAATGGTTAATCAAATCTGTAAACCAGTTTTAGAAAAAGAAATATTCACTTGTATTTCTTTAAAAAATAATGAATCATTCATTTTTTCAGAGGTATTTTTAAATGCAGACGATACGATAGAGGATGTTTTAAATAAGATTATGATATATTCTTCGGCAGAACAAAGGGATTACAAATATGTTTTTGCTTATTATTTGGATGATGGGATAATAAAACCATTAGGTTTTGATTATCCCAATATTACATTTAAAGATATTTATCATTCAGATGAAGATTGTATTGATGACTTATTTGTTGATACTGATGGAGTAAAAAAATATATTCCTCTTGAGAAATATTATTCATCAACTCTAGAAACGTTTCACATTAAGGATAAAACCATATATTTCTTGACGCTTGATGATTTTTTAGAAAAAAAAAAACTTAAAGAAAAAATCATCAAAAACAAATTAGAATTATCAGATGATCTTATTAATTCAGAAACTACTTTATCACGATTTAATAATGGATTGATTAAAAAATACTGGCCGATGATAAATAATTTCACTACAAGTTATAGTAAGTCTGTGATTCAAGAAGATAAGAAAGAATTCACAAGAGTAAAGGAAAACACCGAAATTTATTCTTCCCGAATAAATGCTATAGATGATTATTATAAAAAAAATAATGGAGATTATGATGATTGTAATTTTACTATCACTATCATGAAACTCATGAAAAAAAAAGACATTATGAAAGAAAATCAAATGAAATTAATTGAGTTATTCTCTGATTTTGAGTTGTCAAAGGAATTTCCATTCATTAAGATAATGTTTGATTCACACGAGGATAATATGTATAAGATATTTGAAAATTCATTGGATATCAATGGTGGTAATGTTACGAAAGAGATGTGTAAAGCATGGACGGATGATTTTAAAATACAAGAATACTATGGATATAATTATATTTATTCTGGGAATCTAGTTGAAATAAAGATACACCATAATGATATGTATCTTTCGTTGATCATTAAAAAAGATGGTAGTATAGAGTGTGTGATTGATAATAATAATAATATAATGAATCAAGAAGATATCATAAGTCTTATTCGTATCTGTAATGGATTTATTGAAAAAGAAATCAATGCTAAGAATATTTATTCTTACAAAAGGGAACCACTTGAAATTTTTGATTTAGATTTCTTTACGAATCATTTATCCGAAACAAAATTAGATTTTATAAATTGTGGGATGTTTTATTCATTAGAAAAGGAAAAATTAGAAAATTGGGGAAAATTTTTTGATGTCTTTTTTTCAAATCATCCTTTATTTTTTAGAAAGAGACAAGACCTTGAATTTGAAGATGACGTAGATTTTAAAAGAATGAAGAGTGTATTTAGATCATTCCAGTATATCCGTGTGAATAATTATAGAAATATGTCGTCAATTCAATCAATGATATCCTCCTTAAGTAATCCTACGAATAAATTATACAAAGAAGATATCATAAATCAAATAGTTGAAGCATTTAATATTTCGGAAGACAGGTCACGAATTGAATATGAATTATTTTTAGAACAAGCACAGCAACGATTGGACAAGGAACAAAATGTATACATCAAGCTCCCGAATGAAGAAGGAGCAACAATTAATATTTATGAACCCAGTGAAAAAGATAATTTAAATTTAGAAAAATTGGGATTCGATGGATTATTATTTGATTTTAAAAATATTAAATCATTTTCGGATTTTAGGAGGATATCTATTATTATTTCATCAATGATAAATATCTATCAATCTAAAAAAGAGTTATATCAATTATTTACTAAACTTAATAAGAAAATAGCAGAGGAAGTCCAGATTATTGAAGATCAAAAACCGGATGATCCGACACATAACGAAGTAATTAATAAAGTTATCGTAGAGACATCAGAGTCTGAATCATATGATTCAGACTTACTAGATGAACTGGGGGAATCATCATCTTCAGAAGGATTGGATGGCGGGGTGAAAGATAAAAATGAAATAAAGATTAAAAGCTATTACAATGATCGTTTAAAAAAATACGATAAAGATTTATTTGTTTTTGAAAGTTTAGAAAAACAACCGAGTGGTGTAAAAAAAGGATATACAAAATATTGTACTATGTCTCCTGCAAGAGGTCACCGTCAACCAATCGCTATAACAACGAAAGAACTAAATGAAATAAAAAAAAATGATAAAATACACGGAAAGTCTTATGGTAATAGTCTTCATGTAAAGGGAAGATCTAAGGATATTCATTATATTTGTCCTAAATATTGGGATATCAAAACAAACCGTAGTCTTAATCCTGAAAACATTGATGAATTCAAAGGTCGTATTATCCCCCAAGATTTTAAAAAAATAAATGCTGATTCTGACAAAAGTATTATCGAGAGAAGGTTTGGGATTTGGGAAGGAGAAAAGGATATTAATAAATTCCGGGTTGGTGTGAGTTCCAAAAGTTATAGTTATCACCCTGAAGGATATGGATTACCTTGTTGTTTCAACCCAGTGAAAGATAGAATCAAAAAAGATGAAAAAATAGAAGAAGGGGATAATAGTTCCGAAGAATCAGGAGAGACAATCGGCGAAAAGGGGAATGTAGTCTATATATCGAAAGAAGAGCCGATCATCATTCCAGGGAGATACGCCCATATTAATCCATCTATAAGAAATTTCTTAGGTGATAATATACAAGATATTGAAAAGCAAAAACTAAATAAAAGGTATTTGGATCGGAGTAAAGAAACTTACCGGGAAGGATTTCTAAAAGTGGGAGTAGTACAAAATGAAGGATCAATGAATTTCAAAGAATCACCTTTTTTGAATAGTTTTCTCAAATGTTGTAGTAAAGAAATTAAAAAAAATACATCCGAAAGCCTAATACAACATATCGTAGAAGTGCTAGAAAAAAACCCAACCTTATATCAAAAATCTCCAGAAGTAGTATCTGCTTTTATGAGGGTTAGTGATGAAAAATCACTCTCTTCAGACATAGATTATTTTATCAAAATTTTTAAAGGGAGTGAAAAAATAAAAGAGGACCCTGCTAAATTTTTAATGAATTCAAAGAACTATTATCAATTTACTTTATCATTATCACTCAATAATTACATTCAGTTTTTAAAAAATACAACTGAAAACCGGAATGACAATTACATTGTTCCAATCCTAAAGCAAGTATTCAAAAATATTAATATTATTATTTTTGAGAATGTTAATGACGAAATAAGAATAAAAAATACAGAGACATTGTATAAAGATAAAGATAAAAAATTTATTTTAATTTATAAAGGTGAGAAAAAAGGGAAGGTATTCTATGAACCCATAATCTATCGTGTTTTTAAAGCGAAAGGAAATCCGACAGAATATGGTATTTTAGAAATGGATATCAATGAGAGAATCAATAATATAATTTCCGAGATTGAACATAAAATCCCTCACAGACAGAACCGAATCACGAGATTGATTGAAGACCCGAAAGAAATATTGTTTTTTATCATTGACAAACTTTCATATGTTTCACATATAGGTTTGAAAAATAAAAATAAAGATATCATACCAATAATTCCCGAAAGAATACCTTTCGAGTGGAATCGCAATCATTTCAAGTTAATATATGATGTAAAGCAAACAGAATATTCAAGCATTACAGAAGATTATCTTAAAAAATATGATTTACAGATTGAAGGTATTATTGTTAATAAGGATCGTAAATTATGTAATGTTATCTTTAATGATGGATTATATATACCAATCAAAGAAATACCCTATGATAGAAAGATTATGCCCTATCCTATTCAAGGAGAAAATGATATATTAAAAATTGAAAATAATCTTTTTAAAGAGAATAACGATGATAAACGGAAAACATTTTATGATTATCATAAATATGAAAAATATATTACAAACTTAGCATTCCACCATATTGTTCAAGAAATATATAACAATAATATTGTTATTAAAGAAAATTATATCCGAAATAAAGAAGATTTTTACATAGGTCAAACAATTTACGCGACATATGAAAAAGAAATTGTTGATGGTGAAGAAAAAGAATTTATTAAGCAATTAAATATAACAGACCATAATTATTTTAATTATTCAGTAATCGGTAATGTTAAAGATATTAAAGATGATAAAATTATATTAGAAATTGATACTAAGGATATAATAAAGTCTATAATTGATGATGAAATTAAGATAAATCATGATAAGAAAAAGGCCTTAAAAAAAATAATTGAAGATTTAACAGATCATTTATTTGTTAAATTATCTGAAGAAGACTACCAAAAATATAAGGAAAAGAAAACGAAACAATTATGTAGTTCTATTAATAAATCTGATTGTAACTATCCCTGTAAAATCGCAGATGAATCGTGTCCTTTATTGATCAAAGATAAAGATTTAGAAGGAAATGATCTTAAAGAAAAGATCATTCTTTTATTTATTGAGAAATTATTGATTCATAAAATAGATAAGATAGATAATATTATTAGAGAAGAAATAAATATAGATGATCTAAGGAAAACTGCAAAAAGAGGGGAGATCTTTTATACTTTTATTGATTATGATAAACAGATGGAACAATCTAAAGGGAGTCTATTCTTGTATAACCTGTTTATTAAAAGAAGTAGATTCTACAAAGATTCTCATAAGTTAGTTAGAAAAGAAAAACATGGTGTCATAAGATCAGAAAGAATACCAAATTATGTATATAAAATACTAGGCGAGAATACCAAGATTTTAATTCAAATAGAAGAAGATGATATTGATTTCTTAACATTACAACGAGCATTAAATAATGTCCTCCCAGGAGAAATGTTCGATATCATAAAAATTAAAACGATTATGGAAAAGATTACAGGGAATAATTACGAGGATAAGAACCACAGAGTAAGTTTAGAAGAATTATCCTTAATCGTAGATGAATTAACTGATATATGTTTTTTTATTATCGTAAATGATGGTAAAAATTATAAAGTTTCCTTAAAATATAATAGAAAGAAATTTAATGATCTAACAAAAATAATACCATTCTATATCAATAATCAAGAAGGATTATGTAATGTCCTTTTAGAAAACGAGTATTATTTCACTCGTAATGAAATTTCTGGGAATCAAAGACTAAAAAAAGAAATTGATGATTTATTAGAAGTTACAGAAAATATATAATTATAAATCAAATATATATATATTTAATTCCCATGGAATATTTCTTTGATAAAATTCATTTTCATCTTTTTAAGAATCATATTTTAAAAGACCCTCTATGTGACTGGTTAAATATAAAAAACTATATAAGTCCTGGTGAATATGAGGAAGATGAAGAAACATATTATAAAAAATATATCGTAAAAGAATCCACAGATTACAAATTGCGTTTGCTAAAAAAAATCAAAGAATTATCATGCTTAGATGTCCCACTTGAAACTGGAATAGATGAAACAAAAGAAAAAATAAAAAATAATCACCCTTTAATACTTCAGTGTAATTTATTAGACAAACAGAATGTATATGTAAAATGTGATTTAATGATAAAATTTAACTTATTCAAAAAAATTTTTCCTAAAATAGATAATATTCCATTCCACTTATTATTAAAGAAAGACGATTATTTATTAATAAATTTTACCTATTCAACTCTCCAGTTCCGTATTGATTTAAAAGATGTAGTTAATGAACCTCTGATTGTCTATAAAAAATGTGGATTATATGCGTTCCGGAACGCGCTTCACGAAACATTCGGAAATCAATATAAATGTTTTTTATTGGGGAAGGAATATACATATAAAAACACGCTTTTACCTAAGAAGGAATTTATATGTAAACCCGAATTAGATGAGAATATCCACAATATGTATGTCAATGCGATGAAATGGATTGTTTATCTTAAGAATAACTTTAATGAAATGAGAATTAGTCCTTCACCAAACCATAATTCATTATTCCCTAATATGAATCATAAGGAAAGTAATTGGGAAAATGAAAAATTAATTCTAGCAAATACAATTAAAGAAATCACGTTAGTATGGAACATCTCATATGATGAAAGATGTTATTTTATAGAAAAAGATATTAAGTGTTGGGATGATCCAAGACTATTGGGTGAGCTTAAAGAATCAAAGAAAAAAGAAATTCAAGAGAGAATGATTCATATGAATCAACAGAAAGAAATCATTCTTTATCCGAGGAAAAATGTATCTCATGAATTTAAAAAGATCTTGAAAAAAACAGATTACGATATCTACTTCGATGTTGAGAGTTTTTTGTCATTCTCAGAGAAACAAGAATTATTCATTGATTTCATTCATAAGAAAGAACCTGTTTTAGGAATCCTTGGGTTCATTTCTAGAGAACATTTTTTCAACTATACAATTCACGACTTTTCATTGGAAGAAGAAAGAAAGATAGTGAAATCATTTTCAGATCATCTATGGAAGCTGAGTAAAGGTCTACATAGAATTAATATTTATCATTGGGGACACGCCGAGTATAATTATTTCAAATACATTAAAAGCGAATACCCTACTATTAAATTCCCTGATTACGAATTAATCAATGTCCTTGATTATTTCAGGATGGAACCGATCATTGTTCAAGGTGTTTTTAAATTTGGATTAAAATCAATTGGTAAAGCTTTATATGATCATAATTTAATAAAAACAACATGGAAAGAAAATGATAATGGATTAGATTCAATGATACAATTTAAAGAAATTTGTTTAAGTCATCAAACAAAAATACCCTTAAAAAGGTATGTAGTCATTGACCAAATTATTGATTATAACCGAGTTGATTGCCAGGTCCTCTATGAAATTGTTGAACTCTTACGGAATAATTATGGTTAAAATTATTATCTTTTATTATCTTTTGTTTAGAAAATGTTCTCTGATATAATTTTCGTATTTTTTATTTTTATCTTTTTCTTCAGTTAAGAGAGTTATCGACTTCCCTAACTTTTGAGTCATTTTTTCAATCACGTCTTGTTGCGTTTTAATAATCTTTTCTAGTTCTTTTTTATCTTTCAAACATTCTTTTTCCTCTTCTAATAGAAAAAAACGTGTCCTATATAGAATTTCCCCACAGGGTTTTTTATAAACGGTTTGGATATTTTGATATTGTTTTCCTTTTTTAAAAAAAATTTTATCATTCCCCATCTTTTGAAAATATCCACCATCAAAAAAATATTCTTCATCATTCTTGAGCGTAATATATTTTAAATAACTTTTATCTTTCTTTAAAAGGTAAGGCAATTCTATTTCCTCAAAACCTAGTAACTCTTTTTTTATTTCAACAATGTTCTGCATTTAATTACTCACTTACTATTAATTAATTAATATTTTTTTAAACTATTAATTTAAAATAATCCACCCATCTTACTCTTGAGTGCCATAAAATCAGCCATACTTTTGTTCACATTCTTTTCTGAAAGGGTCAATGCTTTACCTCCCATACCAATCATTGATAGCATAATACTGAGTCGTTGCTCAAATCTCTGCTGATAATAGAGTTCTTTCTGGTCCATTTCAGAGTAATCAATTGGTCGCGAAGCACTCGTTGTATATTTGGTAGATTTCCAATCCTTATCACTTAGTTCCTTAAACTTTTCTTTTTGTTCTTTAAATTCTTTTTCTAGTTCTTCTTTCTTTCCTTTCATTTCATCTGTGAGTTCTTCTTCGGCGTTCATTTGACGAAGGAAAAACGCATTTTCTTCCATGGATTGTTCCAGTTGTTCTTGTTCCAAAAGACTCATAATATATCCATCATTTTTAAGATCATCCATCGTAAAATCAACACCCGCGAAATTCTTCCCGAAGTAATCAAGGAAATCTTTGTTCATACCCATTTTTTTAATTATTATTATTGCTTCTCTTCTCTTTTTAACTTATTTATTGTTTAAACTCTTAACAATTCACTTTCAAATTTTATTTTTTTTTAAAAAAGATAATAAAAAAGATAAGCAGAGCAATAATAAAAGATAAAAAAACGCTGGATTATTACGGATCTATCATGGTGAATGAAGATGAAATTGTGGAGTGGATGATTGATAGTTATAATGGGAAGTATGACCAAGATTCTTTAAAAAGTATCGTGAAAGAATTCATGGATGAAAAAAAAAATTAATAGAGAATGTTCTGTATCCGGTTGGATGGTGTTCTTTGGAAAAGATTCTGTTAGAATGGTTGAAGAAAAGTATTTATAACATTTCAACTTACATTGACTATTACATAACCGTAACCCTGTATCTTTTACTATTTTCTTTGCACTACATTCACAACATTTGCCCTTTATAATATGTTGACAAGTTGGATCAACCGAAATATTTAAAACACGCCAATCAAGAATTGAAAAATCTTCGGTATCTAATTAACAGTAGGCAAGGTTTTTTATCCCAACATCAAATGATAATATCTTCATATTACAATCATATCCATTGGTAACTTTAAATACATCATTTAAAAAGACTAGTATATAAATAATACTAAATATATGATACCATTTTCACCGTTGATAATAGATTGTGATTTCCCTTTATTATACAAATCATTTTTGAATACATATAAACCATCGGATAATCAAGTGATTACCTATTCTGTAAGAACGAGCATTTATACATATTTAAAAATAAAAAAATATCCTAGTGGATCTAAAGTATTGATTACCTCAATTAATATACCTACAATCCTTGATATTCTAAATGATTTAAATTTAGAATATATACCGATTGACTTGGATCTAAATACGATGGACATGAATTCAAAAGATTTAATCGCTAAAATAGAACAATCCGATATTAAATGTTGTATTTATTCTCATTTATTTGGTAAAATTAATGATGTGAATCCGATAATTGATATATGTAAACAAAAATCAATTGATTTCATTGAGGATTGCGCTGAGTGTTTTACAGAATCTTATAAAGGAAATCCTAGAGCAGACATGATCTGTTTTAGTTTTGGGTCAATTAAAAAGTGTACTTGTTTTGGTGGTTCATCTACATTCTTAAAAGACAAAGATGAATTACAAAATTTCAAGAGTGAATTAAAAAAATACAAATATCAGAATACTTTTTCATATATAGTAAAATTAGTTAAATATTTTTTCATTTCTTGCTTAACTAACAACAGATATGTCAATGTATTTTTCAGATATATTACACATTTATGTAAAATAAATACAACTGATTTATTTGTCAGTTTAATAAGAAACATTCCAGCAAATGATTTAATCAAAAATTTTTCATATCAACCGTGTAGATTATTAACTCGGTATTTATTATGCCGAATTAAACATTACAAAGATCAAAGTATTGAAAATGAAACATATATTACAAAGAAATTATTATCACCATATGTTATACCAGGAAATCAAAGCACTAAATGCGATAATTATTGGTTATTTCCAATATACTATCATGATATAAAGAAAATCACGGATAAACTAGATGCGAATGATATTAATTATGTTAAAAAGATTTCTCAATTAATTTGTATTGATTCCGCTTGTTCTAATTCTAAGAATATTATTGATAATATAATATTTTTACCTATTCATTCTAAGACAAATGTAATATGTACAAGATATATTGTAGAAAAATTAAATAATATTATATACACAAATAAGATTCAATGATTTATAAAGAAAATCCAATAGGACCACTATCACCCCCAAATCCACCACCCAACGAGTTAGACTGATTTGTCATCGTTGGTAAAGTAAATTCTTGTTGGAGCATTTCTACATGTTTCTCGCCCGAGCCTCTCTGCGCTGAAACAGATTTAAATGATGCGAAGAAAAGATTAGAGTTTTCAAAAATCCTCCATGAAAGACTATCCGCCGATAAATTAGGGAATCAAGATCCTTATATGATTGAAGAGACATTACAATAACTAACGTTTATAATTAATTTTTATTTAAAAAGGTAAATACCATATTATCATGAATAGTTAAAATCTAATGGAACCATTTAAAATAAAATCGGTAGAACACATACGTATTACAACTAGAGAGGAAAGAATAGATGCCCTTAAAAACGGAAATTATAATCTATTTAACCTCCCTTCTGATATGGTTATGATTGATCTATTAACAGATTCTGGAACAGGTGCCATGAGTGATGAACAATGGGCAGCGATTATGACAGGAGATGAATCATATGCGAATTCACGATCATTTGAAAATTTATCAAAGGTAGTCAACGAAATATTTAATTACAATCATTTTTTACCTGTTCACCAGGGTAGAGCCGCCGAAGTTATCCTATCTACAATTATGATCAATAAAGGGTCATTGATTCCTTCGAATAATCATTTTGATACTACTGCCGCGAATATACTCGTTAGGGAAGGTACACCTGTTGATTTAGTATCAAAAAAAGATGAGTTATTCAAGGGAAATATTGATATTGAAAAGCTGGATGCTTTTTTTTTAAAAAATCATGAAAGAGTGCCTTACTGTATGGTGACTATTACGAATAATGCGGGTGGAGGACAACCGGTTTCATTATCAAATATTGAAGAAATTTATAAAACTTGTCAAAAATATCATAAAAAATTATTTATCGATGCTTGTCGGTTTGCTGAAAACGCATGGTTTATTAAACAAAGAGAAGATGCCTATATGGATTGGTCAATCAAAGAGATTGTTAAAAAAATATTTTCATTATCAGATGGAGCAACGTTTAGTGCAAAAAAAGATGCTATTGTAAATATCGGAGGATTACTACTGATGAATGATAAAGATTTATTTGAAAAAGCAAAGAATGAATTAATTCTTCGTGAAGGATTCCCAACATATGGGGGATTATCGGGTAGAGATATTAATGCGATGGCTGTTGGTCTAGAAGAAGGATGTGATGAAAAATATCTTGAATATAGAACAGGGCAAGTTTCTTTTGTTCATGATAAGTTAGTCGAAGCAAACATACCTATTATTTCACCACCTGGAGGTCATGCGATTTATATTAATGCTGGAGAGATCTTACCACATATACACCCTATGCAATATCCTGCACAAGCATTTTCACTTGAATGTTATATTGAGGGAGGAATACGTTCTGTTGAAATCGGTTCTGTAATGTTGTCATTTATTTCACCTGATACGAATGAAGTAATTTTTCCTGAATTAGAATTAGTGCGTTTTGCGATACCAAGAAGAACATATACACAATCTCACCTTTTATATGTGATTGACACAATTATATCAGTTTGTAAAAGGGCGAATACAATCAAAGGTGTTCGAATAACAGAATCACCAAAACTTCTTAGACATTTTTCTGCTTCATTTGAATGGATAACTACCATACCTTAAAGATAAATAATATTATTAAATACTATATGGATATTATGGATGGTATCAACACAGAACCATTGCGATCAATATTAGAAATATCAAACGACAAAAAAGATACATTATTACATTTTTTACAATTAGAAACAAAAAAAAAAGTTATTGAGTGTGAATTAGAAGATAAAGAATTTTTCATAAATGATAAAGTTTTCTGTGTAAAAAGGAATACACTCGAATTAGAGATTGTTGGTAAAATTATTTGTATTGATGAAGATAATTTAGGAATTAAAAAATCAAGTATTAATGTTTATATTGATTCCAAAAAATATTATATTTTTGTGAAGATGACAAAACAAATTACATCACAAAGAGATTTTTTAAAAAAATTATTAGAGACTTTATAATAAATGAAATAATGAAATAAATTAACTTGGAGAACCTACCTCTGTTCTAGGTGAATCGACTATCTCCTCAAGCAACTGTTTACCTTGACTTGAAATAATACTTGTCCACCCTTCATTAAAGCTCACACGCGTAGTTCCACCCACATTCGCCTCTTCTATTACATTAATTTCCGCTCCGATTTCCAACGTACCACTTTGTTCCGAATCTAATTCTTTTCCCACACGAATTATGACCGGTGCGATTACTCTGTATTTTTTTGTCGATGCAACAGTCTTGACTTCTTGTGTAAGTTCTGCCACCATTTGTTTTTCTTTTTTTATCTTTTCCTCTATCCATTCTTTAATAGGAACCGCCGTTGCACGCAATCCATATAGGTCTCTTAATGTAATAATATCTTTAAGTTCAAGTGTATAATTCAATAATTTGGCTATGTTTTGCAGGTCAGAGTTGGTCATTATTGGTGGCTTTGGCTGGAGCTCGGGGTGCGGGAGTGGAGTAAGTTCTCCTTTTTCTACCCGCTTCACAATCTCCGACCATCTAGCTTTTCTTGCGTTATCTGTTTCTCTCGACCATTTCGAGGAGAGCCAACCTTCTTGGTGGTATTTTTCATAAAATGCCCGATCTGCTGCTTTTTCCCGCTGATGCTGCTCTTCCTGCTCTATTTGATATTCTCTCCTGATGTCTTCATTATATCCATCCAATCTCCTTTTTAATTCTCTTTCTTTTGGATCCAAAGTTTCTAATTGGATTTTAGGTAATTCTTCACGATCAAACTGATCCGCCGCTACCTTTTCATCAAAATAGAAATTCCAATTTTTACTTGTCCTTTCTAAAGTTATTTCCTTACCTTGAGCAGTTGTAATCTTTATTTCATTGTTATTACTACCATTTACTGCTGTATTAATAATATGTTGCACCTGGTCATACATTATTACATCACCATTTTTTAATTGGTCGTCACTTGACATAATTAATGCACGTCTTTTTTCAAGTTCCGTTTTTTTACTTTCTATATATTCTTTTCTCTTTTTTTGAATACTTTCTGTGTGTTTTAACTTCAAATCTTCTGCTGCTAATTTTTCATCTATCTGCACCCTTAAGGACTGTAATTCTCCTCCAATATTGTCAATTTTTTTTTGATTTTCTTCATTAAAATCAAGTGGTTGATTTTTTTTTCTGTAATATAAATCATCATATATTTTTTTTTTAGTTATATATTCTATACTCAAACCATCATCAGGATTTTCTTTAACCCACCGATCCCATTTATCTTCTTTCTCAATTAAGGATTGTGGGTGGATTGGAGATACTTCCGGATTTCCATAGATCCATGTGTTAGAGCGTTGCCAGTTTACCTTCGCCGGATTGGGTGTGTCCGATTGTTGAATAGGACCACCTTCTGGTCTTCTTAAGGTCTTATTTATATCTGCCCACGTACCATAAATTCTCATTCTTTCTTCCAATATTAGACTAGCCTGTTTAGTAATATAGTCTTTCGAGAGATTAACTAGATTATCAGTATGTCGCTCTAATTTATCTAATATTTCAGTTGAATCATCTGTAGATAAAACATCAAAATCATCGATTGGTTGATCCATAAATTCAAATTCAGAATTTATAATTCTTAAATTGTTTGTATACACACCAATTATTTCTTTCAGTGAATTAATGGATTCCTGCAAAAAACGAATCCATTCTGGGGACGATGTCATAAGGCCACCTGACATTATACTAATAGTTAATCCCATTTTACGTAGATTAAACTCCATTGTAACTCCCGCATAATTCACTAAAATTATTGTATAATTTTTTAAGGTATTAAATATAACTTTGAAATATTGTTTCCATACTTTTTGATCTTCATCTGATTGCATAATAAGCCATCGTGGTAATCCACAAGGTACTAAACCTTGTGGAACATGGGACGCCAATTTATCATCTAATATAGGGGATATTATATTAATAAACCTTGATTTATCACCAGTAATTAATTTTGTTAACTGATAGAACCCATTTACATTATTCCCAATCATTTCACCTTCTACTAGTTTTTTTAACGTTAAAAGTATTGATTCACTTTTATCTGATTCTGTTATAGAAAAAGTGTCTCCTTTTAAATTAACACCAGGTGGTAATTTTAGTAAAGTATTCCCAAATATATTTCCCTTTTTAAATACAGTTAATCTTGGTTCAACTTTACCACCCTCTTTATGTTTTAAATTATTCCTTTTTGAACTTTTTGAACGGTTTAATCTTTTTGATCTTTTTGATCTTTTTGATCTTTTTGATCTTTTTGATCTTTTTGATCTTTTTGATCTTTTTGAACGGTTTAATCTTTTTGATCTTTTTAATCTTTTTGAACGGTTATTCCTATTTAAATTATTAACCATATTTATATATATAATATAAATATAAAACATATAAAAAATAAAATATAAAAAAATTATAAGTAATAAAGTGGTTTGAGATCCATAATATATTCTCGGCAAAAAGGACATTTATTGGTTGTAAATTCTTCAGAGTTCCTCAAAGCATTCTTATCGAAACATTTCCTACAACCCGTATGACCACAAGGATTACAAAAAACATCTACTTTTCCTGTAAAACATATAGGACATAGGTTTGATGTATTCCATTTATTTAACTTCTGTATGAAATAAATATATGAATTTAATTCCTTTCTTTTTTCAATATATTTAGCTTTAGCATTTGTCAATGTTTCATTTTTCAGAATCAATTCTGAAAATTTATTTAAACTATCAATAATTTCTTTTACTTCTTCATTTGTTTCATAGTCCTCTTCAATATTGTTCATAAATTCAATAGATTTTCCAATAACCCTTACATCTTTGCTTGATTTCCCGTATGCGTTGGTATATTCTTTATGAAGTTTATTTAAATCTTCCTGGAGTTCCATTATTTTAGGGATTTTTCCTTCTATTTGTTCTATTAATTCATCAACATCTTTATCTTTAAAATTTTCATTATCAATCACAACGGATTCTTCTTGTTTATTAATAATATTTAATAATATTTCACGGATATGTAATGTGTTTTCATATTTAACACGAATAGATTTGATAGGACAAGGAATAATATTATTAAACCCGTCTATAGCCCCTGTGTTTATTATATACTCTGATTGATTTATATCAGAGGGGGTTGGGATATTTCCAGTTAAATTATCATTCGGATAATAAACATCCGTCTGCTGATATTCCATTTATTTAATCAACACACTTTTTTTTTAAATGGATTTATTATTCACAATAATTTAATAATCTAGTGATACTTTTTTTCTTATATCCCATTATCTGATTTTCTTCTAAATGAGTTTTGATTTCATCATATTTTTTATTATTATTAATACCCTTTATATACCAATTACCACGAGAAGGTTTGACGATAACGAATGCTTTTTGTTCAACTGCTTTTTTTAATACTTCATCATAAGGATTTTTTGAATCCATCATAAAGCCACCGACCCCCCATGAACCATGTATATCTGTATTGTATGTGTTTAATGAATGAATATTCTCCATAAGTTTTTATAAATATAAAAAAAAAATCAAATTTATTTATTCACATAAAATATCCATAATCTTAAAACGGACCTTGGATGATTCAGTATTCTCTTTTAACGTCTGTAAAATATCAATATATTTTTTCGGTATCAAT
>Ga0209403_10002968_pt1 | contig 19619 bp, 15 predicted proteins | sample ArcticOcean_MG_C_8_FD_187440 | JGI IMG/M metagenome (GOLD analysis project Ga0209403, IMG submission 187440) | Marine microbial communities from western Arctic Ocean - ArcticOcean_MG_CB11_86 (SPAdes) (version 2) | ecosystem: Environmental > Aquatic > Marine > Oceanic | place: Arctic Ocean... | reverse complement strand
TTAGTCTCACTTTAGTCTCACTTTAGTCTCACTTTAGTCTCACTTTAGTCTCACTTTAGTCTCACTTTAGTCTCACTCGACTTTTATGAGAGTTCGTTATGAAATGATGAACCCGTAAAAAGTCTAAATGGTACACTTGTATATCATTTCCGCGAAAGCGGGAATGACAATTATTTACGATTGCATCATGACATACACACATTCAGTTCCAAAAAGATCAAAATCTGCGATTCATTTTCACTTCAGATCTAAAATTCTGAAAGACCTCATTTCAGATTTTAAAGAAATAAAACAATTTCAAATTTTACTTAATAGTGTAAGAAATTGTGAAACATTATTAGTTTCTCTTAGACTCAAATCAATAGTTCAATAACTATATTCTGACATTAGGTCTGCTATCGTTTTCTGACCCTCTATTGCATCAAGTGCAATTCGTGCCTTCAATTCCTTGCTGTACGATTTTCTGACCATTCTGTATCTCCATTTTTAATTGAAAATACACCTTAGCACATTGTCTCATTTATGGGGTCCACTATACCACTTCAGTATTCATCTTTGGAATAGTCTATTCTTTTATGTATTTCCCTTTCACAAATTTTCCAAGTATTTTTCCGTTTTTATCATAAAGTTTAGCATTCCAAGCATATCGATTGAATTCTCCTACTATTTTCCTTCCATCATAATAAGTCATTGTTCCGTTACCATGAGGTACTCCAGATTTATATGAGCCAACATAACCCATATTTTTTAATTTTTTTTCTCCTACAGCAATGGGTTCCCATAATAAGCCAGAAGTTATTTTATATCTAATTTCTTTATCATTATCATCAGACTGACCAAACAGAGGGAAAGAAAAAAGAAGGAGAGAGAGGATGATTAGTATATTTTTCATAAATTATCCGAAGTCATATCAATTAATATTTAAGAAGAACTGAAGCAGTGGTTCTTCATCTTCTTCACAGTTATCCCAACCTCATACTTTGAAAGTATGGATCAATACCAAAGTTTTCCATTCTTCCAAATTCCATCATATTTTGATCCAGACAGATATTTGGGTATAATCAAGTTTGGATATATCAAAATACCAAGGCCATTTGGTCCCATCCTTTAGCTGACCTTGATACTTTGGGTGAGTTTATTTATCTCCAACTCCTTTCCAAACATAAGGAAGGGTATTACTCCACCCATAAAGAGTTTCACCTTTGTGATTATCTCCAATCACAGAAGAAGGAATGAGAGGAGGGTAATGAGAAGGTGTTTCTTAGAGTTTCCCATTAGTGGTTTAGAAGAACACAATATGTAACACCAATCGGTTTGGATAACAACCTAAATCCTGCAAGTACACATACAGATTGTATTTCTTTTGTTTTTTGACAGGGATCATTTTGAACAAGCTTTGAAAATCAACTTTCCAACTCCGGCACACTTTTTCTTAAATGTACCTAGATGTCAGTTATTGGAATGACGGAGGAAATGAGTTTGATTTAGAACCCAAATCTCATATCAAAGGACTAAACAATAGCGGGGTTACTAATATGGGATGCTGTGGTTGGATTTGAAAGAAAGGGTTCAATCTTCACAACCATATTTAGTGAATATGATTATGGCAAGAAAAATAATAAATCCCCTTTTTCAACTATTTGTACTCCAGAAACGTATTCATGAAAATATAAAATTATTGAGTATAAAACTAAACCTACAACAATAACTACTATATCATTTGCAATAGAATAACTAATTTCGTTTCCTCCTGTTTTATTAGTAAAAATTAAATCAATTATTGAGTAAGCAGCAAATGATGAAAATAAAATTATAGCTCTTAAATCACCTGTAGAAAGTAAGTGCACAAATGACCAAATTAAGACACCAATTTGTATAGGGTGAGGTACAACCTTCTTAATATTTGATTTCATTTGAGAAGCAACAAAAAAATCATACAAATTGGCATTAATAAAAATGATGTTTCTTTACTATATTCATATGAATCCCACAAATAAAAGTTATCTGCTTCGCAATCTGGCATCAACGGGTTACATGTATCTATAAGACTAAAACCATAAATTATGATTATAAATCCGACTAAAGAAATTATTGAAAATATGCCCTGATAATTTTTTTAACCTACCCGTTCAATTAATAACTTTTTTACACCTGTAACTGGGGCTAAATGTATTCCAAAAAAAAACGAGTAATCCAATTATTAGAACGATCATGTTTTTCTCTATGCAAGGTGAAGTGGACCACAAGTAAAGGAAAGTTTTTTTAAATGAGTTAAGACGGATATTAGAAGTTTATTCAGTTTCGTTTATTTGAAAAATGTACTAAATAAATCTATAAAGATAGGATATTGGCGAAAGCGTAACACAAAAAAATATAATTGCGTCAAAATATAAAAAGAGTGTTCCAGATTTGTCGAATGTCAAATGCTGAAAGTGGTTTGTGAAAGAGGAAGAATTGTGAAAGGATGAACCGCATTTAATTAAATACTTGAAAGGAGCATTTTGGAAAAACGACAGATTATAGAAATTAAAGCAGAGGAACTGCTGGCATACAACCGCTACGGAAAAGTTGCCAAGGGGTTAAAATGGCTACCGTTGAGTAAAGATGAGAAACTGGAGCACGAAGTATTTATCATTCGTTTTGAGGCAGACAGTTCGTCAAATTTACATCGGCACAACGGTCACGAAGAATTTTATGTGCTTGATGGAGAATTAATTGATGCAGACGGCAAGGTTTTCAAAAAAGGTGATTATGTTAAATTTGAAAAAGGCAGTGAACATTCCTCTTACTCAAAAATAGGCTGCACTCTGCTGGTCATACTTTATGGTGGAAAGAATGAATTAATACACTCCAATTGATTTTATCAACTTACTTTGATGCTCTTGCGGCAGAGCAAGCATTTAGCCTGTTTCCGGCAGAGTCGAAGCATAAATATCTTTCAGCGGTTATTTTCACTGAATCTTCCGGAGTCCACAATAAATGCGGAGATCCGCTCACCTGAATAGTTTCGCCATTTTTTAGTTCCACCCCAATTGTCTGTACTGAGCCAGAAAAATCAATGGTTTTTACAACTCCATTGGTCTCATCGTCAGTAACCGATTCAAGTACAAAATCTTCCGGACGTACCATCAAAATTCGGGTTTCTTTGCCAATAGCCGCAGGCACATCCAATAATCCGAAGGGAGAATTTAGAGCTGAATCTTGCCATTCCACCTGGAGGTGATTTGCTTCGCCCACAAAAGAGGAAGCCCAGAGAGTTTGCGGATGTTGATAAATTTCTTCCGGGGTTCCTGACTGGACCAGTTTCCCGTTATGCATGAGAAGCACACGGTCAGAAAACGTGATGGCTTCAACCTGATCATGAGTGACGAGAATAGTCGCCACACCTTCATGTTTGAGAATATCCCTGATTTCACGTCGCAACTGCTGACGTAATTGATAATCCAGATTGCTGAACGGTTCATCCATTAAAATCAACCGTGGCCTCGGAGCAAGTGCACGGGCGACCGCGATTCGCTGTTGTTCACCGCCACTGATTTGATGCGGCATTTTTTTCGCGAGATGCGGAAGACTGACCAATTTCAGCAGTTCCATGACTCTTTGCTGTTTCTCACTTGCTGATCCGTTTACACCAAACGCGATATTATCTTCTACACTCAGGTGGGGAAACAGGGCAAAATCCTGGAAAATCATGCCGAATTTTCGACGTTCCGGCGGCAGGCTTATTTTTTTTCCTGAAATTTCTTTATCCTGCAGAAATACCTGTCCCGCTGAGGGAACTTCAAGCCCTGCGATCAACCGTAGCAGAGTTGATTTTCCACAGCCTGACGGTCCTAAAATGGAAATAAATTCCTGTTCACGCAAATTTAAACTGATGTCACTGACTGCGGTCAGTGTGCCGTAGTTTTTAGCGAGGTTGCGGCATTCAATCATGGTCTTTATCCTGAAGGTTTTGTGGTGCTGATTCACGCAGCTGGCGGTTTAGAAAAATAATTGGAAACAAGCCTACTACGACAATTGTCAGGCACCAGAGCGAGGCTTCCCTAAGCAGTTCTTCGGTTGCATATCCATAAGCCCGAGTGGCGAGGGTACTGAAATTAAACGGCTGGAGCATCAAAGTAGCAGGTAATTCTTTCATCACATCAACAAAAACCAGCAATCCCGCGGTCAACATACTGCCGCGAAGTAAAGGTACGTGCACCCGTTTTAAAGTTTGCCAGGTGTTTTTTCCCAGCGAGCGGCTTGCGTCCTCCATTTCGGAAGTGATGCGCCCAAATCCAGATTCCACTGTACCATAAGCTAAAGCCAGAAAGCGTACAAGGTAAGCAAAGACAAGAATGAACAAAGTTCCGCTCAGCAAATATCCGGTAGAAATTCCGAATGCATCCTGCATCCAAGCATCTATTGTCCGGTCAAACCAAGCAAAAGGCAAGAGTACTCCGAGCGCAACAACTGGTCCAGGAAAAGTATAACCAAGACTGACTGTACGTGCCGCCCAGCGAATTCTGCGGTGTTTGCTGACTCTGGAACCGTAAACCATCAATACTCCCAGCAGTACCGCCAGTAGCGCGGTTAAACCGGCCAGAATCAGGCTGTTTCCAGTATCACTAAGGAAACGTTCCAGCATGATTTCACGCCAACTATCTGCAGCCCACTGAATCAATAATCCCGCTGGCAGCGCAAAACCAAACACGATCGGAAACAAACAAAACAGCGGGGCAGCTACAGCTTTTATTCCGGAAAGCCGATTTCGCGGATGCTGGGTTTTGATGCTGTTTTGGATGTGGGATCGTTGTTGTTTGCGTGAGTAGTGCTCCAGAAAAACAAAGACGCTGATGAACATCAGCAGGGACAAAGCCAGTTGTGCCGCGCCCGGTGCGTTATAAGCACCAAACCAGGTGTGATAAATTCCAGTGGTGAAAGTTTGTACCGCAAACAGCTGCATTGTGCCAAAATCTGCGAGTGTTTCCATCATGGCCAGACTGACTCCAACTACAATCGCAGGGCGTGCCAGCGGCAAAGAAACATGCAAAAAACTGTATTTTGTGCTTTTTCCGAGCATCCTGCTGGCTTCCATTAAAGTCGCAGGTTGATGAAGAAATGCTGTTCTGGCCAGCAAATAGACATAAGGGTAAAGCACGAGCGAGAGCATCATGACTGCACCACCGACAGAGGCTACAGGTGGAAACCAGTAATCTTGGAAATTATGCCAGCCGAACCACGAACGTAATTGCGTCTGTAGCGGACCTGAATATTCCAGCAGTTCTACATAAACCATGGCAATGATGTATCCCGGAAATGCCAGCGGTAAAAGCAGTGCCCATTCCATGATCCGTCTTCCGGGGAATTCAGTCATCGAAATTAGCCAACCGGTGCTTACCCCTAAAAGCAGGGTTCCGCTGCCTACACCTAGCATCAGCCAGAAAGTGTTTTTTAGATAACCGAGCATGACCGTGCTTAATAAATGCACCCAGACATTATCTTCAGCGGAAACGGCAGTGAATATTAATGAAAAAAAAGGCAGTGCAAATAAAAGTGCGAGAGACATGGTAAAAATATTCCAGCCTCCGGAATGTGTGGAAGATCTCATCTTTTGCGGTGGAAGCAAGTCATGGTTGTCGGGCGGGTTTTAGTCCAAGTGAACTTGAATCACATATATATTCTCTGCAACATGAAAAGGCAGAGTCGAAGGTCCGTCTTTCGATTCCAATGAAATGGAGCGCAACACCTCAGTTTTTTCGAGAACTTTGTGTTGGTTACCGGGCATGATACGGTGCTCATGCAGGATCTTCATCAAATCAACTGAGTCCTCTAAAACCTCGCCGATCATCGCCACTTCCACTGTCATTCCCGGTTCTGTTTCCATGAGAGTGATTGTGTTTTTCGGCAGAGCAGTTCCGGGCATAGGTGTTCCGTGTGGGCAAAATTGCGGATTATTCAAAAATTCAGCCAGTTTTTCTACTACAATAGGCGTCATGGCATGCTCCAGCCTGTGTGCGTGCTGATGCACTTCGTACCAAGGAATGCCCAGTGTATTACAGAGAAAATATTCAGAGAGGTTATGACGGTAGGCAATGTCTTCAGCCACTTTTTGGCCTTCTTTGGTCAAGGTCAGTTCTTTTGATTTTTTAACGTTGACCAGTCCATCACGCTGCATTCGGTTAATAGTTGCATGAACTGTGGGTGGGCTGGTCTCAAGACGAGTTGCCAGAGTAACCGCCTTTGCCTTTTCGCGGGAACTGTCCAGTTTGTAAAGTAAAAGCAGATATTCTTCAATAACTTGTGAATGTTCGCTCATGGTTTTAATGCTGAAGTTTTTGTTAATATTCAAGTTAGCAGAAAAAGCGTGGAAAAACATTGAAATTCACCGGAAGCCACAGCAAATTTTCTGTAGTGAGTTCCTTTGCAGCGCTTGCATTTTAGCTAAAAACTAAAATGTAAAACCGTGTCAACCTCCAATTCAGAGGACAACTGCAAGAACGTGAAAAATTCTTGAGATTAAAAAATAGTTATAATTCTTCTTGAACCGTTTTTGATGTTTTATCAGATCTGTTGTTCAAGCCTGATGCAGTTTTCTAATTATCATAATTAACTTCATCCAATAACTGAATAGCCTGCTTTCGGTATGTTCCAATTTCGTTCAGACTACGCTGATCCTGTTTGAAAACACCTTTTTTGATACCCTTCTGAGTTGAACCGAAACTTTGTACAATCCCCGAAAACGGAACTCCGGATTTGACCGGATACTCGTGATTGACTTGAGCGTACATGTATTGTGCTAAATTTCCGGAAAGGAACTCCAGCAGCTTCACCGCTTCGGCTTTGTTTTTCGCTGCTTTGGTGATTGCACCACCGGAAACATTCATGTGGGTTCCGCGGTTTTTCTGGTTCGGGAAAAATATCCCAACTGACGCTGCCCAAGCACGTTGATCTTCACGCTCAAGCATTTGTCCCATGTAGTAAGTATTGCCCAGCGCAACATCGCATTGCCCCTGAAAAATGGCCTTGACCTGTCCACGGTCATTCCCCTGTGGTTTTCTCGCGAGGTTGTTTTTCAAACTTTGTAACCACTTTTTGGCCGCGGATGCTCCGTGCTCTGCAATCATCGAGGAAATCAGTGCTACATTGTATTTGTGATAACCGGAACGTGTGCAGAGACGTCCCTTAAATTCCGGATCAGCAAGATTTTCATAAGTGCCTAAATCAGCAGTATTGACACGATCCTTTGAATAATAAATAACGCGCGCACGTGCTGTTAAAGCGGTCCAGAGTCCAGCTGGATCACGGTAGTTAGCCGGAACATTTTTCTCAATAATCTGTGATTGAATCGGCTGAAACAAACCTGCAGCTGAAATCGCGCTGAGATTTGCAATGTCCACTGTCAAAATGGCGTCCACTGAACCCGGCTGCTGCTTCAGACGTTCCAGTGAGCCTTTGTTGAGATAAACCACGTTCGCCTTGATTCCGCTTTTTTCTTCAAAAACGTCCAGAAAAGGCCTTAGCAGAAACTCCTGCCGTTCCGAAAGTATGTTGACTTCTGATGAAAAGGCAAACTGTGGAAGCCAAAGCAGACTTAGGATGATGAGAGTGATGAATTTATTAAAAAATAACACTATTGTTCCTATTAAAAATATTTTTAGAAATCCTGAGATTCAGGTTGAAGAAAATAGCCGTTTTTTTGTCAAGGGATGTCATCGGTAAAGCCACAATCGATTTTAGCTTCTGTTCCGCAGAGTTCTACAAATAACCGAGTTTGCTGTTGAACTTGGTTACTCCTGAGAGAAAACTAGCATGTCAATTAATATGGACTTAAGATAATAATTAGTCAAGGCTAATTTTTTTAGGTAGCATTATTTTTTAACCGTAAAATGAATGACTCCACTTCGTCAGGCTCCGTTCAAATCACTCAGACAATAAAATATATTTGCAGGGATGCGAAGCCATCATATATTTAGAATCAGTTTGATTAACAACTATCTATTGAATAAATGAATAGATAAGATACAATAATGATATTTTATTATGTAGACCAATTTAAATATAATTGAGATTTTAAGCCTTAAGGTGAACTTACTGATCTTGTAATAATAAAGTCTTAGTCAGCAATAAAAGCAAAACAAATAATTAAGGAAAAATAGATGGAATTAAATGACATAAGCTATGCTTGGCCCAGGAAACCCTTGGCTCTAGTCTGTATCGACGGAGGAGACCCTGAATACATTGAAGCCGGACTAAGGGATGGTATCATACCAAATATCGCCCGCTTCATGAAGGAAGGTTTTTATCAGGTAGCTCAGGGTTCAATGCCAAGTTTTACCTGTCCCAATAATATGTCGATAGTGACAGGAAGTGAACCGAAGATACACGGTATTTCCGGGAATTTCTTTATAGATCCAAAGAGTCAGGAACCAGTCGTGATGACGGGACCGGAATTACTGCGTTCACGTTCTATTTTGGGAGAATTCTCACGTGAAGGAGCTAGAGTCGTCTCGATAACTGCAAAGGACAAACTGAGAAAACAATTACAAAAGGGTATGGACCTTTCGAGAGGCTCAGTTAGTTTTTCCTCCCAACATGCAGACAAATGTACAATAGCTGAAAATGGAATTGAAAATGTCCTCGAATTTGTTGGTCAGCCTCTGCCAGATATGTATTCTGCAGAACTTTCCCTTTTCGTGCTTGATGCAGGGATAAAACTTCTGGAAGAACAAAAACCAGATTTACTTTACCTCTCACTAACAGATTTTGTTCAGCATGCGCATGCTCCAGGTACAGCAGAGGCAAACCGCTTTTATATTGAAATGGATCAACGCTTTGGACGTTTGCAGGAACTTGGAGCATTGGTCGCTCTTACTGCTGACCATGGAATGGGTGATAAATCCAATGAAAGTGGCGAACCAAATGTAATTTGGTTACAAGATTTGTTGGATCAGAAATTAGGTCGTGGAACTTGTAAAGTGATTTGTCCCATTACAGACGCATTTGTAGGACATCATGGTGCATTAGGTGGTTTTGTACGAATATATCTCAAGCAAAAACAAGATCGAAATAAAGTTGCTGAAATCGTTCAGTCAATTTCAGGGATTGAAAAGGTTTGGACAGCAGAATCTGTTGCAAAAGAACTGGAACAACCTCTGGACCGTGAGGGAGATTTAGCAGTGGTTGCTGATAAGGAAACCGTAATTGGAGGAAGTGAAAAAGATCATGACCTCAGCGCTTTAAAGGGAAACCGCTTGCGTACGCACGGTAGCCTGCATGAGGCAAATGTACCATTCATTTTAAGCGAACCTCTTAATGAGATATATTTAAAGCGTGCAGCTGAGCGGACATTACGTAGCAGAGAGATTTTTGAATATGCTCTTAACGGAACAGAGATTTAATTCAGAGGAAAATATGTTTGACAAAAAAATGTATATTGGTGGTAAAAAAGTTGAAGGAGAAAAAGGTAGTTTAGAAGTTATCAACCCGTTCAATGGCAAAGTAGTAGGAACTGTTCCTCGAGCCTCTAAAAGACAGGTCGATCAAGCAATGGAAATTGCTAAAAATTTCCAACCTAAACTAACGCGTTACGAGAGACAACAAATTCTAACTAAAACCGCAGAATTACTGGTCTCGCGTCGGGATGAGGTCTCAGATCTCATTACTGCTGAATCCGGCCTCAGCAAAAAAGATTCGCTGTATGAAGTAGGACGGGCTTTTGATGTTTTCAGTCTCACAGGACAACTTTGTATTCTGGATGATGGTCAAATTTTTTCCTGCGACCTTACACCGCATGGTCAGAAGCGGAAGATATTCACCCAGAGAGAACCCTTGCAGGGGGTGATAAGTGCAATCACTCCATTCAATCACCCTCTCAATATGGTGGCGCATAAAATAGCTCCAAGCATTGCGACTAATAATCGAATGGTCTGTAAACCTACTGAAAAAACACCACTAACCGCTCTTTTGCTGGCAGATATTCTTACAGAAGCAGGCTTGCCACCTGAAATGTTTCAAGTGGTCACAGGACTTCCGGAAGATATTGGAGACGCAATGATTACTCATCCCGATATTGACCTAATTACTTTTACAGGAAGTGTAGGAGTCGGAAAATTCATTGCAGAAAAAGCTGGATACCGCCGGACAGTCTTAGAACTTGGTGGAAATGCTCCCCTAATAATTATGGATGATGCTGACTTGGAACGTGCTGCCAACCTTGCAGTTGCTGGTGCAACAAAAAATTCTGGACAACGATGCACTGCTGTCAAAAGAATCCTGGCGGAAGAATCCATAGCGGATGCTCTGGTGGAAAAAATTGTGATGAAAGCCTCAAAACTTGTTTGTGGAGACCCTGCCGATCCTCAAACTGATGTAGGAACTGTTATCGATGAGTCTTCCGCAATACTTTTTGAAAAGCGGGTCAAGGATGCTGTTTCTTTAGGTGCAGAGAAACTCTATGGGAATGAACGCCAAGGCGCATTATTTCATCCTACTGTGCTTGATCATGTACCATGGGATTGCGAACTGGTTATGGAAGAAACCTTCGGCCCTGCAATTCCCATCATCAGAATCAAAGATATCGATGATGCCATTAAGATAGCAAACGGGACTAGTTTTGGTCTTTCGTCGGGAGTATGTACTAATCGACTTGATGATGTTACCAGATTTATCAATGAGCTCAACCATGGAACAGTTAATATCTGGGAAGTACCAGGTTACCGTATTGAAATGTCACCTTTTGGAGGAATCAAAGATTCTGGTTTGGGATACAAAGAAGGTGTGATGGAAGCCATGAAAAGTTACACCAATCTAAAAACATTCTCTATGCCATGGATGTGAGACTTATGCGTCATAGTGCTGTAAAAAATTGCTTCAATATTCAAATACTAGTTAAAATAAGAAGTACGAAATCATTAAAAGAATCGGCGTGCATTATGTGATTGACACTTTTTGCTCAATTGCTTGATGTTGTTGAGGATATTAATGTGCGTCTCGCAAGAGGAGAACGTCCATAAAAAGTTTTAGTCTAAGCAAAATGAAAAACAATTCTGCCCTTGAAACTTCTTTCGTCGGACCGCAGGGTTCGTTGTTTTTGCAGATCAGTTATACCCAAATCCGCTCCTTTCACGCGGTAGCTAGTGCAGGAGGATTCACTGCAGCATCCAAGGTGCTGCATGTGGGACAACCGACTATCACCGGACAAGTTCAGGCATTGGAGAGTTTTTACGGGGTAGAATTATTTCATCGACGTGGACGCCGTGTTGAGTTAACAGACACAGGTAGAGAACTTTATGCAATTACTCAGCGCATGGAGATCCTGGAGAAAGAAGCACAGGAAGTACTTCAGAGCGCAGGTAGTTTCAAGTCAGGACACCTCCGGATTGGAGCAGTTGGACCTTTCCATGTAACGGAAATGCTGGCGGTTTTTCATGAACGTTTTCCTCATTTGGAAATAACGGTCACAGTCCGCAATTCACAAGAAATTCTGGAAAGCCTACTTAATTTTGAGGTTGATGTTGCGGTACTTTCGCAGACTGAAGAAGATCAACGTATGTTAGCAATTCCGTTTTGTCAGGAACCGCTGGTTGTTTTTGTACATGCGGAACATCAGTGGGCGGAGCGTACGGAACTCCGGATTGAAGAATTGGAAAACCAGCCTGTTATTTTGCGTGAACCAGGTTCTACAACTCGGCGTGCCTTTGAAAAAGCTTTAAATAAAGCAGGAGTTAAGATCAGTCCAGTGATGGAAATCGGTAGCCGTGAAGCAGTCTGGTTGGCAGTCGCAAGAGGTCTGGGAATTGGTGTCGTTTCAGATGAGGAATTCATGTGGCATCCAGACCTGCGTAAATTAATTCTGGTAAATGCGGATGTTCACACCACTGCCCATGTCGTCTGTTTAAGGGAACGACGAAACTCGCGCATGATTAACGCTTTTTTAGAGATCGTGGAAGAGTTACGAAAAGTCTGACTCACTATCTGCGATCAGGGTTATAAACCAGTCCCCCCAAATCAACATAAAGTTGTAAGATCCTTTGCCCTTCACTACGTAGTAATTCTGGTACAATTTTAATTCCCCTGCGTTCAAGCTCAGCGTTATAATCTGGAGGAGTCGGACCTTCGTCAAAACCAGCAATCCTCTCTACATCTTCTGGTTCCGCGGAAGATAAAACCTCCTTAACTCCAGACCAGCAAACATTTCCTAAACACATAGCGCACATTTTACCGCTTGTTACCAAACGGTGAGCCGGAAAGCCCTTCGCGCCTAAATCAAAGTTTGCCAACTCTTTTTGCGCCAGCATCAGTGCCATCATTTCCGCGTGAGCGGCTGAGCAGTTTTGCTGAACCACAACGTTAACGCCGACCGAAACCAGTCTTCCGGAAGCAATTTCAAAAACCGCTGAACCAAACGGACCTCCGCTTTTTTCTCGTATGTTACGTTCAGTTAACGCGAGTACAAAACGCATTTGTGCTTCCTGCGTAGGTATAATTTTTGGCTGCTCATTTAAAAATAAATCAACCCATACTGGTAGACTAAGGTTAAGCTGGTTCATATTTTGTCTGGTAGAGGATTACGTGGATGAATTTTGTCATTAAGTTTGTCACGCTCATAAAGCAATTGAGCGCTGATGCTGACGGCAATTTCCTGTGGATTATTACCACCAAGTGAAAACCCAAGTGGACAGATGAGACGTTCAGTAACTGCTTGCTTGAGACCTTCTTTTTTAAGTTCTCTTTGTAAAGTGGCCGCTTTTGAACGACTGCCAATTACGCCCAAAAAAGGCTGTGTATTCCGCTCAAGAAAGCGTTGAGCGATGTAATAATCACTGCGATGACCTTGCGTCATGATCAGCACAAAAGCAGTTTCAGCTGTGCTTTCTGCTGTTTCCGGAAGGGACTTAACGCAAAGTTTTTTTAGTTTAGGAGAATCAGGCAATTTATCCAGCCACTCTTCCCGTGTGTCAAGACAGGTCAGTTGGCTTTCAAAAGTCAAGAGCAGCGGAATCAGCGCCTGCGCAACGTGTCCTGCACCGTAAATCACAATTTCCCAGACGTTGGTATGGAAACGTTCAAAAAACAATTTAACCGATCCGCCGCAACTCATGCCTGCGTCACGGTTGAGATTCCACTGAACAAATTTTGTTTGTTCAGTAACCTTGGCTTGCGATAAAAAATCCAAAGCAAAATCCAACGCTTTTGCTTCAACCAACCCTCCGCCAACAGTTCCAGAATTCAACCCTTCCATGGTGACGATCATCCTACCCCCCTGAGCACGTGGCGTACTGCCTTTGGCTTCCACCAAAGTAACTGTAACAAACGGTGTACCTGCTTCCAGTAAAATCTGCATTTGTTTGAGATGTTTTTCCATAACTCTACTTTTACAGGCTCAGGCCAAAAATATATCAAAAAATAACTGAAAGCGCTGATTCATCAGCTGATATGGGTTTTGCGGATATGCAGCATCTTTTAAATATTTCACTGGGCCGTATTGTGAACTGATGCCTTTGTGCTCTCTGGATGAATTCAGTTTGTCGTCCATCCATTCCGTAAATCTTTGGTTGAAATTTTCAGCATTCAAATTTTCCTTTGCAATTGTAAACACCGATTCAACTGGCATCAAGACCGCCGCGTTCTCTGCATTCATCTCCTGAAACAAATTAAACAGGTAATCCCGCGCCTGTTGTTGAGCAGGAAGGCGGATCGCTCTTGATTTCAAGTTGCCTTCTGCGGCAATGCACCAACCAGTTATATTTGCGTTCTCCGGCAACAAACCCGCCGTTCGTAAAATCAGTACATCCAAAAAATGACGCAGCCAGCTTTTGTCCTCGCCCTCTCGTTCGCTAAAATAAATTGCGTGCCAATTTGCTGACTCATCAGTATACCACCATTCTGTCTTTCCGTAAAATTTTGTCTCATATTTTTTTGCGTCTGCCTCTGCTAAATTTTCATTTCCGATACAGAGTGCGGGAAAAAGCGGATGTGAGTTAGTCAATCCGGAAGCAAAAGTTCCCTCCTGAACTGGTCCTAAATGATATTGACGAAGATTTTTCTTCAAGGTAGACCAGTCAATTTTCAATGTAACGCAGAGTTGTTTCTGCCAGCTATTAAGAATTCTCAGGTGTCTTGTCTGCATCGCTCCCCGGAAAATTCCGGTAGGCAGTTCACCTTCCAGTTCCATCCGTTGTGCCTGTAAAAAATAAAGTTCCTTCCATTCCGGTTGTGCTGAAGAGCTAGGACTCTTTTCCGGAAGCGTAATGGCATTGTCCCATACTTTCCGGAGCAGAGACCATTCACTAAGGCGCTCCAGCACAAGAGGTTCGTCTATTTTATCGACTCGCTCTTCCTCATCTTCATCAAGTCGCAGCAGATGAATTGCAGTTGACTGCAACGGTGATTCGAGAAATTTTCTCAGCCGCGTAAACGAAACCGGTTGAAGTTTATTTTCAGTGTTGGTTTCCGGAACAACAGGGTGGAAATCGTTTTTGGCTAAGACTTGATTTACTGCTGGAGAAAACCATTCCGGAGATATCCGTTGATATCTGCCAGTACGTCCTGTGCCGGAAAACTCTTGATCAAATAATTCACGTGTTCGAAAAACTCTTGCCTGCCTGAATGCCGCAGGGTCATAGTTTGGAATCGGACTTTTGGCGGTGGATATTTTGCTTGCGGAATCAGTTAATTCCGGAAAGTAGCTTAAAGAATATGGCTTGAGCGGATGCTGGATTATTTCATATTTATTTTTCAAATAACCGCTGTCGAGTTCATCAACTAAAGTCTGGATGATTGAGGAAGGGTTTAGTTCATCATCGGTACGGTCGTTACGTGAGACGTAGCTGAGCACCAGATGTTTTCTTGTGGAAACCAGAGTTTCTAAAAACATGTAGCGGTCACGCTCGGTCACTGAAACATCACCTAAGCGGCGTTCACGAAAAGTTTGACCTTCCACGGCAGGACTCAACTTTACCGGAATGTGCCGTAAATCCAGGGTGTCACGCTGGTACGGTGTCGGGAACATGCCTTCACCTAAACCTAATAAAAATACTGCTTTAAAAGGAATCGGTCTCATGGGCTGAAAAGATGAAACGGTAACTCCTTCTGCTAAATAATGTCCACGCTGTAAAGTTGCGGATTGCTGTTTTTGTTTGAAAAATTCATGAATTGTACTGAAACTGAAACTGCGTTCATGCTCCTGAGCCAAGTCCAAATCACGGGCTGCCTGCACATTGCGTAGCAAATTCTGGAAAGCTTCTTCGTCTGCCTGCTCAAGCGGTTTGAGGTAGGTTTTGAGCAAAATCCGCAGATATTCTCCCCACTCTTTTCCACTCATTTTCCATTTTGGAAGGTCTCGTGTATCGGCAATTAAGGAACGTACTATCAGCATGAAACGTGCTGCTTCTTCACTCCATTCATCCGGAAATTTAGCAGGAGCAATTTGTTGTTTTGAAATCGATAATAGCCCTGTCTCCTCAGGAGCTGTTACCATTTCAGCTAAAGTCAAACGCCGAAAAGCCTGTTCCCAATGGTAGATGTCCTGCTCTAAATGGAGATATCCTTGTGCTTGCTGAGACTCATTGTCGATACCGTAAAAAACATTCAATTCATCTGCCCACTGCAACCACTGCTCGATTTTCAGAGGCTCACCCAGCGTGTTTTCCCCTGCCGGTGCGCTATCTTCAAATTTCCCTAGAAAACACGGGTTATTGATCAAAGTGAATAAATCATGCCGAGTGTATTCGGTAAAGCATAAACCTAAAAGTGCCTCTGCTGCGTCTTCCAAACGGCCCGCACTCCCGCTTTGCCCATCAATCAAATGATACGGTAAATTGTGAATGCTTTCAAAAACCTGCTCAATTTCATGTTGATAACGCTCCATGTCATGTACGATCACGGCGCATTCATTGAGGCGTAAATCCTGATCACGCCTAATCCAGTCCCAAATTAAACTTGCCACCGCTTCAACTTCCCGGCGAGGATTGGCGCAGGCGAGTATCATCAGGCTTTCGTCCTGTTCCATTTCAAGGGACTTGGCACGGCGTGGTTCCCGGAACAAAATATCATCCTGTAATTGATTCAGCACATTTTGCTTTAGCTTTTCTGCGCCTTCCGTTGTTTCTGCAGAAAAATCTGCTTCTACGAACCACGGGGTAAAATTCCAGTCAGTCCATTGATTCAGTAACCTGATATTCTCACGTCCCGGACGTCCCCAGGCTTGTAAAAATGGATTATCCTCTTCATCCTGAAATAATTCTCCGAGCGCAATTTCTGTCTCAGACAAAGACTTTGGTTGTTCAAAACGTTGACGTTCTGCTGCTAGTGCTCTCAGATTCGTTGCTTTTGACTCACCAATACTTTGCACATCATCCCAGAATTCCATACACGGATTAAGCGCATAGACATGAATATCGCGTACTTGTGCTAGTTGTTCTGTGAGGGCTTTTTGGTGAAACTGTGAGAGATATGAAACACCAAAAACATGCAGTGGATCTTTGGCCGGTTTGGCGTTTTCTGTAGCAGGATTCGCTTTTTGCGGATTTCCTTTTTGCTGACAAATACGGTAAAGCTGGGTTAAACTATAAAGTTCTGGTTGAAAATCTGCTGTTAAAGATTGACGAGCGTTGAGGTTGTGCCTCTTTAACTTGCCTTCAGTACCAAAGATTTCAGTCCAGAGCGCTCTTTGCCAACTTTCTGCTCCAAGTGGATCGGGATCAATCGCATTTTGTCCTGCCAGCCATGGCGTCAAAAGTTCGTCATTACGCGAAAATTCGTATTCGAGAAACAAGCGCGTCAGCCGGCCTGCGAGTTGATAGATTCGATGTTCGCGTGCTTGCGGGCGTATAAATGTTTGTGGTGTGAGGTAGCTGCGTACTGGCAACCAGAGGGGATCGGAAGATGCCAGCTTTTCTCGTAAGACCTCCAGCAGCAGGCACTGGATGGTTTCCGGTTTAAGTAAAGAATAGTGGTTCTCACTCGGCTTATTTTGGAGGCCTTCGTTGATTGCTTTTTCCAGGGTGATGAAACGCAGGTTTGCAGCAATTCCCCTGATTTGCGCCAGTTTGAGCGAGATCCACTTTTCCAGACTGAAATTCGGCACCACAATGTCCGCGGTGTCAAACGGATCCCTTTTGTCAAGTTCTTGTGCCAGCGGCACAATCAGACTTTCCAGCTGGTTTGAATAGTGAAGGCGGGGCATTCGTCAATGATCATTTGGCTGTGATCAATGTACAATGCTCAATGAACAGTGATCAGTCGAAAGTCTGAAATCATGAAGAACCAGGTGTACCGAACACCGGGTTAATTACCTCAATAGATGCAGAACCACGTAAACGTTTCAATTCTTTACTGAGCAGTGCCTGCTGCATGTTCTGGAGCAGTTCCGCTCTGACTTTGTCTTTTTGCTCCTGCGCTTTTTCTTCGTTCAAACTGCGTTTTTTAAATTGAATGAGGTCAGCTCTGTTAGCATTCAGACTTAAGCCAAAACGCGAGTTTTCATTCAAATGGAAGCTGACTTTACGGAATTCTGTATTGTCACCAATGTTTGGCAGGAATCTTGTGTTTGCAGTAAATTCCAGGATTTCGGTTTTGAGTCCATGTTTTTTAACAAGATCATTTAATGTTGTGCCTGCCTGAAGCAAGTTTAAGGCATTTTTGGCGGATTTGATTGCAACAGCTTTTGCTTTTTCCAAACGCACTGCCGTAAACACGTCTTCCTTTGCATCTTCAAAAAGGCGTGTCTCCGGAATTTTTGTTTCACTGAGACGGTAGATCACATGTCCCAAAACAGGGTTACGTTTCCAAACACCCATTTCACCGGATTTACGCTGCAACAAATCTGGCACAAGTCCTGCGGCGGAGCCAAGTCCGGGAATGACTTCGCTACGGTCAAACCATTCTGCGATAAGAACCTCTTTGTTCAATTTCTGTGCTTCTTCCGTAAATGCTTCCCCGGCGAGTCCCGCTAAGCGATCCAGCTCTTCCTCCAACAGTTTTTGTGCCCGACTTTCGGCGAGGATGAGAGTAATCTCTTCACGTGCTTCATCCAGAGATTTTGTGATTTCGTCTTTGCGTTCCTCAACTTTAATCAGATGCAGTCCAAACGGAGACTGAACAATATCACTCACTTGTCCTGCATCAAGGGCAAAAGCGGCAGATTCAAAAGCTGGCACCATTTCTCCGGGCTTAAACCAACCCAAATCACCACCTTCAGCAGAGGTTCCATCTTCGGAATGTATTTTGGCCAGTTCCTCAAATGAAGCTCCAGCCTTGATTTCAGTTAGCAATTTGCTGAGTTGTTCACGTTTTTCCTGTTGTTCCTTTTCAGTAGCGTCCGGAACTAGTTTGACAAGAATATGACGTGCCTTGACTTCCGGCGGAGTAACATAATTATCCGTGTATTTTTTGTAATAACGACGCACTTCACGTTCCCGAACTTTTACATTGTCCTGGTAGTAGTCAGTAGAAATTGTGAAATATTCCATGCGGAACTGATTCAGTGTTTGAAATTTCTGAGGATTATCCTGCAGGTATGTTCTTAGCTCAGCGTCACTTGCAGTTGTTTTTTCAACAAAAATGCTCGGATCAAAATATACATACTCAACTTCAATTTTTTCAAAATTTCTGCGGAAAGCCTGTTCAACTTCGGTGTCGTTGATCACCAGTCCAGTACTCAGTAACTTTTGTTTTTTGGTCAGTAGAATGTCTGCTCTCAAAGATGCTTCATATTCGTGACGCACGATCCGATTTTGACTCAAAACTGTTTCATAAGTATCATAATCAAACTGACCGTTTTGTTGAAAAAATGGCTGCTGGCGGATAAAGTCTTGAAGTTCTAAATCAGTTGCCACCAGATTTAGCTCCGCTGCATCAGTCAAGAGCAGATGCCGGTCAATCAGTTGATTGAAAACCTGCTGTCGCAAATTAAGCTGTTCCGCGAATTGTTCCGCATTTTCTCCAAACTGCTGCTGCAAAGAACTAAGCCGGTTTTGATATGCTTCTCGGTACTCTTTGAGTAAAATTTCCTGATCATTGACTATCGCCACAACTTCCTTGCGGTCTCCAAAAAAACTGCCTACTCCAAACGATAACACGAAAGTTACGGCAATGACGCCCATGAGAAGTTTGAAAAATATGTTATTTGAGTATTCTCTTAATTCCTGAATCATCTGAGTCCTGTTTTTGCTTTATTTTTGTAATGACAAAATTTGTGGTAATAAATAGCCTCTCATTAGATTTGATTATTGACATTCTTGCAAGTCAAACTCAGTATCAGCGCAGAAAAATGGTAATTTAATTCTTTTGTTTTACATGCCTCCTGCGTCATTTTTAATTCGTTTTCAAGGGGTTGTTATGCTAAAATAACTGCTCTCACTTAGCCAAAAAAACAGATGCTTGCAGAAAACACATTTACTGATTATAAAATAACAGCTTTCTCCGAGATTGCAGAACAAGTCGGAAAATGGCGTAATGAAGGCCGGAGTCTGGTTTTTACCAACGGTTGTTTTGATTTGTTGCATGCCGGACACATCAGGTATTTGCAGACAGCGGCTGCATTTGCTGACATTTTCATCTTGGGACTGAACTCTGATTCGTCTGTGCGCAAATTAAAAGGATTACGCCGTCCAATCATGTCTCAAGCAGATCGTGCT
>Ga0209403_10002961_pt1 | contig 19652 bp, 17 predicted proteins | sample ArcticOcean_MG_C_8_FD_187440 | JGI IMG/M metagenome (GOLD analysis project Ga0209403, IMG submission 187440) | Marine microbial communities from western Arctic Ocean - ArcticOcean_MG_CB11_86 (SPAdes) (version 2) | ecosystem: Environmental > Aquatic > Marine > Oceanic | place: Arctic Ocean... | reverse complement strand
GATACTTACTGGTAACACCCTCATCATTAACCTTTTTATTCGCCTACAGAGGCCAATTCATTGGAATCGGTCTCATCCTCTGGCAATTTTACTCGGGTGTCAATAAACTTTCAGAGTATAGAAAGTCATTAAAGCAACTAGTGTTCTGGGGCTGAATGATCCAAGATTCCCCCCATACAAATAAAAAAACATACGGGTGATCCCATGTTGAAGAAAATACTGACTCTGACTGTCATAATTGGCTGGGTTTTCGGCGCGATGCAACTAACAAACGCACAAGCTGTGGGTTTTGGAACAGGGGAAGGACTCCCAGAATTCGAAATATATCCTCCTATAGGCGATCTTTACCGTTATAGAAGTCAGCGCCACTTCGGACTATTTCTTGTTACGCCGGAAGGCATAATTCTGGTGGAAACAACAAATTCTCGAGCATCATCTTGGCTTAGAGAACAGTTAGATGAACGCTTTCCTGGACTCCCAGTTCGGTATGTAATTTATAGTCATGCCCATAATGATCATGCAACTGGAGGCGAGGCTTTTGCAGATACCGCCACCTTCATTGGACATGAAAATATGCGGAAAAACCTCATGCGCCCGGCGGAAAATGCTCCACTCTTACCTCGAGAAAAACTCTGGGACACAAACCAAGATGGACTCATTCAACAAACAGAGGCCGAAGGTACGGCCTTAGCAAATAATTTCGCTCGAGCTGATACAGACGGAAATGGTGGACTAAATCGGGCTGAAAGCTGGAATAGACAATTTGGTGGGTCGCAGGTTCCACCCGATATTTATTATTCAAAACACGCAACAATAACTCTTGGAGGAAAAACGGTGGAGTTGCACTACACAGGCAGAAATCACACTGATGATATGACGGTCGTATTGTTTCCCAAAGAGAGAGTGATTTACACAGTGGATTTTCTAACACCCAAACGCCTGCCACGAACCCAACTACATGGCGGCTTTGTTACGGATTGGGTTGAGTCACTTCGACAGGTAGAACAACTAGATTTTGATGTTATCTCACCTGGCCACGAACTGCTCGGCACTAAAGCAGATGTAACCGAACAAAGAGAATATCTTGAACAACTGGTTTCCGCCGTTTCAACAGGAATTTCTGGGGGGAAAAGTAAAGAAGAACTCGTAGAATCAGTCCTAATGGAAAACTACGATCACCTTGTCGAGTTCGATCTCTCTCGCGCGCTAAATGTAGAGGGCACTTATGAGATGCTAATCTCGCAATAACTAATCTTTCATTAGTAATTCAAAACAAAGGCGGCTACTTTTTCTTAATGTAAAAGCTGCCGCCTTGATCAGCAATAATCAAACCACTTATTTTTTCTAGACCAGAATCAGACTTAAGTCAGGAAAAAAACTAAGAAAATCAAAACTAATAACATCATCACTGCGAACGAAAATCCGCCAAAATACCGGATATACGATCAAATTATTATGAATAAATCTTACGATCACATTGCGTATTCAGCTCAAATTACATTAAATAATGCTAATTTAGCGTTCGCACCTGGAGAGGCTGTCAATTCACCTCTTTCCTATGCGAACGTATGGCATTATCGTTTGCTTAACTCTAGAACTCATGGAAATAAAGGCTTAGATTGGGCAGTTATAGCCCTAAAACAGGCTCGAAAAAATGCTATTAAATGCATCACTATTCTGCCAAGAGCCTAGATAAAAAGGAATCCAATGCCCGATCTCCTAGCTGATCCCTGGTTTCTCTTAGTTGCAATTATTTCCGTCTTAATTACTGGGATCTCAAAGGGCGGGTTTGGGGGCTTTGCTCTACTTTCGGTTCCGCTGATGTCGTTAGCAATCTCGCCCATTCAGGCAGCTGGAATCATGCTGCCCATTATGATCCCGATGGACATCTTAAGCATCTGGGTCTATCGACACCATTGGGATGCTCGCATTCTTACTATACTGATCCCTGCAGCAATCTTGGGTATTACTATCGGAGGCTTTACAGCTGGCTGGGTAAACGATGACTTTGTCAGATTTTTAGTCGGAATCATTGCTGTTCTCTTCACTATTCATCGAGCTCGCGGGGTACTACGCATGGCCAGTAGTGGTGCTGAAGTTGAAAGGCCACCGCCTAGTAAACCCTGGGGGATTTTCTGGGGTATGTGCGCAGGATTTACTAGCTTTTTAGCACACGCTGGATCACCTCCCTATCAGGTCTATATGCTGCGACAGGGGCTTAGAAAAAAAATATATACCGGAACCAGCGTGATGTTTTTCGCCTCAGCAAACGCAATCAAACTTATTCCCTATGGAATGCTTGGACAACTGTCGGCGACTAACCTATCAGTATCAGCAGCACTATTACCACTCGTCCCCATAGGCGTTTTTATTGGCGTGTGGCTTAACCGTAAAATTCCAGAAAAGGTTTTTTTCTCTATCGTTTTAAGCTCTATACTACTAGTAGGGATCAAATTAATTTGGGATGGAATCTCAAGTCTCTGGGGGATTTGAGTGCATGGTTCACTTCGTTCTTAAAGAAAAATCAACGTTATAATAGCCAGACATATGCGATCATCAAATAAATTCCTAATGCAGCTATTTTTCTCCATATTCTTGTTGTCGCTATCTACTACTGGGGTAACAGAAACGTTTAGACTAACCGCAGCTGGACCACAGTCGGCAAACCTTCCATTTATAGGTGTAATTAGCACACTTGTCGTTCCAGAATCGAACAATCGATTACAGGCTATGGGCAGCGAACATAGAATTGCCTGGCGAGAGGCCTATGGAGGTTCACTATACAAATGGCAAGACAGCTTAGAAGCTGTTGATGTTGGATTAACAGACATAGGCTGGGTTGGTGCTCTTTGGGAAACCTCAAAAATGCCTTTGCAAAATGTTACGTATTACACGCCATTCGTAACTGACGATCTAACTTTATTAGTAGACCTATTTAATGAATTGCACGAAACCAGACCTGCCCTAGCTAAGGCCTGGGATGATCAAAATCAATTCTTACTGGGAGCCAGTGGTGTTGAAACTTACCACTTGATGACGACATTTCCTGTAACTCGAATAGAGGATCTTGAGGGGCGAAAGATACTTGCTCCTGGGCCCTCGGCAACTTGGCTGGAAGGCACAGGTGCAGTTGCAGTCAATGGCGGACTTTCTACTTACTACACACAACTTAACACGGGTGTTGCGGATGGCGTTCTAACAATTCTGAGTGGCGCATACCCGTATCGTCTCCATGAGGTAGCACCATACGTAACTCTGGTTGGACTTGGCGCACAATTTCATGGTGGCCTCTCAATCAACAAAAATACATGGGAAAGACTACCGACGGATATACGAACAGTCTTATTGGATCTTGGCAAAGAATATAGTCAAACGGTCGCCGAAGAAGTGATGGAAAGATATCATCAAGCGCTTGTTTCTATGCAGCAGGAGGACGCAACTGTTATCACCCTCTCTGACATAGAAAAGCAAAAGTGGATTGATGCGCTCCCAGACATTGCCGGCAGATGGGTTCAATCTGCCGAAAACCGAGGACACCCTGCAAGAGAAATCTTAATCGCTTATATGACTGCTTTTCGGGCACGTGGTGGCCAACCACTTCGTGACTGGGACTTAGCACGCTGAACGTTTCAACAAACACTGATCGAAGCATCAGTCGTCTCATTAAATGGATGAATGGAGCAGGCGTAGTATGGATCTTCGCTTTGATGTTTCTGATTTGTGCAGATATCGCGGGACGCACATTTTTCGACCATCCCCTTCAAGCTGTACCAGAAATCGTCGCATTCTCCTTAATTGCTTGTGTTTTTTTGCAATTGGCTTTCGCCATAAAGATGGACCGTCTAACACGGGCAGAAATTTTAGTCGGGCATCTTAAAAAACAACATAGCGAGACCGCTTTAAGTCTAGAACGTGTTTTCTCTATTCTTGGGGCTAGTATCATGCTAACGATAGCAATCGGCGCCTGGCCCGATTTCTATCGAGCAATGCAAACTGGTGAATATGTAGGTGTTGAAGGCATTTACACCTTGCCAATCACACCCATCAAATTAATTGTAGTCATTGGTTCCTTAGTAGCAGCACTCGCTTTTCTTTTTCGCCTTAAACCAAATGGTGCGCCATTTTCCAGTCATCCAGAAGCATGGAGAAAAACACTTTATGTATCAATCTTAATAATTGCAATCGGCAGTATTGCATGGACCATCAAACCCTCTGATCAACTAATCGGAGGATTCTCAATTCTTGCGGTTTTAACCTTCATCGCTTTGGGCGTGCCGATTTCCATTGCCCTACTATCAACTGGTTTTTTTGGGTTTGCCCTACTCAAGCGTGATTTTGGCATAGCTACTGATATTTTATCGTTAGCTGCACAGGGCACAATTTCAGAATATGTATTCGCCACCGTTCCTTTATTTGTCCTTATGGGGTTATTCGTTAGCGTATCGGAAATAGGTAGCGACAGCTTTAAAGCCGCACAAAGAGTTTTTGGTCGATTTTTAGGGGGGCTTGGCATCGCTACGATTGCCGCTAATGCAGTGTTTGCAGCAATCACAGGCATCTCGATAGCCTCTGCTGCTATTTTTTCAAAAATCGCTGTACCCGAAATGGTTGCTCGTGGCTATACAGAAAAATTTGCTGTTGGATTAACAGCTGGTTCAAGTGTTCTTGGCATGCTCATTCCCCCGAGTCTTCTACTCATTATTTATGGGGTTATAGCAGAGGTTTCCGTAGGAGCTCTCTTTATTGCCGCGATCATACCCGGCATTATTCTCGCTACCGCGTTTGCAGTTGGTGTAATTCTGATGGCATGGTTATGGCCAGCTTTTGTCGGTAGTCCTACCAAACAACCATCAAAGCATAGCGGCGTGGAGCATCAGAGTTCCCTCGTAGCCATCCTCCCCATCGGCGGACTAATTATTCTAGTTCTTGGGGGAATATATGGTGGATTTTTTACACCCACGGAAGCCGGTGCTGCTGGTGCTTTCGCGGCGATGTGCATTGCTCTCCTAAAAAAGCGCCTAACCCTCTCAAATCTATGGAATGTAATGCAGGAAACCGGACAGGTAACAGTGACTATCCTCTTCCTCATTATTAGCGCGAGTATTTTTAGTAGAATGTTGACACTCACTGGTCTACCAGGAGACATGGCTACTTACCTTGGATCTCTCGGTCTTGGCCTCACAGGGTTCCTGGCCGTTTACCTACTACTACTAATCATTCTTGGAACAGTCCTGGATTCCACATCTATTTTATTAATTCTGTTGCCTTTAGCCCTTCCAGTTGTGGGTGGGCTTGATGGCAATTTGGTTTGGTTCGGTATCGTGACAGTCATTGGTGTAGAAATTGGACTAATGACACCACCTCTTGGCTTAAGCGTCTATGTGATTAAATCAAGCTTAGAGAATGAAAATATCAGTCTCGGCACCATCTTTGCTGGTGCTTTTCCATTTGTGTTAATAACACTCGCGGTAACCATTCTTTTAATCATTTTTCCTTCACTAAGCCTGATGTTGCTTTAATAGAACCTATCCATTCGTCCTCGTTGCTCACTTCGACCACCAACTGGTCCCAATCATCCAGCACCCAGCTATCACCAAGCCTACGACATCTGAAACTAGTCCTTGGGCCAATAAGCATGCTCCAGCAATGCCTATTGTGATTCGGCCTTGCAGTGATAGTCCCTCGCGCAAAAAACCTACAATTGCTGCTGCCAGAAGGAACACTCCAAGAATCCCCGTTAAAGCTGTAGAAAAAATCTCCCAAACTGAACCCTGAAGTAACAATGCTGGGCCAAAGAAAAAAGCGAACGGTAGTAAGTAGCAGACAAGACCATAGCGAAAAGCAGTCCAACCCACCTGGTTAATATCTGCTTGCGCCACGCCCGCGGCCACATAAGATGCTAGAGCTACAGGAGGAGTAATTGTTGAGACACACCCAAAAAAGAAAACAAACATATGTGCAGTTAGTAACGGCACACCCATATCAGAAAGCGCCGGTGCTACAACAGTTGCTAAAATTAAGTATGACGCTGTTGTCGGCAGCCCCATACCTAAAATAATTGCAGCAACCATCGTGAGAAAAAGCCCTATAAAAGGAACACCTCCGGATAATGAAATAATAAATATGGAGAGCTTTGAACCTAAACCAGTAATAGACAAGATCCCAGAAATGATCCCTGCCGCTGCGCAAGCAACTGAAATTGGCACCCCACTTTTTACTCCATTTATAGTTGCGCGAACTATCTTAAAAATAAATTCTTTAGAAAAATCACGAACAACCAACAAATGCAAAATAGCAACTAATAGAATTGCATAAAAAGACGATAAAACAGGAGAGTACCCCGACACTATCATTCCTATCAGCGCGATAAATGGCACCAAAAATGGCGTTCCCTTAAAAAGAATTTCATATAGGGGTTCTTTAATATTATTTTCTCTCCTATCAAAACCTATTCCGCTTTTTACAGCTTGCAGATGAACCACAAATAAAATGGAAACAAAAAACAGCAAGGCTGGCATTAAAGCAGCCTGCATTATATTGACATACGGTATGCCAACGATTTCCGCCATAATAAAAGCAGCAGCCCCCATAACTGGGGGCATGATCTGTCCACCGGTAGACACCACTGCTTCAATCGCACCAGCCTGATGAGGCTTATAGCCTTCTTTTTTCATCATCGGAATAGTGAAGGAACCTGTCACCGCAACATTTCCTGCAGCGCTACCGGAAATCATTCCAAGCAGCGTACTGAAAATAACCGCCGTCTTGGCAGCGGCTGCAGTGAATCCGTGCGTAACCGAATTAGAGAGTTTAAAAAAAAAGTTTCCTGCACCAAATTCCGCTAGGTATGCGCCAAAAATCATAAATAAAATAATATATGTGGAAGCCACTCCCACGGGTATTCCATAGATCCCCTGACTCGTTAATGAGAGAAATGAAAAAACACTCTCTGCCCGAACACCTCGGCCAAAAAGAACTCCAGGAAGATAGGGAGAAAAAAAAGGATAAAGCAAAAAAATAACAGTTATAGACACTAAAAAATTCCCAACAACCCGTCGAGTAGCTTCTAGCACTAAAAAAACAATAACACCCGCCACAACCAAGTCGAATGTAGTAGTAAGGCCACCGCTAAGTGCAATCTCATCCCAACGAACAATGAGATAAATACCAGTTACTAGAGATGTTACTAATAGAAAAACGCTCAAATACCAATGAGCACCTCGAATTTCTTTATTAGAAATCTCCCATGGTCGCAAGAAAACAAGCATCATCATGATCGTCAGATGCACACAACGAATAACTATAGTGGATAAAACAACCAGTCCAGACACATTTGCAAGATGAAAAATACCAAGAATAAACGCAAGAATTCCAACTAAACGAACACGAGTGTTTTTATATAAAATTTCCTGCACGACTATTTAAAAACCCATTACTGCAAGAAATACCGGGAAGCACCAGGATGCAAAGGAATAGGTAAACTATCAATTTGAGAAAGATCTATTTGCTGTGCGATAGCGTTAGTCTGCTGTAGCTGTTGTAAATTTCCGTATATTGATTCAACAATGTTAAAAACAGAATCCGCGTTTGCATTGCTGGATACTATGAGAATATTTGGCACGGCTAATAAGGTTGAACCCATTTCAGTGTCATAGACGTTTTTCGACATATTCACCAAATAATAATACGGATTATCCATAATAAATTGCGCCATAATCTCAGCGTCAATCTGAATAAACGATAAACCTTGAGTCGCTCTAGTCTGTAAAACACCTGCGGCTGGATAACCGGCCAAAGCGAATGCAGCATCAATGTTGCCATCTCCAAGCTGACTGAACCCATCCGAGTAAGACAAAAAACTTGGCACAATGTCTTCTAGAGACATATCGTGTGCCTCGAGCAGCAATCTTGCTAAAGCAACTGTTGGTCCTCCTGCAGCACCTAAAGCGACTCGTTGACCCTTAAGCTGCTTGAACGTTGATATCCCGCCGTCCGCACGGGAAATCAAATGAAGAACACTAGGGTGTAATACGCCTGCAGCTAACACATTCAATGGTTCCCCGTATGGGGGTTGCCCGTTATAGGCAAAATAAGCAAGGTCAGCGTTAGTTAATGCTAACTCTAAATCACCACGCGCGATAAGGCGTGGATTCTCTACAGCACCCCTAGTCACGATTGGAACCATAGAAACACCCTCTAAATGCTGTGTTACTAAGCTAGATAGTCCCTGCCCTAAGGGATAGTAGGCTCCTCCAAGCGCCGCTGTTCCAAGTCTTATTTCCTGTCGATCGGTAACCGGAGAACAGGCCAAAATCGCAATAGACAGAACCAATACAACAAACACTCTCATCATATAAAGAACTGGGGTAGAAATCCGTGTCCCACAAACAAACATTTATCTATTTCCTGCTAATAAAAGATTTATAAAATTTATTTTTTATGCATAACTTGTTATCGGCGATCAGAAAGATCAACAAGCAATACCAAAGCTAAAGAAAGACCAAGCAAAAGAAATATAAACAAGGAAAATTCACGCACATGTAATGCTTTAGTTCCGACAATACTCAAAATTATCAACCCAGCTATGAAGGCAATCCAATGTATCCAAGGGCCCTTAAAAATTACGTTCAAAACGCACATTCTTTCTGGAACCGATTAGCGTAACGGTAGAATAATCCTACACATATAAAAGCTATTACCCAGTAGAGATAACCTGAATACCCTAGTATTAGCTCACGCGGCGGCAAAAATAATGCCACAGCTAAAGCCCCTAGAAAAACCCGGGTCTGTAGGGGATATTCGCGGCCCTGATACCAACCTTCTAACGCAATTGAAAGTGCCCAGAGTCCTACAAGGGCAGCAACAAATGACACTAAACTCAGCCAAATTGGCCCATTCAACAAGAGACTTGAGTTATATACGAAGGCGAAGGGAACAATATATTTAGCAATTCCAACTCGGGCTGACGTCAGAGCTGTACGCATTGGGCCAGAGCCCGCAATTCCAGCTGCAGCAAACGCTGCTAAAGCAACCGGTGGGGTAATGGTTGATACAACACCATAATAAAAAGCAAATAAATGTGCCCCCATTGGTTCCACCCCCATCTCAATTAGAGCCGGGGCTACAAGCGCTGCTACAGTAATATAAACTGCTGTTGTCGTCATACCCATCCCTAAAACAATAGCTGCGCCAGCTGTTAGCACTAGAAGCAAAAAGAGACTGCCACCAGAAAGAGTGATCACGGAATTGGTAAATTTCAAACCAATTCCAGAAGAAAAAATTGATCCAATAATGAGCCCTGCACAGGCACAAGCAACTGTGACAGGCACGGCATTTCGAATGCCCGTCTCAAATGCTGTTAAAAAATCGACCGTGCTAAGGCGAGTATGAGGAAAAAGAAAGCTCAGTATAAATAAAACTACGATACCACCGAATGCAGCAAGCATTGCCGTATAACCTATCGCTAGCAATGCAATCAAAACAATTAAAGTTAAGAGTTGATGCCAACCAGTTCGTAATACCTCACCTATATTTGGTAAAAGATTTTTTTCAATACGCTTTACTCCGCTCTTATCTGCCTCTAGATCCACCATGATATATACGGTAAAAAAATAAAGGATTGTTGGAATAATGGCAGCACCTAATACGGCCATATAACTTACCCGCAAGTGCTCTGCAATAATGAAAGCTGCTGCTCCCATTATTGGTGGGGTGATCTGCCCGCCAGAAGAAGAACAAGCTTCTACTGCTGCAGAAAACCTAGGGCTATACCCGATCCTTTTCATCAAAGGAATAGTAAAAGCTCCTGTAGTCGCAACATTTGCAACTGCAGATCCAGAGATGGTCCCAAGAAATGCACTTGCTACGACCGATGCCTTAGCTGGACCGCCTCGAAGGTGCCCTGTAAGAGAAATCGCCAGATCTAAAAAAAACTTCCCAGCCCCTGAACGGACCAGTATGGCCCCAAAAATGATGAACAATACTATATAAGTTGCCGCTACCATGAGCGGCAATCCAAAAATACCATCTGCGCGCACGAATAGAATATCTATGAGTCGCACATAAGAGACTGGTGGTCCAAAAAATAATCCTGGGAAGTAATTTGCGGTTAACGCATGTGCCACGAAAAATATGGTAATAATAACCATTGACCATCCAACCACACGACGAGCTGCCTCTAACACCAGCAGCAGAAAAATAGAACCTGCAAGCACATCAGTTGTGCTTAAGTTTCCCTCGCGTTGCTGAAATGCCTCTAAGTCATAAAGGGTGTAGGTTTGAATCGCTAAAACCAAAAAAATAAAAATAAGGTCTAACCCAAGTCCTATTAATTTTCGTATATCGGTATGCCCGCCCTCAGTCCGAATAGGATCCATTAAAGACTTGCGCCATAACGGCGTCGTCAATATAGCCAGAACCAACATTCCTGCTAAATGGGTGCTCCGAAATGCTCGGCTTTCAGGAGTCCCAAAGGCCGCCACAAAAAGATGAAAAAATGCTAGTGATAACGCAATGGTTGCCGTCGAAAGTATCAACCACCAAGACAAGCTAGCGAGTCTTACAGAGCGAAGTTTCTCAATATAGGATTCCTGCCGAATCTCAGGGATAAGCAAATCATCATCACTGGTTTCAACTCTATCTTCCACGGCGTTTAGATTAGTAAGATGGAACCATTACGCCGTGCTCCTGGTAGTACCTTAAAGCACCAGGATGAACGGGAATGGCAGCACCGAGTAAAGCCTGATCTAAGCGAGCTTCTTCCCATGCATCAGCAACGGCTACAAGTTCTCCATGTGAATCCCACAACGCCTTCGCCATTGAATACACCAAATTTTCTGGCATGTTTGCATTCACTACTAGCGTTGTCATTGAACCCAATGTAGTAACCGGTGAGTCGACGCTTTGATAATGATTATCAGAGATGGATATTGAGATATACCCAGGATTCTCAGTAATAATTTCAGCTAGAATGCTGTCTTCAATAGGTAAAAATCGAATACCTGGACGAAATTCTAGCTCCAAGAAAAAAGCCTGCGGAAGACCTGACATAGCGAAAGCCGCATCTATATGCCCATCCTTCATTAAGGCTACCGAATCCGTATATGAGACATGATGGATTGTTCCGCCATTCGCACTGATACTCTCCAATGGAAGGTCATACTTATTCATAACCGTCTGGAACACCGTATAGCCTGAGTCCGTAAGTTTTCCAGGACTAAGGTTGCGACCCGCCAGATCATAGTAAGTTTCTATGGCTGATGACTCCGGTACCGCCACATGATATGCCGCTGGATACAGACTAGCGAAATGTCTCAGATTAGTGTGATTTTCGGTAAAGGGTGCCTCTCCCATATAAGCGCTGTGGGCGCTATACGCGTAGGTATAACCAACTTCCGCCTCACCATTTGCTACATCTCTAAGATTACCTACACCGCCACCAGGACCTGAGGATGCAGCCACACCAGGAATTTCTCGTTGAAATATTTCAGCCTGCTTTGCACCAAGAGGATACCAGTAGCCACCGGCTGGGCCTGAAGCCACTCGGATAAAAGTCTGTTCACCAGGATCGCATGCCGCTAAACAGCATACCCAGCAAGAAACTATGAATACTCTGTCTATCACGCTTCGTGTTCGGAGTGCCACTCGATGCTCCCCCCGGTTTTGCGTTTTTTAATCTAAATTTATTTAGCTATCATACCAAGAACTAAAAGATATGATTCAGCATTATCAATCTAATAATCACAAACGCTAACATTAAAAAAATAAAGTAGGCTTCCCTATTTCGTTGATCTAGCGCTTAATAGCATTACACCCACATGGAGTTATTTATGGGCATAAGAAGAGTAATCACAGGACATGATGAAACCGGCAAAGCGGTTGTGATTTCTGACGAGGAAGCCTCAAATATAGTCCAACCTGCACACCGTCCAGGCGTTGCTATTCATAATCTTTGGTGTGTGGATTCTGCCCCCGCAAAAATATTTGGGCCTGAGGACACCACAAAAGAAACTATTGGACTTCTGCCCCCTGATAATGGAAGCGTATTTCGAATTATTGAATTTCCACCTGAAAAAGCCTGGATACATAACATTGATGAATCAGCGGCAAAAAATGCTTGGGCCTCTATAGGAGCCGAACACGTTGGAGTCACAAGCGGAAAACCAGCTCATCCTCTGATGCATCGTACTGAGACTGTTGATTTCGCCCTATGCTTAGGGGGTGAGATACACATGGTTCTTGATGAATCTGAAGTATTAATAAAAGAGGGCGATGTGGTTATTCAAAGGGGAACAAATCACGCATGGAGCAATAGAACAAATGCTATATGCAAAATGATGTTTGTCCTAATTGATGGCACTTTTAAGGAGAAACAAAAGTAGATTGCTAATAAACAGCAGCTATCTTAGGCATTTCATACCTAAAGCTTCGAGAAGTTTCTTGCGAATTATTACTACGACTGCAACGCTAGTTATAAATAAGCAATCAACCGTCCACCAATAACAGCCAAGACCCAAAACGCTAGAGACGAACCAGCAAGGATCATGCTTATCTGTGGAACTTCGCCACTAGCATCCCAACCTGCTGCATCACGTTTAAGGATTTTTTGAGTGTAATGCAAGTTGACTATTCCAAGAATAATCAAGGTAATTTTTAAAAGGAATGGGATATTGGTTATATAAAATGTTGCTTGCGCCATAAATAACGAAAAGCCAGAAAAAATATTTATTCCAATGCCAATCCAGCCAAATACCATGAAATCATTTATAGCCGTAAACGGAATTGGCTTAAAAAAACCAAGCATCCGAAAATTAAGTGAGAACATAATACCCACTATGATCGCAAGACCTACTGCATGCATGGAAAGCATAAGAGGCCAACCCACCAATCCCGCTACAATCCACTGAGAGTAGGCAGTTGATTCCAACCAGCTTAGAAGACCCATAGTTTCTTCCTCTTACGCGCTATCGTGAACATCAGCATTCTTATCGATCAAATAAAGCACCGCCCCAACTATGGCAAGTACAACTATTACGACAAGAAGCGCATATATAAAACCCATCGACTAGCCCCCATCTCCGTAGTAAGGCAGCAATCGGCCAAAGACCAAAACACAACCCCATGAGAAAATTGTTGCCGCAGCCACTACCTTAGCGGTCATCGGCGCGTCATCTCCTGACTTAACCTTCCATATTTCATCAAAAACCGTGAAATAAAGAATTGCGATACCGCCTATAACTAACCATATAATTTTAGGTGGGAATCCGTCCATTGCAACATAGCGGCCTGAATCTGCGATGAAGAAAAACATCCCAGTTATAACATTAACAAGCAAACCCAGAGCACCCAAGGGCAGCAACCGGTGCATAGCAGAAAACGGTACGGCCTTAGCCACCCCTAATACTCGCAAACCGAGCACCGTAACAACACCAAAAACTAATGCCATTCCAATAAAGTGCGCGGCTTCCATAGAGGGCCATGCCCAAATAAAACTTTGTATCGTTGATTCGATAAACTCGATCAAACCAGATGCTTCTGCCGTTCCAGCGGCATCATGAAGATCTGGACGAATAATCGTACCTCCCAAACTACCTGTCTTAAAGAGATAAAGAACCGCAAGGATAGAAGAAACCAAGATAGCGTATAGATTCCACGTATGTACACGTGAAAAACGGCGTTTCTGCCACAATGCTAACCAGGCCACACATCCAGTTATTCCTAAAAACAGGAAGGCCATTAGAGCAGCATCTTGATGCGCCATAATGACATCCATTGATGTGTCACTACGTCCCTGATATGACCATCTAGCAGCAGCGCCAGTCATGTAAGTGGGTATAGCTAAAATTCCTAAGATCACAAAAAGCACCAGGCTAACCTGTTTAATATCTGTGCTTTTTAGATCAATGCTAGAACTAAACCAGCTTCTCCACTTTATAGAGTAAAGAAAAAGTCCCAACGCGATAACAGTTCCATATATTGGAAGATGATTTAAAACGATATGGAGGTGTGGACCACTGCTCGGTATGAAGTCCATATAAGTTACCCAAAAAATGCTGGTTTTAAGTGCGACGGACTGTACCTTACAGGTGTATTGGATGCAATATATTGCAATAGGGCATGCTAGCGTTTAAAAAACGCAATCATTTTAAAATCTTTTGAAAGCTCCACGTAACGCGTACTTTAGGTTTGGATGTATATGCTAAAGCATCTCGATCTTTCAAGACCTCTCGGAGAAGCAACTACCGCTGACCAACGCTTTAGAAAAAGCATGCAGAAAAAACGATTCTAACTAAGTCAACACTAAGTAATTAAAAAATTATTATGATATTCCTCATACTCGCATTTGCCCTATTAATAAGCGCTGGGTACTACATAAGTACCGAGCGCTTATCATGGGAAAATGGATGGAAAAAAATACCGCTCCCAACACTCAAGAGCAACATAGTAGCTCTGACCGAAAAAGCAGATTTTCTTACCAACCAAGCAAACTCTCTAGATCGACTTGAAACAGTCATAGATGTCCAGAAACGCATCCTGAATATCAACCCTCTGCACTTTGAAACGCTCTGGAAACTAAGCCGTAACACTCGCTTCCATGGTCAAATCTATGCCTCTAATGTTCAAATACGGCGAGCTAGTTATCTTCAGTCAATACAGCTTGCAGAACGCGCGCTCTATACCAATCAAGACTTTAAAAAACTTATTGACAGCAATACTGCTCCTTGGAATGCAACAGAAGCTTTATGTATAGAAGACCTCCCTGCTCTCCACTACTACTTTCTGGGGATTTTTTCCATGTTTCTCACAGACATGAATAAGCCAAAAAAACTCATCAATGCCCATTGGATTAATCGCTCTAAGGCTTTTGTAAAACGGATGATTGAACTTGATCACACCTGGGGAGGTGGACATCCCCACTATGACCGTGCCCTCTACCTTTGCCAGTTACCTAGTTGGCTAGGCGGTGACATGAATAAGGCGGGAGAAGAGTTTGAAAAAGCCATAACAATTGGACCATTATGGGTAAACAACTATTATATGAGAGCACGGGTTTATAGAACAAAGCTTAAAGACAAGAGAGGGTTTGTCAGTGACCTCAATATCATTGCTGACATGGACCCGAAAGACTCAGATGCTCCTTTTCCTAATTCTTGTGAGTACATCCGTCAGGCTCAAATCATGTTAAAAAACGTAAATTCCTGGTTCACCTAACTGGCGAAATTTTTAATAATTTTGCAGCATTCCCACCAACAATTGCCGCTTTGTCACCAGATGTAAGGGCAGCAGTTTCGTTCACAAAACCAACCGGATCATCCATTCCCATGTCAAATGGATAATCAGTGCCTAGAACAATATGATCGCTGCCGTAAAGCTGGGCTAGATACTCTAGCTGATGATCCGTAAAAACAACCGTATCGAAATAAAGCCTTTTTAAATAACTCGTGGGCGGGTTTTTTATTTCACGACAACAATCCTTTCGTGTCCCATGCGCATGATCAATACGTCCGGAGTAAGCAGATAAGTAGCCACCACCATGAGCAACACAAACCTTGAGCTTTGGATGACGATCCAATACCCCATCAAAAATTAAGTGATGAACCGCAATAGTAGAATCTAGTGGGTTTCCAATCACATTTATAAAATAATGATCCGTCAGTCTACCCCCGTCTGAATAACCGTTGGGATGCAGAAAAATCAATATGTCGAGCTCTTCTGCTTTAGCAAAAATTTCTTTAAACCGTTCATTGGACAATTCATCGCCATTCACATTGGTTGACAGCTCTATACCTCTAAAATTAAATTCATTAACGACACGCTCAAGCTCAGCAACAGCCATCTTGGGATTCTGCATGGGCAAAGTTCCAATACCAACAAACCGATCAGGATGAGCTGCAACAACCTCAGCTATTCCATTATTTATGAGCCGTGAAGAAGTCCGCCCTAAGTCCGGATCAAGCGCGTAATAATACTGAAGCGGGACAGGGGAAATAGCCTGCACATCAATCCCCATCTGATCCATATCCAAAAGACGCCTATCCACATCCGTAAGCTGTTCCTTTATGACTTTGCCTTGCTGGGCATTAACCGCACGAGTCGCCTCGTTTGAAAAGCGATGCAACCCATCTGTTTCTATATCAAAAGCGTCAGCAACCGCTTCTGCTGCTTTAGGAACAAACATGTGACAATGCAAATCAACGGTAAACGCGCGTTTACCGGAACTGGCTAAAACCTTGCTGGGTTCTGTTGAGGTCGCATCCGATACGGGACTACATGAATAAAACATTCCATTACTCCGTGCCTCAGAAACTAGCCCAAATTTCTAGAGCCTATTTCCAAATTAAATTTTAAAAAATCTTTTTTTATCTTAGAAAACCACTAGGGCTTCATGTGACTATCAAAAAAATCGAGCGTATCTGACAAAACAAGTTGTTGAATAGCATCAGGATCATAGACTCCTTGCGAGTCACGCTGAATAAATATAAAGCCATGATGATCATGATCATATGATTGCCACTGCACAGACTTTCCTGCCTCGCTCATAAGCTCATAAGCTAGTCGGAATGTGGCCTGATTATGATCTCGGTCTCTACCTACAACAAAAATAGGCGTCTCGATCGCATTGATTCGTCTCATGGCTTGTTCAGTATCAATCCGGCTTCTGAGGCTCTCCACCGCTGCTGCCTGCATTCTTTGAGAACTTTCCTCAATTGTCTCCGGTTGTGGGTCCGGTGGTGGTTGAGACGGATCGCGAGGAAGTGTAGCCAGATAATCCATCGCTGCTGGCTCACTAGCTACGCCCGCACGTAGTCCTTGGTACTCTGATGCAACCTTCAAGAGCATTTCACCACCGTGACTAACACCGAGCCAGCCAAGTCGGTCTGGATCTACCGCTGACAAGCCTTTCACATACTCAAGAATCGCGATGGCATCTTCATATTCTAATGGCCCCCGGTTCCAACGATCTCTACCCTGAAATTCACGCACTGTAAGCTCTGATCCGTAAGGCGTATCAACCTCCGCACGGTAGCGCATCCACACCACAGCATAGCCTGCCTCAAGAAAGGCCTCGAGAGTTCCACTACCATACTGGGTCCACTCTCGTATCCAACGCAATCCATAGCCACCATTCATATGCGCAAAAACAATTGTAGGAAAAGGACCATCCCCTGACGGCTTTCGAAAGCCTATCGGCGCATAAACACCATCAAGCAGTTCAACAAAACGCAACTCAACGGGCATATTCGAACCCATAACAGATTCAACTATTACCAACTCTTCACTGTCTACAGATTCTGGTACAAATAGCCATGAGGGATCAATGCTTTTATTTTCTTGTGCCCATGCCACGGTAGTTAACACACCCAAGATCATTGCAAAAAAACTAATACGCATTAAATTAAACTCCTTCTTCGGGTCTTTAACGATAGCAGTAAAAATCACACACTAGACGTCACAAAAAGCACTCTGGCAAAAGTGACCGTGAATTTCTTGCTATATGTTACAATATTTCAGAAAATTTAGCATATGATCTTTACATCTAAAATATACTTATACTGTTGTTTTTTATGAGTTTTATACGATTTTTTCTTGTCTACCTCTCCTTCATAGTTAGTTCAATCTCAGCTCAGGAAACGTTTGAATTCCAGGTAGATCCAACCTGGCCAAAACCTCTCCCTGAGGGCTGGATAAACGCTGCCCTCGGTCACCCCTGCGTAGACTCCCACGATCACATCATGGTCGTAGACCGGCAAAATATTACTTTAGAGGAAGCGGAAACTTCCGTTCCCGCAGCTCCGATGATGCTATTTGACCTGGAAGGTAATCTCGTTAGCTATTGGGGCGATACAGATCTTGTGCCAAAAAATATTCACGGATGCAGTTTTGACTCCGATGATAATGTCTGGGTTGTTGGAAATAATGATGGTATTGCCCAAAAATACAGTCATACAGGGAAACTACTAATACAAATAGGATCACGTGGAGTTGTAGACACGCACGATGGGACTGCCGTTAGGGCGCCGGATAACACCATTAATAGAGAACCTCTTAATTCCAGTCACGAGGGGTTTTTCTTTCCAGCTGGCGTCGCCGTTGATCAGGAAAATGGTGATCTCTATGTGGCAGATGGTTATGGAAACAAACGTATTGCAGTGTTTGACGAGACAGGTCGCTTTTTAAGGCAGTGGGGACGACAGGCAACCTTGGAAGAAACGACCGCTGGAACCGGCGGCGTATTCGCCTATTCTCTTCACTGCATCACGATTAGTAATGCTGGATTAGTCTACGTGTGTGACCGAGAGGGATTGCGTATTCAAGTTTTTGACAAGATGGGAGTGTTCGTTCGAAACATTTGGGTGAAGACGGGAAATGCTAGTCTGCCAGATTCTCGGGGTACCGTCTGGGGAATTGGATTCTCACCGGACGAAGAGCAAAAACATATTTACGTACTGGATGGTCGACATGAGCAGGTACATACTCTTGATCATGCAAGCGGGCAAATTTTGGCGTCTTTTGGAAGGCCTGGCCACCAAATTGGAAACTTTACGGTGGGACACGGGCTAACAGTGGACTCCATAGGTAATATCTATGTGGCCGAATCAGGCACTGGCCGACGAATACAGAGATTCATACCTGTACCTGACTAGAAAATCTAAAGCTTTCAATCCAAAGAACGCTCGACAATTCTTACGGTAGTAGTTCCATCCTCAGGCAAATCAGGAATACGAGTTTTATTTCCATTAACGTCATTTCGATACCGGACACGAACTCCTTCCTCATCAAGAAAGCGTAAAGACTGCTGAAATAATCCCGGTGGCGGAGAACCTGCAGGAACATTAGTCTCTAGAATATACAGTCGAAAAGAATGCTGATAGATTCCTACAAATGTTCGCGATGCATCTTGATTGGTTATCTGTAATTGATGCCCTTCAACCCCTTCTAACCATGACCACGAGTCATAGGTTATCTCACCACCTCGTTGCCTAATATGCACAGCAGTATGAGCCACAGATGCACGTATATCCCACCACCAGCTATTAATACCTGATGCCTCTGTTCTATCAGGGTGTGAGCTATGCAATTCTTGCGCATCCGTGAAATCTACAACAGTGACAAGGTAGGAATCTCCACGAACTCCGTGTGCACTGTATAACTGTGCAGGATAAATTAGTCCCTGTTGAGATTCATAAGTTATTTCCGTTATAACAGGCTCCGCAGGAAAATTAATGCTGTAGGCTGCTGAGCGATCCAGATACTCTATCCAACCTTGTCCGTAAGACAGGACTGGTAATAACAAGATAACTGTAAAAAAAGTTTTACTAAGGTTCATATTTTATTTGCTAGGTGTTTTTGATTTTTCATTCAGTCAAATTCTTTCTCAGCTGCACCGTCCAGCGTAAGGTAGCCCAGTAAACAGCCGTTTGAAAGATCCTTAAGTTGATGGCATCTGACCTTAAGATGATCACCCACATGTATATCATTGGAACTCCATCCATCACGCTCCAGTGATGCGGGACTAGCTCCCTCTAGAGCCCAAACCACCGTTTCCCCAGCCGGGTCTGCTACTTCAAGAAAAACCCAGGTATGTGGATTCATCCAATGGAATTCGGCGACGGTACCTTCGAGATGTGTGTACTCCCTAGTCTCGTAATTAC
>Ga0209403_10002955_pt1 | contig 19674 bp, 17 predicted proteins | sample ArcticOcean_MG_C_8_FD_187440 | JGI IMG/M metagenome (GOLD analysis project Ga0209403, IMG submission 187440) | Marine microbial communities from western Arctic Ocean - ArcticOcean_MG_CB11_86 (SPAdes) (version 2) | ecosystem: Environmental > Aquatic > Marine > Oceanic | place: Arctic Ocean... | reverse complement strand
CGAAGAGGTCACCGATGCCGGAATCGATGTCACGCTGATCGTCCCCGGTGCGGTGCGAACCGATGTGTCGATCAATGCCCTGCGGGGCGATGGTTCGCGCTACGACCGGATGGATTCCTTTCTCGAAAACGGCATGGCTCCGGCGGAATGCGCGCGGCGGATCTTAGATGCCATTCGGGTCCGGAAACATGAGGTGCTCATAGCCACCGGGGCCGCGCGGCGGGACGTTATCCTCAAGCGCTGGTCGCCGGCGCTGCTGTCATGGATAACGCGGCGACGCGCGCTTCGCAGAACGAATGTTCCGGCTGGCGGGTCAACCTGATAAATTGACGCGAAACCGTCTCTGTCCGCGCGCTGGGATATGTTATGCCTGACAAATACAGCCCGATGGGCGGCAGCGGTTCGGGAATTGACACCGCGGCTGGGACTCAGAAAGACAGGGGAAACGCGCTATGAAAAAGGTTTACGGGTCGGCGGCAGAGGCCTTGGACGGCGTCCTGCAGGACGGCATGACAATTGCGGCAGGAGGATTCGGGCTGTGCGGGATTCCCGAGTTATTGATCGCGGCCATCTGCGATTCCGGTACCAAGGATCTGACCGTTGCCTCCAACAATGCCGGTGTCGACGATTTCGGACTGGGCGTTCTGTTGCAGACCAAGCAGGTCAAAAAGATGATGGCGTCCTATGTCGGCGAGAACGCCGAATTCATGCGTCAGTATCTGTCGGGCGAACTGGAACTGGAGTTCAATCCGCAGGGCACGCTGGCGGAGCGCATGCGCGCCGGCGGCGCCGGCATTCCGGGGTTTTACACCAAAACCGGGGTCGGCACGGCGATCGCCGAGGGTAAAGAGGAAAAGGTTTTCGACGGCGAAACCTATATCCTGGAACGCGGCTTCGTCGCCGATCTGGCAATCGTCAAAGCGTGGAAGGGGGATGAGCAGGGCAACCTGATCTACCGGAAAACGGCGCGTAACTTCAATCCGGCGGCAGCGACCTGCGGCAGAATATGCGTGGCTGAAGTCGAAGAAATCGTGCCGACCGGCGCGCTGGATCCCGATCTGATTCACACGCCCGGTATCTATGTTACCCGCATCATTCAGGGTGAACACGAAAAACGCATCGAACAACGCACCGTCAGGGCGGCATAAGGGGGAGACGGGACACATGTGGGATCGCAATCAAATGGCCGCGCGCGCGGCGCAGGAACTTCAGGACGGCTGGTACGTTAATCTCGGAATCGGCATACCGACGCTGGTCAGCAACTATATTCCCGATGGCGTCGACGTAACCCTGCAATCGGAAAACGGCATGCTCGGCATCGGCCCGTTCCCGACCGAAAACGAAATTGACGCCGATCTGATCAATGCGGGCAAGCAGACGGTGACCGAACTAGACCGGACGTCCTATTTCAGTAGCGAAACGTCGTTTGCGATGATCCGCGGCGGCAAAATCGACATGGCGATTCTGGGCGCCATGGAAGTCGACCAAAGGGGCGACCTGGCGAACTGGATGATCCCGGGCAAGCTGGTAAAAGGCATGGGCGGCGCGATGGACCTTGTCGCCGGGGTGCGGCGGGTCGTGGTGGTCATGGACCACACCAGCAAGTCGGGCGATTCCAAATTGCTGCGCGAATGTACGCTGCCCCTGACCGGGCGCGGCGTTGTCGACCGCATCATCACCAATCTGGGTGTATTCGATGTCGTTGAGGGCGGGTTGACGCTTGTCGAGCAGGCCGACGGTGTCAGCGAAGAAGACATCAAAGCCGCAACCGAGGCGAATTTGGTCTGATTTTCCCAGTGTCCGATTTTCCCAGTCAGGGGAATCAAACCGGAACGCGCCGCGCAACACCTTTCAGGAGAACCGCCATGGTCAGCGATCACAAAGCCTTTGCAAAGGAAGTCGACGCCCGGGCGGCCAATTTGTTCAAGGCCGCGCCGGATGCCATGAGAGCCTTTCGCGGTCTGATGGAAAGTGCCGGCAAGGATGGCGCGCTGGATTCTAAAACCAAGGAGCTGATGGCGCTTGCCGTCGGCATCGCGGTGCACTGCGAGGGCTGTATCAACTACCACACGCGCGAAGCCATCCGGAAAGGGGCCAGTCGCGAGGAAGTGGCGGAAACCGCCGCTGTTGCGATCGAAATGGGCGGCGGCCCCGCCGCCGTTTACGGTGCACAGGCCCTTGATGCGTTCGATCAGCTGTCGAGCTAGAAAATAAAGTTTGGGCAGGTCTAAGATTTGTTTTGACCCGTACCATATCCGGTAGCATTTTCCCGACGGGTTGGTACTGCCCTACGCGTGTTGATTGGGGCGGTTTATTGCTGTTTTGGAGGTGAATATAACGCATGTCTGGTGGTATTTTCGTTGTGCTGGTCCGGGCTGGCCTATTTTCTCTGGCCGTTGCCCTGTTTTCTGTGCCGTTGGCGCCGAGCGTTTTCGCCCAGGGGACAGAACTGTCCGACCGCGCAAAGTCGCGGGACGCGAACAAGAATGGCGTGATCGACCGCGACGAGGCGGGCGGTCCGCTGAAAGCCAATTTCAGCGAGATGGACTGCAACAAATCCGGATCGCTGGATGGTGCGGAAATTCGTGGCTTTTTTACCGGTGAAGAATGTCCCAAACCGGCTGCTGCCGCCTCGCCGTCAAAAATGAACCTGAGCCTGCCGCCGCTATCGGACCGTGCCAAGGCGCGCGATGCCAACAAAAACGGGGTGATTGACCGGAATGAGGCGGCGGGGCCGCTGAAAGCCAATTTCAACGAGATGGATTGCAACAAATCCGGCACACTGGATGGCGCGGAAATAAAGGGGTTTTTCACCGGTGAGGAATGCCCAAAGTTAGCGGCGACGAAACCGGCCCCGGTCGCGGCGCCCCAAAAATCAGCGGCGGGTGCCGCCAAACCCAAAGGCGGACGACCGCCGCGTGCGGTACGGGTCGACGCGGTGATTTCAGAACCCCTGTCACAGACGTATCCGGTGATCGGGCGGCTGGTCGCGCAGCGGACAGGCGACGTCGCGGCGCGCATCAACGGTGCGGTGGTCGAAATGAATGCCTCCGTGGGGGACAGGGTGAAGAAGGGCGATGTGATTGCGGCGCTCGCGCCGGAGCGCCTGTCCGCGGAACGCGATAAATATGCCGCCGCATTGTCGACCCGGCGCGCCATGGTTCAAACCGCGCAGGCCGAATATTCCAAGAAGGTACAAGAGCTTCGGCGGATGTCGAACCTTCGGAAATCGTCCGCGTTCTCACGCGCCAAGCATGAGGACCTGGAACGCGATGTCGACGCCCGCGAGGCGACGCTGACCGAACGCCGTTCGCAGCTGAAGGAAGCGCAGGCGGAGCTCAATCGCGCCGCCATCGATCTCTATAACGGCCGTATTCGCGCGCCCTATGACGGCGTGGTCAGTGAAAAACACACCGAGATTGGTGCTTACGTCAATGTTGGCGCGCGTGTCGTCACGCTGATCAGCGACACAGACATAGAGGTCGAAGCGGAAGTGCCGAGCGATCGCATCGGCGGTTTGTTGCCGGGCTCCATCGTGCGGTTCAAACTGGACGACGGGTCTGATCACCGGGCCACCGTCCGGGCCATCATTCCGCGCGAAAACGCGCGCACCCGCACGCGTCCGGTTCGATTCACGCCCCGCTTCGGTGCGACGTCGAAACGTTTTGCCGTCAATCAGACGGTCACGGTTCTGGTGCCGATCGGGGCGATCAGACAGGTCGTGACAGTCCATAAGGACGCGATTGTCTATCGCGGCGGCGCCCGTGCGGTCAGTGTCATCCGCAACGGCAAGGCGTTTCCCCGCAAGGTGAAGACCGGCGACGCGGTCGGCGGCCGGTATGTCGTGATCAGCGGACTGAAAGCTGGGGACCTGGTGGTTACACATGGCAACGAAACCCTGCCGCCGGGAGCCGCCGTCAGGATATTGACCGACATGGTGCCGCGCGCGGCGGCGAAGCAGGACAAGACCAACTGACCTGGCCGACAGGCGGTTTTAAAGGGAACGGAGCAGGCCGATGAACATTATCCGGCTTTCCATCGAGCGGCCGATCGCCATCGTGGCGATGGTGCTTATGATTATCCTTTTTGGCTATGTCTCGCTGCAGCGTATCCCGATCCAGATGGCGCCCGACGTGCGCCAACCGGTGATTATCGTCAAGACGAGCTGGCCGGGTGCGGCGCCGCAGGAGGTCGAACGCGAGGTCATCAACCCGCAGGAAGACGAGCTGAAGGGCCTCGAAGGTGTCAAAAAAATGACGTCACGGGCACTCCGGAATCGCGGCGAAGTAACCCTCGAATTCGGGCCTGAAATCAATTTCGACCGGGCTCTGCTGCTGGTGGCGAACCGTCTCGCCCGGGTCTCGGGCTATCCCGAGGAAGTGGACGAACCGGTTTTGTCGACGTCGGGCACCGAAGACAATGCGATCGCCTGGTTCGTCATAACCAGGCTTGATGGCAATACGCGGGATATGACGTCCTACGGCGATTTCCTGGCCGATGTGCTGCAAGAGCGGATCGAGCGCGTCAAAGGTGTCGCCGGCGTGAATATTTTCGGCGAAACCAAGCGCGAGATGTCAATTACAGTCACGCCGGAAAGCCTTGCCCGGTATGGGATGACCGTCAGCGAAGTGCTCCGGCGGCTGCGGGCGGCCAACGCGTCGATCACCGGCGGCGAGGTGGAGGAAGGCAAACGGCGCTATGTGGTGCGCACGGAAGGCGATCTCAACACAGCCCGGCTGGTAGAAGAAGTGGTGCTGCGGAGCGACAGCGAAGGGGAAAATCGCGGTGTCGGGCGCGTCGTGGTGGGCGATATTGCCAAAGTGTCCATCGGTTACAAGAAAGCGCAGGCGCGGCTCCGGATGATGAATGAGCCGACCCTTGCGTTCAACATCACCCGCGAACAGGGCGCCAATGTCATAAAGACGATGGCCGATGTCCGGGAAGTCGTGAAGGAACTGGCGGAAGGGCCGGTCAAGCGCGAGAATTTACTTATTGAGCAGGTCTATGACGAGACCGACTATATCAATTCGTCGATAGACCTGGTGCGTCAGAACATCATCTACGGCGGAATTCTCGCGATCATCGTGTTGATGATTTTCCTGCGGTCGTGGCGGCCGACGGCGGTGGTTGCGGTGGCGATTCCGGTGTCTGTCGTCGGCTCATTCGTCGCAATGGCGGTACTTGGACGGTCGCTCAATGTTATCAGCCTCGCCGGTATCGCATTTGCCGTCGGCATGGTTGTCGATGCCGCGATTGTGGTCCTCGAAAACATATTCAGACTGCGCCAGGAAGGCCGCTCGCGGTCCGAAGCGGCATATTACGGCGCGCAGCAGGTCTGGCCTGCCGTCCTTGTCTCCGCGCTGACGACGGTGATGGTGTTTATCCCCATCCTCATCATGGATTTGGAAGTTGGCCAATTGTTCCGCGACATCGCGGTGGCGATTTCGGTCTCGGTCCTGCTGTCGCTGCTGGTTGCCGTGACGCTGATTCCGGCCTTGTCGAACGGGCTACTTGCAAATGTGAAATCGGAAAAGGCCGGTATTCGGGTGCCGTTGGTCGACGATTTCGCCCGCATCTTCATGAATTTCTGGACCGCTTATGCCCGCTTCGTCGTCCGCTACAAAACCATCGCGGTCGCTTTGGTTGCCGCTATCGTGGTGATCGCAGGCGCGATCTCCATCCTTATCATGCCGAAACTCGATTACCTGCCAAAGGGCAACCGCAATCTTGTGTTCGGCATCGTCATGCCGCCTGCGGGCTACAACCTCAATACCAATGAACGTATTGCGCGCAACGTGGCTGACGCGACCAAGCAATACTGGGCGCGTGGCGCCTATAAAAAAATAAATAAGCCGGAAGACCAGAAGATCGAGCGCTTTTTCTATGTCGCGCGGCTCGGCCGGATGTTCATGGCGGCGACGCATGTGAATCCGCAGATGGCGGGTGAACTCGAAGCCATCATCGAAGGGCCGGCGCGGGCGGAACCCGGTGTCTTCGCGTTTATGTTCCAGCCGTCTTTATTCGGCCGGTCGATCGGCTCGGGCCGGGCAATCGATATAGAGATAGCCGGACCCGATCTCGAGACGATCTACGACGTCGGCCGTCAGGTCTTCTTCGCCACCCGTGAAGTTTTGCCACCCAACAAGGGCAACCGGGTGCGGCCTAAACCCGCGCTGACGCTCGGTGAACCCGAAGTCCGTATCACGCCCGATCGGGTGCGGTTGTCCGACAATGGCCTGTCGGCGCGTGAGCTCGGCGAATCCGTCGACGCGTTTAACGACGGTATCCGTGTGGCGCAGGTCACCGTCGACGGCAAGCGCATCGACCTGACCCTCAAGGGGCCGGACCCGATCCAGGAATCGACCCAGGCAATCCGGTCGCTGCCGGTGGTGACATCGGACGGCCGCATCGTTCCTGTGGGTAATCTTGCCGACGTGCGTGAAACCACCGGCCCAACCGAAATACAACGGATCGACCGGTCGCGCACCATGACAATCAGCGTCAGTCCGCGCGACGGTATTCCACTCCAGGCAGCCGCTGAGCTTCTCGAAGAAAAGGTGCTTGCGCCGTTGCGGGCCAAAGGCCTGCCCGAAGGTGTGCGTTTTCGCATCGGCGGCAGCGCCGACAAGCTGAACGAGACGTGGAATCATATGCAGCTCGATTTGCTGATGGCGTTGATCATCGTTTACCTGGTGATGGCCGTCCTGTTTGAAAGTTTTCTCTATCCGTGGGTCGTGATGCTGACCGTGCCGGTGGCGGCCGCGGGCGGGCTCGGCGGGCTGGCGCTCCTGAACACTTACGTTCCGCAATCCCTCGACATGCTGACCATGCTCGGTTTCGTCATTCTAATCGGGATCGTGGTCAACAATGCGATCCTGCTGGTCCACCAGACGTTGTTCCATATCCGCGAGGACGGTATGGACGTGAACACCGCGATCGAGACTGCGACGCGTAACCGAATTCGGCCGATCTTCATGTCCACCCTGACATCGGTGTGCGGTATGCTGCCGCTTGTCGCCTTCCCCGGTGCGGGGTCGGAGCTCTATCGCGGGTTGGGATCGGTCGTCCTTGGCGGTTTGTCGCTGTCGGCGGTGCTCACCATGGCAATCGTTCCACCGATGATGTCGATCACGGTCGGCGTAATCGAGCGGCGAAAAATACGTAAGGCGGAAAGTGCCGCCGCCGTTGCCGCCGAGTAGACTGGCGGTATGACAGAAGAAATCCAGCAGTTAGCCGGGCTGATCGACGCGGCGCGCCGCGTCGTTGTCTTTACCGGCGCGGGCATCTCCACCGAATCCGGTATTCCCGATTTCCGCAGCCCCAATGGCATCTGGTCGAAGAACACCCCGATCTATTTCGACGAATATATCCAGTCCGCCGATGCCCGTATCGAAGCCTGGCGCCGCAAATTCGAGATCGATAAGGATATGATCGGCGCGGAACCCAATCGCGGCCACCGCGCCGTCGCCAAGCTGGTGCGCACCGGCAAGGTCAGTGCCGTCATCACCCAAAATATCGACGGACTGCATCAGGAATCGGGTGTGGCCGACGAACAGATGATCGAATTGCATGGCAACGGGACCTATGCCACGTGTCTGACATGTGCGACCCGGTACGAGCTCGAGCCGATCAAGGCGGCATTCCAAAGCGACGGCGCGCTTCCTGAATGCCGGTTCTGTGCCGGCATCGTTAAAACAGCGACGATTTCGTTCGGCCAGGCGATGCCTGAAGGCCCGATGGAGCGCGCCCGGGACGAGACCCTCGCCAGCGATCTTTTCCTGGCGATCGGCTCATCTCTGGTGGTGTATCCCGCCGCTGGTTTCCCCGCGATGGCAAAGCGGAACGGCGCAAAGCTGGTGATCCTCAACCGCGAACCGACCGATCTCGACGAAATCGCCGATATCGTCCTCAATCGGGAAATAGGCCCGACACTGGGTGAGGCGGTAAACGTCAACTGACGGCTGCGAAGTCACGGGGCTGATCGCTCTGCATTTCCGTCACACGGGTTTTCGGAGAAACATCAGGCTCAGCCCGTAAAACGAGCCGTAGAGCCGGTCGAACTGGCGTTTGAACGCATCCCATTCGAGTGCAGGATCAATCTCTGCATGGATCGCCGCCAACGACCGGGCGCCGTCGATCCGGGCGAGAATATCAGTCGATAGATCCGGCAGCGGCAGGGAAAGTTTCACGCCCTCCATATCGATCTTCAGCGACATCCCCGGTTTGATCTGCTGCGCCAGGGAGGGACCGTCATCGTCGCGCATCACCGGGACGGTTTCCGGTGTGTCCGGAACGGCGATCGTATTGGCCGGGTTGTCGTCGCGGATTGCGTAGATGATGTGGGTCTTCATATTGCCGGCCAGCAGTTCGGAGAAGGAACAGCGTTCCACCCAGTTCAGATTGTGTAGACGTTGGACGAGTGCCGCATCGCTAAGATAAACGCCTGGCTCGTAGCGGGCGGGTTCAACGAAATTCGCCGGCCGCATCCCGCCCTGCTGCATCAGACCGGCCAGTTCCGGGACCGAATACGCCCGGTCGCGACGGTGGAGCAACAGGTCGTAAATGCCTGAATTCCCTTGATCTATATGGTCGCCGACATAGGGATTGTGTTTCAGCCAGTTCGAGTCCGGCAGATTGTCGAGGAGCTGACGGGCGGTTGCGATGCGCTCAGGGTCCGGCAATTCGCTTGCGATCATCCGTAGCATTGCTTGTGCATGATAAACCCCGGTGCGCCCCAACGGCGCATAGACCATGATCCCCATGCCGCCGTCCGGTTTCAATGCAGCGCGCAGCAGCTTCAGGCCGGCCAGGGGGTCTTCGAGGTGATGCAGCACGCCGCAGCAATCGATGTAGTCGAAACTGCCCAGGTCGAGCGTGGGAATGGATTCGATCGCGCCGTGGACGAACCGGGTATTGGTCAATCCACGAGCCTCAATCCGCGCTTTGGCGATGGCCGAAGACGCCTCAGAGATGTCCAGATGGACGATTTCCGCGTCTATTCCGGCCGCAGAATGCTGCTGCGCCAGCATAACCGTCGCGTCGCCGGTGCCACCGCCGGCGACAAGGGCCCGGAACGGCTTCGACGAATCGCGCGCGCCGGCAAAAATATGGTGGTCGATCTCCGCGATGTGGCTTGGCGAACCGGTGATAAGCCGCGTCGCTTCGTCTGCGGCATCGCGGGGCGGATAAGGATAATGCTCGTACTGGCCGCGCAAATCTTCATTCATTAACGTTTTCAATCCTTAACCTTGCGCGATTCATCTTCAACTGTAGAATCGGGCGATATGCGCGGTTATTTTGGTATCGGAATGGAAGGGGTCAGCAAACCGATGAATGTCGGTAATCTGGTCCGGTCGGCGCACGCCTTCGGCGCCAGCTTCGTATTCACGGTCGCCGCCAATTATGATGTCGCCGACAGCGCTGCCGATACCTCCGATACCGCCGCTCAGGTGCCGTTCTACCCATTCGCTTCCATCGAGTCGATGCGCCTTCCCGACGGATGTGCGCTGGTCGGGATCGAACTGGATGACAGGGCGGTAGACCTGCCGAGCTTCCGCCATCCACGCCGGGCGGCTTACGTGCTCGGGATGGAACGGCTTGGCCTGAGCGATGCCATGATTGAGTGCTGTGATTACCTGGTGAAAATTCCGACCAAATTTTCGCTGAACCTTGCCACAACGGGCGGGGTGGTGATGTATGACCGGATGTTGTCGATGCGACGTTATCCGGACCGGCCGGTGGTGCCAGGCGGCGCCGTCGAACCGTTGCCCGAACACGTTTTCGGCACGCCGGTAATGCGCAAGAAAAAACGGTCGGTGAAAGGAAATCGATGAGATATTCGGCGACGGCACTGATATGCGGCGTACTCCTGGCGGCGACGCCGGTTTCGGGGAAGCAGATCGGGGCATTCAAGAACTGGTCCGCCCATTCGGAGGGCAAGGGAAAATCCCGCACATGTTGGATTCACAGCAAACCGGACAAGGACGTGGGAAAATACAAGAAACGCGGCTCCATCTATACCTTGATTACGCATCGACCCGGAGAAAAGACCGTCAACCAGGTCCAGTTCACGGCGGGCTATGAATATAAGAAGGGCAGCTCGGTTCAGGTTGCGATCGGTACTAAAAAGTTCGAACTATTCACCAACGCGGACACCGCCTGGGCGCGGAGTAAAAAGGATGACGCGGCGCTGGTTTCCACCATGCGGTCTGGCGCTACAATGATCGTAACCGGCCGTTCGTCCCGGGGCACCAGGACCAAAGACACCTACTCCCTGTCAGGGATTTCCGCCGCCCATAAGACAATCGGCAAGGCTTGCGGCGTTAAGTAATGGCCGATTTGCGATTGGCGGCGTTGTGATGGGGATATCTCAGCGCGGATCGGCGATGGGGTCGATCGGCATCGGCGCGTAGTTTGCCTCCAGCACTTCGCCCGCGCGCAGACACAGTTCTTCGCCAAGGCGCGGTCCGACGATCTGCACACCCATCGGTATCCCGTTAACCGGCCCTGTCGGAGCTGCCAGACCGGTGAGACCGAGAGTCGAAATAGCGAGCATCGGATGAAATGAGTCGAGCATCCGGCGCATCGCTTCGTCTCCACGTTGATCGTGATCTATCGGAAAGGCAGGCTGCCAGGACACCGGCATAACCAGCACCGAATGGCGCTGGAAGAACAGTTGCCAGTCGCGGAGGATTGATGTCCGCCGCCGCAATCCGTTGATGTAGCCCTCATAATCGAGATCGCCAGCATAGACGCGGGTGGATGCCCGGGCATTTTGAACGGCTTGGTCGCCGAACATTTCGATCCCCTTCGTCGACGCTGATTTTTCGTTCTCCGAGGTGGCGCGTTCCTCGGCCATCAACATGGTCCAGAACATATCGCCAGCTTCGGTCAAATGCGGTGGGGCAACCTCCTCCACGGCATAGCCGGCCTGTTCCAACCATTTTCCGGCTATTCGAACGGCGTTTTCGACATCCGGATGGACATCCGCATCCGGCGAGGTCGCGAAAATCGCCGCAGTTTTAGGCCGGTCTACGGGGCCCGGGTCAGCTAGTGCAGGGACCCACCACGGGTCTCGCGGGTCGCCCTGCGACAATGCTTCCAGGGTAAGGCGGATGTCGCCGATCGAGCGGGCGAGGGGCCCTTGAATGTGGGTTAACTGAGACATCAGGCCCCGCTCTTCGACAGAGCTCGGATTGAAATCGGCAACCCTTCCGACAGAGGCGCGCAAGCCGTATACGCCGCAGCAATGGGCTGGATATCGGACCGAGCCCGCCCGGTCGTTGCCGTGGCCGATCGGACCGATTCCGGCGGCGACCGCTGCCGCCGCGCCGCCGCTCGAACCACCCGGCGTCCGGCCCGGATCCCATGGATTGAGCGTCCGGCCGTGCAGGTCGTTGTCGGTGAAGTAGCGGGTCGAAAACCCGGGCACATTCGTTCGCCCGAATATGATCGCGCCGGCCTTGCGGAGGTTGGCGACGGGGACACTGTCTTCCTGCGCAATCATATTCTCGAACGCCTTTACCCCGTTTGTCGTGGCGCGGCCGGCATAGTCGACATTGATCTTGACCGTGAGCGGTACTCCGTGGAGCGGTCCGGTTGTTTCGCCGGCCCGGACAGCGGCGTCGGCCCGGTCCGCGGCGCTTCGCGCGTCGTCATCTATGAGATCGACCACGGCGTTCAGCGCCGGGTTGACCGCCGCCAACCGTGACAGGCAGCTTTCAAGCGCTTCCCGGCTGGAGATCGTTCCCGACCGGATGGCATGCGCGAGATCGACGGCGCTCCATTGCCATAATTCGGTATGCATCGCTGGCTCCCCTCAATGATCCCTAGTGTAGGGCGCAGAAGAACAAATAATATACAAAGTTTGCCGTAGCGGGCCTGTTTAGCGCTTTCTTGCCGGAACGAGCGAAGCTAGACTTGCGCCATGATTATCCCCCATATGAAACGAAACGTGTCGCTGCTGGCATTGTGTCAGGGCTACGCGCAGACCTCGGTAACCGTCGTCATCAGCGTTTCGGCGCTGGCGGCCCTTGCCATCGTCGAAGACAAATCTCTTGCGACGCTGCCGCACGCGTTTATGTGGGTCGCGACGGCGCTGGCGGCGACGCCCGCCTCGCTGCTGATGAGACGGCTTGGCCGGCGCAGCGGCTTTGCTATCGGTTCAATCTTTGGGTTCGCCGGTTGTGCGCTGTGTACGCTCGGCATCCAGTACGCGGATTTCTGGGTGTTTATCGCCGGCACGTCCTGCATGGGCGCGTTTAACGCTTTCAACCAGTACCTGCGTTTTGCCGCGGCCGAAACCGCAGACGACTCGTTTCGCCCGAAGGCGATAGCCTTTGTGATCGGCGGCGGCATTATAGCCGCCTTTGTCGGCGGCACCCTGGCGGGTAAAACCAGCCAACTGCTCGTACCCCAATTCACGGCGACCTATCTCATTCTCGCTGTCTTTCCGCTTCTGCTGGCGATCACGATCCAGTTCATCCGCATGCCGGAACCGGAAGCGCCGGTCCGAAAATCGGCCGAAAAGCGGTCGACCGGCCGCCCGTTGATGGAAATCATGAAGCAGCCCGCCTTCGTCGTCGCAGCAATCGGTACGTCAGTCTCCTGGGCCGGCATGATCCTTATGATGGCCGCGACCCCGTTATCGATGAAATACAGCGGTCTCGAGTCGGATGTACCTTTCGTGATTCAGTGGCACATGTTCGCCATGTTTGCGCCGTCGTTTATCGCCGGCTCGCTGATTATCCGGTTCGGCTATCAGAAGGTCGTCATGATGGGTTTTGCCCTGTTCTTTGGCGGTATAATTGCCGGGCTAACCGGCATTACGGTGGCCAATTTCTTCGTGACCAACGTCCTGATCGGGGCGGGCTGGAACCTGATGCTGATAGGCTCCACGGCGCTTCTGGTGACCTGCCACACCGACGACGAAAAAGGAAAGGTCCAGGGCGCAAACGATACCATCGCTTACATTCTGGCGGCGATATCGTCTTTCTTCGCGGGCTATCTTCAGATCGAATTAGGCTGGAATGCCGTGATGATCGCCATAATTCCGCAGGTGCTGATCGTCGGTGCCGCGGTCTGGTGGATGCGCACGGTCAACGCTCGGACGGTGGCGGCGGAATAGTCCGGCGTCGGAGCTCTAGTGGCCGCCTTCCTTGACGGTGAGCTGCCAGGTGCCGAAGACGATCACCGCAGCGCCCACCAGCGCCCAGACACCCGGTGTTTCGGCAAAGAATATGTAGGCGGCGAGTGCCGTCAGCGGAAGGCGCAGAAACTCAACTGGAATGACGACGCTTGCATCGGCGCATTTCATCGCCTGCGCCAGGCACATATGCGCCGCCCAGGCGGTCACACCCATAACCAGGATCATCGGCAAATCGGCAAGCGGCGGGGTGTGCCAGTTTAGCGCCGTCGGAATGGCGGAAAATATGATCAGATAGATATTCAGATTAAGCACGATCAACCGCGACGGTTCGGTCCGCGACAGCAATTTGGTGCAGATATCGCCGCAGGCATAGCCGGCCGCCGACAGCAGCACCACGAGCGCCATGATATCGAACGCTTCGACACCCGGGCGCAGAATGATCAGCACACCGGCGAAGCCGATAACCACGGCCATCCACCTTGCCCGCGTTATATGTTCGCGCAGGATCAGCGCTGACAGGATCAGCGCGATGATCGGCAGGGTGAAATGCAGCGCCACGGCCTCGGCGAGCGGCAGGACGGCAATCGCGAAAAACCAGGCCGACACCCCGATAAACGTACAGATGCCACGCGACAGATAAAGCCCGCCGATAGCGTTCGCGCGGAAAGTACGGGCGGCCTGCCGCCATACGCCGATGACCATCGGCAGCCCGATTGCCAGGCTGATCACACTCCGGAGAAATACCTGCTCGAAGGGTGGAATGGTGTCCGCCAGATAGCGCACGGCGATGATCATCACCGAAAAGCTTATGGTGCTGGCAATCATCCACAGAAGCCCCTTCATGACGGGGGTCAGATTCATTTATAGGCTTCCTGGCGAAGGGCAAAACGGCGGTATGATCGTGGGATCGGTGCGCCTATATTGCGGCCATGTCAACGATACCCGAAACCATTCTTGAAAATCTGGGCGACGGAAAGATCGACCTCGTCGGGCTGTCGCGTGCCGAAATGGCCACGCTCTTTGAAACGCTTGGCCTGCCGCATTTCCGGGTGAAACAGGTATGGCACTGGATCTATCACCATGGTTCCCGCGATTTCGCCGAAATGACGACGATTGCAAAGGGGACGCAGCGAGACATGGCGGAACGGTTCGTCATCACCCGTCCGCAGATCGTAACAGAACAGACGTCGACCGACCGGACGCGGAAATGGCTGATGTCGTTTGCCGACGGAAAAATGGCGGAAGCCGTGCACATTCCCGAGAAGAACCGGGGGGCGGTGTGCGTTTCGTCCCAGGTCGGCTGCACGCTGAGCTGCACGTTCTGTCATACCGGCACCCAGCGCATGGTCCGCAACCTGACGCCCGGCGAAATCGTCGGCCAGTTTATGCTGGCGCGCGATTCCTACGGTGAATGGCCGTCATCGATCGAGCCCCGCCAGCTCACCAATATCGTCATGATGGGCATGGGCGAGCCGCTCTATAATTACGACAATGTCATTCAGGCGCTGCGCATCATCATGGACGAGGAGGGCATCAATGTCTCGCGCCGGCGGATTACGCTGTCGACGGCGGGGGTGGTGCCGATGATCACCCGGGTCGGCGCCGATCTCGGGGTACAGCTCGCGATCTCGCTGCATGCGGTGAACGACGATCTTCGGAACGAAATCGTGCCGATCAACAAAAAGTATTCGATTTCAGAACTTCTGGACGCCTGCCGCGCCTATCCGACCGCGCGCAATTCGCGACGCATCACGTTCGAATACGTGATGCTCAAGGACGTCAATGACAGCCCGGCGGATGCGCGCGAGCTGGTCCGGCTGATCAGTGGCATTCCGGCCAAGGTCAACCTGATCCCGTTCAATCCTTGGCCCGGCGCGCCGTATGAATGCTCGACCGACGAGGCGATCGAAAAATTTGCTGATATCGTCAACCGCGCCGGCTATTCGTCGCCGGTGCGCACCCCCCGCGGTCGCGATATTTACGCCGCCTGCGGCCAGCTCAAAACCGCCAGCGAGCAGGAACGAAAGGCGCGCTAGACCGCTTGCCGCGAAGCAGCGAATCCCTATACTCCGCGCCCAATCAACCTAGGGACATCACATGGCCGGACCAAGACCCGGAGAGGTCAACAAGATCGTGCTCGCCTATTCGGGCGGGCTCGACACCTCCGTCATCCTGAAATGGCTGCAGGAAACCTATGACTGCGAGATCGTGACATTCACCGCCGATCTGGGCCAGGGTGAAGAGGTCGAACCGGCACGGGAAAAGGCGCAGGCCGCCGGGGTGAAGGAAATCTTCATCGACGATCTGCGCGAGGAATTCGTCCGTGATTTCGTCTTCCCGATGTTCCGCGCCAACGCCTTGTATGAAGGCATTTACCTGCTCGGCACGTCGATCGCCCGCCCGCTGATCGCCAAGCGACAGATTGAAATCGCCCGCCTGGTCGGCGCCGATGCCGTTAGCCATGGGGCGACGGGCAAGGGTAACGACCAGGTCCGGTTCGAGCTCGGTTATTACGCGCTGGAGCCCGATATCAAGGTGATCGCCCCGTGGCGCGAATGGGATCTCGATTCGCGGACCAAGCTGATGGAATTCGCGCGCGAGCATCAGATCCCGATTTCGCGCGACAAGCTCGACGAGCCGCCTTATTCGACTGACGCCAATCTTCTGCATATTTCCTACGAAGGGAAGGCGCTGGAAGACCCGTGGGTCGAGGCCGATGATGCAATGTATACCCGGTCGGTATCGCCCGAACAGGCGCCCGATACGCCGACCTATGTGGAAATCGACTTCGAGCACGGCGATGCTGTCGCCATCGATGGCGAGAAACTGTCCCCGGCCGCACTGCTGACGAAGCTGAATGCGCTGGGGGGCGCCAACGGTATCGGGCGGATCGACATCGTCGAGAACCGCTATGTCGGCATGAAATCCCGCGGCGTGTATGAAACGCCGGGCGGCACGATCCTGAGCGCTGCGCATCGCGGCATTGAATCGGTGACGCTCGATCGTGGTGCCGCGCATCTGAAGGACGAGCTGATGCCGCGCTATGCTGAGCTGGTTTATAACGGGTTCTGGTTTTCCCCCGAGCGTGAAATGCTTCAGGCGGCGGTCGACGAAAGCCAGAAATACGTTACCGGCACCGTGCGGCTTAAACTGTTCAAGGGTTCGGCCAGTGTGGTCGGACGGAAATCGCCGGTCAGCCTGTATTCGGAACAGCATGTCACCTTCGAGGCTGATACCGTATACGATCAGCGCGATGCCGAAGGCTTTATCAAGCTCAACGCGCTGCGCCTGAGGCTGATGAACGCGCGCAAAGGATGATCGCGGGCGGTTCCGCCCCGTCTTCTCGGTTCACGTCTTCCCAGTTCATGCGGAGTGCCATCTGGGCGACAATGGCGGCCTTGAGCTTTGCCGTCATGATGCTCAGTGTGCGGTATATGGAAGGCAAGTTCGATGCATTCGAAATCGTCTTCTTTCGCGCCTTGATCGGTTTGTTCATGGTGATCCCGCTGGTGTCCCGTTCCGGCGTCAGGGCGCTCAAGACGACCAAGCTGCCGCTTCATATCGTTCGCACCCTGTTCGCTCTGTTCGCGATGGCGACGCTTTACTACGCACTGGCCGTAATACCGGTGGCCCAGGCGATCGCGCTGACTTTCCTGATCCCGTTGTTCACGACAATGGCGGCCGGCTTGGTGCTGCGTGAATCGGTCGGTATTCACCGCTGGTCGGCGACGCTGGTCGGGTTTGCCGGCGCGATGGTGATCATCCGGCCTGGAATTCTTGAAATCAGTGTGCCCGTGATCTTCGTTGTGCTGTCGTCGGCGCTCTATGCCGGGGCCTGGTCGAGTGTGAAGATTCTGACACGCACCGATTCGCCCGCCATCACCGTGTTCTGGATGAACGTGATGATGGTCCCGCTGACGGCGATACCCGTCGCGTTTCTGTGGGTGACGCCCGATTGGTCGGATGCCCCGCCGTTGCTGATCATGGCCGTTTCCGGCTGGTCGGCGCATTTCTGCCAGGCGCGCGCGTTCGAGAAATCCGACGCTAGTGCCGTCATGCCATTCGACTTCCTGCGGCTGCCGCTTGGCGCGTTGTTCGGTTATCTGCTGTTTGCCGAGTTGATCGACGTCTGGACCTGGACCGGCGCGATCATCATTTTTGTCGCCGGATATTACATCACCTGGCGTGAGGCACTCGGAAGGCGAAGCTAGGCGCGCGCTGGATCAGCTTGTTCAGACCGGGAACAGGTCCATACCGAAGACGTTCTCGTGCACATATAAAAATACAAAATAAAGAACGGTGCCGACGCCGACGCGCCACCAGCCAACATCGCGCATCACCAGAGAACGTCGGCCTTCGACGATGGCGCGGAACGGCGTACGCGACGTTCCGGCTTCAAAGGAATGCCATGCGTCGTCGGCGTTCGCCCGGCGGCGGGCGTCGATATGGACCATGCCGAGCGCCAACAGGATCAGCAATCCACCAAAAAAATAAGGCCCGCAACATCTCCACGGACCAGCAGATGGGCCGCGGCCCAGAAAGCGAAGGCGGTTAGCATTGGGCGGCGGACGACCGCGTAAATGCCTTTTCCGGACGCAACGTCATGATGAAGTCCGTCCATCCCGGCAAGCGTCGGGTTCTTCGTCGTAATGCTGCAGACAAAATAGACGGATGCGAAATACATCAGGATCAGAATGACCGGCGGGCCGACGATGCTGACATCCCACAGACGTTCATACGGCGCGATTATACCGTATTCTCAGATATCGGGAACGTCGATTCCGTTCTGGCGGCAAGCAGCGACCAGGGTGTTGCGCAACAGGCAGGCGATGGTCATCGGGCCGACGCCACCGGGCACCGGCGTGATGGCGGCAGCGTTTTCGATAGCCTCGTCGAAGGCGACATCGCCGACCAGACGGTATTTGCCCTCCTCCGCTGCCGGCACGCGGTTGATCCCGACATCGATGACGGTTGCGCCGGGTTTGACCCAGCCCCCCTTGATCATTTGCGGACGGCCCACCGCGGCGATCAGGATATCCGCCGACCGGCACATGGCGGGCAAATCCCGGGTCCGCGAATGGGCAATCGTCACGGTGCAGTTAGCGCCCAGCAGCAATTGCGCCATCGGTTTCCCAACGATGTTCGAGCGCCCCACAATCACCGCGTTGAGGCCCGTCAGATCGCCCAGACGGTCTTCCAGCATCATCATGCAGCCGAGCGGCGTACACGGCACCATGCCGCCGCGCCCGGTCGCCAGAAGACCGACATTGCGCAGGTGAAACCCGTCGACATCCTTCGCCGGATCGATTGCGTCGATGACCGCGTGCGGGTTGATCTGATCGGGCAGCGGTAACTGGACCAGAATGCCGTGCACCGCCGGATCGGTGTTGAGCGTCTCGACGACCGCCAGCAGATCGCTTTCCGATGTGTCGACCGACAGCGTTTCACCCAGCGAATTCATGCCGGTCTCGACGGTCTGTTTGTTCTTGTTGCGGATATAAACTTGGCTTGCCGGATCTTCGCCGACGAGCACGGCGGCGAGGCCAGGCGTAATCCCGTGATAGGCTTTCAATTTTGCTGTTTGCGCGGTGACACGCGCGCGCAGATTCGCGGCGAATGCCTTGCCATCGATGGTTTTCGCTTCATTCATGACTCGATCGCTCCATCGTCCGGTTAATCGCCGCGGCCAGATTTTCTGGGTCGCCGGCTATTTCCAGTGTTTTGCGCCGGCCGGTCGATCCGGACGCAATTCGCGCAGCAGATTTGGGGAATTTCCACGTTTTCGACAATAGCTTGATTACTGCCGCATTCGCTCTGCCGGCCTCGGCCGGCCCCGTCACCGTCACTTTAAGAAAGTGCTGGCCGTCTGGATCCGCCGCAATACCTGCGACGCCGGTTCGGGACGCCCGTGGCGTCACTCTGATGTGGAGGCGCACGCCATCCGCAGTTTTTTCGATCGCAGAATTCAATGACCGGCGCTGCCGCGCGCAATATCGAATAACAGGTCGCGGATGAACCAGAGAATCAGGATGAGCACGACCGGCGACAGATCCAGCCCGCCCATATTCGGCAGGATTCGTCTGATCGGCCGCAATGCCGGCTCGGTTAGCTTGTAGAGGACGTCGACGATCATGTAGACGGCGCGGTTCGAGGTGTTGATCACGTTGAAATTGATCAGCCAGCTTGTGATCACCGCAAAAAACAGGATCCAGATATAGAGCGAGACGACGTTGTCGATCAGATTCAGGACGGCGGTCATGGCGGTTTCCGTAGTTTTAGATGCTCGTGAAGCGGTTGCCGGAGCCTAGCGATGCGGCGATTCGCACGCAAGCGCAGACCGCGTCCGCAAATCGGTTTCCAACCCCCTCTGATTGCTTGACAGGGCCGGGCCTCGAAACCATTATCCGCCGTCCCGATTATCGGAAATCGGCACGGTGGGGCCGTAGCTCAGCTGGGAGAGCGCTGCGTTCGCAACGCAGAGGTCGGGAGTTCGATCCTCCTCGGCTCCACCAAATTTTGTCCTGAAT
>Ga0209403_10002944_pt1 | contig 19726 bp, 16 predicted proteins | sample ArcticOcean_MG_C_8_FD_187440 | JGI IMG/M metagenome (GOLD analysis project Ga0209403, IMG submission 187440) | Marine microbial communities from western Arctic Ocean - ArcticOcean_MG_CB11_86 (SPAdes) (version 2) | ecosystem: Environmental > Aquatic > Marine > Oceanic | place: Arctic Ocean... | reverse complement strand
TGTCTCATCTTCGTTCCCTTCGGTCACTACGATGAGCCAGAAACCCTCCCTTATGAAATCCGACTAGTTTGTTCCATAGGCGCTGACGTCAAACAGGCGCCTGACGGCGTTCCGCCGGAAGTTGAGGTGCCGTCGAAATTGGCCTCGACGAAGAAAGTGCTGTTCAGCGTCAAAGCGCCGGTAAAGCCGAAACCGAACGCCAGACCCTCCAGCTGAATGGTGTCGAGTCCCGGTTCGAAATCGAGGATGAAATCTCCCGAGGTCTGGCCGGTTTGCCCGTCGGCCGCGGTGGCGCCGTCGCTGGGATCGAGGAATTGGAAGAAATCGTTGCCATCGCCGCCGTCGAGGGTATCCTGGCCGCCGCCACCTGTAAGTACATCGTTACCGGCTCCGCCAAAGATGGTGTCATTGCCGTCGAGCCCGCCGATCAAATCGTCGCCGGCGCCGCCAATTAACACATTTTCTCCGTCGGTGCCCACAATGATGTCGTTAAAGTCCGAGCCGATAGCCTGGCCGATGTTCTGGATGATGTCGTTGCCCTCGCCGCTCGCCGTGCCGGCGGCCAAATCTACCGTCACAGCTTATGTTCTCTTATCTAGTTGATTAAATGGCTATTTATCTATCGGTCCCTATTGAATTGATCGGTTTGTTCGCTTATTTACCGTGCCGTTCTGGTGCGCCAGGAAGTTAATTGAGCGTCGTCACAAAATGGCTGTAATGGCTCATTAGAGGGTTGTTTTGCTTCGCTGAATCACGCATCATGGTTTTTCGAAGGAGAGTGCAGATCATGGGGAGCGTACCGATGCGGCTATTCACAATAAGTCTCGTAGCGTCATTCGTCATTGCGTTGACAAGTTTCGGATTCGCGCAGAAATCCAACGCGGAAGCGTTTAATCAGGGTCCCAAGGTCTGTAGTGAGTGCCATCGCGGTGAAGCCGAAGTCTGGCAGGGCACCAAGCATTTCGAATCCTTCAAGAAAGTACACAAGATCAAGAAAGCCAAGGAAATTGCCAAGGCGACGGGCCAAAAGAGCATGAAACGCAACGAAACCTGCGTGCAATGCCACTATACCGTGACTCAAAAGAAAGCCGGCGGCAAAGCCAAGCCTGCGGCGGGCCCGTCCTGCGAAAGCTGCCATGGCGCGTCTTCGGACTGGTTCCCACTTCACAATGATTACGGCGGACCCAGCGTTAAGGCGGATCAAGAGACCGCAGAGCATAAGACTGAGCGCATCGCCAGCGCCGCGGCGGCAGGCATGCGCTGGCCGTCAGATAGATACGGCGTAGCCGAGAACTGCATGGAGTGCCACGGCCTCGCCAATCCCAATGTGGACGGCGACAAGCTCGCCATCATGCTCGATATGGGTCATCCGACGGTGGCCGATTGGGAATTGGTGCGCTACAGCCAAGGCAGCGTGCGCCATCGCTTTTACCCGCCTGATATGACGGTTAACGCCGAAATGTCGGCGGCACAAGCGTCAGAAATGTACGTGATCGGCCAGGCGGCCAAGCTGGTTTCGGCGGTCGGAGCAGCCGGGCGTTCCGATTCTGCCAAATATAAAGAGTTTCAGGGGGCACGCGAAGCGGCGGCGCGGGAGGCACTGGGCAAAGTCGGCGCAGCCGCAGGTCTGTTAGCCAACCCCACCGCTGATGAAGCACGCGCCCTCGTTGCAGCGATCCAGGGACAGGACCTCTCCGGCGAAGTCGGCGGCATGTTGCCCGCGAAAGATAGTTACAAATAGGCATTCCGGGCGGGATCACGCCCGGAGCGCTTGCGGCAAGAAGAGACTGCCACGCGCCATTGGCGCGAAAGAGCAGAAGATTATAATCGATGCACCTGGGGGGGTGTAACATCACCCTTCTTGCGGCATCAAATGGTTGGTGGGGAACAGGGATTTGGCCAGCGTTGCAATGATTGCCAGGCCCCAGCGGTGGGATGCACCGTTCGGGCCGGAAATGGCGGATGCCGATGTCGAGCGTCTTTCGGCATTGCCTGAATTCGCGTCGATCGACGCAGATGCATTTCCAAAACACACGCCGCTTGAAGGCATTCTCAGGAACGACACGCGAATTGTCCGCTATCATCCGGGCGATATCATCGTGCGCGAGGGAGATTACGGCAATTCGGCCTTTCTCGTCGTCAACGGTAATTTGCGGGTGGTCATTTCGCCGGCACTGCCGCGCAACTTGATCGGCCGTCAGCATAGCGAGCGCAAAAATCTCTTCCAGGCGCTGGGGCAGTTGTGGACCAACCGGACCGTGCCGGAAGTGCGCGACACGTCGCGTTACGGCGGCCAGTCGGTACGCGAGGGCGGCACGCAGACCGAGGCGAATACCCGGGTTTTCCTGCAGGATGTCCCGGCCGTGTTGAATAGCCACAATACTGCGCAACTTGGCCCCAGCACGCTGTTTGGTGAATTGGCCGCGCTTGGGCGGGTGCCGCGCACGGCAACGATCTTCGCCGAGGAAGAAGCCGAACTGCTTGAAATCCGCTGGCAGGGTCTTAGGGAATTGCGCAAATACGATACCGGCTGGCGCAAGACGATTGACGAGCGCTACCGCGAGAACGCGCTCAAAGTGCATCTGAAAAGCTCGCCCTACTTCACCGGTTTGAGCGAAGAGGAACTTAACGAGGTCGCCGATGCGACCCTGTTCGAAAGCCATGGCAGCTTCGAATGGCATGTTTCCTACAAGCGCATGCGCGACCAGGGCAAAGCCGACAAGGAACCGGTCATTGGCCGCCAAGGCGAATATCCCGACGGCCTCCTGATGATCCGCGCCGGGTTCGCACGGGTGTCGATAAAAATGGGCAATGGCGAGCGAACGCTGACCTATTTGGGCGCCGGAGACAGCTTCGGCTATGACGAGCTGTGGGCCTCTCATCTCGGCAAGGAAGTGTCACTACAAACCTCGCTGAAGGCGGTCGGCTATGTCGACTTGCTGCGCGTGCCAGCGCCGATTCTGGAAAAGTATGTCTTCAACAAGGCCGGCCATCGTCATGTCGCGAGCCCGTTGCACCATCTGGCGACCCGTACGGTGGCCTCGGACGCGCCGCTGGAATGGGCGGTGGAGCAACGCTTCATCAATGGCACGATGGCGATGCTGATCGACCTGGAACGCTGCGTGCGCTGCGATGATTGCGTTCGCGCCTGCGCCTCCACCCATGGCGGCAATCCGCGCTTCATCCGCCACGGGCGCACCTTCGATCATTGGATGGTCGCCAATGCGTGCATGCATTGCGCCGATCCGGTGTGCATGATTGGCTGCCCCACGGGCGCCATCCATCGCTCCCTCGAGACCGGTGCCGTGGTGATCAACGACGACACCTGCATCGGCTGCGGCACCTGCGCCAACTCCTGCCCCTACAATAATATCCGGCTTGTCGAAATCCGCGATATCGAGGGCAAAATGGTGCGCGATCCGGACAGCCAAAAGCCGATCATGAAAGCGACGAAATGCGATCTCTGCGAAACCAACCCGGGCGGTCCTGCCTGTGTGCGCGCTTGCGCGCATGATGCGCTCAAACGGGTTAATTTCCAGGGTGATGAGACGTTCGGGGCGTCTACATGAGCGCGATCGCTATTCGCTATACCTTGCTGTGGGCCATCGCCGTTGCCGGCCTAATAATTTTGGGCGTGTACAGTTACCTCGCCGACTTGGAGCTAGAGCGCTCGGAATTTATCACCGGCTACACGCTGTTTGCTCTGTTGATCGTCCTGGCGCTGTTCAATGCGCGTAAGAAACTCGCCATGGTGCCACTTGTGAGCTCCGCCTATTGGCTGGCGATCCATGTGGTAGGCGGCGTTGCGGCGGTGGTCTTGTTCTTTATTCATACCGGATCAATCTGGCCGACAGGTGGCTACGAGCAGGCGCTCGCCTTGGTGTTTTATCTAGTCTCCATAAGCGGAATATTTGGCTACCTCATTCAGCGCATCAATCCCAGACGGCTTGTACAAACGGATTTCGAAATTATTTATGAGCGGATTCCGGCGGAATTGGCGGAGATTCGCGAAAAATCCGAAGAGGAAATCCGTGCCTGCACGGAGGAAACCGGCAGCGACACGCTAGCGCGGCATTATATGGAAACCATGAGCTGGTTTTTCCGCCGGCCGCGATTCTTCCTTAACAACGCCCTTGGCGGCAATGCCGGACAGCACTGGCTACGCAATCAGTATCGCACCGTAAACCGCTATTTGAACGATAACGAACGGGCCTATTTGGACCGGTTAAATGATCTGGCGGAGATGAAGGCCAAGATCGATGTCCATTACGCCTGCCAAAGCACGATGAAGTACTGGTTGCTGGTGCATTTACCGTTGGCAGCTGCGGTTCTTGGACTAATGTTTTGGCACGTAATCGTCGTGAATGTGTACGCGATATGATGGATCCGGAAAAATTTAAACACGATACCAGCCGCTACGAGCGGCCGACGCAAAATTTCCGTTGCGGACGCGCCGCGGCGTGGGGCAAGCCATGCGAGTTCGGTCCCAACACTACGGGGCGCTGCGGCGGTATGAGCGAATGCCGCCCGGCCCAAGTTGGAGACCGTTGGGAATGCCGGCGTTCGGCGATCTCCGGCGGCCCGTGCACCGATGGCCCCGATCCGAGCGGCGCCTGCCATCACAAACACCCGCCCTGTCAGCCCAAACGCACGATTAGGAGCTTGCGCGGCATTCTTGCCATTAGTGCATTCTCCCTTGTTGTCGCGATCATCGCGCTGATGTTGACCTGGGGCGGCGGCGGCTCGGCACGCGATTCAATCATTCAGGCCGGCGAATTAACCGGCGGGCACGCGAACTTCACCTCGGCAGTGGGCTGCGCATCGTGCCACACGGCACATGACCAGGACGCCGGCGACTGGTTCCTCTCAGCGTTCCACGAAGAAGATATGACTGGGCAATGCGTCGATTGCCACACCTTCGGCGGCGACCCACGGATCGGCCACAACGCGTCCTTTGCGTCCAAGGCGCAGGCGACCCAATGTGTCATGTGCCATACCGAGCACAAGGGCGAGGATGCCGATATCAAGGTCATGTCAGACGCCCAGTGCAATGTCTGCCATGAGACCAATATCGACAGTTTCTCCGCTGACCATCCGGAATTTTCCGCCGCTTTCCCGCATGATCGCCGCACTTCGGTCCAGTTCAATCATTCCTCGCATCTCGGCAAACATTTCGCCGATCAGCGCTATCAGGAACGAGCACCGGCGGATTGCACATCCTGCCATGAGGTCGATACGGCGGCGCGCGCGGTCGAGCCGGCTGGCTTCGAGCAAACCTGCGCAGCCTGTCACAGCGACGCCATCCGCGAACGCGAGCTAGTGGTGCTGCGACTGCCGGAATTCGACGAGAATTTGATCGACCGCGACGCCGTGACAGAAGCCTGCGGACCAACCCTGGAAAGCTGGGAATTGCTGCGCGAACAGATGGCGGAAATGAACGAAGCCATCGAAGCTGGCGATGAAGTTGAAATGGCGGAAGTGGAAGAGGAAGAAGAATACGAAGCCATTTCGCTCGACGAAGGCGACCCAATCACCGCTTATCTAATGGGCATAACGGCCGACGACATGGACAGCTATAGCGAACCCATGCAGGAATTCATCATGCGCCTCGTCGAAGAAGGACCGGCACCGCTGGCCGAGCTGGTCGATGAGCGTGCGGGCGCGACCGTATCACCGGCGATGTTGTCGGGCCTAAATCCCGAATTGGTCAAGCGTGTGGCTTGCGCCTGGGCTTCCAATCTTGAATATGAAGCGCCGATGGAGAGTGAACTTGGCGGCTGGCATGGCGATGCGCTTGAGCTACGCTACGCACCGGTCGGCCATGGTGACAGAGTCGCCAAGGCATGGATTTCTTTCGCGCTGGCGAGTAATGCCGGTGACGATGACGATAACGCCGACAACGCCGAAGCCATGCATGAGGTAGTTTTGGATCGCAAGGAAGGCGTCGGCGCCTGCACCAAATGCCACGCCATTTCGGAGAGCGAAGACGGCGTCAAAGAAGCCGAATGGGGCTACCGGCCGAGCGAGGCAAGGCCCTATACGACCTATTCACACGGCGCTCATATCACTTTGCTCAATCCGGAAGGTGTCAATTTGATGGATCCGGAGAATGGCTGCCGCACCTGCCACAAAATTAATCCCGAGGCGTCCTACCAGGAAGCGTTCGATCAAAGTGATCCACATCACTTCCAAAGTAACTTTTTTGCGATAGAACAGGAAACATGCGCGCAATGTCACAGCGAAGGGCAAGTTCAGCAGAACTGTCAGCTCTGTCATGTGTATCACGCAGACCCTGGATTCGACTTACGGATGGTGAAAAATGAAGACGCATCAGAAGACAATTAGCAGCCAGTGGCGCCTTTGCGTCGTATTTCTTGCCGCACTGGGCATTCTCGCCTTTATGGCTTGGCAAACGCCCGCCAGTGCTCAGGACGACGCTGAGGGCGAGGAAATGCATAGCGCCCTGCTGGATGAGAATCTTTTTCCAAGTGCGTCGCAATGTAAATCCTGTCATGAGGATATTTACCGCGAATGGGCGTCCTCTAATCACGCCTATTCGGCGATTTCACCCATGTTTCATAAATTCGAGAACGCCATCAATTCGCTGGCGCCGACCATCGGGGCGTTTTGTGTGCGCTGTCATATCAGCGTAGGAACGGCGATGGGCGAGCCGCGCGAAATGGCGATTTGGGACCGCAGCCAGGTCTCGCGCGAAGGCGTCACCTGCATTACCTGCCATCGCGTTAGCGAGGCCAATGGCCGTTCCAACGGCGAACGCCGGATCGTCGAAGGCAGCATCTTCGAGCCGGTGTTTGGCAATATTGGCGGCGACGGCGTCGCTGAAGTGGTGGCCGATGCCAGTTCATGGAAAGTGGCGACCAACGAAGAAGAGCGTGGCAATCAAATTCATACCTCGGCCGTTAAGATGGATCAGCTTTCGCAATCAGAATTCTGCGCCTCCTGCCATCAGGTCGCGGTTAATCTCGGCATCAAGCTCGAAGTGGTGTGGGAGCAATATCGCGACTCGCCGGCCCATAAGGAAGGCGTGAGCTGCCAGGATTGCCATATGAGCTACAATCCGGGCGTCGCCGGAGAATTCAGAACCGGCCCAGTGGCTGTGGTCGATGGCCGGCCGGTCAATCCCAACCGTACTCGCCATGACCATTCCTTCGCCGGACCGGGCTATCCAATCGCCCATCCCGGCATCTTCCCGCATAACCCGGATGCCGAAAATTGGACCATGCAGGAATGGCTGAAATTCAATTGGCGCCAACCGTGGGGCGATGAGGATTGGGAAGACGAATATGAAGAGGCCGTAGATGAAGGCGCACGCGAAGAAATCGAATTTCCCGAAGTTTGGGAAGACCGCTTCGATCGCGAGGAAGCGCGCGCCGTCGTCGAATATAATCTCGTGTTAATCGAAGAAAAACGCGATCTGCGCCGCCGCGTCATGGAAAACGGCTCGCATGTCGACGGTCCGTTCTTCGACGATCCACCGCGTGCCGGCGACGATCTCGATTTCCATTATGTCGTGACCAACACCAACAATGGTCACAACCTGCCGTCCGGCTCGCTCGGCGCGCAGCCCGAATTGTGGCTGAACGTGGCGTTGATCGATCCGAGCGGCAACAATGTGTGGGAATCTGGCTATGTCGACAGCAACGGCGACATGGCCGACCAACACAGCCTCGATGTGCTCGACGGAACCATCCCCTTCGATGATCAATTGGTGAATTATCAGACCAAGTTCCTGACCACCAACGTCAAAGGAACCGACCGCGAGATGTATCTGCCGGTCAATTTCGATCTCGACCAACTGCCGTTCCTACGCCCAGCGGCGCAGCCAACGACCGTGATCAACCATCCGCCGTTCGTGCGCATGGAAAGCCGTTCCATCCCGCCACTGGCCAGCCGTGATGCCGACTATTCGGTGCCGGGAGAGCTCCTCAGCGAACCGGGAACCTATAAATTAGCCTTCCGCATGCGCAGCCGGGCCGAGCCGATCTATTTCATGCGATTCGTCGGTGCGACGACTGAAATGGAGCGCACCATGAACGAGTGGATGTTGGAAGTCGATGCATTCACCGTCGAATTTGAAGTAGGGAGTTAGCCGTGACTAAGAAGTCGCATTATCGATTCACCTTTCGATTTTGGCCGGTGGGCGGCGTCGCCCTCCTGGCCGGCGCACTTGCACTGGCGGGTGTCGTCGAGAACGCGGCGGCGGATGAGATCGTCAGCGATCCCGCCGCATCTCAGATTGAGCATGATTCAGAGGTGTTCCGACCGGACCCGGCCTATGAAGATGCGGGCTACGACACTGAGGCGCAGCTGGAGATCTATGGTGGAAAATCGGCCTATCCGACGCCGCGCCCGCTAATTGAAGCGGGGCGCGATCTCTATGCGGCTGGGCCGTTCAGCGAAGCTGGCACGTTCCTCGGCACCTTGAATCCCACGTATAATCAATTTTACGTTTATGGCGATTGGCGGACGGCGATAGCCTTCAACGACAATGGCGCCAAGGAAGTTGGGCAGGTAGCGACCCGCCTTAATCTCGATTTCGATTACCGCTTTACTTCGACCGAGCGGATTCATTGGTTCATCGGGCCGCTTGACGGACAAGGTGAATTTACGCGTTGCGAGTTCTTCGGCGATGACGCGCCCGATAACGATCCCGACCGCGATTGCGATTTGCAGCTCGACGCCAATTTGGATGCGCTGTTTTTTGAAGGCGACGGTGGTGCGATTTATTCCGGCCTGAGCGGCAACTATTCCTCGATCGATGTGCCGTTTGCGCTGGGCCTGATGCCGCTGCTGTTCCAAAACGGCATTTGGATTGAAGATGCCTTCACCGGCGCCGCGATTACCATCCCGGCGCTCAATAGCCCCTCGCTCGACATCTCTAACATGGATTTCACGTTCTTTGCCGGTATCGACAAGGTGACCAATCCGGGCATCGTCGACAATGATGGCCTGGCGGCGGATCACAATGTGAATATCTACGGCGCTGCCGCCTTCGTCGAAGCGACGCAGGGCTATTGGGAAGCGGGTATCGCGCATCTCGACGGCGAGGCGGGGCTTGACGACCAGAGCTTCACCAACGTCACCCTGGCCTTTTCGAAGCGCTACAAGGCGTGGCTCTCGAACAGCACGCGCGTGGTTTACTCGTTCGGCCAGGATCCGGACAACAATGCGCAACAAACCGCCGATGGCGTGATCCTCTTGTTTGAGAATTCGTTCATTACCCGTAAGCCGTCGACATGGGTGCCCTACGCAAACTTCTTTGTCGGGCTCGACAGGCCACAATCCGCGGCCCGCGCGGGCGGCGCAGGCGGCATTCTCAAGAATACCGGCATCAATTTCGAGACCGATGGCCTGACCGGATTTCCCAAGCTCGATGATACCGGTCAAAATACCTTCGGCGGTGCCTTGGGCATGGAATATCTGTTCAACCTCGACCGGCAACTCGTGGTCGAGGCCGCAGCGTTCCAGGTGATCGGCGGCGAAAATGAGGTCGGGCGTGCGGCCCGGGGGGACGAATACGCGCTTGGCGTGCGCTACCAGTTCCCATTGAACGAAGCTTGGATCTTCCGCGCTGATGCCATGCATGGTTGGCGCATGGAAGATGAAAATCTAGCCGGTACGCGCTTCGAAATCAGGCGTAAATTCTAGCGGCGCTTAAAGGGGGAGGCCCGAGAGAATGGATATTGCGATTAATGTCGTTGCCATCATTGTGTTGGCGACGTTGTCGATCTTTTTGTTTTTGACGATTGCCGGCAATGCGCGGCGCGCGGCGTTCGCCGGCGGCAGCGCGGAAATTCAGGATCGGAGACTCCAAGCTGAGATCGACCACATCATGGATCAACGCCGCATCGAGCGCGAATCCAACGAACTGTCATGGAACGGTTTCCGAAAATTCAAAATCAGCCGGAAGGTTCCGGAAGGCGGCGGCATTTGTTCATTTTATTTCTCGCCGCATGACGGCAAGCCTCTGCCGCCCTTCAAACCCGGCCAGTATCTGACTTTCGGCATCGATATAGCGGGGCAGAAAAAGCAGGTCATCCGTTGTTACTCCCTGTCGGACAGCCCGCATCACCCCGAATATTACCGCTGCTCGATCAAAGCCGTGCCGCCGCCGCGCGATAAGCCGGAAGTGCCGCCGGGCCTGTCTTCCAATCATTTCCACAACAGTGTGAATGAAAGCGACATCATCGACATCAAGGCGCCGGGCGGTCATTTCTTCATGGACACGTCGAAACAGACTCCGGTGGTTCTGATCGGCGGCGGCATCGGCCTGACGCCGGTGCTCAGCATGCTCAATCAAATTGTCGAGAGCGGCTCGAAGCGCGAGACCTGGTTCTTCTACGGCGTACGCGACAGCAGAGAACAAGTGATGAAGGAACATCTCGAGCAGATCGCGCGCGAGAATGAAAACGTTCACTTGTGCGTTTGCTATTCGAAGCCCGGCGAAGACGACGTCGAGGGCAAGGATTACCAATATGCTGAGCGCGTGAGTGTCGACCTGTTCAAGCGCATATTGCCGTCCAGCAATTACGATTTTTATATGTGCGGCCCACCGCCCATGATGAACACCATCGTGCCCGCACTGGAAGAATGGGGCGTGCCAGAAAAGCATGTGCATTTCGAGGCGTTTGGCCCGGCCACGGTGAAAAAGACCAAGACCAAGCACAATAAGGAGGCGACCGAAGCTTCTTCAGCCAGTGCCGGCCTTAAAATCACATTTGCCAAATCCGGCAAGACGCTTGATTGGAACCCGGATATCGGCTCGATCCTGGATTTTGCCGAGGAAAATGATATCGACATCGATTTCGGTTGCCGGGCTGGCAATTGTGGCACCTGCATCACCGCGATCAAGGATGGCGAGGTCGATTATCTCAATGAACCCGGTGCGGAACCCGAAGCGGGCTCATGTTTGGCCTGTATCTCTGTTCCCAAAGGAAATCTGGCGATCGACGCCTAACAGCCCGACGCGAACAGCCCACAGCAAAAATAAGTCAAATTTTAGCCATGCAGAGCTATGTCAACGGGCTGAGATACCTTGTAGAATCATGAACCTGTGATAATGTGAAACCAATTCGGGAGGGTTACCGCCGGGCGATTCGCGGCCGTGACCTGGAATAATAAGGCGATATTGTCGACAAAACGGGCGGGCTGTTGACCATGAAAAAGCGTTTGTGCGTCGCTGCGTTTACCGCTGCGCTTCTCGGAACCACATCAATCTTTGCAATTCAGGGACCTGCATCAGCGCAGTCGCTTCAAGAAGAAGCCGCGCAATTGCTCGTCAGTCACCCACAAATCCGGGCGGCACGGCAAAATGTTGCCTCCAGCGAAGAGGGTGAGAACGCGGCGTTCGCCGAATATCTGCCGCGGGTCAGTGCCTTTAGCGATTTCGGCTATGAGCGCATCCACAGCAAGGGGCGGACAACCGCCGAGCCAGACCAAGGCCCTTTCACCACGGGACAATCGCGCAAGACCAGCGTCACCATTACGCAAACCGTGTTTAACGGGTATCTCAACGAGGCCAACAACGCCAACGCCACCTTGGCCAAGCAGTTCGCGGAAATCAGCTTGGAAGAAGCTGAGCAAGCCGTGTTGTTCGAAGGCGTCTCGATATATTTGGAAGTTTTGCGCAATATCCGCTCGGTTCAATTGGCCGACGAAAATACAGCCACTATCCAGCGCCAATTCGAGCTTGAGGATGAGCGCGTGCGCCGCGGCGCCGGCATCACCTTGGACGTTTTGGAAGCGAAGAAACGCCTGCAGGTGGCCAAGGAACGCCGCGTCGCTTTCAACGGTGCGCTCAGAGACTCGCGGAGCCGCTTCAACCAAGTGTTCGGGCATGAACCGACAATCGACGAAATGATTATGCCGACTCCGCCGCTCGGCTTGATGCCTGAGAATGTCGATATCGCGATTGCCTCGGCGTTGGTCGAGCATCCCGCTATTCGCAACAGCGACAAGCGCGTAGATATCGCGCAAGAGCAGCGTACGATTGCCAAAGCAGCGTTTTATCCGACCATCGATATTGTCGCGGAATGGTCCTACGAAGACGATCTCGGCGGCGTTCGCGGCAGCCGGCGAGACTATACGGCCAAAGTTCAAGCGAATTGGGATCTGTTCAACGGCTTCGCCACACGCGCCGGCGTTGCCCGGGCGTCGCATGGTTATCTGTCGAGCATCGATTCGAGCAATTTTGTTAAGCGCAAGATCAGCGAAGAAACCCGCCTCGCCTGGTCGGGTCTGGATACGGCGCGCAAACGCGTGACCCTGCTGCAGAACGCGGTCAACATCGCCGCCGAAGTGTTCAGTGGGCGCCGCAAACTGCGCGAAGCCGGCAAAGAAACAGTGATCAACGTGCTTGACGCCGAAAGCCAGATGTTTGATGCGCGCATCCAATTGGTCGCCGCCCAGCATGACGCGCGTATCGCGGTGTACCGCCTGTTAGCCGCGATGGGTCAATTGAATCTCGATACCGTCTCACAGCTCGCCTCGATTAAGCCGCAGCAAAATATGGCGTCGGCGGCCCTGGTAAAAGACGATAACGCCAACCAAATCATCGAGGCGGTCGCTGCGGCGGCGGGTGACGAGGAGACTAGCGGCGAAGAAATGAGTGCACCGGCAGATGCGGAGAAGATAGCGGCAGTGGAACCCAGCGCGGGAACCGACGAGCCGATGCAAGCGCCTCAGCCTGTGAAGGAATTGGCTGCCATCGAGAAAGCCGCCCAACCGAAACCAAGCACAGCGGTGACGGAAGCCAAGCCGGAGCCGACGACCAAAAGCGCCGGAAGCAAGACGGCGGCGCTTGATCCTGCGGTGAAAACAGAGCCGAGCCAACTCGAGGCGGTACAACAGGCGAAAGCCGTTACCGTCACGCAGCCAGAGCAGGTTCCCGCCAAAACCGAAATGATGGCCGAGAAAGCCGCGGCACCATCCGAGCCGAAACAAGAGCCGGTAAAAGCTGCGGCTGTCACACCAACCAAAAAACCAGAAATATTATTGGCAAAGGCAAACACATTGGTCGATTCGCCTGCCGAGGCATCTGCTGAGTCTGAGAAAAATGCGACCGGCGCGTCAGCGGACAAATCGCAAACGCTTGCCTCTGCGTCTGATTCTCCGATTCGTCAGGTGAACTATACGGTGGACGGCGACCCCAATTTCATTCGCGCCTGGCCGTACGAATAGGCGCCCGGCCTAGGCTCTCGCGGCCCCGCCATTCCGAGTGGGAAGCCGGGTAAAAAGTAGTACGACGCGGCCTTTGGCGGCACCGTTACTTTTTCATATGTCCGTGAACTTCAGGTGTCCGTAAACGCGTCGGTAAATCACATGTCGGTAATACGCTGTGCGCGGCGCCGGCGCTATTTGCTGGTCGCCACAAATACGCCGTCCCATTCCTCGCCGGGCGGGTTGGCGATATAGTCATCGCGCCGTTCTTCGTAAAGATCATATAGAACGTCCAGCCTGTATGTTTTGCCCATTTCGCGGCATTCATTCAGGATTCGGGTTTGCGCTTCCCAGTCCTGCGCCTTGTAGGCGTTCAGCATCTCGCCGTGACGTTCCCGAAACGCCTGGAATTCCGACGACTCGTTCACGGTTTCATCGCCGAGCACGCAGTAGATATCGACCGGCACGGTCTTGCCCTTGACCTGGATGCGATCGAGTTGAATGACGGCAAAATTCTCTACATAGACGTAGGTGTTCTCGCCGATAACGATATCGACACCATAGGTCTTCGATTGAGCTTCGAGACGGGCGCCGAGATTCACGCCGTCGCCCAATACAGAATAGTCGAAACGCATATCGGAGCCCATATTGCCGACGCAGATGGTGGCTGTATTGAGGCCCGAGCCGATTTTGAGCGGGATATATTTCCTGTTCTCCTCTTCGGCCTCGCGCTTGAGATCGACGTTCATTTTGTCGGATTCGATGAACATCGCCAGCGCCGAACGCACGCCGTTCACGGCATGGTCAGGATCGTCGAGCGGCGCGTTCCAGAACGCCATGATGCAGTCACCCATATATTTGTCGATGGTTCCCTTGCGCTCCAGGATGACGTTGGTCATGGGCGTGAGATAGCGGTTGATGAATTTGGTCAGGCCGACGGCGTCGAACTGCTCGGAGATGGTGGTGAAACCGCGAATATCGGCGAACAGCACCGTCATCTCGCGCATCTCGCCGCCGAGTGTCAAGCGGCTCGGATCCTCGGCGAGTTGGGCCACCAGATCGGGCGACATGTAGCGGCTGAAGGCGCCGCGCACTTCGCGTCGCTGGCGTTCCTCTCGCATATAGTTGAGGTATGTCAGCACCACCGAAACGATGAAGATGGATATGGCGGGGAACACCATATCGAGCAGCAAACCGTAAGAATCATAGATCCACCACGACAGGAACAGCAGGACCGTCACCGTCATGATGGCCAGTGCCAGCGTCCATAAAGCGCCCAGGAATGGCACCATGATGATCATCAACAGCCCAAATAACACCACGGCGACGAGTTCCGTACCGATCGACCAGGGCGGGCGAGACAAATAATTCTTATCGAGAATATTTTGCAGCAGCTGAGCATGGACCTCGACCCCAGGAATCGCGGCATCGAGCGGCGTCGCTTTAATATCGAGAAGTCCGATGGCGGAGGTGCCGAGGAAGGCCAGTTTGCCGGCCAGCTTCTGTGGCTCAACGGTGCCGTTGAGCACATCGAGCGCCGAGATATAAAGGCTCCGGTCATGCTTGCCGAATTTCATCCAAATCTGGCCGTTGCGGTCGGTCGGCACATTGAGACCCTTCAGCTTAACGCCGGTGATTCCACCAGGGCCATAATCGATCGCCATGGTCGATTGGCGCGTGCCCACGCGATAAAGTTCAAGCGCCAGCGTCGGGTACATATTTTTTCCCACCCGCACCACGAGCGGCACTTGGCGAACGATGCCGTCCACCGAAGGCTTAAACGTAAACACACCAATGCCCTGGGCAGAATCTTCGAGCACATCGATATTGCGGACAATGCTGGGGAATGCCCAGAGGAACGGCTCCGGCTGTAAGCCTTTGACACGGCTACGATTTCTCTTGGCCCACTGAGTTTTTACAGATTTTCTATCCTGTCCCTCTATAAGCTCCCGCTGCTGGGTCGATTGTCCGAGCACAACTTGATACCCCTTGATGATGCGCGCCAGGGTTTCATCGTTGCTGGGTAGTTTTTTCAGTTTTGCTATGGTCTCTTTATCCAAACCGCGCACGGTGTCGGCCAGCAGGCCTGGCGAGGTGCGGTCGGGCTCGGCAAAAACGATATCGTAGGCCACCCCGGCGACACCGGCTTTCTTCAGCTTCAACATCAGTTTCGCGATCAGCGTACGCGGCCACGGCCATTGCCCGAGCGCAGCTAAACTTTCATCGTCGAGATCGATAATGACGACCGGCTGATTGCTGTCCTTGCGCGGGGTAATTTGCTGGAAGCTGTCAAAGACCTTGAAACGCAACAGTTGAACCGGGGAGGAATCAGTGGCGCGCAGCAGGACGAACGCAGTCAAAACGGCGAGGGCGATCATATGCGCCCAGCTGTAATGCTTGATGAACCGCTTCAAAAATTTGAGTTTGATCTTCATGCCGCACTCCCGCGAATGAGCCGATGAGTATAACAAAATTAAGCCAAACGGCACGCACCCAACCACTCCCGTATAGGGCCAATTACCACAACCGGAATGGCGCTAATTCTCGGTCAATGTCAAAGGCTTAAGTGAAAGCGCCGCGGCTCGGACGGCTTCGCGTTCTGCGTCGTCGAGCGGAATTAAGCCTTTATCGGTCAGATAGCCATAGGTGCCGCTGACGTCTTCGTCGAGGAATGCGTCGATGAATTCTTTAATCCCGGGTATGACGCCGACATGGGCGGCCTTGACGTAAAAGTACATCGAACGCGACACCGGATAGCTACCGTTCGAAATGGTGTCGAAATCGGGCGTAACGCCGCCGATGGCGCTGCCTTGAATGACGTCGCGGTTCTGCTCCAGGAAACTGAACCCAAAAATACCAAGCGACAGGGGGTTGGCCCGCAATTTCTGCACGATGAGATTGTCGTTCTCGCCGGCTTCGACATAGGCGCCGTCCTCGCGAATCGCATGGCAGAGTGATTTATAAGCCGCCTTGTCGCTCTTCTTCAAACTGGCGATTTCCGCGAATGTCTTGCAGCCACCCTCCATCGCCAATTCGACAAAGGCATCGCGCGTCCCGGAGGTCGGCGGCGGGCCCAATATCTCGATGTTGTCTGCGGGTAGCGCAGGGTCGATGTCTGCCCAGGTTTCGTAAGGATTGTCGGTCAATTTTCCGTCCAGCGACACCTGTTTGGCCAGTGCCAGCCAGATTTGGCTGAGGCTGAGCTGTTTCGCCGGAAATTCCTTCGAACTCGCCAACACGATGCCGTCGAAGCCGATCTTGACTTCGACGATTTCGCGCACACCGTTCTTGGCACAGTTCGCCACTTCGGAAGCTTTGATCCGGCGCGACGAATTGGCGATGTCAGGATATGTAACGCCGATGCCGCCGCAGAACAGCCTGAGTCCACCGCCGGAGCCAGTGCTCTCCACGACGGGTGTCCGGTAATCGGTGACTTGGCCAAACTCCTCCGCCACCGCAGTGGAGAACGGAAACACAGTGGACGAGCCGACGATGCGAATTTCATCTCGCGCCGACGCAGAACCGGTGGGCGCCGCCCAAACGCACAGCATGAGCCCAGCCAGAAGCAATGCGGGGGTAAACTTAAACTTTGTGGCCATATTTTTTTCCATCGGCAATGCGGCGGCTAAGCAAAAATAGACTAGCTATGCGGCCGGGACGATACGGTTTCGTGACGGTTTCGTGACAATCGCCATCATGACCATGCGGAGTATTGACAAAGTCCCGTAGGCTCTTATATTTAACATAATGGTTAAGTATAAATCCGAGCCGCTCGACAGTGTTTTCTCGGCCCTCGCCGACCCGACCCGGCGCGCCATTTTGGCGCGACTCGCCACCGGTCATTCGTCGGTCGGCGATTTGGCGGAGCCTTTCGATATCTCGCTTCCTGCGGTTTCGCGTCATCTCCGTGTGCTCAGGAATGCGGGCCTCATTACCCGCCACAAAGATGGACGGGTGCGACTCTGCACGCTTGAGGCAGCACCGCTCCAGGCGGCGTCGGATTGGATTGAGACCTATCGGCAGTTCTGGGAGGGCCAGTTCGATTCTCTCGCTGAATATCTCGAACGCACCCAGGATGAGACTAAGCAGAACCCAGATGATCAAACGCAAGAACCCCTAAAGGAGGACGAATGATGGCAGGCGCGCAGGCAGCAGAAAGTCTATCGCTGGAGCTCACACGGGTGTTCCAGGCAACAAGGGAGAATGTCTTCCGTGCCTGGATCGATCGCGAGGAATTGTAACATTGGTGGGGCCCGAAGGGCTTCAATACTGAAGTCGACAGTTTCGACGCCAAACCTGGCGGCGCCTACCGCTTGTGTATGCGCGCGCCCGACGGCAGCGAACATTGGCTGCACGGCGAGTTTAAGGAAATCTCGCCGCATGATTTCCTGTCGATGACCTGGGTGTGGGAAGCCGGCGATCTGGCCGGCCACGAAATGTTAGTGAGCATCACCTTCACCGCCGTCGGCCAGGCAGCCGAAATCAAGTTGACACACAGCAACCTGCCCAGCGAAGGCGCCGTGGCGGCTCATAGCGACGGCTGGGTCAGTTCACTTGAATGCTTCGAAGAAGCGATAACAGGGAGTGCATGAATATGAGCGATATCGTCTTACACGGATTTCCGGCCAGCACCTATACGCGCACGGCGCGTTTGGCCGCAGAAGAAAAGGGCCTTGCCCATAGCTTGGTCGATCCCGCAATGGGTAGCGACGACTATCAGGCGCTGCATCCGTTCGGCAAGATGCCGGCTATGACGCACGGCGATGTGCAGTTGTTCGAAACCTTCGCCATTGCGCGTTATTTCGACGAAGCCTTCGATGGCCCAGCGCTACAACCAGCCGATCCGGCGGGACGCGCCGTCATGACCCAGTGGGTGAGCGCGTATATCGATTATTTGTATCCGACAATTGTCCGCGGCCTTATCGTCCCGCGCCTGGTATTTCCCCAGCGCGGCGTTCCGGTGGACGAAGAAGCGCTGAAAGCAAACCTGCCCGCCATCGACAGCCAACTGGCGACCGTCGATGGCGTGCTCGCCGCCGCGCCCTATCTCGCCGGTGAACAGGCCAGTCTCGCCGATCTCTTTCTCGCCCCGCTGATTGCCTATTTGCCAGCCATGGCGGAGGGCCAGGCGGCGCTACAAAAATGTCCGAACATCAACGCCTGGGCAGAGCGCATGTCGGCGCGCCAGAGCTTCGGCGCAACCCAGCCGCAACTCGCGGCCTAACCGGGCGCGCGATAGATCGCGCGTTATTTCATCTCGACTTCGATGAAGATGACGTCATCGGTCCCGCTGGGATTGATGACGTCATGTTCGACCCCCTCCTCGCGGAAATAAGGCTGGCCGAGTACGAGCTCGATGGTGCGCTCGCCATCCGGCTCTTTCAAATGGAGCTGCCCGTTGGTCACCGGCACGACGACATAGTCCATTTCATGACGATGCCAGCTGGTGTGCGAGTTCGGCGGGAATTTCCATTCGGTGACCCGCACGCGGTCATTGTCTATTAGTTGGGTCGGTATCGCATCGCCCATGTCGGCCATGTCTCTCTCCTCACATATGTTGGATTTTATCCGCCCAGGGTCTCAATTTCGCCGAAGCCGGTCAATTGCGATTCGGCGGCTGCGCCAGACCGAGGCTATGGCGGTCGATGGCGACGCTCTTGACCAGGGCAAATACCTCCCTCCCCGGCACCAACCCAAGCTCATGCGCCGAGCGTGCGGTAATGCGCGCCCACAGCTTGACGCCGATATCGAGTTGCAGATCCATTGCCGCGGCACCGCTCGGATGCATTTCAGCGATGCGCCCCGGAAACACGTTGAGAATGCTGAGATCGCTCGGCCGTGTGGTGGCAATGGCGACATCGCGGGCGCGGATGCGCGCCCGGACGGCGGTGCCCGCCGCCAGATCGAGGCCGGCCTCCGCCAAGAGCTCGGCGCTGCGCTCGGAGGACAGGGCGACGATGGCGAGCGGAGTGACCAGTCCGGCTCCCTGAAGCGCACTGGCCACTTCCATGATAGAGTCGGATACCTGCGTTTCATCGAGGAGGAGAACCACTGCGGAGGCCCGCCCTTGCGCGGCGGCCTGGAATGCGCCGAGCAATTCCGCACCGGTCCCTGTCACTGGGTTACCCTGGGTCGTGAAGAGCACCACTTTCTCGCTGGCCACTTGGGCCAATCCGGCCGAGGGCCGCCCGGCCGGTCCGCCGAAGACGACTTCGGCGTCCGTCGCCGATAGCTGCCCGGGGACCACATAATAGTCCCGCGCGAAGTCCAACTCCCGCGTCGATCCAGCCGACCGGTAGTTCACCTGTCGTGATGCGGCGACCATGGCCGTACGTCTGTACGGGAAGCGCTGAACGAACGTCCCGTTTTCCCCCGCGGGTTCAAGCCCGGCCTCTTCCAGGAATCGCACCAAGTACAAGGCCGCGGACTCGAGCCCGGCACTGGGCGTGTCTCTTCCCGCCAACTCGTCGCTCGCCAGAAAGGTGATATGTCGCCGGATATCCTCTGGGAGGATCGTGGCCGCCGCTCGAACCGTCGCGCTCTCATA
>Ga0209403_10002940_pt1 | contig 19747 bp, 18 predicted proteins | sample ArcticOcean_MG_C_8_FD_187440 | JGI IMG/M metagenome (GOLD analysis project Ga0209403, IMG submission 187440) | Marine microbial communities from western Arctic Ocean - ArcticOcean_MG_CB11_86 (SPAdes) (version 2) | ecosystem: Environmental > Aquatic > Marine > Oceanic | place: Arctic Ocean... | reverse complement strand
GCTACGGCTGGAATCCAAGGAGGTGCATTCCGGAATCTATTTTTATCATCTCTCCGGTGGTGTAGGCCGCGTCTTCCAGCAGCCAGACCACGGTTCGGGCAACGGAGTCGGGGGTGGCCACTTCCCTTAAAGGCACCTGGGCATTGAACTTTTCAAACAAGGCTTCAGTTGCTTCTTCGCCGATTCCGTCGGCCCACCAACGCGAGGGAAACGCGCTGGGCATGATTGCATTAACCTTGATCTCTGGTGCCAAGGAACGGGCCAACGAAAGGGTCATGGTGTTCAATGCGCCTTTGGATGCTGCGTAGGCGATGGAGCTGCCCGCACCGGTGACGGCCGAGATCGACGATACGTTAACGATGGAACCGTGGCCCTGCTTTTTCATAGTGGGCGCAACCGCCCGGGCCATCTGGTATGGACCGACCACATTCACTGAGAAGACGTCCATGAATTGCTGGCCTTCCAAAGCTTCCAGGTCCTTGGAGTTGGCGAAGACCGAACGTGCGGCGTTGTTGACCAGCCCATCGATTCGGCCCCACTTTTCGATTGCCTCGTTCGCCATGCGACGGCAGTCCTCATCGACCGACACATCTGCTTTACATAATATGGATTCCACACCCAGGTAATCACAGACGGCCTCGGTCTCATGGGCCTCTTTCTCGCTCTTGGTGTAGTTAATGACGACGCGTGCGCCCTTGGCGGCCACTTGCTTGACGATGGCGGCGCCAAGTCCGGTGGCTGAGCCGGTGACGATGATTACGGAATCTCTCAGGTTCATGGTTCTCCATGCTGTTAGCTGACAGCTAACAGCGGTCAGCGTTTAACTTTCGGTTTAGGTGGACTAAATCCCCTCGGTTCCCCTTTGCAAAAATGGGAGGAGGCGTCGCAACCGGTAGGTATTTGGGCGCAGGCTCAGCCTGCTTAAAGCCCTAGTATGCGTTCGGCGTTGCCATGATTGATTAGCTCTCGGTCTGATTCTGAACAATTGAGGTTGTCCACCATTTCGTTGTATACCTCGAAATGCGCGAATGGATGATCGGTACCGTAGAGCAGTTTGTCGGCTCCGTAGACCTTGTAGCAGTATTCCAGCGCCTCCGGACTGTGGGCCACGGTGTCCACGTAAATCTTGGCGAAGGACTGCTGGGATGAATCGGACAGATTGTTCCAATCGTCGGGAGAGGTCCAAGCGTCAATCATGCGGCCGACGCGACCCTGGATGAAGGGAACGAACCCACCGGTGTGCGGGACGATCAATTTCAGTTCGGGATATTCTTCAAAGACGCCGCTCATGACCATCCGCACGGTTGCCAGGGTGGTATCAAACATGAAGGCCATGCCGGGCACCAAGGGGCGGTGATCGATGCCGTTCATGTTGATGGGCGCGGTTGGGTGCATGTCCATGGGTATTCCTAGACTTTCGATGTGCTTGTACACCGGCCAGAATTCTTTGTTGTCCAGGGTCTTCTGGTTGATGTTGGAGAAGAGATACGCGCCCTTGAAACCAAGTTGCTGCACACAACGGTCAATCTCTGCGATGGTCCGGTCGGCGCTGCCCCAGCCGAGGGTGGCCCAGGCTTGGAACTTGCCGGGGTGTGACTGAATAACCTCTGCCAGATGGTCGTTGATGCGTGACGCCCAGTCGTCGGCTTCGGAGCCGCCAAGTAACTCAGGACCCGGCATGCCATGGCTCAGAATCGACATTCCAATATCAAGGTCTTCCATGTCCCGCAGCTTCTGGTCGACGTCGGCGTGGACTAGTGGTGACGCATGCAGGTAACCGCCGGTGCAGCTAACAAAGTAGGTACCGCCCCTCAGGACGCCCTGGGGCAGAGAGCTACGGCCCGCCAGGTATTCCAGGTAGGGCAGGTGGACCAGGTGGCTATGAACATCGATTCGCATGAGTACCTCCCAATTCCCTTATTAGATAAGGGAAGGCTTTTAGTCTTGATCAATATCGGGGACAGTTTAACCTGGCGAGCCTGGCGTCTCAATGGTGATAGTCAGCCATTTACAAGAATCAGAGTTTGGTGAAATCTGCTGCGATGGGCAATAATGATGTGGTTTGGATACCAGGCTTGGATCGGAGAGTGTATGAGAATCCTGTTGATCGCAACCAACCGCCACGGACGCTACATGAATAACATTCAGGCCCAGCCTCTGCCACTGGGGTTAGCCTACATCGCTGGGTACTTGGACCCCGATAAGCATGACACAAAAATGCTAGACCTGATGTTTGCTGATGATTATCTGGGGCAAGTGAAAAAGTCAGTGCAAGAATTTCAGCCAGACATGGTCGGACTGTCCATCAGAAACTTGGACAATGGCAGCAATTTGAACCCCGAGTCGGTGCTTCCAATCACGAAGGAAGTGACCGACCTGATCCGGTCGATCAGCAAAGCCACCATCGTTTGCGGTGGGCCGGCTTTCAGTATTCTCCCAACCGAGTGCTTCAATTTCGTTGGCCCTGATGTGGGCGTGGCAGGGAGCGGTGGCGACGTATTTTCCGACTTGGCTGACCGTATAGAAAGTCTGGAGTCGTACACGGACTTGCCCGGTCTGGTGTACCGTGCGGACGGCAATATCACAGTTACCGACCCGCAGCCTACTTCCGGGGTCATGAAGCCCCCGCGCCTGGAAGAATTGGACTTAGAGAAGTACTCCGAGGCTGGGTTCGGCGTTGGTGTCATCACCAAGTGGTTCAGCAGCCAGGGCGGAAGTAGCGACGCTTCCGACCGGCAAAACCTGCGGCCCATTCAAGAAGTCCTAGACGAGATCAAGGACATGAAGCAACGACTTGGGTTGAACAAATTCTTCTTCATCGCCAACGGTTTCAACGCCCCGGTCGATCACGCCAAGTCATTTTGCCAGGCGCTGATTGACGCCGATTTAGAGATAGAGTGGAACACCGGTCTAGTCCCCCGAAATTGCGACCCGGAACTGATCGCCCTGATGAAAAAGTCAGGGTGCGCACTGGTGATAATAGGCGACCTGGTTGTCGATGCCATTAACCCCGATGAGTTGTCCGTCCGTCTAGACCAGATGCTTGAGGTTTGCCGACTGTGCGAAGAGGGCGGGCTGCCCTACACCGTGGGCCAGACCTTTGGCTCCCCCGGAGAGACAATGGAAACCGTGGAGCAAAAACTGGTCTTTCTTCGGGCCATCAATCCCACGGTCGCGAACCTGCGAATCGGGATACGGATGCTGCCCGGCTCCAAGTCAACCGACCAAGCAAGGGCCGACGGACGTGTTTTTACCGACAGCGATCTGCTGATGCCCACCTTTTACGTTTCAGAATCAGTGAACGACTGGATAGTAGACCACCTGCAGTCTGAAGCAAACAAAAACCCGAGTTGGAGCATTGATTAGGGACTGTGGCGACCAGACATTGGCTTAGGTTGCCCCCGCGCTCCCCTTTTACGAATGGGGGAGGAATGGATTGGTGCCGAAGGTATTTGGGTGCAGGCTCAGCCTGCCCGCCTAGAGGTTTAGGAGGGATTCGGCGTTGCCGTGGTAGATCAGTTCACGCTCGGCGTCGGTGCACTCTAGGCCGTCCATCATCTCGCGATAGATCTCCCAGTGCATGAACGGGTGATCGGTGCCGAACATTATTTTTTCCGGGCCAAACATATCGTAGCAGTACTTCATTGTCTCTGGGCTGTGCGCCACGGTGTCCACGTAGATGCGATCCACCGATTCGGCCGACGGCCTGGCCAGTTTTGGCTCACCCTCCGGTGGTTCGTAGATATCGATCATCCGCTCTACCCGGCCCCGCAGGTAGGGTACCCAGCCACCGGTGTGGGGGACGATTAGTTTGAAGCCAGGTTCTTCCTCAAAAATGCCGCTCATCACCAGCCGCATAGTTGCCAGTGTCGAGTCGAACATTAGCGACATGCCACGCACCAGGGGTTGCAGGTCCATGCCATTCAGGTTCATGGGCGCAGTTGGGTGCAGGTTGATGGGCACTCCCAGCTTGGCGATGTGGCGGTAGACGAACATGAACTCGGGCGAGTCCACCACCTTTTGGTTGATGTTAGAGAAAAGCTGGACGCCCTTGTAGCCAAGCTCGTTGATACAGCGGTCAACCTCTTGGATGGAGCGTTCGGGACTGCCAAAACCAATGTTGGCCCAGCCAATGAAATTGCCTGGGTATTTCTGAATGACCTCGGCTTGAAAATCGTTCATCCGTGCGGCCCAGTCGTCGGCCTCCGCGCCGCCCAGCATTTCCGGGCCGGGGATGCCGTGGTTGATTACGGCCAAGTCCACTCCAATCTGTTCCATGTCCCTGAGTTTTTGTTCAACGTCGGCGTGCACTGCTGATGAAGTCTGCGTGTAGCCGCCACCGCAACTGATGAAGTAGGCACCGCCGCGCAGTACCGCCTTGGGCAGGTTGCCGCGGCCGGTCAGAAATTCCAGGTATTCCGGCATCACCAGATGGCTATGAATGTCTATTAACAAAAATCCCCCTCGGTCCCCTTTTACGAAAAGGGAAAGTTATTTTTGTAGTGGTTAGGCCGTAGCATGATTATCAAATAACCAGAAGCTTTGATTATTAGTATTCAATACCCAATGATTGAAATAATACGGCATCAGTCCTATTATGATATATGGCATTTAACTGTTTGAGGCCCATTTAAACGACTTGGTCTCAAACACAGATTAATTTTTACCACAGAGTCATGCGACTTTCGTCGCATTTTTTCCAAACATTTGATAGATAGAAACGCCTTTCGCAGTCTGAACCTGGTGGCCTCTTTCCGAGATCTGAGTTCAACTGATACTAGAAAACGGGTCCTGCTTTCCCTGGCCTCAACCCAGTTGCTGGTTCAGCTCTCGACCATCCCTATGGCCCTTTCGGTGCCGTCGATGGCCGAGGACTTTGGCGTCGATGTTTCCCAGGCCGCCTGGACGATCATCGCTCGAATGCTGGTTTTGGGCAGCACTGTGTTCTTCTTCGCCCAGTTGGGTTCTCGAGTCGGCCACGTCAGGGTCTATTTCGTCGGCATCATACTAATGGCTCTTGCCTCCTTGTTGGCCGTCACCTCAGTCAATGTCACCCAGGCGGTGATCTGGAGCGGGTTCGTTGGGCTTGGCGCGTCCATGATCAGCTCCAACGCGAACCCCATCCTGGCGATAGTCTTTGGCGACAAAGAACGAGGCCGAGCATATTCGATCCCCATCATAGCGGCAAGGGTCGGCACACTGCTTGGTATGGTAGTGTTTGGCGTGTTCCTACAGTTCTTCAGTTGGCGGCTGGTCTTCCTGACATCGGTGCCAGTGGGCCTGTTTGCCCTGTGGATGGTACGCCCGCTATTGCAATATGAGTTGCTCAAGGCTGGTGAGGCCGCCAAGAACGTGGTAGTGGGCGCCCCCAGCGCACTCTTGATGATGGCCACCCTGGCAGTGTTCATCCTGTCCGGACTACACATACACGGGGGAGACGAAAGTTTCGTCAGCGCCGAGGCTTTGGAGTATCACCTGCCGGTGCACGGCCTGTTCTTAGTGATGGCCGCGGTGTTCATCATCGTTCAGCGGCGTTCGGCCCAGCCGTTCCTGAACTTCGGCCATTTCAAGAATAGCCAGTTCTCCATGGCACTGTTCAGTGACCACACCTTCCACATGTCCATGATGGCCGTGGTCATATTGGTACCCATATTGGTTGAAAACGGGCTGGGTTACGACCCCATCGTAGCGTCCTGGGTGCTGATTCCCGGTCAATTCCTGGGCATCTTCTTGCCTCTGATAGCAGGGTATTACTTCGACAAATCCAACCCACGGTGGATCCGACCAGCGGGTCTGCTGGCCATCGCTTCCGGATTTCTGATGCTGGCGCTGTTCTCTAGCTCAGTGGCAATCTGGGTGCTACCCATCCTGTTGATACCGGCGTTCATCGGGACCCATACGTTCAACGCACCCAGTAACGCCACAATCATGAACAGCCTGCCCGAGGACCGTAGCTTTGCTTCTGGTGTTATGGAGACCAGTCGGCAGATGGGGCACACCATCGGAGTGACCATCGCCGCCACCATGCTGGGGTTGGCTTTGCCGACGGGCATCAGCTTCATGACCGACGCCCAAGCCGAGCCATTCTACCGCACCGGCTTCCAGTACGCCGCTACCGCCGTAATCTTCACCATCCTTACCGGCGCATTGGTGGCCGCCTATCAAACGGGCATAATCGGCAAGAGGTACGGTAAAGCTTCCATCAGTGCCAAGGAAAAATATACAGTTTCGGCATCGGCGGACGACTAACCGAACTCTCATCAAACCAAACAGAAACCAAATCGCGAAGAAGTTAAAAAGCCCAGCCTCAATGTTGAATTCAGGCTGGGCTTTTATTTACTTTGAAGTACTAGTTGGCTTAGCGTCAGTCCGCGGCGGCCGGGGCCGGAGTCTGGGCATCCAAAGGCAGGTCTTTTTCCCAGTCGGGAATAAGCTCCTGCTTGGTGGACTCCATAGTCAGGATGGCGACCATGCCGCCCAAGCTGGCCATTATGGAAACGGCCCAGGCCAGGTCATAGCTGCCAAAGGCGTCGTAGATGACGCTGCCGATTAGACCGCCAATGGCCATACCCAATCCGGCTCCCATGCTCTGGATGCCGAACACCGTCCGCACCGGGCCCATGCCGTAGTACTGGCGGTTGATCACCAGGAAAGCGGACATCTCGCCACCGAATCCGATGCCAAACACCCCGGCGAACAGATAGAACTGCCAGGCTTCTGAAGTCCAAAAAAGCATCAGCACCGACAGACCCTGTAGCAGATAAAAGAAGGCCATGACTCCCTTGGCCCCTAAGCGGTCGGATAATACCGGCACCAAGAACCGACTGCCGATGCTGGTGAAGGAGTAGATGCTGATGATGAACGTTGCCGCCTCCAAGGAGACACCCTTGGTAGTAGCGTAATTAACTCCGTGGACTATGACTATGGCATGCCCGGCGCAGCCTAGATGGTGAACCAACGGCAGGATCCAGAAGGCCCTGGTCTCCTTGGCACGTTTCATGAAGACTTTGCTTCTAATCTTGGAGACCTCACCACTGAAGGCGGCCACCGGGTTCTTAATACTCAGGTCGGTGCCGTAAGGCTGCTTGCCTCGGTCGGCCGGCTCACTGTGAAAGAAGGCCAACATCAGAAAAACAAAGGCCCCGCCGCCCGATCCAATAAGCAGGAACGCAGTCTGCCAGTCGGTCTGGGTCAGGAGAATGGCCAGCGCGGGGGCGAGCACCGATGCACCCATGCCGCCTGCGGACTGTTGGATGCCGACGGCAACTCCCAATTTTGTCTTGAACCATGCAGCGACGGTGGTGGGTATGTTGACCCTGAACATGGCCTGGGCTATGCCCAAGACGATGCTGTAGTAGAGGAATAGCTGCCAGATCTCGGTGATGGTGGCCAGCAGCATCAATCCGCCAGTGAAGCAGGCGGCACCTACTAGCATGACTTTTTTTGCCCCGTATCGGTCGCCCATGGACCCGGCCCAAGGTGATAACACAGCGCCAATCATGTTACGGATGGCGTAGGCGAGGACGATGGCGGTGAGTGACCAGCCAAAGTTGTCTTTCATGACCACCACCAGGATGGCGAAAGCCTGACTGACAAAGTTGGTGGTGAGTTGCAGAGTAGTGCCCAGGGCCACGATGTACCAGGCGTAATGGGCGTGAACTACGGAGTGTGCGGCCCTGGAGGCCATATTCTGTTCAGCCAAGTCGAACCTCGGCTGCATGGGTTGTCATAATGTTAATCAATTCAAGCTTTTCTACACGAGGGTAAATGATAAAAGGTTGAGCCTAATATAGCACAGGTAGGAGGGTAGCAATTCTCAGATTAACCCTCGTTATTTCCATTTCCCGTGCCAAGGCCCTATGCTGACGCTGAGACGAGGATCAAGCGACAGACTTGTTTGGAGGGTGGTTTTTTGACGCGTGTGTACGTAGACATGGTGGCCGATTTGTTCCATTTCGGGCACGTGGCCTTTCTCAAGCAGGCCAGCGCTTTTGGCGACTACCTGCTGGTTGGCATAATGTCCGATGCATCGGTCCGTGCCAACAAGCGAGTGCCGATCATGACGATGGAAGAACGAGTTGCGTCCGTGGCTGGCTGCCGCTACGTGGACGAGGTGATTCCCGACGCGCCGTGGACGATGCATGCCGACTTTATGGAGAAGCATGACATTGACCTTGTGATCCACGGCGACGATTACTCCGATGAACAGGCCAGCGAGGTCTATAAGGTGCCCATCGCGTTGGGCAAGTTCCGCACCGTTCCTTATACGCCGACAATCTCGACCACCGAGATAATCCGCCGAATCAAAGAGTACGGCTAGGCGCGTCAGAATGACACTAAAGCAGGTGGTCAACGAAATACTGGACGCCCGGCGGACGGTGCCCCCGAAACGCAGCGTGCTGACGGCCATCTCGGGTATCGACGCCGGCGGCAAGGGTTATTTCACGGTGCGTCTGGAGGCTGAACTGCTGCGGCAGGGCGTGAACGTCGTGGCCATCGGCGTTGACTCGTGGCTAAACATTGATCGCTTTGACCCCAACGACCCAGCGGAACACTACTACAATAACTCCATCCGGTTCGAGGAGATGTTCTCCGGCGTAGTCCTGCCGCTGCGTGAGAACCGCTCCCTACAAGTGGAGATCAACTACGCCGATGAGTTATCCACCGAGTACGAGCGCCGCACCCTCAACTTCCAAGACGTGGACGTAATCCTGCTGGAGGGCATCTACCTACTAAAACGCGCCTTCCGCCCCTACTACGACCGCACAGTCTGGATCGACTGCAGCTTCGAAACCGCCCTACACCGAGCCATCGCCCGAGGCCAAGAAGGCCTGCCCCCAGAGGAAACCACCCGTGACTACCGCACCATCTACAACCCCGCCCAGAGATTGCACTTCCAACGCGACGAACCGGAGGGGGCGGCGTCGGTTGTTGTTAATAATGATGTGAGGTTGGGAGAGGTTGTTTGGGGTGGGTGATGGTGGCTGAAAATTTTGTCCAGGCCATTCATATAACTACTGTTATCAAAAGGTGCCTTTCTAAGTATTGTGCCTGCACGGGGCACATAACAATTTGGGTCAATCTAGAAACGAACCGCTCAACAGGTACGAAAGAGATTACGAGCTACGAATTTTTGTTTGTTTTTAAGTACGTCTACGATTGTCAGCATGATTGATTGACTGATTCCTTGGCTAAAATAAGCTGAATAAAGCCAGCTAATTCGGAGTCAATCTGTTCTTCTGTTAGGTGCATTCCAATGTACTCCGCCAATTGAGATTTCCTCCAGGGTCAGCTCCAAACCAAAGATATTCTGTGCCGCTCAATTGACTGATATGGGAGCTGGCGTATGCCCCTCTAGACCACTCGGAAAGCATTCTCAGGGCTTCCAAAATTGAAGACTTTCCGGAATCGTTCTTCCCGATGAGGATTGTTAACTCTGTTAGGCCGCCCAGTTCAATATTCTAAAAACTTCTAAAATTTTTGATTTTTAGATTGGTAACCCTCATCGCCTCTCCACTGGTTCTAATTGGTTTGAAAGCGAAGCAGATTATATACCAACTTAGATAGCGCCTCTAAAAATCAGCTATATTGCCGATATCCTACCTCCCTACCTCCTTACCCGCCCACCCGTGGCTCCCTAGAAACCCCAAATGCCACCGCCCCGACGATCAGCGCTGGGGCCAGAATTTTGAGGGCTAGGGAGTAGCTGTCGGTTTGGTCGAAGATGTAGCCGGTGGCTACGGGGACTAGTAGGGCGCCGATGCTGTGGAAGACGGTGAGTATTCCAGCTAGGGTGGCGAAGGAGCGACGGCCAAAGTAATCGCCAACTGCGATCCAGTTGAGAGTCGCCACCCCTTCTATGGCCACCAACGCGAGTACGAAGAGTATCGCCGCCGTGGTGCCATCGGTAAGCATTAGCGCCCCCACACTCAGGCCACCAATCGCCATGCCGACGAACAGGACCGCGTTGGTCGGCAGGAATGCCCCAGACAGGCCCAGGGTGAGCCGGACGGGAATCATGATCAGGAAGACCATCGACACGAAGAACGCGGCCGACTGCTCAGACACTCCCTTCCAGACCAGCAACGGTATCGAGTGGATCAGTATGGCATCGGCCACTGACACTCGGATGACCAACCCCGTCAGCAGCAGCCAGAACGCACGTGTTCGCAAAGCCTGGCCCAAGAGAAAATCGCCCGAGCTGATGAGCTGACTCCCGCCTTCTAAATCTCGCGCTGAGCCTCGTGTAACGTCGTTGGGCTGGTCGCCGTCTGGGAGCAGTCCCATATCTTCGGGTTTGCTCCTGATCACATAGGAGACTGGCGGTGTCAGCAGGCTCAAGACCACACCGGCAATGAGGATGGTGTGCCGCCAGCCAATCTGTTCGGACCCAAGTGCAAAGAGGGGAATCATGACCGCCGCGCCAATGGAAAAGCTGGCCCCCAGGAGCGACATAGCGATGGCTTTTCGTCTGACGAACCACTGGTTGACGGTTGCCATCAGTGTTGGGTTAAACGCCGCCGTGCGGCCCACGGCCACCACCACTCCATAGAAGATGAGCACCTGCCAGAAATTGTCCGCGAAGGACACTAGGATTAGGCCGACGCCGCAGGTGAGGCCGCCGCACAGCACCAGGGTGCGAGGGCCGATGCGGTCGTTCAACCAGCCGATGATTGGGGCCATGACGCCCGATTGCGCCCAGGCAAACCCGATCAGAAAAGAAACTTGGGTGGAACTAAGATGCAACTCTTCTCGGATGGGCAGGAAGAAGACGGGAAACGCGCTGATGGTGATGCCGATGCCAACGGAGCCCATGACCGACGACGCCAGCAATATTCGCCAGCCATAGAACGTCAGGTTTGGAAATCTCATGCGCATTAAGAATTTGCATCCACTGCGAAGACCGGCAGGGTCCTAGTCAAAGAACGTGTACCCGCTCTCCTTCAGGATGACCGTGGACTCGATGCGCCAGCGGTAGGCCACTTCCATTGGGTCGGAGGCGAAGTGGACATCGCGTAGGTTGCGGGATAGCTGACGGTCGATCAACGTCTCGGCGTTCTTGGTCCTGACGTAGATTTCTGACCCTTCACCAGAGCGGTCCTGTTCCCGCGCCAGGTACCATCGGATCAGAGCCCAGTTGGAGTGGATATACATGTAGGCCACTTCCTTGCCCTTGAGGTCCAGACGAGCCTCCAGGTCGGTTACCTTGCCCTCCAGAGCCTCGATGCGCGATTGCCATTGGTCTACTGCCATCGTTTTACCTTTCTACTAATCAATAAGGCCGGTGTCCCTCTAAGTAGGAACACCGGCCAATCGGTTCTAACGAAAACTCGGGTTAAGACCTAGGCGTTGATCAGTCCTTGATCAATGGCCTTGCCCAACAAGCCCGGATCCTCGGCCAAGCGATCTCTAATGGCCGCGGAGGCCGCTCCGACTTTCTCCAAGTCCAATGACTTGGCGGCATCGGCGAAGCCGGCCTCAGCCAGCATATCGGCGCCGTTCTCTTTAATCTGGTCAAGACCCCAGGAAATTTGCCCTTCAATATCACGGACGTCGTCAGGGAACTCGACATGAGACCCACCTGCGCCCAGTTTGTCATAACCGCCTCGGTGCCAGTGACCGCGAGGGCCGTGGGGGTCATAGCGGATCGCCTCAACACCATTGACATCGATGCCGAAGGTCGGGCCACCCATCTTGCTCTTCAGGCAGCGAACGGGCCAGAGATAAATCGTGATATCCCCTGCCTCGTCCAAAGGCTGAACCAGTACTCTGCCCAAATATGACTCACCGTCAATCATTGTAGCCATTCAAAATCCTCCCAATATTTAGAGCGTCGAAATCACGCTAAGCGTTCTCCCGAGATATTACCACAAAGCGCAGCGCTGTCAGGGACCTGAAAATTGATTCGGCTTGGACGGAGGGCTGGCTGTAGCGATTACCACGCTGCCAATCAATGCCACGATGGCAAAAGTCAGGAAAGCTACTTTGTAGCTGCCATTTATATCGAAGGCCAACCCGGATAGTAACGGGCCAATAGTCTGGCCCACCTGTACTCCAGTTTCGCCGATGCCTCTAATACTGCCGATAGACCGACGGCCAAAATAAGAAGCGTAGGCCACTGGCGGTATGACGTTTCCACCAGCGGCGACAACTCCGATGACCGCCGAAACGGCGAATGCGGCGGCCAGAGAATGAACGGTGAAGAGCAGAAAGGTGGAAGTGGCGCTCAGTACCATCAAGACAACCATAACCCGCTGCACCGGAGCACGCTCGATGATTGCTCCCCAAACCAGGCTGCCGATTCCGCTGACAATTCCATTGATGGTGATCGCAGAAGCCACGGCCGTAATACCAAGTCCCCGGTCCTGGTAGAACGCTCCGATGTGCACTGATACCCCGGCCTGGGTCATAAATAGCGCCCCGACCACGCCGACCATGATCCACAAGGATTTGGTGCCCATGGCCTCGCGGAGTGTCCAATCAATCTCAATCGGGTCTTGAGTCGGTTGCAGGTAGACCGTTATGGATTCGGGCGGGCCGGACGTCAGGCCATCTGGTTCCAATCCAACATCTTCCGGGCGGTCCACAATCAGCAACGCCGATGGTAAAACTGCGACCCCCAGTACTGTAACCCCCAAAGCGATCCAGGCGGCGCCGATTCCCCAATTAGAAAGGGCGATGGATGCGATTTGAATGCAGACGATACCGCCAATGGCCCCCGACAGATATAGCACTCCAATGGCCCGGCCTCTCTTACGTATGAACCATCTGGAAACCACGGCACCGGAACCAATCTGCACCGGAACATGGAAGATAATCCGGCCGGTGGCGAACCCCAGATAGAAGAATAAAGGGACTGTGGCCCAGGCAAGGGATATTACGGCCACACCCAGAATCACCATGCTGACCGTCAATATAATGCCCGCCCCGTAGCGGTCCACCGCCCAGCCAATGATCGGAGAGAGAACCATGGATGCCACAGCACCCACGCTGACCGCGCCGGCAATTAGGGTGCGACTCCAGCCAAATTCATCGGCGATGGGAGACAGGAAAATACCAAGGACAAACACCGAGGGTGCCATTCTGGCAAAGACGGTGGTGCCAGCAGCGAACACCACCACCCACCCGTAATAGAAGGGCAACCGGGGGCTACAATACCTGGCAATAATCAGAGGGAGATTATTCAATTTCCCAAACCAACCAGAAATGTCCTAACTAATGACATACATAAATGTCTCAAAACTTCGGAGTTCCCGAATTCTCAAACAAAAGGCCCTCAGACGTCTTCTGAGGGCCTTTAATAAATGCAGATGGTGCGCTTGGCGGGATTTGAACCCACGACCCCTGGCTCCGCAAGCCAGTGCTCTATCCGCTGAGCTACAAGCGCAATGTTTAGCTTTCAACTAGTGGCTGTTAGCTATGGTGGTGCCGAGGGTGGGATTTGAACCCACACATCCGTAAGGACACTGCGCCCTGAACGCAGCGCGTCTGCCGTTCCGCCACCTCGGCCCGAGAGAGCCAGGCTAATCCTTATGGATCCTAGGCTGGGCTCGTGCGGTCCCAAACTGCATGGTGGGCGATGGAGGGGTCGAACCTCCGACCTCCTCGGTGTGAACGAGGCGCTCTAACCACTGAGCTAACCGCCCCTTGCCTTTGGGACAAGATAAATTATAGGCACAGCCACGCTCATGCGCAAGCGTCGGGCGGCGCAGTATGCGGTCGGCCTGCTATGGACTGTTGGCAACCCAGTGATTTTTATAGATGAAGGTTGATCAGTCGAACCTTGTCAAGTTGAATCAAATGTAGTCTTGTCGTACCGGTGGACCACCAACCGACTTCAAACGTAAGTTCGATTCCTATTTGCTGGTGTTAAGGACTCACCCCTCAATCGTCTAGTGGATGTTTATATCCATCTGGGTTGACAGCTCTAAAGTTCGGACGATATTCAACCAACTGAGTTGCCTAGATGTCAGTACGGATGTAGTATCCGAGGAATCATAGATTTCAAGGAGCTCTAGTCATGCCACGTTTTCCAATCGCCTCACGCGGAAAAGTGCCGCAGGATCAAGTTGACGCTTTCGACGCCATAGTGTCCGTTCGAAGTGGGGTTGTCCCTGAATTTGGGCCAGTGGCCGTACAACTCCATGTCCCTGAGATAGCACAACGAGGCGAAGCCCTTAGAGCCTACCTAAGAGCCGACGGTTCAACGTTGCCGGACAATGTCGCAGAGTTGGCTATGATAACGACCGCTCGTGAACTTGATTGCCAATTCATTTGGCACGCCCATGCAGCCGCCGGTCGACGGGCGGGTCTGAGCGACGCTCTAGTTGATGCATTGCGAGATAAACAAGAGTTGCCCGCTTTGTCGTCTGCAGAGACAGCGGTTATCAACTATGGCAGGGAATTCTTCCGAACTCGCCGAGTCTCTCAAACTACCTTTGACGCCGCGCTGGATGAGTTTGGCGCACGGGGGTTAGTGGAATTGACCAATTTGATGGGCTATTACTCGGTGCTTGCATTCAACATCAACGCTTTCGAGCAACTTCCACCTCCTTCCGATGAGCCTTTCTTACCGGTGTAGTCTTTTGAATCGGGTAACTTCCCACATTACTGGCACGCATTGATCGTCAGACGTCGACGGACGAGCCAACGCCATCAGCACGACTATGAACAGCAGTCCATGTATAGCAAATGCTTGTGATATGAATAATATCTAACGCATGATAGAAATCTAGTCGTCTGAGCGCCCGTAGGAGATTTCCCCGGAGTTGGCATCGACGGTTCAGGTCTCTATCCCGTTCTCACAGAACAAATCTACTGAAGTGACAAACCAAACGTCGCTAATTCGGTTGTAACTATAAGACTGATCCGGAGTGTACCCTGCATTAGCTGCGACCCTGGCTTTGCCGTCGTCTATCATTTGGGTCCCAAAACATCCCCACCCGGGAATCGTAGACACGGTCTCAATGTTTTCGCCCGTGATGCCATTAGCCTTGATTAGTGCGTTAGTGTGGTTTCCAACCAGTGTTTAAAGCATAGTTACAGTAAGGTCTTGAGGGTGTTCTACATCACGTTCACGAGAGTCCCAGTGCCCTGTAACGAACAACATTAATACTAGAACCAAGGCCGCAGTCGATACGGCCAGAGTGGCTAAGGATATGATCGTTCCTATTCGGAATTCTTCCCCAACCAGTGAATCATTGAATACCAGCGATTCTAGTCCCAAGTTCCATGCTAAGTTCTGTGTTGCTTATGTTCAGCAGTTGACTGGCATTGCGGCAAAAGATGGGTAATCATCATCGCGACGCATTTACCTTTTACTAATTCTAAATAGCGGAGGGAAACAACCATGACTGCTCAGACTAATTCAGATATCATTGGCAGGCTTGAGGATCTCGAAAGCCGGATCAGGGCCGTAGAGGATACTGACGCCATTCGGAACCTGAAGGCCAGATACGCCGAGCTATGCGACGACGACTACAACCCAGATGGGATCGCTGCCCTGTTCGTCGATGACGCGGTCTGGGAAAGCGGGCCTCTGGGACGGTTCGAGGGAAAAGAGTCCATCCGCGATTTTTTCCGGGGAGCTTCCAAGATATTCACCTTCGCCATCCACTACAGCCTGAATCCCCAGATAGAAGTCACTGGAGATACGGCAAGGGCGCGTTGGTACCTGTTCATGCCCTGCACGGTGGGAGACGGCGACCAGGCCATGTGGCGGGCGGGTATCGACGATGAGGAGTACGTTCGCGTGGACGGCCATTGGATGTTCAAGAGCAAGAAGTCGACCGGAATCTTTAATACACCATTCGACTCTGGCTGGGCTAAGGTCCGTTCTGTTTAGGGTTCCCACTATTTGGCTCTTAGAGCGGTTTCAATCGGTAGACCATCTGATTAAAACTGAGCTCGTTGTAGATGGGACTTGTAACCCCGGATTCTTCGGGACTATGGGTGTGGAAGTAAACGCAGCCCATATTTTCCGGGGAGATTCTGCGGACTCAGAGGTGGCCCAGATTATGGATGCTAAAGGGACAAGGGCTTCTCCTCCGGCGCATGCCTTCCACCGTTGGCTGTCAACTTCGTGTACTCAGCATTCAGGTGGTCCCGCAAATAAGGTCAGTGAATAGCTCAATTGTAGGAAGTGTTATATGCCAGGTAGAAACATCGACTATTCAACTCTGTTTAACAAAGACCTCTCTTCTCCTTCGGGCAAGTGGCAAGGCCATCCGAAATATAATTTCATCGGTGGCCATAGCGACCCAGACCTAGTACCTATGGACAGTTTCATCGAGTCTGCTACCAATGTATTTAAGGGCGACGCGAGAAACATCGCAATGTATAACTTTGATGGAGGCCCTCAAGGGGTCCTTTCATTGCGTAGCTTCCTAGTTGAGAAATTGGCTGCCGAGCGAGGAATACACGTCACTACCGAAGAGATCCTCATTACTTCTGGTTCTGGTCAAGGCATAGAGCTTATCAACGAAATTTTATTGGACGAAGGAGACACTGTAATCGTAGAATCCTTCACTTTTGCTGGTGCATTGTCGAACCTGAGACGTCGTGGGGTTAATTTCGTCGGGGTCGATGTTGACGAGAACGGGATCCGGATGGACCATCTGAAAGATATCCTAGAGGATCTGAAAACAAACGGGATCCGGCCCAAATACATCTACACGATTCCAACTCTGCAAAATCCAACCGGCACCGTGATGACCATGGAACGCCGATACCAACTAATCAAGCTCAGTGAGGAGTATGAAGTACCGATATTCGAAGATGAATGTTACGCAGATCTCATCTTTGAAGGTGAATGCGAAAAAGCGATAAGGTCGTTAGATGATTCTAATCGAGTTTTACATATAGGGTCGTTTTCCAAGTCTCTAGGACCAGGACTTCGGCTCGGATATGTCGTAGCGTCATGGGATGTGATGAGCCGACTAATATCTAGAAAGAGCGACGCGGGAACCGGTGTCATGGATCAGATGATTGTGGGTGATTATTTCTCGAATCATTATGATGAACATATCCTAGACATGCGCAGCGCCCTCAAACGGAAATGTGATGTACTGAGTGCTGCTTTACGAGAACATTTTGGCCCTTTGGTCGATTTCGAAAAACCCCGTGGTGGTATGTACTTATGGGTCAAGCTACCTTCAGGGATAGATTCACGCGACATGGTACAGACCGCTCTTGAGGAAGGGGTCGCCTACAATCCGGGCCCTGACTGGTCTGCAGATCCTGATGCGGCAGCAAACTATATCCGGCTCTGCTTCGCCCTTCCCAGCGAAAACGAAATACGGGAAGGAATTGAGAAATTGGCAAAGGTCTTTCATCTCTAATAAGATAGTTTTCGAGCCGGTAGTCGGTCGTATTCGAGCGAAACATGACCCGATAATTCAAGAAGAAATCAAGTAATGGAGGATGTACCGATCGGAACAGCGGTACAAGAAGAGAAGACTAATGATATACAACGCAGAACGAGGTGACATATCGATTGCAGTTGGAGGTGACGCCATGATTACAAGACGCATGAACGCTTTCAACGAGCCTAACTTCTTAGGTCTCATCGATATCCTCAAGAAGGCCGATGTTTCCGTAGTCAACTTGGAAATGCTCTTCCATGACTATGAAAGCAGTTGGCAATTTACCGATACTACCTACACAAGGTCCGACCCGCATAATCTGTCCGACCTGAAATGGATGGGGGTCGATGCGGTTACAACAGCGAACAATCATTCGTTTGATTTCTCTGAAGGCGGTTTTTTAACCACGCTTCGTCACTGCAAAGACTTTGATTTGCCCGCAGCGGGTGGAGGTACGGATATCGACCAAGCCCGAGCTCCAGTCTACGTAGATTCAGCTAGAGGTCGGGTTGCGGTGATGTCCGCCACTAGCACTTTTAGTGAACAATCACGGGCAGGGGCAGGCCGCCCTGATTTTCCAGGAAGGCCGGGTGTCAACGCATTACGACATGACGTGGTGCACTACGTCGAGCGGGACGTATTTGACGCTTTGCAGAAAGCCAACCAAGTATTGGGATACGAGGGATTTGCCACAGCAAAACGGGAGTTCGGGTTCCGAGGGAACGAAAACCCTATCGACCCGTCCTCCGAAGTCCATTTCCTTGATAACCGGTTCGTATTAGGCGAGGAGTTTGGTGTCAAAACTTCAGTCAATGAAAGCGATAGGTCTGGGATCGGAAATTGGATCAGAGGAGCGCAGAAGCAAGCAGATTGGACCATATATGGTTTTCATAGCCATGAAAGTGGCCAGACTGGAGAATTCCATGGCCTGAACCGACTGGCGCCGCCGGAATTTCTGGTGGACTTCGCCCATTGGACTATTGATCAAGGGTGCGCTTTATTTGCAGGCCACGGCCCGCATCTGTTAAGGGGGATAGAGATCTATAAAGGCAGGCCGATCTTTTATAGCCTCGGCAATTTCATCTTCCAGAATGAAAGCGTATTGCGATTACCCGATGAAGCTTACCGGCGTTTCGGCCTGGGATATGATCAAACTCCAGGTGATTATCTTGATACAAGATCAGGCAGTGGGACAAGAGCTTTTGCAGGAAATCCAGTATTCTGGCAGAGCGTGGTAGCAGTCTGTAATTACACCGCCGGCAAGCTGAAAGAAATTGTGCTTCATCCTATAGATCTAGGGTACGGCCGACCAATCCCCCAAAGAGGTAGGCCCGTTTTAGCGGAGGGAGAGGTAGCGAAGGAGATATTGATATGGTTAAAGAACGCTTCAGAACCCTTCGGGACAAATATCGAAATCGAAGACTCCAAAGGTTATATAAGGCTGTAAAGGCTCGCTATCCAAATTTCATGGACCGGTGATGCAAGAACCACGTAGTCCAGCCGTGAAGTTGGCTGGACCTTGCATCGGATCTGATCCAAGACATTTCGATGTGATAACTACTACTATCGTACTATTGGAGGGGCCTAATGACTGATCAACTCCTTATACGGATCCAGATTGACGGCATCTTATACCTCACTCTGAATAACCCAGATAGAAGGAACTCCTTATCAAGCCATTTATTAGCGGAATTGAAAGATAGTTTCGCTGATATTCAAGACGACCCAACAGTAAGAGTCGTCGTTGTACGGTCCGAAGGCCCCGCATTCAGTTCGGGACACGATCTGAATGAACTGGTCAATCGCGATGCCGAAAGTTATTCAAGCCTTTTCGCGGCATGTACGTCTGTGATGGAAGCTATACGGCTTTCTCCAAAACCAGTCATAGCCGAAGTTCAGGGTCTAGCTACAGCTGCTGGTTGTCAATTGGTCGCTACTTGCGACCTAGCCATCGCTTCGGAAACCGCGTTATTCGCTACACCTGGTGTCCAGATTGGACTGTTCTGCACTACTCCTGGCGTAGCCGTTTCCCGGATGGTGCGGACTAAGAAAGCGATGGAAATGTTGCTTACAGGGACTCCGATAACCGCAAATGAAGCCGTGGAATGCGGTCTCATTAACCGAGCGGTTCCGGGAGATCAGCTTAAAGGCGAGGTAGAAGCACTGGCTCGAAAAATAAGCAACGCCAGTGCTTATACAGTTGCTTTAGGCAAATCTGCTTTCTACCGACAAAGAGAAATGGATATTCCAGATGCTTATGAAATGGCAGAGAAGGTCATGGTAGAAAATCTGTTGTCTGCAGATGCGCACGAAGGTATAACAGCTTTCTTGGAAAAGCGCACACCGCGCTGGACTACATAACTAACCTAGATCCGTTTTAAAAT
>Ga0209403_10002930_pt1 | contig 19796 bp, 19 predicted proteins | sample ArcticOcean_MG_C_8_FD_187440 | JGI IMG/M metagenome (GOLD analysis project Ga0209403, IMG submission 187440) | Marine microbial communities from western Arctic Ocean - ArcticOcean_MG_CB11_86 (SPAdes) (version 2) | ecosystem: Environmental > Aquatic > Marine > Oceanic | place: Arctic Ocean... | reverse complement strand
GAACGGATCAGATTATACTCACTGTTTTCAAATCCAATATTTCGCTCTGGAATGGGCCATTTTTCATGAGGATATTGAAGGGTTGCCACCAATTCCTCTTTATTATTATAATGCTGAAGTGTCATTTTCATTCCAGTTAGGAATGTTTTTACACCATTTACAATTTCTATAAAGTATTCACTCATCTAGAAGATCAACTCCCAAATACTAACTAAAATTACATTTGCAAGTGCGAACGGAATAAATATCTTCCAACATACGTACATCAATTGATCAACACGTAAACGAGGGAAGGTCCATCTGAACCACATCATGCAGAAAATTAATATGACGGCCTTCATAAATAACCAAAAAATACCAAAAATTGTTCCGTCAAGCACTAGCCATGATTCTGGTAAAATATCGATAAATGGTAAATCAATAAGTTGAAATGGTGACAACCAGCCCCCAAGAAAAACGATGGATGCAACAAATGCCACAATCAACATGTTCGCATATTCACTTAAGAAAAATAATGCCCATCTAAAACCAGAATATTCTGTCATCCACCCCGCAACTAATTCAGATTCTGCCTCTGGAATATCAAATGGAGTTCTATTGGTTTCGGCAACAACTGAAATAAAATAAATTACAAATCCTAAAAACGCAAAAGGACTATGAAGAATAAACCATCGATTGTCGGCTTGCCATTGAACGATTCCATGAATATCAAGATGACCAGAAACCAAGACTACTAAAATCAAAGAAAGGGCTATTGGAATCTCATAGCTAATCATCTGTGCTGCGGCACGCATTGCTCCATAAAGAGACCATTTATTATTAGATGACCACCCGGCCAAAATAATGCCAATCACGCCAACTGAACTCATTGCAATGATATAGAATATTCCAATATTAAAATTTGAAATCACCAAAGAATCTGAAATTGGGAGTCCCACAAAAGTCAAGAATGCCCCAGTAAAAATTATGAATGGTGCCAACACCATTAAAAATTTATCTGCATCTTTAGGAATAATATCTTCTTTAGCCAATAATTTTATGGCATCAGCAAATGTTTGACCAATACCACCCCAAAACTTTTTACCCCCCTTAAAACCAAATATACCAACTTCCATTGGGCCAAGTCGATCTTGCATAAACGCAGACACTTTGCGCTCAAAGTAAACTGCAATTAATGCATTCACAGCCATAATTAAGAAAATAATAATTCCGGGAATTAATATTGCCAAAACGGCTAATAAAAATGGATCTATTGGGAAAGCTTGAAAGGAATTAATAATAGATTTTACAATAGATGTCATCTATCTATTTCTCCCAAAACAATATCCAAGCTACCTAAAATTGTAATTACATCGGATATCATCCAACCTTCACCAATTTCACCTAAAACGGATAAATTGCAAAAAGCGGGAGAACGCATTTTTAAACGTAATGGTACATTTTTTCCATTACTCTGAATGTAAATACCCACATCGCCACGAGCAGATTCATAACGAGAATAGACATCCCCTTTTGCTGGACGAATTTTCTTCGGCATCGCCGCATGCACGTCACCATCCGGCAATGAGGCCATGGCTTGGCGAATGATCTTAATACTTTCTTCCATCTCCACCATGCGTACCCAATACCGATCCCACGAATCACCCACCGTACCCATGGTACCTTCACCGACAGGCACGTTAAATTCAAATTTATCATAGATAGAATATGGTTGCGTTTTACGAAGGTCGTAAGCAACACCACTTCCACGTAGGCTTGGGCCCGTTACACCAAAATTTACCGCAACTTCAGCTGGCATCACCCCAACATCTGCGGTTCGTTCAATAAAAATCTTATTTCCAGTAAGCAACTCATTATATTCAAAAATTTGAGTTTCAAAATAATCTAAGAATTCTTGTGTGCGCTGAATAAATTTAGGCGATAGGTCATGAGAAACACCACCAGGCCAAATGTAATTATATAGAAGTCTAGCTCCGCAAAGTGCTTCAAACAAATCTAAGACTCTTTCACGATCACGAATTGTCCATGTAAACGGTGTGATGGCACCTACATCCAAACCAAAAGTACCAATGGCAACCAAGTGGCTTGCAATCCGCTGAAGTTCTGCAATAATAACTCGAATATACTCCACACGCTCGGGAAGCTCAATATCTAATAATTTTTCAACAGCGATTGAATATGCGTGATCCATATGCATAGACGCTAAATAATCGCATCTATCTGTAAATGGAACTATTTGCTCATATGATAAGTTTTCACAATGCTTCTCAAAACACCGATGTAAATATCCGATAATAGGCTCAATTTTACTAACCACTTCACCATCAGTATGAATTTTTAACCGTAATACCCCATGCGTACTTGGATGCTGAGGTCCCATATTGAGAACCATTTCATCGATATTTACAATACTTTTATCTAATGTAGTATCCATTTATTCCCAGTATGATTTATCTTTAGGTATTGGTACGCCATGATAGTAATCAGCCACTTTATAATCTTTTCGTAATGGAAAACCTTCCCAGTCTTCAGGAAGTAAGATTCTCTTTAAATCTGGATGTCCATAAAATTTAATGCCCATCATATCATATGCTTCACGCTCATGCCAATCTGCAGTTTTCCAAATATTTGCTAATGAAGGAACTTCTTCATCATCCGTTACCACAACACGTATTTCTACAGAATGATTATGTTTATTAGAATGGAAATTATAAGCAATTGTAAAATTCTTACTATCTCCATTATCCAATGCCGTAATACACATCAAAAAATCAAAATCTATGTTCACATCATTTTTAAATTTATCAGCCACCGCTAACAAAGAAGCAGACGTAACAAATATAATATTTGCCTCTGAATTTAGCTTAACGCCATCAATAAAAGATATTGAGTCAAAAATTTTATTCAAATCCATTAACTACGCCTGCTTTCTCAATGGAGTTTCAGTCATAATTTTCTTTTGCAATTCAAGTAAACCCTGAAGCAAGGCCTCCGGTCGAGGCGGGCATCCTGGAACATAAACATCTACCGGAATAACTAAATCTACACCTTTGAGCACATGATAGCCATGTTGCCAATATGGACCACCACTATTTGCACAACTTCCCATTGATATTACATATTTAGGGTCAGACATTTGCTCATAAAGACGCTTTACCCGCTCCGCCATTTTAAGCGTAACAGTTCCGGCAACAATCATCACATCTGACTGTCTGGGCGATGCACGTGGCATAGCGCCAAACCGTTCAAGGTCGTGACGTGGAGCGGCAGCAGCCATCATTTCAATCGCACAACATGCTAGTCCAAATTGAAAATACCATTGAGAATTGGCACGCGACCAATTTATCAAAGTATCTAATTTTTCTACAACTACATTATCTTTATCAAAACGTTCAAGAAGGGATAAATCCATTACGCGTCCTCTTTTATGCTAAGTTTACTATATCGACCATGTGCATACTTCATTTTCATTTTCACCCATCCTAAATCACCTTTAACCCATACATAGGCAAATCCCACTAAAAGAATGACTAAAAAAATTAACATTTCTATAAATGCCAATAAGCCTAATTCTTGAAACACAACTGCCCATGGAAACATGAACACAACTTCAACATCAAAAATGATGAATATCAATGCGATTACGTAAAAACGTACATTGAATTTTACCCACGCAGAACCTTCGGGCACTTCACCACATTCATAGGATGCAAGTTTACTCCCACCCTTATTGTGTTTAGGGGATATAAGCGACTGAATAAAAAGTGGTACAACCACCATTATTATCGCAAGAATGGTATAAATAATAATCGGAGAATAGTTTAAATACATGAATTTCCAGCTATATTACAGTGTCAAATTTACCCATCATTAAAAACATAGTGCAATACGTATTGCTATTTTTAAAATGTTTTTTTGTACTTTGTTTAGCGATAAGAATTTCTCATAAATTTTCCGCCATGATTAGCATTCTTAATTCAGTTATAATTAAAACAGTTATACTACTCCCTAAATCAATTGTTCAGCTATTTGCGGGAAAATATGTGGCAGGTGAAAACCATAGAACCGCGCTTGACGTAGTAAGGTCATTAAATAAACAGGGGTTTTCAGCCACCATTGATATTCTTGGTGAACATGTAAATAATGAAAGTGAAGCTCAAAGAATCACTTCAGAATATATGGATCTATATGATGAAATTGCCGAGAATAAATTAGATTGCAATATCTCAATAAAGCCATCCCATATAGGACTTGATCTTAGTGAACATAAATTTCTATCTAACCTTAAATTATTAGTGGATAAAGCCAAGTCCCATGATAATTTTTTACGAATAGATATGGAAGACTCATCAATAACAGACGTCACCATTAAGTCTTATACCGAGATGTTGAAAATTTCGAGCGCAGTTGGTACCGTTTTTCAGGCTTATCTTTTCAGAACATTTGATGATGTAAAGAATATACAAAATGCTAATTTAAATTTTAGATTATGTAAAGGTATCTATAAGGAATCTGAAGCTATTTCAATCCAAGATAGAAAGCTAATTAATGATAATTATCTAAAAATTCTACGATATTCATTTATCAATAAAAACTATGTCGGTATTGCTACTCATGATTTAAATTTATTGAAACGTGTGTATGAACTCATTAATGAGCTTAATATTCCTTCAGGTCAATTTGAGTTTCAAGTTCTCTATGGTGTGCCTATGTCTGGTTGGCTTGAAAAACATTTAGAAATGGGATACAATGTTAGAGTTTATGTCCCATTTGGTCCAGATTGGTATGACTATTCAATTAGAAGATTGAAGGAAAACCCAAATATTGCAGGTTATGTAATTAAAAATTTATTCAGATAACAAAAAGGGCTCCATAAAGGAGCCCTTTTTTCGGAGAAAAACAACAAACACTAAAAAGTCTATTGTTTTCTTGGGCTTTTAATTTCTTAAAGGTTTACCCTTGGTAAGCATATATTCAATTCGTGAAATGGATTTTGGTTCCCCACATAAACTAACAAATGCCTCTCTTTCTATATCCAGCAAATACTGTTCATCAACGGGTGAAAACGGACCACCTTTATCACCACCTGTTAACACATAACCTAGTTTTTTTGCAATATGTGCATCATGCTCACTAATTTTCTTAGATTTCAAAAATCCTTTAATGGAGCCATCAAGAACTAATCTACCACTGGTACCTGGCAGTTTATATGTATCCATTTCAGGCGTTTCATATGAAGACGCCATTTCAAGTACTGCCTGTTTTGCACGATGTAAAATATGACCACGATTAATTACAATCTCATCTGACTTTCTTAAATAACCATATGCTTGAGCCTTCTTTGCAGAAGTTGCAACCTTCGCAAACCCAACCACTTCAAACACTTTTTGAACTACAGGAAATGCTCCTGGCATGGGTGACTTAATTTTTTCGGATATATTGCGAAGCATTCTAAGATTGCCACCAGCACCGGGTATAAGTCCAACGCCAACTTCAACTAGACCAATATAAGATTCTGCTGCTGCTACAATTCTATCACAAGCACCAATCACTTCAAAACCACCACCCAGCACAAGTCCAAATGGTGCAGCCACAACAGGGAAAGATGAAAACCTCACAAATTGCATTACATCTTGCATATGCTTGGAAACCAATTCAATTCCAGACCAATCTTTACGCTGTGCCGCATTTAGAATGATATTTAGATTTGCACCCGCTGAAAAATTTGTACTATCACCAGAAATAACTAATCCATTAAATCCATTATCTTTTACCCAAGTCACTGCATTTTGAATTGATTGCATGATAGAACCGTCGATAGGATTTAATTCTGCCTTTAACACAGAATGGAATTCAAGTCCAGCAACTCCATCCCCTAAATCAACTAATGATGCAGACCAATCTTGCTTGATTAACTTATTATTTTGCTTTAGGGAATTGAATGAAAATTCTTTTTCACTTTTAACGACGGAGTGATATGCATTACTTTGCGGATCATAGTAACACTCTTTTCCATCAATATAGTCATAAAATTTAGTAAATCCAGACTCAGCCATTTTTTCTACCCATTCAGGAATTTTTCGGCCATCTGATTTCATTCGCTCAATGGTTGTAAGTAAACCTAAATCATCCCACATTTCAAATGGGCCTTTACTCCATGCAAATCCCCATTTCATGGCATTATCAATATTTACAATATCATCGGCGATTTCAGGTAATCGATTTGCTGAATATAATAATGCACGTGATGTCACGGCCCAAATAAACTCACCTGCAATATCTTTCCCGTTGACCAATGCAGCAAACTTCTTAGCTGAATCAACATTCTCACGAGCAATTCTTACTGAAGCATATCGGGATTTGGATTGAGGTTTGTACTCCATTGTTTTTAAATCAATTGAATGGATGACACCTTTTTCTATTTTTTTATAGAATCCTTGCCCAGTCTTCTGCCCTAGCCAATTATTTTCTAACATTTTTGTAATATAATCTGGAAGCTTAAAACCTTCACGTTCTTCATCATCCAGACAATTATCATATGCTGTCTTCGCAACAAATGATAGTGTATCTAGACCCACTACATCAGCAGTTCTAAATGTTGCACTTTTAGGCCGACCAATAATTGTACCAGTTAACGCATCTACATCTTCAATTGATAAATTTCGCTTATAAGCCTCTTCCAATGTGGCCATCATTCCAAATACACCAATTCTATTTGCTACAAAATTAGGAGTATCCTTTGCATAAACCACTCCCTTGCCCAATACATTTTCAAGAAAGTCTGCCATCGGTTTAATAAGGGATTGATCCGTATCTGCATGGGTAATAATTTCTACAAGTTTCATATAGCGAGGAGGGTTGAAAAAATGGGTAATAAAAAATCTTTTCTTCAATGAAGCATCCATACCTTCAACTAAAGTAGATGCTGCTAAACCAGACGTATTTGAAGTAATAATTGCCTTTGGATGAATATGAGGTGCAATACGTTTATATAGACCATGCTTCCACTCAATTTTTTCAGCAATAACTTCTATTATCCAATCACACTCTTTTAGTTTATCTAAATGATCATCATAATTCAAAGGAGTAATCATTTCAGCATTTTTGGGATTGTAAAATGCCGCTGGCTTAATTTTTACGGCAGCTTCTACACCTTTGTCTGCAACTTCTTGTGACATGTCAAATGCATAGACTGGAATCTTAGCATTTGTTAAATGGGCTGCAATTTGAGCTCCCATTACACCTGCACCTAGTATACCGACTCTTTTAATTTCCATGATAACCCTTAATTTATTCTTTCAATAATAGTTGCAATACCTTGACCACTACCAATACACATTGTGGCAAGTCCATGCGTTTTGTCATTTTGCTCCATTACATTCATCAATGTAACTAAGAGGCGAGCACCTGAACAACCCAATGGATGCCCCAAAGCGATGGCGCCACCATTCAAATTAATCTTATCCATATTCCAGCCACCCTTACGAATGACATACAATGATTGAGCGGCAAAGGCTTCATTTAACTCAATGGCATCTATATCGTTCATAGATAGGCCAGCCTTAACTAAGGCCTTTTCTGTAGCTGGCAATGGACCTGAACCCATTACACGCCAATCAACGCCAGCCACGGCCCTGCTTTTAATTTTAAAATTTGCTTTAACTCCACTTTTTTCTGCCAACGTATTTGATGTTATTAGCAACGCTGCTGCACCAAGTGAAACTGGGCTAGATGTTGCTGCTGTAATACTTCCATCAGCATCAAATGCGGGTGATAAAGATTTAATTTTTTCAAGATTAGGTTCACGAGGCCCCTCATCTACAGATACGGTTGTACCATTAAACTCAATAGGTACAATTTCATTGTCAAATCGACCTGCTAAAATTGCAGCCAACGCTTTTTCATGTGAATGCACAGCAAATGCTTCTTGATCATCTCGTGAAATATCTAGCTCTTGGGCAAGATTTTCTGCGGTTTCACCCATTCCAATATAATATTCATTTTCGTATAATGTTGGATTAAAGCTGGGGTTAAACCCACCCATTGGGACGCTAAACATGTCCTCTACACCAGCTGCAATGCCATACTCATAATCACCGGCCTGAACTGCTTGACTAACCTGATGAGCCGCATCCATAGAGGATCCACAGAAACGATTTACAATTTTAGCTGCAGTCTCGGTAGGCAAATCAGCTAATATTGAAATTCCTTTTGCCATTAACATTCCCTGCGGTCCTTCAGGAAATGCACATCCAACAACTAAATCTTCCACAAAACTTTTTGAAATTTCAGAATTTTTAGAAACTAAATCTTTAATAACTATGGCTGCAAGATCATCCGATCTCATGCCTAATAATGGACTATTTTTAAGTACTATTGGGCTTCTTTTGCCATCAATAATTACGGAATATTTTTCGTTCGACATTAATAATTTCCTTAATCTAAATAATATTTATTATATTTATAAAGTGTATTAACAACTGTTTTTTTCAAATGGATTCTATCGCTAGAATAATTCAATTTAGAAAACCATGTATTAAATGTGTTCAACCTCTCACTCGTTCTCGTCAATGAATCTAAAAAACTCAAAATATCAGTAGTTTTTCTTGTTACAATTTCTAGTTGATCGGCAATCGAAAGCAAAAAGACTTCTCGTACCTCATCTTTATGCTTGCTAGCTTCTAATTGGTTATAGCGCTTGAAACAAGTATCCATTACACTAAGTGCAATAATCAAGTCAGCCAATGGTTCTAATAGCCACTGTTCATTTTTTAAATCCTGACCGTACTTGAGGATAAGCTCATTTAAAGTGAATGCTAATGCTGAACGAGTAAATTCAACAACTTCAGCCTCTCTTTTTAACGGCTCATCATCAGAAATATGCAATTTTGGTATCCAATTTTCTGAACGATCTGCAATCAAATCACGAATAGGCATTTCTTCCATTATTGCCTTTTTCAACGTATAGCCTGAAATTATAATTCTATTGATTTCATTTGTACCTTCAAAAATTCGGTTGATTCGCTCATCACGATAAATCCCAGCCATACCATACTCTTCGATGAACCCTGCACCACCTAAAATTTGCACACCTTCATCAACATTGTAGGCAAGGGCATCTGAACCAAGAATTTTACAAACAGACGCTTCAATACCATGATCTTCTATTGCCCTTTGAACATTTAAAAAATAATCATCTGCTGATTTATCACAGTCTTTTAACTGTGCATCAATTGAACCTGATGTCATATAGTTTACAGAATCGGCTTCCCAAGATCTTACTATCATATTAGCAAATTTATTTTTAATCATACCAAATTCAGAAATAGGGCGACTAAACTGTTCCCGTTCATGAGCATAATCTAAAGCAGCATTTAAGGTGTACTTAGATCCTGCAGCTGTAGTTACGCCCAATTTGTATCTCCCAACATACAGCACATTAAATGCAATGGGACCACCTTGTCCAACTTTACCCAAAACATTTTCAACAGGCACTTTACAGTTTTCAAAAAAGAAAGTTGTGGTTGAGGAGCCTTTAATGCCCATTTTCTTTTCTTCTGGGCCAACAACCCAACCATCACATGTCTTGTCAAGAATAAAGGCTGTATATTTTCCATCAACATTTGCAAATGTAACACAAACATCTGCCCATGCACCGTTTGTAACAAAAATTTTCTGTCCATTTAATAAGTAATATTTTCCATCTCCAGATAGTGTGGCAGTAGTTTTTCCAGACAATGCATCTGAACCCGCACCTGCTTCAGTTAAAGAATAACAGGCCATATATTCACCCGTTGCCAATTTCGTCAAATACTTCTCTTTTTGTTCCTTATTTCCATACCAAATAATGGGAAGTGAAGCAATGCCTGTGTGTGCAGATGCTGTTACCATTATGGATGCACTTCTACCCTGAGACAGTTTATCAGCAACGATGCAAGATGTAGTTTTATCTAACCCCAAACCACCAAATTCCTCAGGTACATCGACACTCAAGAATCCTAACTCACCCATCTCTTTAAATATTTCGACTGACAATTCTTTGTTGAATACATTTAACTCCTTATGGATTGGCATTATTCGGTTTAACGCAAAGTCATTTGCTGCAGATTCAAACATTTTATGATCTTCTGAAAACCGTTCCCGAGAAAACACTTCTCCCTTATCAACTGAGGTCACTAGAAATGCACCCCCTCTTCCCTCAATTTTTTCAGCAGTAATTGGACTTCCTGAAAATAGTAATTTTTCAGTTGATTCTACTGCCTTTTTCAATTCTGTTGCTTCATTCATAATAAACTCACTTTTTAATACTTTTAATTAAAATGTTTATAGATTCTTCAATGTATTTCTCAGGTGAAACTTGATCCGTACCAAAGATACAAAACCAATTAATTCCCTGAAAACCCGTCAAAAGAATTAATGAAACCGCCTTTGTATCTATATCTTTAAATTCACCGGTTCTAATTCCTTTTTGAAGCACCAACTCAAATAGATTTAACAATTTCTTGTAAAGACTTTTGGATCTTTCTTTAATTTCATCATCTTGATTAGAAAGTGCCCAAAATTCAACCTCAGCTAAAAAGACATATTTTTTTTCTTTAAATACATCCAATACCGCTGAAGCAAAATCTCTTAATGTATCGGATGCAGATCTATCAACACTACTTCCACTGTAAAAATCAGGGAAACAATAAATTTCCCAATGATCAATTAATGCAATAAATAATTCTTTCTTAGACGGATAATGATGATATAAAGCTCCTTTGCTAAGTCCCGACTTTTGAACTATATCATCCATCCGAGTATTGGCATAACCATTTATTACAAACACCTCCATAGCTGCTTCTAAAATTTGGTACTGTCTCTCTTCTTTTGTTTTGTTTTCTGCCATTATTCAGACCGACCAGTCGGTTTAATATATATTATAAAATTATTAAAATGCAATGCTTAATTTGTATTTATTTAAGCTTGTATATTATTGAATTAGAATTTTTAATAAGTTTTGAAGATATTGTAATGGGCAGAGAATGAATTGACGGATAAATAACATCTGGGATACGTTTCACTTCATTGCTCAAAAAGAATTGTGATTGTACTAAAAAATTCTCAACTTTATATTGATATCTTCGGTCATCAAATAAATCAATCGTTGAAGTTAGCAGCCCAAAGACCTTCTCACTATCTCCTACTAGTAAATTTACAGATTGAGCAATAAGGCTATCAGAAAAATCATCTCTAAGTTGAAATTCAATCAATTGCTCCTCGATTTTTGATAAAATTATCAAAAAGTCATTGGCCTTAAATCCTGATTTAAATTGATTTTCATGAATATTGGTTTTTAATTGCTTCATTCTTAAATTGAAATCATGCTCACTTATTGTAGGGAGAAATTTATAAATATGGTAAAACTGTGGTAATTCATAATTTTCAATTTTAGAACTTAAGGAAGACATTTCACTTATGGTGACTTTAAATTTACTGTTATTAAGAGAGTAGTTAACATCGACCATCTTATTTGAATCATCTAATTCAGCAATTATTTGACTGCTAATAATCTCCAATTGAGAATTATTTCTTTCTTCATGTTTTAAAATAATATAGATAGTCTGTGTTTTCTCAATGACATCATAATATGGATTAAGACCATATTTCATCAAATCAACAACATCACTCATTATTATTTTATCATTATCAAGTAAATGAGCATTTAACATTATGCAAAATTGTAAAAGCAAATTCAATTCATTTTTTATATTACTTAAATTAGGGGATGTATTATTTAATAAGACCTTATCAAGAAAATATGAATATTGAGTTAATAAATCTGTAATATCCTTTGAAGTGAAAATTAAATTAAAATCTATAAATCGTTTTGAAGGAATACGAAAAGGTGCATATTCTTTCTGGAAGTTATCCACTTCTCCAGTAACTACAATATCAATCCAATCAGGATAAGCGGATAATCGCTTTACAATAGAAGAATAGAATTCTTCTATTTGATTAAGTTCACCTGTTATTTTTAACTCAAATCCATTGATATTTTTCCACTGCGTTTTATTTGCATTGCTGAAATATATGAATATTGAAGTCAATACTACAGTGCAAAAAAATAAGAATAATATTTTACTGGATTTATCTGCCATCAAATGAAAATTCAATAATAAATTACAACATTAAATTCTGTTGAAATAGTACAGATAAATTATAAGACTTTCATCATCATCTTCGAGGTTTGATTGAAAAAATATATTATTGCAATAGATGCTGGAACAACTGGCATAACCGTGCTCCTTTTTAACAAGGATGCTCAGATTATTAAAAAAGTCTATTCAGAATTCACGCAAATATATCCCCAACCAGGCTGGGTAGAGCATAACCCCATCGAAATTTGGGATACTACTCTTCGTTTATTGTGTGAAATCATTAAAAATATTAATGTAAACTCTATCGCTAGTGTGGGTATTACCAATCAACGTGAAACTACCGTAGTTTGGAATAAATCAACATCTATGCCAATTTACAACGCAATCGTTTGGCAATGCACACGTACTTCGAACTATTGCAATGAGCTTAAAGGACAAGGCTACGCTGAGAAATTTTCATCAAAAACAGGATTAGTTATAGATAGCTATTTCTCAGGGACTAAAATAAATTGGATTCTTAATAATGTAACCAATTCTCGTGAATTGGCTCAAGAGGGAGAATTAGCATTTGGAACCATTGATTCGTGGCTCATATGGAATCTCACTAAGGGAGCCTCTCACATTACCGATTATACAAACGCGTCACGGACATTAATTTTTAATATTGATTCGCAGGAATGGGATAACGAATTATTAGAAATATTAGATATCCCATCAGAAATATTGCCATCTGTGCAAAATTCAGCATCTAATTTTGGTAAAATAGAGGCATCTATTTTAGGTGCTGAAATTCCTATTTCTGGTGTGGCGGGAGATCAGCAAGCAGCATTATATGGTCAACTTGCATTCGAAAGTGGAATGAGTAAATGTACCTATGGTACGGGATGTTTTATGTTAACCAATACAGGTGCCAATAGAATAAACTCTTCAAATGGACTTCTTACCACTTTGGCCTGTGACGCTTGGGGAAAACCTACATATTCACTTGAGGGATCCGTTTTTATGGGTGGAGCTGTCATCCAGTGGCTGAGAGATGAATTGCATTTAATAGACGACGCATCTGAAACTAATGAAATTGCAAATAGTATTGATAGTAATAACGGAGTCTATATTGTTCCGGCATTTGCGGGCTTAGGCGCACCATATTGGGATATGGATGCCCGGGGTTCCATAACGGGAATTACACGCGACACCAATACTGCCCATTTCATTAGGGCTGCATTAGAAAGTATTGCCTATCAAGTTCATGATCTATTCAATGCAATTCAACTGGATTTAGGTATAACTCTCACCGATTTGCAAGTGGATGGCGGTGCCACGCAAAATGATTTCTTAATGCAATTTCAATCTGATATTTTGGATGTTGAGATCAATAGACCTGAAAATATTGAAACCACCGCATTGGGAGCAGCCTTATTGGCTGGTCTTTCCATGAAATTCTGGGAATCTCCTGATGAGTTTAAAAATATTATTAAAATCAATAAATCCTTTACCTCCGCAATTAATAGTGATATTCGTACAAATCTATTAAATGGGTGGAAGGATGCCATTTCAAGAACATTAACTAAAAGGAACTAATAAAATGCCAACATTTGACATTGTAAGTAAATTGGATATGCAAGAAGTTGATAACACTATCAACATGGTTACACGTGACATTGCAAACAGATATGATTTTAGGGGAAGTAGTACAAAATTGACGCTGAATAAATCTGAGAAAACCATCAAATTAGAAGCAGATAATGATATGCAACTTACAGCAGTGCGCGATATGCTTGAAAATCGTGCTATTAGCAGGAAATTATCAATTAAGATATTTAATTACCAAAATGAAGAGAATGCCTCAGGTATGAGTGTGAGACAAATTGTTAAACTTCGTGAAGGTATCAGTAGTGATAATGCAAAAAAAATCAATAAAATGATTAAAGACATGAAATTGAAGGTTCAATCTCAAATTCAGGGAGAACAATTAAGAGTAACGGGGAAGAAAATTGATGATCTTCAAGGCGTAATTAGCGCATTGAATGAGACAAAATTAGACTTCCCATTACAATTTGTAAATATGAAGAGCTAAGCCCTCAAATATTATTTTTTGCTGCTGTAATTCTTCCGCTTTTTATTCGCAGAACGAACACTCGTAATTCTTCCGCTTTCAAGCGTAACCGTAACGGATGCTAATCGTTGAGAAAAGTAGTCTTTGTTCTGCGTGGTTACCACAATTGTAACCCCGTCATAGTTACTTTTCCGATATAGAATCTTTACTAATTGGTTTAAGTTGTTGCGACTCAAATGTTGCTCAATTTCATCTATTAGCAATACTTTAGTATCAGCAGCTATATTTGCAGCTAATACGACCCACCTTAATTGCCCTGGAGACAACTCACGCATTTTACGATCTAGTAAATTTTCAATTTCCATTTTCCTGCAAATATCTTCGATCTTTCTATTTGGATCTGAAATATGAGAATACTTTTTAAGTGTCTTTTTAAGATAATTAGCAACACTACCATAGGGTGCTTTAAAATATTGAGGAACCACCGTAACTTGATCATTATACATACGTGAAGAATATGAAGATAACTTCTTCTGCTCGTATTCACATTCCCCAGATGCTACTTTTATGTTTCGTGCCAAAATATTTATCAATGAAGTTTTACCTGAGCCCATACTTCCATCTACAACATATGTTGCGCCTCGATGCATTTCAAATTTTTTGATAACCAGTATTTTTTGACTCTTGATTTCATGGTTTACATTTTTAAAAGAAAAAATTGGTTGTGGCATATTGTCTCCTAAACTATTTTTAAAAAGTTTTGAATAATTAAGTGTGATGCACTAGACTCAGGAATAGACGAATCATTTACCGTCGCTCCCATATTCCGCCTCACCTCTACATATTTATTCATAATATTATGGGTAAACTCTGGATGAAACTGGACCCCATAAATCCACTTTCCATAATGAAATGCCTGATTCCCCATTTCATTTTCTGCTAATGAATTAAATCCATTAGGTAATTTTGTAACTACATCTTGATGAGAATTATAAAAATAATCCCCTGCTCCAATATTATCAAAAATTGGATGTTCAACAATATTACTCATGGGATATGAACCTAACTCCCATCCTTTACTATTTTTTTCAACTTTCCCACCCATGGCTTGGGCAATCAATTGATGGCCAAAACAAATGCCCAATAATGGTTTTTCTACATCAACTGCACGTTTAATGGCTTGTTCCAACTCAACGATCCAATCTAAATCATCATAAACAGAAGCAGAGCTACCCATTATAAACCATGCATCGCCATTGTCATAGTTGGGAATTTCACCCCTGTACACATCCATAGACGTAAATTGAAATTTTGAGGGATCAATCCCCCTCTGTATCCACTCAATATCTTGGCCATATTCATTTCGAACATCAGTCAATCCTGGTCCACAGCTTAAAATGATAATATGCTTCATGCTGCCCACCGATTCTTTTCATTAAAGAAATCACAAATTTCAATTAATTTGCAATCTACACATGAGGGGGAAAATGCTGTGCATAGTTGATTACCCAATTCTGCAATATTTATAAAAAGTAATTTATGTTTTGTGAATGGAATGAACTCTGACATGAGCCTTTGTGTTTCCTGTATGTCAGAAGTTGCAATAACACCTAATCGAGTTAATACTCTGTTACTGACTACATCCCCAGGAAAGAAATCCCCATCTTTAATCCGCTCATAGATTTGAGGGTCAAAAGTAGAATTGTCTATCCATAATTTAAGAGATTCGCCAGTAGGCATTTCATCCCCTTCATTCTGGAAGAATGTAATTAAGTATGTTATTTTATCTTGTCGTACCATTCATGATGAATGGCAAATAAGGAAGTCTTTATGCGTTTAGATTTTCTAAATAATGTTCAGCATCAAGTGCAGCCATACATCCACTACCAGCGGCTGTAACTGCTTGTTTATACACTGTGTCTTGTATATCACCCGCTGCAAATACACCATCAATAGATGTCTTGGTAGAATCTGATTTAGTCAAAATATACCCTTTACCATCAAGCTCTAACTGACCATCTACTATCTTAGAATTTGGAATATGCCCAATGGCAACAAATACACCATCACAGGATTTTTCAGTAACTTCACCCGAAACTGTATTTTTTAGTCTCACACCTGTGAGTCCGCCATTTTGTGGATCACCTAACATTTCTTCAACACCTGAATTCCATATTACATCAATTTTTGGATGTGCCAATGCACGCTCCTGCATAATTTTTGATGCTCTAAATTCATCGCGTCGATGAACGATAGTAACTTTGCTTGCAAATCGTGTTAAATAAGTAGCTTCTTCCATTGCTGAATCACCACCTCCAATAACAAGGATTTCTTTTTCTTTGTAAAAGAATCCATCACACGTTGCACATGCTGATACACCATAACCCATTAACTTTGATTCTGATTCAAGCCCTAACAGTCTTGCAGAAGCACCGGTTGAGATAATAATGGTGTCTGCTTCATGTACAGAATCACCTACCGTTACTTTAATTGGTTTTACAGATAAATCAACTGAATCCACATTTTCAAAACGTGTATCAGCACCAAATCGTTGAGCTTGTTTTCTAAACTGGTCCATTAATTCTGGACCTAAAATACCATCTGGAAATCCAGGATAATTTTCAACATCAGTTGTAATTGTCAACTGACCACCTGGCTGAACACCCTCAAAAACAAGGGGGCTTAAATTTGCACGTGCAGCATAAATTGCGGCAGTAAGTCCAGCCGGACCTGATCCAATGATGATAACCTTATGCGCCATTTTACTTTCTTATACTAACTTATCTAATAATGCAGAAATATCTGCTTCGGGTACATTCCCCACTACTTGTTCTTTTACTTCTCCATTCGAAATAATTAGAATATTTGGAATACTTCTTACATTGTATTTTTGAGCCACCGATGGGCTATTATCAACATTGAGTTTTCCTACAATAGCTTTACCATTGTATTTTTCTGCTATCTTATCGATAGTGGGTGCTAACATTTTGCAAGGGCCACACCACTCTGCCCAAAAATCAACAACTACAGGAACAGATGCGCCAAGCACTTCAGCTTCAAAGTTGTCATCAGTAAATTCACGGGTAAATTCTCCCACGTAAACGTCTCCTTTTAAACATATATTATTAAATTAAAGTCATCAAATTTATCCACCTATGAAATACTATTCCGAAGGTTATTTTTAAATTCAACAAGATAAATGGGCGTTTTGAATTATGAATATTTAATCAGTAATTTACTTATGCTATTTGACGTTTATTTGGAAGGAACTTGGTGTAATCCCAAGGCTGACGCGCAACTGTAATCTTAAATTAAGAGAGCCAGATACTTCCATATCTACAAACCCTTCGCGACAAAAGGTGTAGAATTATTTTACTAATTTTTCCACATCCCCAATATAAAAGGTTGGGGTTTTTATTTTTAATGCAAGTATTTGCCATCCTCTTTGCCCAAGAGCCCACTCAAACGGCTGACACCCTTTATGTCATCAATAGTATTTCAAAAAATCCCATATCCAATTTTACAATTACTACAACTTTAGATCTACAATTCTCTACGGATACGAATGGATATATTATTCTACCAAAGCTCCCTAGTACCCACTACCCCATTCTGCTAATGAAAGATAATCATCATTCGATTACATTAAAAAAAACTGACCTTAAAAATATTATTGAATTAAAGCCTATCATATTTTTGGCCGATGAGGTTAGAATTAGTGAAAGCCCATTTAAATCAAAATTAAATCTACCTATTAAAACATATCATATCAATTCAACTCAAATAGAAAGTGCAAGCTCAACACAGGCATTAATAGAATCTCTCCCAAGCATTACATTAAAATCTTATGGAGGGCGTGCAGGTGTTTCTACCGTCTCAGTTCATGGTGGACAATCACAGCGATTTTCAGTTATGTTCGATGGTGTTCCTATCAATAATGAGCAAAATGGAGGGGCCGATATTTCTCAAATCCCCACATTCTTATTATCAAATTTGGAATATTTATCTCAAGGGCACTCATCTCGATTTGGAGCCTCCGCCATGACGGGAGTCCTTAATTTAAGTCCCTCAAAAGAGGGCTCTAAAGTAAGTATTTCAGCTGGAAACTTCAATGAGTGGTCCATTGGGAGTTTATTTTCAAAATCACACCAGCGCTCTAAACTTACGTTTGCTATTGGTCGCTCAAATTATGATGCAAAATATTCATATAAAGAGTTGGGGAATTATAATTCTGCTTTTTCTGATTTAGGAAAAGTCTACTATGGGTTATCAAATTCTATTCAGCAAGACTATGTATATTCACATTTCCAACATCCAATCAAAAATAGCAACTTATCAATAGCCTATTTTGATGTATGTAATTCTAGAAACCTGTCTACAAATGTGTATTCATCCCCCATTAATATTCAGAAAATGTGGGACGGACTTCAGGTTTTCTCATCTTCGTTGAAATTGGCTAATTCACAATTTTCACATAGTCGAAAACAAACTACCATCGAATATTTAAATGATAAACATACATTAATTACAAATAACCTTTCATTCTCTCTCCTCTATGGTGACGTAACATCAACAATTAATGCGATAAATGTGTTTAGTGAAAGTTCAAGGCTTTTGGATATGTCAAAGACTTATTATACTGGATCTTTAAATTATGATAACACATGGAATTATATAAAATTTTCAACCTCTTTAAAAATTGAAATTGAAGGAGAATCAGAGAATGTTCTTAGTTATGATTTTATTATAAACAATAGTCAATCTCAACAATTTAGTTCTTCGTTTACATTTTCACATAATTATAAAAAGCCTAACTTTAACGATTTATTTTGGGAGCCATTTGGCGATCCACAATTAAACACTGAATTTTCTTCAAATTATTACTTAAAAAATAATATAATATCCAACATGGGCGAACTTAATATTGATGCCCATTATATTCATTTTATTAATCTCATCAGTTGGAAACCTGTAATCGGGTCAATTGGATATTGGAAACCTGAGAATATCTCAAGGGCTAACTCTTATGGCGCTGATATTTCAATCAAATCAAATTTAATTCAAAATACTTCTATCACAGCATCCTATTCCATCTCTATTACGGAAAATTATAACTTAAGCCTAGGTCATCATCACGGAGGAAAATCACTTTTATATACACCCATCCATTCAGGTTCTTCTGGAATCAATAAATCATTCAAGCAATCAACATTTACAATTAGTACAAAATTTATTGGAAACAGAATAGCCAGTTATAATTGGCCGCAAGATAATATTTTACCCGCATATTTTTTAACTAATATGAGCTATAAACACCAAATATCCCCATTAACCAAATTCGATTTATATATTCATTTAAATTCATCCAATATATTCGATACACAATACCAATCTGTTTATGGATTTCCTGTTCCAGGTCGTTCATATTCAATAACAATGACAATAAAGGAAACAAATTGAATAAGATAATTAGTTTATTGGGAGTTTTAATTTTTGTAGGATGCTTTACTGAACCAGAAGTGGAATCCTCCTGTTTTGATGAAGCCTCATTAGACCAACAAATTGATTCTTCGCAAATTGCATTTATACTTAGTGAAGGTACC
>Ga0209403_10002929_pt1 | contig 19797 bp, 18 predicted proteins | sample ArcticOcean_MG_C_8_FD_187440 | JGI IMG/M metagenome (GOLD analysis project Ga0209403, IMG submission 187440) | Marine microbial communities from western Arctic Ocean - ArcticOcean_MG_CB11_86 (SPAdes) (version 2) | ecosystem: Environmental > Aquatic > Marine > Oceanic | place: Arctic Ocean... | reverse complement strand
ATTAAAAAATCCTCCAAAGGAAGAAGAATCTTTACTTCTCGACATGCTAATCAACCGAACACCAGCAGGAGTCGATCCTGCAGCATATGTTAAAGCAGCTTTCTTGACAGATTTAGCTAAAGGGGAAGCTACAAGCCCTTTAATTAATAAGCAAAAAGCAACAAAACTATTAGGAACAATGCTTGGAGGATATAACGTAGAATCTCTTATTGATTTGTTAAAAGATGAAGAAGTTGGTGAGATTGCAGCTGAAGGATTATCTAAGACCTTATTGATGTTCAATTCCAAACATGATGTCATTGAGCTAGCAAAAGAAAACAAAAATGCTCAGCGAGTGGTTGATTCTTGGTCCAATGCAGAATGGTTTACTAATAAACCTGAGCTACCTGAAGTAATAAAAGCAATTGTTTTTAGAGTTGATGGAGAAATAAACACCGATGATCTTTCTCCAGCTCCTGATGCTCCTTCAAGACCCGATATACCTCTTCATGCACTTACTATACTTAAAAAAACTTTTGACGACCCAATAAAAACAATTGAGAAATTAGAAGAGTCCGGTCTACCTGTTGTTTTCGTAGGTGATGTTGTAGGAACAGGATCTTCAAGAAAATCAGCTACTAACTCTTTATTGTGGCACATAGGTGAAGATATTCCCTTCATACCAAACAAAAGGCAGGCAGGTATTTGTATAGGAGGAAAAATAGCACCAATTTTCTTCAATACTTTAGAAGACTCCGGAGCATTGGCTTTTGAGTGTGATGTTTCAAATATGAATTTAGGAGATGTTATTGACATCTATCCTTACGATAAAAAAGTAATCAAAGCAGATTCAGGAGAATTACTGGCTGAATATGAATATAAAAGCACAACACTTCTAGATGGAGTAAGAGCAGGAGGCAGAATACCCCTGATTATAGGAAGAAGTTTAACTGACGAAACTAGAGAAATCTTAAAGCTTGAAAGCTCAGATATATTTGTAAGGCCTGATGCTGTAGAAGAAAGTAATAAAGGGTTCACACTAGCTCAAAAAATGGTAGGTAGGGCGTGTGGAGTTGATGGAATTAGGCCAGGAATATACTGTGAACCGAGAATGTCTACTGTGGGAAGTCAAGATACAACCGGACCAATGACCAGGGATGAACTGAAAGAATTAGCATGTCTAGGGTTTAATTCTGACTTGGTTATGCAGTCTTTTTGTCACACTGCGGCATACCCTCTTCCGAAAGACATAGAAATGCAACATACACTTCCAGAGTTTATTCAAACTAGGGGTGGCGTAGCATTGAAGCCTGGAGATGGAATTATTCATTCCTGGCTTAACAGAATGTTACTTCCAGACATGGTTGGAACTGGGGGAGATTCTCATACAAGATTTCCCTTAGGCATAAGCTTTCCTGCAGGTTCAGGATTAGTTGCTTTTGGAGCAGCTTTAGGCGTGATGCCTCTAGATATGCCAGAGTCAGTGCTAGTTAAATTTAGTGGGCAAATGCAACCAGGCATAACCCTAAGAGACTTAGTAAACGCTATACCTTACGCTGCATTAAAAACTGGTCAATTAACTTTACCTAAAGAAAGAAAAATTAATGTCTTTTCTGGCAGGTGTTTAGAAATTGAAGGACTGCCTGACCTTAAAATTGAACAAGCCTTTGAACTATCTGATGCATCGGCAGAAAGATCAGCTTCTGGCTGCACTATAAAATTAAATCAAGAGCCAATAAAGGAATATTTGGAATCTAATATAACGCTATTAAGATGGCTGATATCTGAAGGCTATGAAGATGAAAAAACTCTTGAACGAAGAGCTCAAGCCATGGAAGCTTGGTTAGAGAATCCTGTTCTTATGGAAGCAGATGAAGATGCAGAATATGCAGCTATTATTGAAATAGATCTAAATGGGATAAAAGAACCCTTATTGGCTTGTCCCAATGATCCCGATGATATAAAAACATTATCAGAAGTAGCAAATACCAATATTGATGAAGTTTTTATTGGCTCTTGTATGACTAATATCGGTCACTTTAGAGCAGCTGGAAAGTTGCTAGCAGATGCAACAGATCTCCCATCTAAATTATGGGTGTCACCTCCTACTAAGATGGATAAGCATCAACTCATTGAAGAAGGTTATTACGAGATTTTTGAAAAAGCTGGGGTAAGACTAGAAATGCCGGGTTGTTCATTGTGCATGGGAAACCAAGCAAGAGTAGAAGCTGCATCTACCGTTGTTTCAACTTCAACAAGAAATTTCCCCAACAGACTCGGCGATGGAGCTTTTGTTTACCTAGCTTCTGCAGAAGTAGCTGCTATCTGTTCAATTCTAGGGCGAATCCCTACTCCAGAAGAATATCATGAGTACATGAATGAAATAAACACTATGGGTTCTGAGGTTTATCGTTATTTAAATTTCCACCAGATAGCTTCTTACAAAGAGGCTGCTAAGAACGCAGTATTGCCAACTATTACTATTGAAGAGGTTAAGCTATAAATTGTTTAATTTAGCTTCGCCTGCCTTAGAAGTTTAGTTCTATCATTTCTGTTATCTTCTAGTTTTCTTAGATAATTTTCATCTATGTCAGATGTAACATAGTTGCCATCAAATATAGAGCAATCAAACTGCTTAATTGCTTCGTTGCCTTGTTGCGCCGCACCAATTAAATCTTCTAAGGATTGATAGACAAGCCAGTCAGCGCCTATATAACTTTCCACTTCTTTTTCGGTTCTATTATGGGCAACAAGCTCAGTCGTTGCAGCCATATCTATTCCATATACATTTTGATATCTTATAGGAGGAGCAGCAGAAGCAAAATATACTTTTTTAGCACCAGATAACCTAGCCATCTCTATAATCTGACGGCTTGTAGTTCCTCTAACAATAGAATCATCAACTAACAGGACTACCTTGCCTTGAAATTCTAAATCAATAGGATTTAATTTCTGACGGACTGATTTCTCTCTTTTTTCTTGAAAAGGCATAATAAAAGTTCTTCCTATATACCTGTTTTTAACAAATCCTTCTCTATACTTAATACCAAGCGTTGAAGCTAGCTGCAAAGCAGAGGTAGTACTACTATCTGGAATAGGTATGACTACATCAATGTCATGGTCTGGATTAAGTTCTACAATTTTTTTAGCCAGTGCTTCGCCCATTCTTAACCTAGATTTATGTACAGAAATTTTATCTATTTCAGCATCTGGCCTAGCTAAATAGACATACTCAAATATACAAGGCGTAGGAACCGGGTTATCTATGCAAGATTCTATCTCCATGGAACCTTCGGAGCTTATAAATACTGCTGACCCTGCACTTACATCATCTATAACACTAAAACCTAATGATTTAAGAACCGTACTTTCAGAAGCGACAATATAGTCGTTTCCTAATAGATCATTTTCTTTAGATCCCAAGATTAATGGCCTAATCCCAAAAGGGTCTCTAAAACCTACAACCCCTATCCCATTAATCATAATAACTACAGAATAAGCTCCCCTCACCCTCTTATGTGTTGCCCTGACAGCAGCAAAAATATCTGCTGCAGAAGGCTTAACCGATCCTTGTTTTTGTAACTCATAAGCAAAAATATTTAACAATACCTCGCTGTCTGAATCAGTATTAAGATGACGTAAATTCTCATTTACTAGAATTTCTGATAATTCTTCGCTATTTGTTAAATTCCCATTATGGGCAATACTAATTCCATACGGAGAATTGACGTACATTGGTTGAGAGAGCTCTCTGTCTTCACTGCCTGCAGTTGGATATCTAACATGGCCTATGCCCATTTGGCCTTTTAAGGCTAACATGTCTTGACTACGAAAAACTTCCCTAACTAAACCTAGCTGTTTACGTATATGAAACTTATTACTATCTGAGGTTGCTATTCCTGCAGCATCTTGACCTCTATGTTGAAGAATCGTTAAAGCGTCATAAATAATCGGAGAAACTTCCGATTGACTGACAAGTCCAACAACGCCACACATGTTCTTGTACTATTTTATATTAAAGTAAACGATTTAGATTCTCTTTTATTGATTCTACTGAATCAGCATCTAAGATTATTTTAGATTGTATCTCCCATTCTCTAAGTAAAGGCTCAACATAAGTGGCTATCCTTAATGTTAGTTCTCTGGAATGAGATTCAAGCCACCAGTCTTTTGTGTCTAAATACTCAATATTGAACAAAAAAACGCTTAATAAAATAACAGATACTTTTAGAGCTCCAAAACCTAAACCTAAGATTTTATCCAACCCTCCCAGCCCTAGAACACTAAAGGTCTTTGATAGGAAACTTCCGACAAACTTAAAAATGATAAAAAGAATTAAAAATAATGCTAAAAAGGAAACAACTTTTTTAACCTCTTGATTTGCTATGTATTCTTCAAGATAAGGAAACAAGATGGGACCAAAAAACCAAGCTGCAACTAGAGACAATAACCAAGCAGCTACAGAAAATAATTCTTTAGTAAAGCCGTTAAAAAAACCAGTCACAGCAAAAATGCTAATCAACCCAAGTGTTATCCAATCAATAATTATCATGCTTTAGTCTTGATAGTACTGAACTACAGGAGAAACATTTAATAAATTTTTGATTTCTTTTTTTGCTGATCTCACTGTTTCTTCATTAATGTTTGGCCCTACGTTTAAAGTGTATACAACTTTATCATCTATTATTGAATCTCTTATATAAGCCTTATACCCCTTCTTTTTTAACAAAACAAAATCTTTCATTACATCTTCTTTTGTTAAATAAGAACCTACTAATACTGACCAAGCTTGCCTGGTGATTCCTTCCTTTAGTTCAGCAAAGTCCTTTTCTAATAAATTTTCCATTTCTTCTATCTCTGGATCACTGTAAGAATTAAAAGCTGTTACTGACATGGGGCTATCTAATTCCTGATTAAATTCTGGCAGTTCAGGAACATCCTCGGTCTTAAAAGGAGAATCGTCTTTCATCACCACAGAAAGTACTGTAAAACTAGAAATTACTGCAATACAGATGTAAGTAGTATTACTCATATCAAGATTCTAACTCTTTAATAACTCCAAAAGCTTCGCTTATCGTATAAAAGGATCCAAAAATTAAAACCAGTTCATCTTCTGATTCTAGTATGACGGCATCAATGGCTTCCTTAATACTACTTGTACGAACCACTTCTTCTTCAACTAATTCTGATAGTATTCCAGTTAGATCAGCTGATGGTAAAGATCGCTCTATATTTGGGGAAGTAGCGTACCATTTAGATACAAACTTCTTGATAGATTGAATCATGTCCACAACATCTTTATCTTGCATAACTCCCAATACCGCAGAGATCTTCTGATCTTTCTTATAGTTTCTCTCGATGTATTTAGAGAGTTGTATAACAGAGGCGGGGTTATGGGATACATCCAGCAAATATCTTTTATTCACCAGCTCACACCTCCCTTTAAGATTAGTTGTATTAATAACGTCTCTTATACTTGAATTGTTTATACCTCCTAACAAGAAGAAAGCTGTGAGAGCACAAGCAGCAGCCTCTATAGATAGCTTATCTTCTTTTAAGCCATCAATAATTAATTTATCTTTTCTGTCATTTAATAAATAAGTCCACTCATCCTTACTGTTATGTTCAATTTTAAAATCAATTCCTAGCTCAATTACCGAAGCAACTAATCTATTAGCCTCATTATGAACACTATTGGGAAGATTTTGTTGGCCTAAGATTGCAGGTTTATTTTCTCTAAAAATAGCAGCTTTCTCTTTACCAATTTCTTCGGTTGTTTTTCCCAACCAGTTTTGATGGTCTAGATCTACATTGGTAAGAATAGATACATTTGGTTCTACTAAATTAACAGGATCAAATCTACCTCCAATACCAATTTCTAATATAGCTATATCTACTTGAGCTTCTAAAAAAATTATAAAAGCAGCCAAGGTTGCAAAATCAAAATAGGTTAAATGGGCTGAACCTCTCTTTTCTTCTATTTGTTCAAAAGCTAAAATTATTTGATGGTCAGAGATTAAATTTCCATCTAACCTTATTCTTTCATTAAAATTAAAAAGATGAGGCGAGGTGTAGGAGCCTACGCTTAAACCCTGACTTTTACTGAGCTCTTGAAGGTATTCTACTGTCGTTCCTTTGCCATTTGTGCCACCAACAACAACAATATTTTCTGCAATTGGACTCTTAATTAATTCTTCGTAAACTGGCCTAATTCTATCAAGACTAAATTCGTCTTCGTTGGGTCTTAACGTTTCAATATACTTTAGCCAATCATCTAAAGACTTTAACGGCATCTTTATGAGACGTTATCTTGTAATTTTATAAGAAGCCTATGTAGTGTAGAACGCATATCTTTTCTATGAACAATCATATCTATTGCACCATGCTCTAATAGGAATTCACTTCTTTGGAATCCTTCTGGAAGTTGTACATTTAGAGTTTGCTCTATAACTCTTGGACCTGTAAACCCAACCAAAGCTTTAGGCTCTGCAATATTAATATCTCCTAGCATTGCGAGACTTGCAGAAACACCGCCATAGATAGGGTCAATCATGACAGAAATATATGGTAAACCTGCTTGTTTCATCCTCTCTATAACAGCGCTGGTCTTAGCCATTTGGTATAATGAAATGAGAGACTCTTGCATCCTGGCTCCTCCGCTTGTAGAAAAACATACAAATGGTAATTTCTTTTCAAGAGCATGATTTACTCCTTCGACAAACTTCTGACCCACAACAGAACCCATTGAACCTCCCATGAACCTAAATTCAAATGCTGCTGCTACAACAGGAATTTTATTAAGCCTTCCCTCCATTACTACCAAAGCTTCTTTTTCATTACTAGCCTCTTCAGCACTTTCTATTCTGTCTTTATATTTCTTCGTATCTTTAAATTTTAGCCAATCATTAGGCTTTAGATTGGGTGAAAGCTCTTGCATACCCTCGGGGTCTAAAAAAAACTCTAATCTCTTTCTAGCTCCCAGTCGGATATGGTGATCACACTTTGGACAAACAAAAAGAGTAGCCTCTAGCTCAGGAACGTAAAGTATATTGTTACAGGAATTACAACTTTGCCACAACCCTTCTGGAATAGTAGATTTCTTAGAAGAATCCTTTCTTATAAAAGAAGGTAGTATTTTTTCAAACCAATTTGCCATTATTATTTTGATAAAGCTGAAGATAATTCAGCTATTTTTTTAGATACTTTATCAGAAATATGATTCTTACCTTCAGCTATCAGCTCTACCAAAGCACTTCCTACTACGATTCCATCGGAAAGGTCCCTTACAGAGGCTACTGAATCAGCATCCTTTATACCAAACCCAACCACAACAGGTAAGTCTGTAATTGATTTGATACTACTAACCTTATCTTTTACCTCTAGAGCATCAAATTTATTGGCTCCTGTGACTCCTTTTACAGAAATATAATAAATATAACCTGATGCGTCAGCACATATCTTTTTGACTCTTTTTTCGTCAGTCGTTGGGGCAATAAGTCTTATAAGATCAAGATCATTACTCAAAGTAGCTTCAGTAAAATCCTTACTCTCTTCAGGTGGCATATCAACTAATAAAATACCATCTACACCACCCTTAGATGCCTTAGAACAAAAATTTTCGGCTCCCATCGCTTCAAAAGGGTTCATATATCCCATAAAAACTATAGGGGTGACAGAGTCTTGTTTTCTAAATTCAATAACTAAATCTATTGCATCTAACAAAGTAGTATTATTTTTAAGGGCCCTTTCATGAGCATGCTGTATGGTGGGGCCTTCAGCCATCGGATCAGAGAAAGAGATACCAAGCTCCAGTACATCAGCTCCTTTAGAAACCATAATCTTCATTAGACCTAAAGTAGTTTCTATATCAGGATCCCCTACTACAAGATAAGCAACAAGAGCCTTCTTGTTTTGGCCTCGTAATTTATTAAACGTAGCCTTAATTCTACTCATTAAAGATTAATTCCTTCTATATTAGCCACAGTATTTATATCTTTGTCACCTCTTCCTGATATGTTTACTACTATTACCTCATCTTTATTCATTAAAGGTGCTATTTTCTTAACATGAGCTAATCCATGAGCGGTTTCTAAAGCAGGCATGATCCCTTCTACCAGAGTTAATTCTTTGAACGCGTCTAAGGCCTCTTTATCATCTGCAACAACATATTCTGCTCGTCCTATGTCTTTCAACCAAGCATGTTCCGGTCCTACACCAGGATAATCTAATCCAGCTGAAATCGAATGAGTTTCTTTAATTTGTCCAGCTTCATCTTGCATTAAATAGGTCCGCATTCCATGCAAAATCCCTTCCTTTCCATCATTTAGAGGAGCGGCATGTTTACCACTTTCCAAACCTAAACCTCCCGCTTCAACTCCTATAAGCTTTACATTATTTTTATTAATAAATGGATAAAATAGGCCCATTGCATTTGAACCTCCTCCAACACATGCCACCAGCACATCTGGATCTTTTCCAAATTCTTCAAAGCTTTGGGTCGTTAATTCTTCTCCAACTACAGAATTAAAATCTCTTACTATCTCAGGATAAGGATGTGGTCCTGCCACGCTGCCTATAATGTAGTAAGTATCATCAACATTAGTTACCCAGTCCCTCATTGCTTCATTCATAGCATCTTTTAGTGTCTTTGTACCTGAAGTTACTGAAATAACTTCTGCACCGAGTAATTTCATCCTAAACACATTCAAGGACTGTCTATTAATATCTTCCTCCCCCATATAAATAACACAGGAGAGTCCTTGTCTTGTCGCAACGGTTGCTGTGGCTACTCCGTGTTGACCTGCTCCAGTTTCTGCAATAATTCTCTTCTTTCCCATATGCTTTGCAAGCAAGATCTGTCCAACTGTATTGTTGATCTTATGGGCACCTGTGTGATTTAAGTCTTCTCTCTTTAAAAAAATTTTTGCCCCACCTAATTTCTTAGTCCAACGTTTAGCAAAATAAAGCGGAGAGGGTCTACCAACGAAAGTTTGCAAGTCTTTAGCTACTTCCTGTTGAAACGCTTTGTCTAGTTTTATAAGTTGATACTGCTTATCTAGCTCTTCCAGTGCAGGTATTAAAGTTTCAGCAACATACCTGCCGCCATATAATCCAAACTTGCCATTACTATCAGGTAAAATTGGTTGGTCTTCAGTCATGGACTTCTCTCACTTTTTTTATAAAACTTTCTACCTTAAATAGATCTTTCTTTCCGGGATGAGATTCTACACCAGAGCTAGCATCAACTCCTGTGCAACTTACTCGGCTAAGTGCTAGTTCAATGTTGTCAGGATTTAGGCCACCAGCAAGAATGAAGGGTAACTGCTGACTATTCTGTATTAATTCCCAATTAAATGTATCGCCTGTCCCACCATATTTTTCTGCGCTAAAAGAATCTAATAGTAGTATTTTTACTCCCAAGAATTTTTTATAAGCATCTTCTAAATTAAATTCCTCTTTTACGTTAATAGCCTTTATAAAATCATTCTTAAAAGAATTACAGTATGTTGGAGTTTCAGAGCCATGAAATTGAGAAATAGAATTCGGCATTAATTCTATACATTCACCTACATAATCTTCTGTTTGATCTACAAATATCAAAACTACTTGAAGTCTTTTATTTATAGAATCATAAATTTTTTTTGCCTGATTTAATTCTAGATAGCGAGAACTATTTTTATACATCATCAACCCTATGGCGTCAGCGCCAGCAAGATGTACAGCTTCAGCATCTTCAACAGATGTTATTCCACAAATTTTTATAAAATGTTTCAAAGTCTTTCCTAAAAAAACTGAATTCTAACAGGTTAAAAAGATTCTTTCTTATGCTATAGAATTCTCTTGTGAAGGTATCTTAAATTCTTGAGAATATTTAGGACCAATGAAATACAATCCATCTGAAGAAACCGTCTTACCAGATAACCTACGATCTTTACCTTCTATAATTTTATTGATTTTAGAAGCAGTAATATCTTTCCTACCAACCAAGAGCAATGTGCCAACTATTATCCTCACCATATTCAGCAAAAAACTATTTGCAGTTATATCAATGCTTATGAATTCATTCCTTTTAGTTATCTTAATGGAAGAAATATATCTAACCGGAGACTTAGATTGGCAACCCGAACCTCTAAAAGAACTAAAATCTTTTTCTCCTAGGAGATATCTAGAAGCCCTTCTCATAGCCATAAGATCTAATTCTTGATTGATCCAGAGAGACCTTTTGCCCCAAAGTGCTGAAGGAACTACAGTGTTCCTTATTACGTAACGATACGATCTTGAAAGAGCAGAGAATCTTGCGTGGAAATTATTATCTACCTCTTTTGCCCATAAAATTACTATGTCGCTTGGCAATAAAGAGTTTCCTCCCCTAACCCATTCTTGTTCTTTTCTAGAAGCACATGTATCAAAGTGCATTACCTGTCCATAAGCATGAACTCCGCTGTCGGTCCTGCCACATGAAAAAGTCTTTACCGTTTCATTAGATATTGAATTTAAGGCAGCTTCTAATAAACCTTGAACTGTCTTTTTTGTTGTTTTTTGCTTTTGAAGTCCAAAGTAATTAGTCCCTTGATATTCAAGTCCTAAGGCTACTCGTCTAATCTTTTTAGGCATGGGAGAATTTTTTTAATAAACTCTGAATTATCAATCTATTTTCTTCTGACAGATTTTTATTAGATAATACTTCTTCAAGTAATTCTTGTGCTTTAGCGGTTTGACCCATCTCAAATAAACTTCTCGATAAGTTTATTCTGGCCTCATCTGGATCACCTACATCATTGAAATTACCAATATCAGTATCTAAAGGAAGTTTTTTTTCATAACGAAGAAGTAGCAGAATTAAGGAAAATAACGTCGACCCTAATAGAAGTCCAAGTAGCCCAGGAAAACTGACGCCTGTTAGTAATAGAAATTCTTTCTCCAGAGTATTTAATAATACGTAAAAATCCATTTTAATTACTCAAACAGTAATTCTGCTATTTGGATACTATTTAATGCAGCTCCCTTAAGAAGGTTGTCTGCTACAACCCAGATATTAACTCTATTGTCACTCCACAAATCTTTTCTTATTCTTCCTACCTGTACTAATTCTTGTCCTTGGCCGTCGGTTAATGCTGTTGGATAGTCTTCTTCTCCAGCGCCGTATTTGACTGATAGGCCTGGAGCCTCTCTTAAAACCTTTACTACAGATTCTTCTGTTAATGGTTTTCTTGTCTTAATATGTACAGACTCTGAATGACCATTATAAACAGGCACTCTGACACAGGTTGCTGCAACTGCTATATTGCCATCTAAAATCTTATGTGTTTCTTTGACCAATTTATTTTCTTCCTCTGTATATCTATTTTCAGCAAAATCACCGCAATGAGGAAGAGCATTATAGGCAATAGGTTTTGCATAAACAGAAGAAGTCATTGTTATTCCTTTGCCATATGACTCTATTTGATTTGTTAACTCTTCTGATGCTTTCTTACCTGTCCCAGATACAGCCTGCATAGTTGTTACGTCTATTCTTTCTATCAAAAATTCATCATGTATAGGCTTTAAAGCAACGCACATTTGGATTGTTGAACAATTGGGATTTGCAATGATACCAGGTACCTCGTAGCCATCTAAAATCTGTGAATTAACCTCTGGAACCACTAGAGGAATATCATCTTGGTACCTAAAACAAGATGAATTATCCACGACAGTGCAACCCTGAGATACTGCTTTGGGTGCATAGATCGAGGAGACAGAAGAGCCTGCTGAGAAAAGAGCTAAATCTGTATCTGAAAAGTCAAATTTAGATAAATCTTGTATAGCATGAGTTTTTCCTCTTAACACAACCTCTTTGCCCTTAGAATTACTGCTAGCAAGTAGAGTTATGGCAGATTCTTGAAAGTATTTATCTTGTAAAAGCTCAAGAAATGTATGACCAACCATCCCAGTAGCGCCTACTATAGCTATATTATTTGCTTTCTTCATTTTAAGTTTTGTAATTTATTTATTACTTTTTGGCCAATTTTTCTTGTTCCTAGTTTCTTTTCTTCAGGACCTTCTAAGTCATGTGTACGGAAGCCTTCTTCAAGAGTTTTATCTATGGCTATCTCAATCTGTTTTGCCGGTTCATCCAATCCAAAACTATACCTAAGCATCATTGCAGCAGACAAAATGGTTGCCAATGGATTTGCTAAATCTTTTCCAGCAATATCAGGGGCAGAACCGTGTACAGGCTCGTACATACCTTTATTTTCTGAATTTAAAGAGGCAGAGGGCAGCATCCCAATTGATCCTGTCAGCATTGCTGCTATGTCAGAGAGAATATCTCCAAATAGATTGCCTGTAACTATTACATCGAATTGTTTTGGTTCTCTAACCAACTGCATAGCAGCATTGTCTACTAGCATATGAGAAAGTTGTACATCGGGATAGTCTTTAGAGAGCTCAGAAATAACTTCCCTCCATAAGACGCTCACTTCTAGTACGTTAGCTTTATCAACAGAACAAAGAGTTTTACTTCTTTTCTGTGCAGCCTCAAAAGCAACTCTACCAATTCTTTCAATCTCGTCTTGACTGTATATCATCGTATTGAAAGCTTCTTTTTTACCCTCCGTTCTCCCTCTAGGCTCTCCATAATAAATACCCCCCGTTAACTCCCTTACAATTAAGAGGTCTAAATTCTCAACTTTATTAGCTTTTAAGCTAGAAGACGAAGTCAAATATTTTGATAAAATTGCTGGTCTCAAATTTGCAAATAAATCTAATTCAGACCTCAAACCTAACAAAGCTCTCTCAGGTCTATACTGGTAATCCAATTCATCCCATTTAGGACCGCCTACTGCGCCTAAAAGTATTGCGTCTGATTCATGAGCAGCTTTTAAGGTGTCTTGAGGTAAAGGCTCGCCAGTTGCCTCGTAAGCCGAACCGCCAACTAAAGCCTCTTTAAAAGAGAGATTTAAGTTATAAATTTCATTAACTAACTCAAGAACTAACTTGGCTTCTTTACAAACTTCTGGTCCGATCCCATCACCAGGGAGTAACAGAATTATTTTATTAGTTTTCATTATTTATATTGAAAACCCAAGGGACTTCCTTCGATCTTTGAGTCTCAAATTTCTTAATATCTTCTGAGAACTTTAAACTCACGCCTATTTCATCTAAACCTTCTAGAATACATTCTTTTCTGAAAGGGTCTATTTCAAATCGACAAAACTCATTGCCATCACAAACAATTACCTGGTTAACTAAATCTATTTCTATCTCTTTTTCTTGTTCTGCAATATCAAACAACTTAGTAATTATTTTTTCAGGTAGTTTTATAGGTAATAATCCATTTTTGAAGCAGTTATTATAAAAAATATCAGCGAAACTCTCGGCTATGACTACTTTAAAACCAAAATCCATCAAAGACCATACTGCATGCTCCCTACTAGACCCGCATCCAAAATTCTCTTTACTGAGCAAAATATCAGCTCCTATAAATTTATCTTGATTAAGAAAGAAATCTCTATTTATTGATCTTTCACTACTGGTCTGTCCCGGGTGTCCTTCATCTTCGTATCGCCAAGCATCGAAAAGGTTAGGTCCAAACCCACTCTTCTTTATAGATTTCAAGAATTGTTTCGGAATAATCTGATCTGTATCTACATTATCTCTAGATAATGGGGCAATCCTACCTATATGGAAGTTATAATTATTTTTCATTCAATCAACTCCCTTACGTCAACAAAATTACCTGCAATTGCAGCTGCTGCTGCAGTAGCGGGGCTAACTAGATGAGTTCTTCCTCCGTAGCCTTGCCTGCCTTCAAAGTTTCGATTGGAAGTAGAAGCACAATGTTCTCCTTCTCCAAGCTGATCTGGGTTCATAGCCAGACACATTGAACAACCAGGAGCTCTCCATTCAAACCCTGCTTCCATAAATATTTGATCAAGACCTTCATCAACTGCGGCGGCAGAAACCAAACCCGAACCGGGAACAACAATGGCTCTCTTGATTCTATCACTCACTTTTTTACCTTTGACAACTTGTGCTGCTATTCTTAAATCTTCTATTCGAGAATTAGTACAAGACCCAATAAACACTTGATCTAGTTCTATTTCAGAAAGTCTCATACCAGGCAAAAGGCCCATATAACTTAAAGCATGAGACATAGACTCTGTAGAAGCTTCTGGAATTCTACCGTCAATATCGATAACCATTTCTGGTGATGTTCCCCATGAAACTTTTGGTTTCAAAATAGAGCCATCAATATGAATGATCTCTTCAAATATAGCATCTTCATCACTTTTTAAATTATTCCATTGAGATAAGGCAATATCTAAATCACTCCCTTTAGGGGAATATGGTCTATTTTTAACATAGTCAAAAGTAGTTTTATCAAAAGCCACTAAACCCGCTCTAGCGCCTGCTTCAATTGCCATATTGCAAACCGTCATTCTGCCTTCAACCGACATATTTCTAATAACTTCTCCACAATATTCTATTGCGTAACCAGTACCTCCTGCGGTACCTATTTTTTCTATCACAGCCAGAGTAACGTCTTTGGGTGAAACTCCTTTTGATAGTTCGCCGTCTATACATACTTTCATATTCTTTAATTTAGAAGCAACTAGACATTGAGTTGCTAAGACATGTTCTACTTCAGAAGTACCAATACCCATCGCAAGTGTTGCCAAGGCTCCGTGTGTGGATGTATGAGAGTCACCACATACTATTGTCATTCCTGGCAAAGTAACTCCTTGTTCTGGACCAACAACATGCACGATACCTTGTCTCTTGTCTAAAATATCAAATTGAGTGATGCCATGTTCTTTGCAATTATCATCAAGAGTTATGACTTGAAGTTTAGCGACTTCGTCAACGATACCATCTAAACCTTCCTCTCTATTTGTAGTAGGTACATTATGATCAGGGGTTGCAACATTTGCAGATACCCGCCAAGGTTTTCTTTTTGCTAACTTAAGGCCTTCAAAGGCCTGGGGTGAAGTCACTTCATGAATGAGGTGTCTGTCTATGTACAAAAGATGGGTGCCGTCATCCCTTTGGATAACTGCATGAGCATCCCATAACTTATCGTACAAAGTTCTAAACATAACCTATTAACTTTCTGATGGAACTACAGGAGTTGTAGAAATTACGTCTGCATTCTGTGCTCTATTTCTTAAGTAATGATCCATAAGAGTTAGAGCTACCATTGCTTCAGCAATTGGAGTGGCGCGAATACCAACACACGGATCATGCCTCCCTTTAACTTTTATCTTCACAGCATTGCCTTCTTTATCAACAGTGTCGCCCTCTTTGTTAATACTGGAGGTTGGCTTAAGAGCAATATTTAGTAATAGATCTTGGCCAGTTGAAATACCGCCCGATATCCCTCCTGAATTATTGGATTTAAAACCATCAGGAGTAATTTCATCGCGACTATCTGAGCCTTTAGAACCCGCTACGGCCATACCTTCACCAATCTCAACACCTTTCACTGCGTTAATGCTCATTAAAGCTTTGGCCAGATCTGCATCAAGCTTATCAAAAACAGGTTCACCTAAACCAAGTGGCATGTTTCTAGCATTTATTTGAATCTTTGCTCCTACGGAATCACCCTCAGATCTTAGATTATCAATATATTTCTCTATTTCAGGAACTAAAGCTTTATCAGGACAGAAAAAGGGGTTCCTGTTAATTTCAGAAAAATCAATGGTAGAGATGTTTAATTCACCAATTTGTTTTAGATAGCCATTTATTTCTATTCCACACTTATCATTTAAGTATTTCCTAGCAATTGAACCTGCAGCTACTCTCATCGTAGTCTCTCTCGCTGAGGCTCTTCCACCACCTCTATGATCTCTTACACCATATTTTTGAATGTATGCATAATCTGCATGAGAAGGCCTAAAGACATCCTTTAAATTATCATAGTCTTTTGATTTATGATCTTTGTTTCTTATTAAGAGTCCTATAGGTGTTCCAGTTGTCTTGCCTTCAAAAATTCCAGATAGGATTTCTATTGCATCGTCTTCTTTTCTCTGAGTTGTATACTTGGAAGTTCCAGGTTTTCTTTGATCTAAGAAAATCTGTATGTAATCTTCTGAAATCTCCAATCCAGGCGGGCAACCATCTATAACACACCCAAGAGCAACACCATGACTCTCACCAAAAGTGGTCACAGAGAATGATTTTCCAAATGTATTTCCTGACATATTGTTATCTTAAGCTATTAAAAGGTGTTGGATTATAGATTTTTTATAGATTTTAGGTATCTAAAACAAGATTTTTTTAAGAATATGCCTATACTTCAGCAAAATTAACAGGTTAAAAATCATGATAAAAGCAGTATTTTGGGATTTTGGAGGAGTAATAACTTCTAGCCCGTTTGAATCTTTTAATAGATTTGAGGTCCAAAATCATCTTCCAGAGAATTTTTTAAGAAGTGTAAACTCAACAAACCCCGATAATAATGCCTGGGCTAAATTAGAAAAAAGCGAAGTCAATATAGAAGAATTTAATGATTTATTTTTAGACGAAAGTAGAACTCTGGGTCATCCTGTTCCAGGAAGAGAAGTAATAGCACTTCTAAAAGGAGAAGTAAGGCCTGAAATGATTAATGCCTTAAAATCTATCAACAATAGATTAATACAGGGGTGTTTAACAAATAATGTTCAAGCTATGGACAAAGAGTTTGAAGGGAATATATCAACTTCAGGTAAACATGATGACATCATGAAATTATTTGATTTTGTTATTGAATCAAGCAAGGTAAATGTTCGTAAACCTGATCCTAAATTCTATTTATTAGCTTGTAAAAGAGCAAATATAGAGCCTTCTGAAGCTATATTCTTAGATGATTTAGGTATCAACCTAAAACCAGCAAAAGAACTTGGCATGATTACAATCAAAGTTATAGACCCAGTTATTGCATTGAAAGAACTAGAATCTCATTTATCTTTTAAGATTCTTTAGCCTAAGCCACTAAACCTGCACAATAACCTGAAGACCAAGCCCACTGAAAGTTGAAACCCCCAAGGTGACCTGTTACATCTAAAACTTCTCCAATGAAATACAACCTTGGCTGATTGTTAACTTCCATTGTTTTTGAGCTGATAAAAGAAGTGTCTACCCCACCCCAAGTAACTTCAGCTGTTCTATATCCTTCTGTTGAAGAGGGTTTTAAAACCCAGTGATTTAGAACTGAGCCTATCTGTATTAAATCTTTATGGGATATGTCTTGTATTGGATATTCTGAAACTGAGGGCCATAAAAGATTCTCTAATTCTAAAACTAACGATTTACTTAAATAGTTTGATAAGAAGTTCCTTAATAGCAGTTTATTATTTCCATTTTTTTCTTTTTGAAGCTTTTTGCATACGTCAAAATCTGGAAGTAAATTTATAACTATCTCTTGACCAGGATTCCAATAATTAGAGATCTGTAAAATAACAGGGCCACTTAACCCTCTATGAGTAAACAAAAGTCCTCCCCTAAAAGACTTCTTTTGACAGCTAACTTCCACTTCAACCGATAACCCAGAAAGCGAAACTGAAATAGGTTTTATAAAATCACTAAACATAAAAGGTACTAATCCCGCTCTTGGTTTTACTAAAGGTAAAGAAAATTGATCTGCTAATTTATAACCAAAATCACTTCCCCCTAAAGTTGGTATTGAGAGAGCACCTGTAGCTACAATCAGAGACTCACACTCAACCTCAAAAGATTCACCTTTTTTTAGTTGTTCTCTAAAGCCCTTTATCAAATAATTTATTTTCCTGGTATGAGTTCCGGTTAATTCAGCCACGGACTTAACATCTGCATCTTTTACTATTTGCACGCCAAATGTCTTGCATTCCTTTAGAAGCATGTTGACTATATCTTTAGCTGAATGAATACAAAATAATTGTTGATGCTTACGTTCTTCATATTCAACTTCATGCTTTTCTACAAGCTTAATAAAATCAAATGGCGTATACCTTGTCAGAGCTGATTTGCAAAAATGAGGATTTTTAGAGATAAAGTTATCAAAGTCTATGGAAGTATTTGTAAAATTACACCTCCCACCACCAGACATGAGGATTTTCTTTCCTACTTTATTAGATTTTTCTATTACTAAAACGGATCTACTTCTAGAAGCTGCAGTAATTGCCGCCATGAGGCCTGCCGCTCCAGCGCCAAGAACTATTACATCGTACTGACCTTTAAAATCACTTTTTTTTATATTACTCAGCAATCATTAATTCCATAAAGTCAGGTACAGACGTTGATTCAAGAACTTCTTGATTGGCGCACAGATCTAAAATTACCTTAGACCTATCTTCAGAGAACTGCGTTCTAAGATTTCTTTCAAATTTTTCTATCAACAAAGGTATTCCTTGTTCTCGTCTTCTTCTATGCCCTATAGGGTATTCAACTTCAACTCTTTGGGTGCTAGAACCATCTTTAAAATAAATAACAACGGCATTAGCTATAGACCTTTTATCAGCTTCTAAATATTCTTTGCTGTATCTTTTATTTTCTTCAATGACCATTTTTTTTCTTAAAGAATCAATTCTTGGATCAGAAGCTACTTCATCTTCATAATCTTCGGCTACTAAGTCTCCTTTAAGAAGACCAATTGCAGTCATATACTGAATACAATGATCTCTATCGGCAGGATTGTTTAACTGACCTTCTTTACTAATAATGCGAATGGCAGATTCATGCGTAGTAATGATAATCTTGTCAATGTCGTCAAGGCGGTCTTTAATCTCTTCATGGAGAGTTACAGCTGCTTCAACCGCCGTTTGAGCATGAAACTCGGCAGGGAAAGAAATCTTGAAGAGGATATTTTCCATAACATATGAATCAAATTCTCTAGGGAGGCTAAAAGAACTTCCTTTAAACTGAACATCATAGAAACCCCAAGTTGGTGCAGTAAGAACACTTGGGTAACCCATCTGACCCTTTTGAGTAATTAATACTAATTGTAGTGCTCTACTGGTTGCATCTCCTGCAGCCCATGATTTTCTTGGTCCTGCATTAGGTGCGTGACGATAGGTTCTTAAGCTCTGACCATCAACCCAAGCTTGAGATAAGGCATCAATGGTTTGGTCTTTATTTAAACCAAACATAGATGCAATTACAGCAGTTGATGCTACTTTGACTAAGACAACATGATCTAATCCAACTCTATTAAAACTATTTTCAAGTGCTAGTATTCCTTGAATTTCATGAGCTTTAATCATTCCAGTTAAAACGTCTTTAATGGTTAGAGGATTTCTACCTTCACTAATATTTTGTTGTGATAAATAATCAGCTGCTGCCAATATTCCACCCAAATTATCAGAAGGATGTCCCCATTCAGCAGCTAACCAAGTATCATTAAAGTCCAACCATCTAATGATTGCACCAATATCCCAAGCTCCCTTTACAGGATCTAACACATGTTTAGTCCCTGGAACACGGACGCCACCTGGAACTGTAGTTCCTGGAACATAAGGACCCAACAAATTTTTACAGTCTGAAAAAGTCAACGCCAATAAACCACAGCCTAAGGTATCCATCAAACAATATCTTGCTGTATTGAAAGCTTCAGAGCTCTCAATTTCTTTATTCAAAACATAATCAGCAATTTTTACAAGAACATCATCCGGATTAGGACGAACGTTCGTTTCAACGTTTCCACTCATGCTATTTCCTTATTTTTTTTAACGATCTGACATATCAACCCAAACAGAGTTGTCAGGACCTATATAATCTTCACTGGGGCGAATTATTCTATTATCAGCCCTTTGTTCCATCACATTTGCCGTCCAACCTGAAGTTCTTCCAATAACGAATAATGGTGTGAAAATCTGAGTAGGAATT
>Ga0209403_10002928_pt1 | contig 19797 bp, 15 predicted proteins | sample ArcticOcean_MG_C_8_FD_187440 | JGI IMG/M metagenome (GOLD analysis project Ga0209403, IMG submission 187440) | Marine microbial communities from western Arctic Ocean - ArcticOcean_MG_CB11_86 (SPAdes) (version 2) | ecosystem: Environmental > Aquatic > Marine > Oceanic | place: Arctic Ocean... | reverse complement strand
GAAACCCGCGCATTGGGCCACATCCAGAGAAAACGCGGATCATAGGCGCGCCCGCACATGCCGTAATTGCCGGCGCCAAAGCTACCGCCGATCACCACCGTGAATTTCGGTACATTGGCACAAGCCACGGCCATTACCAGCTTGGCGCCGTCCTTGGCGATACCGCCCTGCTCATATCGCTTGCCGACCATGAAGCCAACAATATTTTGCAGAAACACCAGAGGAATGCCTCGCTGGCAGCAAATCTCGATAAAATGCGCGCCCTTCAAAGCCGATTCAGAGAATAGAATGCCGTTATTGCCGATAATGCCGACAAGGCGACCCTCGATGCGGGCGAAGCCGGTGATCAGGGTTTTGCCGTAGCGCGCCTTGAATTCATCGAATTCACTGCCATCAACAATACGCGCAACAACCTCGCGCACATTATACATGCGGCGCAGCGTCGTCGGCACAATGCCGTAGATTTCCTTGGCGTCATAAGCTGGCGGAATCGATTGTAATTTTTCCCGCAATGCCGGAGCGTCCCCACACAAGCGCGCGACGATGCCGCGCGCCCGCACCAATGCGTCAGCATCATTATCGGCCATATGATCCGCCACGCCCGATACCCGTGTATGCATATCGGCGCCGCCCAAATCCTCCGACGAGACTTCTTCACCTGTCGCCGCTTTGACCAACGGCGGGCCGCCGAGAAAAATCGTGCCTTGTTCTTTGACGATAATGGTCTCGTCCGACATGGCTGGCACATAGGCGCCGCCTGCCGTGCACGAGCCCATAACAACAGCGATTTGCGCAATGCCGGCTGCCGACATGCGCGCCTGGTTAAAAAAGATCCGGCCAAAATGATCACGGTCGGGGAAAACTTCATCCTGGTGCGGCAGATTGGCGCCACCGGAATCGACCAGATAGATACACGGCAGATGGTTTTGCGCGGCAATATCCTGGGCGCGCAGATGCTTCTTCACCGTCAGCGGAAAATAGGTGCCGCCTTTGACGGTCGCGTCATTAGCGATCAACACACAATCGCGCCCGGACACCCGCCCGATGCCGGTGATGACGCCGGCTGCCGGTACCTTGCCGTCATAGAGTTCATGCGCCGCCAGGGCAGAGAATTCGAGAAATTTCGTACCCGGATCGATCAGCGCCTGGATGCGCTCACGCGGCAGCAATTTTCCTCGACCAATATGGCGCGCGCAGGCTTTTTCGCCGCCGCCAGCATGGATATTGGTCAGCGAAATACTGAGGCCATCGACAAGCGATTGCATCACCCCGGCATTCTCAATGAAACCCGGTGAATTTGTATCAACTTTGGTCGATAACACGGCCATGCACAGAATCCTTCCTTGCGGCTTGAGGTTAACCGCCTACACGTACGAATGAAACATGATCGTCGCGCCATAATCAGTTTATAGTGCGGCCATCGAATCGCCGGAGGTTATATGAAATTACCTAATCTACGCGAGCTTGAAGACGCGGCCACGCTCGTCCATGAAAGTCAGGCGCCAACAGCGCAGATTTGTTGGCCATTGCTATGCCACCGTAGCGGTACGGAAGTCTGGGTCAAACATGAAAATCACACCTCGACCGGCGCTTTCAAGGTGCGCGGCGGTTTAGTCTATATGTCGGAGCTCAAACGCCGCGGCGGCACCAAACAGGTGCTGGCGGCAACGCGCGGCAATCACGGCCAAAGCATCGCCTTCGCCGCCAAGCGCGCCGGCCTACAGGCCAAGATCATCGTGCCGGAAGGCAATTCGCCCGGCAAGAATGCAGCGATGAAGGCGTTTGGCGGTGAATTGATCGTCCATGGTGCGGATTTCCAGGAAGCGCTGGAACATGCCATGACATTGGCCGGTGGCGATGGCGTAACGCTGGTGCCGTCCTTCGATATGGCTCTGGTCAAAGGCGTGGCCAGCTATGCGCTTGAGCTTTTCCACACCGCGCCCGATCTAGATACGGTCTATGTGCCGATCGGCCTCGGCTCCGGCATCTGCGGCACGATCGCGGCGCGCGATGCACTCTGCCTCAAAACCAAGGTCGTTGGCGTGGTTAGTGAAAACGCCGCCGCCTATGCTCTGTCGTTCGCCGCCGGTACACCGATCAGCACCAATAGCGCCAATACCCTGGCCGACGGCATGGCTTGCCGGGTGCCGGTCAGCACGGCGCTCGATTTCATCATCGCCGGCGCCGAGCGCATAGTCAGCGTCAGCGACGATGAGGTGCTCGGCGCCATGGCAGCTTATCTCACGGATACGCACAACCTTGCCGAGGGCGCCGGTGCGGCCCCTCTCGCGGCGCTTCTGCAGGAGAAAGCGCAAATGGCGGGCAAGAAGGTTGGCGTAATTCTTTCCGGCGGCAATGCTGATCCGGAAATTATCGAGCGAGTTTTGCAGCGTTGCGATAAATAGAAACGCCATAACAGCCAAGCCATGACAGCCTCTCCCAAATCAATAGAATTTTTGTCGGAGGGCCGCGTGATACCCAGCGCGCGCTTGGGGTCGTTGGTTGATTCAAGCGCTCTTCTAGGTGATGGCCCCGCACTTCAGAGTGCATTGGCGGAACATGACTATCTACTGTTGCGTGGCGCGATTGGGCGCGGCACGGCGCTTTCCGCCCGCCGCGAAGTTTTGGCCCGCCTCGCCCAAGTGGGAGAAATCGACCTCCCGGCAGAAACTTTCAGCGGTAACAGCCAGCGTACTGAGATGATGGGCGACAGCGGCCAGTTCCTGCGCTCAGTCTGCGACGACCCGCGTCTGCGTGCCGCCACCGGCAGCGAGTAATTAAGCAATATCATCTCGGATGCGTTCGGCGAGCCGGCGCGCGGCCATAACTACATCTATCTCCGCGTCGCCACGCCTGGGCGCGGCACTGCCGTCCATTGCGACTACCCATTCTTCACCCGCGCCACCGAGCGCGTGTTGACGTGCTGGCTGTGCCTCGGCAACCTCGAATATGAACAAGGCGCGCTTTATGTGGTCGAAGAATCCCATCGCTGGGAGCAGCACATCAATGACATTCGCGGTCTTGATCTGGCGCGCGACACGACCGGGCGCCAGGCAACGCTCAGCGACGACATCACCCAATATGCTAAGGCGCATAATACCCGCCTACTCACGGCAAAATTCAACGCCGGCGATATCCTGCTGTTTGACATGAACCTGATCCACGGCGCCTTCGACCATCAAGCGCCGGACAAGCCAGTGCGCCTCTCCTGCGACGTACGCTGGCAGCCAATCAGCGAACCGTTCGATCCGCGCTATATGGCGCTCGATCTTGGCGGTACTTTCGGCGGCGGCTACGGCGAACTAAACGCGGCCAAGCCGCTGACCGAGGATTGGCACAAGCGCTGAATTACCAGCCGCCGGTCTCAAGCCATTTATCGAGATGGTCCATGCGGTCGCAGCCCCAGAACTGCTCTTCGCCATAAATAAAAAACGGCGCGCCGAACACGCCTTTATTCAGCGCGCCATCGACCACAGTCCTCAGGCGCGCCTTGATGGCGTCATCCTCAAGGGCAGCGGTAACCGCATCGCGGTCCAGGCCGAGGGTCATCGCCGTCTCGACGACGGTTTTTGCGTCGCCTACATTGCGGTTATCGATGAAATAACCGCAGTAAAGGGCGTGTGCAAATTGTTGCGCAAGCTCTGGACCCTTGTTGTCGAGCACCCAATAGTAAGCGCGGCACGCAGCTACGGTGTGAACCGGAAAGGGATCGGGAATATTGATAGTGATGCCGTAAAGCCGGGCCGAGCGCTGCAGGTCATGATGGGAATACGGCCCTTTGACCGGCTGGGAAATCAACGGGCCGGTGCCGAGTTGTTTGAATACCGCCCCCAACAGAAAGGGCCGCCAATGGACCTCGCAGCTATGTTTCTCGGCAATGGCGTCGATACGCTGTGACCCGAGATAGCCATAGGGTGAGGAAAAATCAAAATAGAATTCGATAGCTTGTGACATTCAGTAGATCCCGTCTGCTGTTACTCCGCTGTTACTCTGCGGCGATGGCGCGGCCAATGACGATGCGTTGCACGTCGCTGGTGCCCTCATAGATTTTACACACTCGCATATCGCGCCAATAACGCTCGACCGGAAAATCATTGAGATAGCCAACACCGCCGAAGGTTTGGATCGCATCCGAGCACACCCGTTCGGCCATTTCCGATGCATAGAGCTTGGCCATACAGGCTTCTTTCAGGCATGGCAGGCCAGCATCGCGCAGGCGCGCCGCATTGTGGGTCAATAGGCGCGCTGCCTCAATCTCGGTTGCCATATCGGCGAGGCGGAAGCTTACCGCCTGATGCTCGATGATCGCCTTGCCGAACGTCTCGCGCTCTTTGGCGTAGGCCAGCGCTGCTTCATAGGCGGCGCGCGCCGCGCCGAGCGCCTGTGAGGCAATGCCGATGCGCCCGCCTTCTAGATTAGAGAGCGCGACCTTATAGCCCTGGCCGGGTTCACCGAGCAACAGATCGGGCGTGAGGCGCATATCCTCAAACAGCAATTGGCAGGTGTCATGCGCTCGCTGGCCGAGTTTTTCTTCCTTACTGGCAACAACATAGCCCGGCGTGTCGGTCGGCACGATGAAGCAACTCAGGCCTTTCTTGCCAGCCTCCGGGTCAGTCACAGCGAACACCAGCGCCACGTCGGCTTTCGAGCCCGAAGTGATGAATTGCTTGGTGCCGTTCATGACGTAGGAATTGCCATCGAGCACGGCGCGGGTGCGCAGCGCCGAGGCATCAGAGCCGGTATGGGGTTCAGTCAGGCAAAAGGCGCCGAGCATTTCGCCGCGTGCCAAGGGCTCGAGGTATTTTTTCTTTTGTTCATCCGAGCCGAAAGCATGGATGCCGGCGCAGACCAGCGAATTGTTGACGCTCATGGCCGTCGAGGTGCCGACATCACCGACGGCGATTTCCTCTATGGCGATGGCATAGGCAACATGATCGGTGCCGGCGCCGCCATATTGTTCCGGCACCATCATGCCCATCAGGCCAAGCTCGCCCATGCGTTTGTACATATCGTTGGGAAAGCCGCCATTGCGATCCCATTCAGCCGCATTGGGGGTGAGTTCCCGGGCAGCGAAATCGCGCGCCATATCGCGGATCATGCCTTGTTCTTCGGTCAGGAAAGGGCTGTCGATGCTGCTCATATGGGAGGCTCCGTATTCAGGCTTTTCGGGGTATTCAGGGCAAAATTTCGAAGTGGCACTCTTTCGGCACGCAGTCAGCGCCGTTGATCGGGATCATATCCTGGGGGCAGCAGGAAAATACCACAATCGCATCGCGCTCGGCTCGTAGCACCACGTAATCGCCAGGCTGGCAGAGCGGCGGCTCAAAACTGACGCTGCCATTCCCCGCAACCGGGATGTTCATCCACATATTCCACGGCGCCGGCGTTTCCGGCGGGGTCATGCCGAATTCACCAAGTGCAGCGGCAAGATTATCCGTGCAATTGTCGTGATGACCCTCACAGCCAAGCTGTTCATAGCGGTAGCGGTCGCAGGCGGCGATCATGGTGTCGTGGTGGCCGGGCGAACTATCCTGGATAAGGGTCAGAATCGGCGCACGACGATTGCTCACCATGGTATCGCCGACGCGCGGAAAGATGCTGCCGATAGCCGTGCGGCAATGCTCCATGGACATGAACTCGCTCATATCCGCAGCAACGAAGGCCCAAGTATCAACAACCTGGGCGCCGTGGGTGTTGACCAGCTTAACCCGCTGTCCGGCGCCCAGCCGCAGTGCCTTCCCGAGGCGTGCGGGGACCGTAACCGCCATTAAAGCAAAACCCGAGCAGGTGGAATCACCTGCGATGACGATTTGCTTAAATAGCAAAGAGCTAGAGCATCTCTCGTGAGCGCATGCGAACGTGACATGCTCTAGTGCACGCGCTCAACGGCGATTGCAGTTGCCTCGCCGCCGCCGATGCAGAGTGCGGCCAAGCCTTTGTCCTCGCCGTATTTTTCCATCGCCGCCAACAGGGTGACGATCAAGCGCGCGCCCGATGCGCCAATCGGATGGCCAAGCGCACAGGCGCCGCCATGGACGTTGACCTTGTCATGCGGAATATCGCAATCGCGCATGGCCGCCATGGTGACGACGGCAAAGGCTTCATTAATCTCAAACAGGCCAACCTCATCCTTCTGCCAGCCGACTTTATTCAGCAGACCTTTGATTGCCGGCCCCGGAGCGGTGGTGAACCAAGCCGGCTCATGGGCGTGCGTCGCGTGGCCGCGAATAATCCCGAGCGGCTTCAGCCCGCGCTTGTCGGCCTCGGAGCGGCGCATCAGCACCAGCGCTGCGGCGCCATCGGAAATGGAGCTTGAATTGGCCGCCGTGACAGAGCCGTCCTTGGCGAAAGCCGGGCGCAATTTGGGAATTTTGTCGAAATTGGCTTTCGGCGGCTGCTCGTCCTGAGTGACAACCGTCTCGCCCTTGCGCGTCTTGACGGTAAAGGGCGTCACTTCACTCTCAAACGAGCCGTCTTCAATGGCGGTGCGAGCACGGTTCAGCGAGGTGATGGCGAATTCATCCTGCTGCTCGCGGGTGAATTGGTATTTTTGCGCCGTCGCTTCGGCAAATACGCCCATCAGGGTGCCTTTGTCATAAGCGTCTTCGAGACCATCCAAAAACATATGATCTTTCACTTCGCCGTGGCCCATGCGGTAACCCTGGCGCGCGCGATCCAGCAGATACGGCGCATTGCTCATGCTCTCCATGCCGCCGGCGACCATCACGTCATTGGTGCCGGCCAGGATCATGTCATGCGCCATCATCGCCGCTTTCATGCCGGAGCCGCACATTTTATTGATGGTGGTGCAACCGACCGATTGGGGAATACCGCCGCCGATAGAAGCCTGACGGGCCGGCGCTTGGCCCTGCCCAGCGGAGAGGATATTGCCCATGATGACTTCATTGACGTCGTCGCCAGATAGCCCGGCACGCTCCAACGCGGCGCGAATTGCGGTCGCGCCCAGTTCGGAAGCCGTCGCGCTCTGTAAATCGCCTTGGAACCCGCCCATGGGGGTGCGCGCCATGCCAACAATCACAATTGGGTCGTCACTCATTCGCCAACTCCTGTCTCAATAAATCTCTAAAGGCCGCCTACCGACCGGTTGGCCATATTCTATTATGTTGCAGGTGCGCAATCTAAGCGGCTTCTTTTGAGCAAATGCAACAAATATAATTAATAACGTAATTTCAGATATTTATGCCGTGTCATTAAACAATTCTCTGCCGATCAACATGCGGCGGATTTCGCTGGTTCCAGCGCCAATTTCATAGAGTTTGGCATCGCGCAGCAGGCGCCCTGGTGGCGATTCGTTGATATAGCCGGTACCGCCCAGGGCCTGGATCGCCTCGAGCGCCATCCAGGTCGCCTTCTCTGCCGCATAGAGAATAGCACCGGCGGCGTCCTTGCGGCTGGTCTCGCCCCGGTCACAGGCCTGGGCCACCGTATAAACATAGGCACGGGCGGAGTTCATTGTCGTGTACATATCGGCGAGCTTACCCTGCATCAGTTGAAACTCGCCAATCGGCTTGCCGAACTGTTTGCGCTCATGCACGTAAGGCAGCACGCAATCCATACAGGCCTGCATAATGCCGAGCGGCCCGCCGGCGAGGACGGCGCGCTCATAATCAAGCCCGCTCATCAGCACATTGACGCCCTTGTTGAGCTCACCCAGGATGTTTTCTTCCGGCACCTCGCAATCCTCAAACACCAACTCGCAGGTGTTGGAGCCGCGCATGCCGAGCTTGTCGAGCTTCTGCGCCGTCGAAAAGCCGGCCATGCCCTTCTCGATCAAGAACGCCGTGATGCCACGGCTGCCGGCCTCAGGGTCGGTTTTGGCATAGACCACCAACACTTCTGCATCCGGGCCATTGGTGATCCACATTTTGCTGCCGTTTAGCACATAGCGATCACCCTTTTTCTCCGCCCTGGTGCTCATGCCAACCACATCAGAGCCGGCGCCGGGCTCACTCATGGCGAGCGCGCCGACATGGGCACCGGAGATCAGCTTGGGCAGATATTGTTGCTTTTGCGCCGCGCTGCCGTTGCGTCGCAACTGATTGACGCAAAGATTCGAGTGGGCGCCATAGCTGAGACCGACGGACGCCGAGGCACGACTGATTTCCTCCATGGCGACGGTATGTTCGAGATAGCCCAGGCCCGAGCCACCGAGTTCTTCCTCAACTGTGATGCCGAGCAGACCAAGTTCGCCAAGTCGCGGCCAGAGATCGCGAGGAAACTCGTTGCTGCGGTCGATCTCCTCGGCACGCGGCGCGATTTCGCTGGCGGAGAAACTCTCCACCGTGTCGCGGATCATCTCGGCGGTCTCGCCGAGGCCGAAATTAAGGCCCGACCAGCGATTGGGAATGCTCGTCATCTCTCGTTACCTTTCTTCAAGAGCATTTCATGTTCGCATGCGCTCACACGAGATGCTCTATCTATTGTAATTGAAGCAAATCGTCGTCGCAGGTGATTCCACCTGCTCGGGTTTTGCTCTAAAGCAAAAACATGCCGGCCAGCCCGAGAAAGGCGAGAAAGCCGATCACATCGGTGACAGTGGTCAACAGCACACCGGCAGCTGTCGCCGGATCAATTTTGAGACGCCACAATACCACCGGGATTACCAAACCGAACATGCCGGCGACCAACATGTTGATAACCATCGCGCCGCCGACGACAAAGCCCAGATTGAAATCCTCATACCAGGCCGCCGCCACGCCGCCGGTCAGAACGGCAAAAACAACGCCGTTCAACAGGCCGACGATGGTTTCCTTGCCGAACACCCGGTGGGCGTTGCTCAAGGATAAATCCTTGGTGGCAATGGCGCGCACCGCGACGGTCAGGGTTTGGGTGCCGGCATTGCCTCCCATGGAGGCGACAATCGGCATTAAGACAGCGAGCGCCACCATTTGGTCGATGGTGCCGGAAAATTGATAGATCACGAATGAGGCAAGAATAGCGGTGGCGAGATTCACCAGCAGCCAGATAAAGCGCCCGCCCGCCGTTTGCAATGCCGCGCGATAGATATCCGGCTCCTGCACACCGCTTAGCCGGAGGATATCCTCCTCCGCCTCTTCTTGAACCACGTCGAGCACATCATCGACGGTAATCATACCGATCAAGCGCCCGCTAGCGCCAACTACCGGGGCCGAGATCAGATCATATTGATCAAACAGGTAACCGACCTCTTCCTGATCCGTATCGGCCGGAATGACGTGTAGCTTTTGTTCCATAATTTCGCGCAGGCAACCGGGTCTCTGGGTGCGCAGCAGACGACTGAGGCGTACCGTGCCAATCGGCTCCTGGCGCGGGTTGACGACAAAAATTTCGTAGAAGTCATCCGGCAGGTCTTCGCTTTCGCGCATGAAGTCGATGGTTTGGCCGACCGTCCAAAATGCCGGCAGACTGATGACATCGCGCTGCATCAAACGCCCGGCGCTATTCTCCGGGTAGGTCAGGCTTTCGCTAACACCGGCGCGGTCCGCCGGGTCCGCCAATGCCTCGATAATTTCGCGCTGCTGCGGCGGGTCAAGGTCCTCCAGCACCGCCACCACGTCATCGGTATCAAGGTCGGAGATCGCCTCAGCCACTTTGCGGCTGTCGAGCTGGCTGATAATGGCTTCACGCACATCATCTTCGATAAAGGCCAGCACTTCACCGCTTACCGCCTCGCCGGCCAAGTCGACCAAATGATGGCGTTCATCGCCCCGCACGCGCTCGATGAGATCTGCCAAATCGGCGGCATGGAGCGGCGAGATTAAATTACGCAGATATTGTTGGTCGTCGCGGCGGAGCGCATCGCGCACGGCGCGCACCAGGGCGGCGGTCAGGCCATAGAGACCCTCATCACCGCCTCCCTCGGGGAGCACCTCCCGCCCGGGCGCCCCGTTTGTCATGAGCTATCAGCCGGCCTGGGCGTCGAGCGCCCGGGAAATATTTTGCTCGATGGAGCGGGTTTGCGCCTCTACCACAGCCACGGCGGTCATATTCAGCACACCGCGCACCGTTGCCGAGCCATGCAACACATGGGCCGGCGCCGAAAGGCCGAGCAGTAGCGGCCCGACCGAGATGCCGTTCGACAGCGTCTTGACCAAATTATAGGCGATATTGGCCGAAGTCAGGTCGGGCATGATCAGGGTGTTGGCCTGCCCATTGAGGCGTGAATTGGGAAACATCTCATTGCGCACTTCCGGGTTCAACGCCGTATCGCTGTGCATCTCGCCCTCAACTTCAAGCGCTGGCGCGCGCTCATGCAAAATCTGCAACGCCTCACGCATCTTAACCGACTGGGCAAAATCATTACTGCCGAAATTAGACGCCGACAACAGCGCCATCTTCGGCTCGAGGCCAAAGCGCTTGACCTGCTCGGCGGCAAGCACCGCCGATTGATAAATTTCCTCTGGCGTAGGGTTTTCGGTGACATGGGTATCGGTGATGAAGAACACGCCCTTATCGAGAATAAGGACCTGCATGGCGGCTGCGGTCTTCACGCCGGGTCGCAGCCCGATCACGTCGAGCACATGCAACAGCTCCGGGCGATAGAGGCTAACCGGCCCGGAAACCATGGCATCGGCGTCACCGAGGCGCACCATCATGGCGGCGATCACCGTGTTTTGTGAGCGCAATACCATACGTGCGGTTTTCGGCGAGGCCCCGGCGCGGCCCATCAAATCATGGTAGGAGCGCGCATAATGATCATATTTGTCGTAGCTCGCCGGATCGACAATCGTCACATCCGTATCGACCTTAAGACGCAGCGCCAGATTTTCGATCTTCTCCTGAATACGGAACGGACGACCAATCAAAATCGGATGGGCAATGCCCTCATCGATCGCCTGTTGTGCGGCGCGCAGGATTCGATCTTCCTCACCATTGGCGTAGACCACGCGCTTGGGGTCTTTTTTGGCCTGCTCAAACACACTCTTCATGACATAGCCGGAGCGATAAACCTGGCCGGAAAGCTGCTGCTTGTAAGCCTCCAAATCCTCGATTGGGCGCGCCGCCACACCGCTCTCCATCGCCGCCTTGGCGACGGCCACCGGCACGGTGCTGATCAGGCGCGGATCAAACGGCTTGGGGATAATATAATCGCGGCCAAATTTGAGCGAATGATCGCCATAGGCGCTGGCGACAATGTCACTAGATTCCGCCATGGTGATATCGGCAATGGCGCGCACGCTGGCGAGCTTCATTTCCAGATTTATCTCCGTTGCGCCGCAATCGAGCGCGCCACGGAAAATAAACGGGAAGCACAGCACATTATTGACCTGATTGGGATAGTCCGAGCGCCCGGTGGCGATGATCGCATCTGGCCGTACCGAGATGGCATCTTCCGGCATGATCTCAGGCGTCGGATTGGCAAGCGCCAGGATGAGCGGATCGCGCGCCATGGTTTTCACCATGTTAGCGGTCAGCGTGCCTGGCCCAGAAAGGCCAAGAAACACATCGCAGTCCGTCATCACCTCGCCAACATCACGCGCCGGCGTATTGACGGCAAAGCGGGTTTTCTCGATGTTAAGATCGTTGCGCCCGCTATGAATAACGCCCTTGCTGTCACACACCCGAATATTTTCTAGCGTAACGCCGAGACCGATCAACAGATCGAGACAGGCCATGGCCGAGGCGCCGGCACCCGAGCAAACCAGTTTTATATCTTCCGGCTTTTTTTCGACAACGCGCAAGCCGTTCAGAGTTGCCGCGGCAACGGTGATTGCCGTGCCGTGCTGATCGTCATGGAACACCGGGATGTTCAGACGTTCCTTCAATTTGCGCTCAATGGCGAAACATTCCGGCGCCTTGATATCTTCCAAATTGATGGCGCCGAAGGTTGGCTCCAACCGCACCACCGTATCGACGAAGGCATCGATATCGAGTTCATCAAGTTCGATATCGAAAACATCGATATTGGCGAATTTCTTGAACAGAACCGCCTTGCCTTCCATCACCGGCTTGGAGGCAAGTGCGCCAATAGCGCCCAGCCCGAGCACTGCGGTACCATTGCTGATCACGGCGACGAGATTGCCGCGCGCCGTATATTCATAGGCCGCTGCCGGATCGTCGGCGATTTCCATGCAGGCGTGGGCCACGCCCGGCGAATAGGCGAGCGACAGATCACGCTGATTGGCGAGCGGCTTGGTTGGCTGAATCTCCAGCTTGCCTGGCTTTGGCCAGCGATGAAAAGCCAGCGCCGCTTCTTTTAAATCATCCGACATCACTTAACCCTCAATGAATTGCCAATTGCCCACAGTATATCCGAGACGGCACAACATGCATCCGAGAAGCTTAAGTGATGTGGTGAAAATCGGCTAAATTGAAGCCTTTGCCGCCGCGCGCACCTTTCTGGCAATCGTTGGCGCCACCGTGCGGTCGAGCGGATGGGGCAATATCATCTCCGCTGACGGTTCCTCAACATCCCCGGCCAGAGCCGCCGCAGCAGCAATTTTCATCTCGCCGTTGATAACCGGTGCATTTGCATCCAAGGCACCGCGGAAAATTCCTGGGAAAACCAGCACATTGTTCACCTGATTGGGGAAATCACTGCGCCCGGTGCCAATTACCGCTGCGCCGCCCTTCTGTGCTTCTTCCGGCATGATTTCCGGTGTCGGGTTGGCCATGGCGAGAATAATCGCATCCTTGGCCATGCTCCGCACATCGTCAGCGCCGATGATATTGCCGCGCGAGACGCCAATAAAAACATCCGCCCCTTTCAGCACATCCCTGAGTCCGCCGGATTTGTCGTTGCCATTGGTATAATCAAGCATGCCCTGCTTTGACGAATTGAGGTCATCCCGATTGGAGCTGATGGCGCCCTTGGAATCGCAGATGATGACATCGCCAACCAGGCCAATATCGCTCGCCGGAATGCCAACGCCGCGAATAAGCTTGGCAATCGCCGAGCCTGCCGCGCCGGCGCCATTGATCACCACCTGCATTTCAGAAAGCTTTTTGCCGGTGACCTTGGCTGAATTGATCAGCGCTGCCAACAGGACGATTGCGGTGCCATGTTGATCATCATGGAATACCGGAATGCCAAGGTCTTGCAGCGCATCTTCAATCTCGAAACACCGTGGCGCGGAGATATCTTCCAAATTGATGCCGCCGAATACTGGCTCGATCAGCCGGCATGTATCAATTATCTTGGCCGGGTCCTTGGTGTTGAGGCAAATCGGCCAGGCATCGATCTTGGCAAATTCACGAAACAACAGTGCCTTACCTTCCATCACCGGCAGTGCCGCCCTCGGGCCAATATCGCCGAGACCAAGCACGGCGGAGCCATCACTCACCACGGCCACGGAATTGCCCTTGATGGTTAGTTTACGTGCCTGCTCAGGATCTGCGGCGATCACCTCGCATGGCCGCGCGACACCTGGCGTGTAGGCCAGGGACAAATCTTCCCGACTGCTAATCGGAAGCTTGTTGTGGACGCTGATCTTACCACGGAGCTGTTCGTGTAGAATCAGCGAGCGTTCGAAATAATCAGTCATGGTAAAGCTCCCCTGCGGTGTTGAAATCGTGATTTGTTGATAGTGCCAGATGGCCGGCTGCATTACAGTCCCAATTCGTTAAGAAACGCATTGCCAGATACGGGATATGTAAATCGAATGAGGTACCTGTTCCGATAAAACCGGACAAATTGGGATTTACCGCGCGTTTATTGACAATGAAACCTGATGAATAGACCAACAGCGCGCGCCGCGCGGCCTGGTGAGACACATTGGATACTTCAGAATTTCTCTATGATGTTTTAATTTTTCTGCTGGCTGCCGTTGTCGTGGTGCCGGCATTCCGGCGCTTGCGGACGAGTCCCGTACTTGGCTATCTCGCGGCCGGCATCATCGTCGGGCCACACGGATTGGCGATCATAAGAGATTCCGAGAGTGCGCAAGCCCTGGCGAAGTTACCGAAATAATCCAGAAACTTTGCACGGACGATTACGAAGAGTTAAGCGACACAATACGCAGTTAAAGCATTCGCAAAATCAGACTATGATGTCGCCGCATACCTTTCATTCCGACATGCCGGGCATGATCGGGATAATTAGGCTCCTCGCGGAGAGCCACGGCAAACACACAAGTTCAAAGAGAATTTCCTTGAATCAGCCAGACAAAAATATAACCCTTTCATCGACGCTCGAATGGAAATCCAGTGCCAAACCGGTGCCCTATGAGCATGCCGTCAGCGCCATGGAAGCGCGCGTGGCGGAAATTCGCGGCACAGATGGCCGAGAGCTGGTATGGTTTCTCGAACACCCGCCCCTATACACAGCGGGCGCCACAGCAAAAGACACCGACCTTCTGAACCGCGATTTATTTCCGGTCCATCAAACCGGGCGCGGCGGACAATATACCTATCATGGACCCGGCCAGCGGGTAGTCTATGTGATGCTGGATTTGCAGAAGCGTGGGCCGGATTTACACCAATTCGTGCGCGATCTCGAACAATGGCTGATCGATAGTCTCCCCAGCTTCGGCATTACCGGAGAACGCCGCCAGGGCCGAGTTGGCGTTTGGGTGGACCAGGGCAATGGGCAGGAGGCCAAGATAGCGGCGCTCGGCATTCGCGTGCGGCGCTGGGTGAGTTTTCACGGTATCTCGCTCAATGTGGCGCCGGATCTCAGCCATTATGACGGTATTGTCGCCTGCGGCATTCCCGAACATGGCGTCACGTCACTTGCGGCACTCGGTGTCTCAGCAAGCATGGACGAGGTTGATGCGGTTTTAAAAGAGAAATTTGAGGCCCAGTTCGGCGTTTGAATTAAGCTGTCGCGCGCTACACAAAGCTATTGAGGCCGGGGCCGTCCGCAACATACGATTCTATAAAACGTACATTGGCTGCCGGTGGCCCGGTGCGGCACGCGTTGATCATTTACATGACGATCAGGGCGGGGTCGTTAAAAAGCGCTTCGAGGCTGCCGTCTTTGCGGGTTCGCACCCAGCCCGTTAGCCCATATAGATTCGCGTGCTCAAGGGTCCAGCCGCGATACCAAACGCCTTGCACCTCTCCGGTAATGCGAACCAAGCGCGTTATTTGTCCGCCATCATCTTCGGGTACGACCGGCATGGCTTTAAGCGAATTCCATAATCACCTGATCAACGGCCAGGCTATCGCCCTGCGCCACCTTGATTGCGACAACGACGCCATCACGCTCGGCACGTAATACATTTTCCATTTTCATGGCATCGACAACGGCGAGTGCCTGCCCGATCTGTACTTCTTCGCCTTCCTTGACGGCAATCGACACGACCAAGCCCGGCATGGGCGAAAGTAAAAATTGCGAAAGGTCGAGCGGATCGCGTTTCGGCATGCGCGACGCAAGTTCAGCCGCGCGCGGGCTGCGCACGGTAAGCGTGACTTCAGCGCCACGCCATGACACGCGCATATGGGTGCCCGTACGCACCACCTGAACCGTAACTGCCGCGCCATTAAGGCGACCCTGGAAAAATGTGTTTCCGGGCCGCCAATCACTTTGCAATACGTGCTCCTGCCCGGCCCAGCCAACGGCGATGCCGCTGTCATTTTCCACCAGGGAAACGGCATGATTCTCGTCATCGACAGACACCACTAAATCATGAGGCGCAGCTGAACCGGTGCCCCCTGCCCGGCGCATCAGCATGCGCAACTCAATAGCTGCGGCGACCGGAACCAAAACCGCCAATTCGGCTTCACCGGCGCGCGGTGCAAAACCGCCGGGATATTCCTCATCAATAAATGCTGTGCTGAGGCTACCCTCGGCAAAGCGCGGATGGCTGAGGATGGCTGAAAGGAAAGTCAAATTGTGGGAAATACCATGCACTTGATAATTATCGAGCGCCGTTAACATCTCCGCGATAGCGGCGCTCCGTTCCTTGCCGTAAGTCACCAGCTTGGAAATCATCGGATCGTAGAACATGGAAATTTCACCGCCTTCGAACACGCCGGTATCCACACGCACATTGGCGCTTGCTTTCGGCTCGCGGTAACGCACCAGACGGCCAATGGACGGCATAAAGCCACGCGCCGGGTCCTCGGCATAGAGGCGACACTCAACGGACCAGCCAGTTTGCTTGATATCGCTCTGGCTCATGCTCAGCTTCTCGCCTGCGGCGATGCGGATCTGCTGCTCAACCAAATCAATACCGGTGACATATTCAGTTACCGGATGTTCGACTTGCAAACGGGTGTTCATTTCAAGGAAGTAAAAATTGCGCTGCTGATCGGCGACGAATTCCACAGTGCCGGCTGAGCTATAGTTAACCGCTTTGGCCAAAGCGCAGGCCTCGGCGCCCATGGCCTCACGTGTTGCTGCGTCCAACAGCGGGCTCGGCGATTCCTCAATGATTTTCTGATGGCGGCGTTGGATCGAGCATTCACGTTCGCCGAGATGCACCACATTGCCGTGACAATCAGCCAATATCTGAATCTCGATATGGCGCGGGTCTTCAATAAATTTTTCTAAGAACACGCGGCCATCACCGAATGACTGGCTTGCCTCATGAATGGCCGAAGATATGCAATCGGCCAACATGTCGGGGGAAGCGGCCACACGCATACCTTTGCCGCCGCCGCCGGCTGCCGCCTTGACCATCACCGGATAGCCGATATCCGCCGCTATCGCCGCTGCATCATCATTCTCCGTAATGGCCTCATCATACCCCGGAATAATGTGAACCCCGGCCTCACCGGCGACCTTCTTGGCGGCAATCTTATCACCCATGGAGGCAATGGCCAAAGACGACGGGCCAATAAAGACAATGCCCTCAGTCGCCAGGCGATCTGCGAAGCCGGCATTCTCTGACAGAAAACCATAGCCCGGATGCACCGCATCGGCGCCTGTTTCGCGAATGGCGGCGATGATATTATCGACCTTCAGATAGCTTTCGCCGACCGCAGCCGGGCCGATCAAAACACTCTCATCCGCCTCGCGCACATGCAATGCACCGGCGTCTACGTCGGAGTAGACTGCAACCGTACCAATCCCCATTGCACGCGCCGAGCGGATAACCCGGCAGGCGATTTCGCCGCGATTGGCGATCAATATTTTTTTAAACATGCGCGTAGCGTCTCTTTCTCTTGCACGATCTTTAGAGCGGAATATTGCCGTGTTTCTTCCATGGGTTTTCGAGCTTCTTGTTGCGCAGCATGGCGAAGGCGCGACCGACGCGCCGGCGCGTGTTGCGCGGCATAATCACATCATCGATATAGCCGCGGTGCGCGGCGATAAAAGGATTGGCGAATTTTTCGCGATATTCCTCAGTCTTCTGCTCAACTGCCTTCGGGTCATCAAGCGTGCCGCGGAAGATAATCTCGACCGCGCCCTTCGAGCCCATCACAGCAATCTCCGCCGTCGGCCAAGCGTAGTTCACATCACCACGTAGATGCTTTGAACTCATCACATCATAAGCGCCGCCATAAGCCTTGCGTGTGATCACGGTAACCTTGGGCACGGTCGCCTCGGCATAGGCATAAAGCAATTTGGAACCGTGGGTGATAATGCCGTTATGCTCCTGATCGGTGCCCGGTAAAAAGCCCGGCACGTCGACCAGAGTGAGAATCGGAATATGGAAGCAATCACAAAAGCGCACAAAGCGCGCGGCCTTGCGCGACGAGGCGATATCCAGACACCCGGCCAGAACCATCGGCTGATTAGCAACGATGCCAATAGGGTGTCCGTCCATACGGGCAAAGCCGGTGATGATATTCTGCGCGTGGGTTGGTTTGGTCTCGAAGAAATCGCCCTCATCAACGATCTTGTGGATTAGTTCCTTCATGTCATAGGGCTTTAACGGATCAGCCGGAACCAGGGTGTCGAGGGATAGTTCGGGACGTTCCAGCGGATCTTCGGTGCTGCCAACCGGTGGTTTTTCGCGGTTCGATGCTGGCAAAAAGTCGATAAAGCGGCGCACTTCTGCGAGCGCCTTCACATCATCGCCAAAAGCACAATCGGCAACTCCTGACTTTCCAGTATGGGTGTTGGCGCCGCCCAATTCTTCGTGGGTGACCTGCTCATGGGTCACCGTCTTCACCACGTCGGGGCCGGTGACAAACATGTAGGAACTATTCTCGACCATAAAAATGAAATCGGTCATCGCCGGAGAATAGACCGCGCCACCGGCGCAGGGCCCCATGACTAAGGAAATTTGCGGCACCACGCCGGAGGCCAGGACATTGAGTTGAAACACATCGGCATAGCCGCCAAGTGAAGCCACGCCCTCATGAATGCGTGCGCCGCCGGAATCATTGATGCCGATCACCGGCGCGCCGACCTTCATGGCCTGCTCCATGATTTTACAGATTTTCTCGGCATGGGCTTCGCTGAGAGAGCCGCCAAATACGGTAAAGTCCTGGCTGAAAACAAACACCAAACGGCCATTAACGGTGCCATGGCCGGTAACAACGCCATCGCCCGGCACCTTGTTGTTCTCCATGCCGAAATCACTGCAGCGATGTTCGACGAACATGTCATATTCTTCGAACGAGTCGTTATCCAGCAATAATTCCAAGCGCTCGCGCGCGGTCAGCTTGCCCTTCTTGTGCTGCGCCGCAATCCGCTTCTCGCCGCCGCCCTGGCGCGCCGCAGCGCGCTTTTCTTCCAACTGCCGGATAATGTCCTGCATTCTCGTCCTCTGTTACTTCTTTATTCTTGCCGCGAATCACGGCTCTTGAGCGGATTTTATACCGAAAACCTCGCCCACGGGCGATTGCCGTTAAGCGCGCGCCATGAACATGAACTTTTGTGCATTTGATATTTCCTGGCGCAGGCCTTCCAGCCGCTCTACCAATTCCTCATCCTCACCCCAGCGTTCAAGCTGCCAGCGCTCTTCGATCTGTGATATACGCCACGCGCTTTCCGCATCCACCTCGCCCTCCATTAACGCCAGGGCGACAATCAGCGAACCGCTAGTTGCCGTGGCGATATGCAGGCCGGTTAAGGTGAGATCGTTCTCGGCCTCAACGGCGGCACATAGCTTTGCCAGCGCATCATCATCCTGGGCCACCGCCGCTAAGCCGTCTGTTGTTTCAAATTGCGCGCCGTAGTGCGTTTCGGCCCAATCGAGCAGCGGTTGCCAAGTCAAAAGCTGGCGCTTGACCAGCTCATCCGGCTCCTGAGCGCGGTAACAGAGTTGATCGGTTTCGCCGTACCTTACCGTCTCCTCGATCACCGCATCGCGCTGCGGCGTCACCCGATCCAGTGCCGTGCAGACATAGCGCGTGAACGGCATTGTATCCTGATGAATTTCATCGCCCTGGGCACGCCATTCGCCCGCTACCGCCTCGGCCAATTCGGGATTGCCCACAACAAGCAGCAAACGCGCCGGTGTTTTGACGGCGCGGCCATCCAGTTCGACCGTAAAGCCGGACTCGCACGGCGCAACCGCAACCTCTTTATAAAAGCGCTTCTTCTTTTCCATATCAGTCGAAAATACCCAACAGGTTTTCGACCGCATCCTCAACCGCATCCGTCGGAGAAGCTGGCGTCTGGTTTGTCGGTTGTGGATTTTCTTGCGGATTATCAAGAGCGCTGACGCAAGGATTGTCATCCCCCGAGCCGGCGCTGACGAAGGGGATCAACACACCGAACGGCCCCAATAAAACCGTCCCTAACACGGAGCCGGCGAGACCGAGCAGCGCTTCCTCTTTCTTGAGACTGTAGCTGAGGTTGGTGAGCGGGCCATCTACCAGAATGGGGATCGGCAGGCTAAACAAGGCCGGGTCTTTCGGGCGCGGCACGATGGTGAGATCGGCCACTTCCCGGCCAAGGTTAATCTGCCCCTTGCCGGCCGTTGTCGTAAGCACTGTATCAAATAAAAGCGCCTGATT
>Ga0209403_10002927_pt1 | contig 19798 bp, 15 predicted proteins | sample ArcticOcean_MG_C_8_FD_187440 | JGI IMG/M metagenome (GOLD analysis project Ga0209403, IMG submission 187440) | Marine microbial communities from western Arctic Ocean - ArcticOcean_MG_CB11_86 (SPAdes) (version 2) | ecosystem: Environmental > Aquatic > Marine > Oceanic | place: Arctic Ocean... | reverse complement strand
TCTGCGCCGGTGTTCGGGAAAATGGAACTCATCGATGGCCGGACCGGCGAGACATTCGACGGTCCGATCACCGTCGGCAGGATGTACATCCTGAAATTGATCCACCTTGTTGAAGAGAAAATTCACGCGCGATCAACTGGTCCATACTCCCTGATCACGCAGCAACCGCTGGGTGGTAAAGCCCAGTTCGGTGGCCAACGATTCGGTGAGATGGAGGTATGGGCGCTCGAGGCTTACAGCGCCGCGTACAACCTCCAGGAGATGCTGACGGTCAAGTCAGACGACGTTGACGGTCGGGTCAAAACTTACGAGGCGAATGTCAAGGGCGAGGATGTGATTCACCCCGGCGTTCCGGAATCGTTCCACGTTTTGCTCAAAGAACTTCAGGGTCTTGGCCTCTCGGTCGAGCTCTTGAATCAGGAGCAGGACGACTTTGCGCTGTCTGGAGACATCACACACGGGGCCCTCACTGCCGGACCGGAAGACGGAATGTGGGGCGGAGGAGTCGTCGACGAAGAGGCGCTCGCCGCAGCGGCCAGCCTACTCGCAGAGACGAGCGATGTGCAGGACGAAGCCGTCCTCGCCGCGGACGGCTGGACGGACTCCCCCACGGCAGGCTCATCGTCCTCCGATCAGGAGAGCGAATCAGAAGATGAAAAATAACGGTTTCTCGGAAGCGTCCGAGGCCGCACAGGAAGAACATTCTGAACCCTCTAACGCAGAGCTAGATAACGAAGACCCCAAGGAATAAGCGACCTCCTTTTATCGACGTTAATAGCCAGAACCGGAGACACCCCGGAGCACCAGACGGCGCGATGGAGTGGAGAGGACAAGTAGACGCATGACCACACAGGCAGGTCCAGAGTTCAATTCAATACGAATCTCCCTGGCGTCGCCAGAGCAGATACGAGCATGGTCCTTTGGTGAAGTAACCAAGCCGGAGACCATCAACTACAGGACGCTCCGTCCAGAAAAAGACGGTCTATTCTGCGAACGTATCTTCGGTCCGACAAAGGACTGGGAGTGCTACTGCGGTAAGTACAAGAAGATCCGCTACAAGGGTGTCGTATGCGATCGCTGTGGCGTTGAGATTGCACGCGCCAAAGTGCGACGTGAGCGCATGGGCCACATCAGGCTTGCAGCTCCCGTCGCCCATATCTGGTTCTCCAAGGGCACGCCATCACGGCTTGGCCTTCTGCTGGACATCTCACCTCGCAACCTGGAGCGCGTCCTCTACTTCGCTCAGTACATTGTGACCAGCGTGGATGAGGAAGCACGACAGCGAGCGCTTGAAGAACTTGAGAGCTACCTCGTCGCAGAGACGACGCGTATCGACTCTGCAGCCGGTGAGGCTATCGCTGTGATCCGTGCCGCCGCTCCCCCCGAGCCCGAGCCAGAACCCGAACCCGAACCCGAACCGCTTGCCGAGGGCGAGAAGCCTAAGAGGGTCGCTAAGCCACGGAAAAAGACCAAAAAGCAGATGGCTGAAGAGCTTGAAGCTGAGCGGGCTATCCGCGCCGCACACCCGGTCGAGTCCCAGGTGATGGCAGTCGAAGATAGATTCACAGAGGAACGCACCGCCGTTGAGGAAGAGATCGGTGCAAAGATCGACGAGCTGAACGGGATCGCAATCCTGGACCTGCTCACCGAGTCTCGGTACCGGGAGCTTCGCGACCGGTTCGGTGAAGTGTTCAGGGCCGGAATGGGCGCAGAAGCCGCCCTAGAAATCCTTTCTAACCAGTCACTGGAAGGTCTACGTGACGGGCTCCATGACGAGGTACGGACCACGTCCGGACAGCGCCGCAAGAAGGCCATCAAGCGCCTGCGCGTCATCGAGGCCTTCGTCAAGTCCGGCAACAAGCCGGAGTGGATGGTTCTGACCCAGCTTCCGGTTCTTCCGCCAGAGCTTCGCCCGATGGTGCAGTTGGACGGTGGCCGGTTCGCTACGTCAGACCTGAACGACCTCTACCGTCGTGTCATCAACAGGAACAACCGGCTGAAGAGGCTACTTGAACTACAGGCGCCGGAAATCATTGTCCGCAACGAGAAGCGCATGCTGCAAGAAGCCGTAGACGCGCTGATCGACAACGGCCGGCGTGGCCGGGCCATCTCTGGTAGCCACAATCACAAATTGAAGTCGTTGACCGACCTCCTGCGAGGCAAACAAGGCCGTTTCCGGCAGAACCTGCTCGGCAAGCGTGTCGACTACTCCGGCCGTTCGGTCATCATCGTTGGCCCGCAGCTCAAGCTGCATCAGTGTGGCCTGCCTAAGAAGATGGCGCTTGAGCTATTCAAGCCGTTTGTGATGAACGCCCTTGTCGTCCGCGGTTACGCGCACAACATCAAGAGCGCAAAACGGATGGTTGAGCGAACGCGCCCGGAGGTCTGGGACATCCTGGAAGAGGTGATCAAAAACCGGCCGGTGCTCCTGAACCGTGCGCCGACCCTGCACAGGCTCGGCATCCAGGCCTTCCAACCAACTCTGGTTGAGGGCCAGGCGATTCAGATCCACCCGCTCGTTTGCAAGGCGTTCAACGCCGACTTTGACGGCGACCAGATGGCGGTCCACGTACCGCTTTCTCGCGAAGCTGTTCTTGAGGCACAGAGGTTGATGCTCAGCACGTACAACATGCTGGCCCCGAGCTCAGGTGAACCGATAGTTTCTCCGACCCTGGATATGGTTCTTGGGAACTACTACCTAACGGGTGTGGATGGCGAAGACCTTGAGCAGGCAGATTCTGAAGACGTTTCAGAACTCTCTGACGAAGTAGAAACTTATGAATCCTCCGAAAATGAGGATGCGAAGATTCTCCGCGTCTACTCCGATTTCGCCGATGCGCGACTGGCGCACGACCTCGGCATTATCAAGTTGCGAGAGTTGATCAACGTGCGTTCTCCGCAAGAAGGGGAAGTGCTTTCCACGACTGTTGGCCGGATCATTTTCAATGAGATGGTCCCGGAAGAACTCGGCTACCAAAACATGTTGATCGACTCCGATGCGATCAGTGCTCTGGTAAGCGAGGCCTACGGAACGCTCGGTAACGAGCGGACGGCCGAGTTCCTCGACGAACTTAAGGACCTCGGATTCCGCTACGCCACGCAGTCCGGTACGACGATTGCCATTAACGACATCGTCGTCCCCGCCGTGAAGGGCAAACTCTTGGCTGACGGTGACTCACAGATCGCCAAGCTCGACGACCTGTTCCTACAGGGAATGATCGACGAAAAGAGCCGGTACCGGGAAGCGGTCAACATCTGGACGGAGGTCAACGACAAACTCACCGTCGCTGTTGAGGACGAACTCGGGAACTACGGCGGGATCTACACGATGTTCCACTCAGGCGCCAAGGGAAACATTCAGCAGATCAAACAGATGGCTGGTATGCGTGGCCTAATGTCCGACCCGAAGGGCCGGATCATCGAGCTGCCGATTCGATCATCCTTCCGTGAGGGCCTGTCGGTGTTTGAGTACTTCATCTCGACTCACGGCGCCCGCAAGGGACTGGCTGACACGGCGCTGCGTACCGCAGACAGTGGTTACCTCACCCGCCGACTCGCAGACGTTGCACAGGACGTTATCGTCCTATTCGAGGACTGCGGAACCGGTAACGGTGTGTGGCTTGAGGCGGCACAGTCAGACCTTGACATCCCGCTCGTCGAGCGGATCGCGTCCCGATACCCGGCGATGCCCGTCACCGACCCGGAGACAGGCGATGTTCTAGTGGACATCGACACGCTGATCACGCCCGCAGTAGCGGCCAATATCATCGCCGCCGGTGTTGAGCGTGTGCTGACCCGTTCGCCCCTCTCATGTGAGGCGACTCGAGGTCTGTGCCAGCGGTGCTACGGCGCATCTCTTGCCAACGGGCAGCAGGTGCTGCTCGGAGAAGCCGCAGGCATCATCGCCGCGCAGAGCATTGGCGAACCTGGCACGCAGTTGACCATGCGTACGTTCCACACGGGTGGAGTTGCCAGTGCGGTGGACATCACGAGCGGTCTGCCGAGGGTTGAAGAACTCTTCGAGGCTCGACAGCCGCGTGGAATGGCGATCCTCACCGAGGTCGATGGCACCGTTGAGTTGTCTGAGACCGTGGAAAGCCGATTTGTGACCGTGCGGAACTCCGATACGTTCAGCGAATCCTACGACATCCCGTCCAGCCACAAGGCGCTGATCAAGACAGGTGCATGGGTGAATGCTGGCACACCCATCATCGGCATCAAGAAGACCGTGACATTGACCGAAGAAGACGTCGCTCTGGCACTGCCGGATGAGATCGTTTCAGAGGCCGGTGGTAAGGCATCCGTCTCGAAGGGCGTCGTTACTGTGACGTGGGAAGACACCGAGGAACGGCAGTACGCCATTCCCGCTGCGGCCCACATCATGGTGACCGACGGCAACGAGGTGGAGGCTGGGACAGCACTGACCGACGGCCCGAAGTCACCGCAAGACATCCTGCGAATTGAAGGCCACCAGGGCGCACAGGCTTACCTGACCCAGCAAGTGCTCCGGGTGTATCGCTCACAGGGTGTGCCGATCCACGAGAAGCACGTCGAGGTGATCATTCGTCAGATGATGCGGAAGGTACGCGTCGACACACCCGGGAGCACCGGTCTACTCCCGGGTGAACTCGTGGACAGGCTCGTTTACGAAGCGATCAACAACCAGGTGATCTCTAATTCCGGCGAAGCCGCAACGGCAAGCCCGGTACTGCTGGGTGTGACTCGTGCATCGCTGAATACCGAGAGCTTCCTAGCAGCCGCATCCTTCCAGGAAACGGCACGGGTGCTCACGGAAGCCGCTGTGAACGGCTCCGTGGACCATCTCATGGGACTCAAAGAAAACGTGATCATCGGCCGGTTGATCCCGGCACGACTTGACCGCTCGGAAGAGGGACGCAAGAAACTCGGGCTTGACCAGATCAAGCACCGGATTGAGGGTACCCTTACCGGAACGACTCAGGCGCCGCCATCCTTCGAGGAGGCCTTGGCCTCCTTCGGCGGTGAAGCAGCGCTCATCGCGGCCGGCGGCGGTGTGGTAGACCCGGACGCTGCTTCGAAAGCAGAAGCGCCCGCGGTCACAAACGGGGAAAGCCCAATCACGGTGGACCCCAGCAAGGACTCATCCGATGATGGAATAGCAAATTTGCTGTCCGCCATCATCGGTGGTGGCGATGATTCGTCAAACTCCAAGTCGGACAAGGAAGCGGAAGCGCCCACCGGCGACGATTAATCATCGCTCCGGTAATCCGGACGCTCCAGGCTTCTAAAGAAGCAAATTGCCGAAATAAACAAGGGGCCGGGCTTAACTGCCCGGCCCCTTGTCAGCTACAATCCTTCTTCGAGTTGGTAGTACGGGCGATTAGCTCAGCTGGTTAGAGCGCAGCGTTGACATCGCTGAGGTCGGAGGTTCGAGTCCCTCATCGCCCACCACTACTTTCCATGGAACAGGCATCTGTACAATTGAAACAATTGAACTCATGACTCCACTTCCGGCCCGAACATTGACTACGAGGGCGCGCACCGCATAACGGTTTTCGCGCCAGACTCAACGCGTGAACACCATCACGGTCAGCGCGCAAGTCAATCGTGTTACTCGGATCTCCCGCCCGAGACGTGATCCGCACCGGCAACGGCCGACAACACTGGCCGTTTTTATCAGGAGTCCCGTCATGTCCGCCCAGCAATCATCAACTGACGCCAGTTCCGACCTCTCAGACATTCGTTATCGCATGCGGCATTCGGCCGCGCACGTGATGGCGGAGGCGGTGATGAAGTTGTTCCCGGAGGCGCAAATCGCCATCGGACCACCGACCGAGGATGGGTTCTATTACGACTTTGAGGTCTCACGACCGTTTACTCCAGAGGATCTCGAGCAGATCGAGGCCTTGATGCGAAAGACGGAAAAAGCTGACACTTCCTTCAGCGGCGTAATCCTTTCGCGTGACGCGGCTATCGATCGTTTCCAAGACCAGAAGTTCAAGCTTGAGCTGATCAACGATCTCCCGGAAGATGAGGAGATAACCGTCTGGAGCCATGAGTCGTGGGAAGACCTGTGCGCCGGACGTCATGCCGAGTCCACGGGTAAGATCGGCGCGTTCAAGTTGCTCTCGGTTGCCGGCGCCTACTGGCGCGGCGACGAGAATCGCGAGATGTTGCAGCGGATATACGGTACCGCCTGGGAGAGCCAGGAAGCGCTCGATGCTTATCTGGAACGAATCGAAGAAGCAGAACGTAGGGACCACCGCCGACTGGGTCGAGAGCTCGACCTGTTCTTCTTCGATCCCATAGCCCCTGCCAGCCCATTCTTCCTACCAAAGGGCACCATCGTCCTAAACGAGTTGATCGACTTCGTGAAGGAGCTATACGTGAAGTACGGCTACCAGGAAGTGACAACTCCCCAGATTTTCAACACAGACCTCTGGAAACAGTCCGGGCACTACGACAACTACCTGGACAACATGTACATGATCGACGTGGACCAGCGGGAATTCGGGGTGAAGCCGATGAACTGCCCGGCCGCGGCGATGTTGTACTCGGCAAATACGCACTCATATCGTGAACTGCCGATTCGGTACGCCGATTTCGGACGGCTGCACCGGTATGAGCGTTCCGGAGTTACACACGGCCTGATGCGCGTACGCACATTCGTGCAGGACGACGCACACATCTTCGCGTCGCTCGATCAGATAGCGCAGGAGGTGAACTCCTTCATAGCCATGCTGGACGAGGCGTACACAATTCTGGGTTACGGCGAGTTCCGGATGGCGTTGTCCCTGAGGCCCGAAAAGCGGGTTGGAACCGAGGAGATGTGGGACAGAGCAGAGGCCGGTCTGGCCGAGGTGCTTGGGGCCTCCGGGCGCAAATACGATCTGGAAGAAGGCGAGGGCGCATTCTACGGACCGAAGATCGATTTCTTTGTGCCGGACGCACTTGGCCGTGAATGGCAGCTCGGGACCGTGCAGTTGGACTTCTCGCTCCCGGAGCGATTCAACCTGCAGTACGCCGCAGAAGACGGAACTCTGCAACGCCCGGTTGTTGTCCATCGTGCCATGCTGGGATCGCTTGAGCGCTTCCTCGGCGTTCTGATCGAGCATACAGCGGGCACCCTGCCTATTTGGCTCTCTCCGGTACAGGCAACAATAATCCCGATCGCCGACAGACATGTCCCGTTCGGGCAGGAGGTCGTCGAGAAGCTTCGCTCCGCTGGAGTACGGGCGGAAGTCAACGACGGCAACGACCGTATGGGCGCAAAAATCCGTGCGGCACAGGGCCAGAAAATCCCATACATGCTGGTGGTTGGGGACCGGGAACAGGAAGCAAACAAGGTGGCCGTAAGGGAGCGTTCCGGGGGAGATCTTGGCGCCGTCGATGTAGATGACTTTGTGGCGCAGGTCCTCGAGGAGATCGTGACCCGGGCGTGACCTGTGCCTGGAAGTAGGCGTCGACGGGAGACGAGGATCGAGCCTGACCCCTCGCCGTATCACAACTAATTGGGCTGACCAATCAAATCGAATGTCCCCGATTTCATGCTGCCTACGCGCGCGACCCGCCAATACGCAGGTAAGATACGGATACGTAGTCGGCGATTATTGTGTTTAACCATGGAATTCGACCGGCGCCACCCTGTGACAACGCGTGTTACCGGTGGAATTAGCCGCGTGCCTGGAGCAACCCCCAAATGACCACAGACAAAATCACACTTTATCGCGGGCTAAGTGGCGTTTACTTCGACCGCACAGAGACGACCTTCATTGATGGCAAAGAAGGAAAGCTCCTTTACCGCGGATACAACATCCACGATCTCGCGGGCGTCGCATCGTTTGAGGAAACCTCGTACCTGCTGATGTACGGCGAGCTTCCTACGCAGTCCCAGTTGGACGAGTTTGATGGAGTTCTGAAGGCCAACCGCAACATCCCGTCAGAGATCATCGACATCATCACGCTGGTCAAAAATGACCACCCCATGAGTGTGTTGCGCACGGCCGTATCAGCACTATCTGCGTTCGACCCGGAGGCCGAGGACAACTCGTCCGAGGCGACACTTCGCAAAGGTATCCGGCTGACATCTCAGGTGCCTACGATCGTGATGGCGCACCACAACATCCGCAACGGGCGTGCTCCGGTCGCGCCGAGCGACGTCCTGAGTCACGCATCTAACTTCCTGTACATGATGGAAGGCGAAGAGCCGACTGCCGAAACGGCCGCGCTCATGGACACCGACTTTGTCCTGCATGCCGACCACGGCTCAAACGCATCGGCGTTCACTGCCCGCGCGGTAGCCAGCACCAACGCCCACCTACACGACGCAGTAACTGCCGGTATCGGCGCGCTCTCCGGCCCCTCCCACGGTGGCGCCGCCGAGAACGTCATGACCATGGCGCTTGACATCGGTGAGCCGGAAAATGCAGAGCAGTATGTAAAGGACCTCCTCGCGGGAGGCGACCGAGTCATGGGCTTCGGCCATCGTGTTTACCGCGCCGAGGACCCCCGGGCGCGGCACCTGCGTGAAGGCGTCAGGCAGCTGAGTGAGGAGAAGGGCGAACCTAAGTGGTACGGCATTCTTGAAGCCGTCCAGAAGGCGATGGCGCCCTACGGTCGTCGAGGCATTCACGTTAATGTGGACTTCTTCGCCGGCGTCATCTACTACCTGAATGGCATCCCACACGATCTGTTCGTACCGATCTTCGCCGTCGGCCGGATCCCTGGTTGGACGGTACAGGTTATAGAGCAGTTTGAGCACAATATTCTGCTGCGCCCGCTGCTCCAGTACGCAGGACCAGAGGAACGCAAGTACGTTCCGATGTCCGAGCGCTAGATCACCACATTGGGCCGATAGTCTTGTTGAAGAGGGACGCCTGCAGGCGTCCCTCTTTTTTGACCGCTTCAGTCAAAATTATCCGCGACGACAATTCCCATGACATCCTCTGACTCATACCCGGACATAGAACGTCGTATTCGAGAACGAATCGAATCCGGCGGCCCGATCACATTTGCAGAGTTCATGGATGAAGCACTGTACAACGACGACGACGGCTACTACACGCGCCCTCGTCGAATCAGAGCTATAAGTCCGGACGGAGACTACTTCACCAGCCCAACGTCACACCCAGCGTTCGGAGCATTGATCGCCGTTCAGTTGCGTGATTTCTGGGAGTTGCTGGGCCAGCCGGACGTGTTCGACGCCGTGGAATTAGGTTCTGGAGACGGGACGCTGGCGCGGGATGTGGTCGACTATGCCCCGTTGCTTGGTGGCGGTTTTTCCGAAACCCTGAGTTACACAACGTTTGACCGCAGTACGTCCGATCCCAGTGATCTGCCGGCCGGCATCACGGGCTGTGTACTCTCCAACGAATTGCTGGACGCGTTTCCGGTCCACCGCTTCCTGATCGATGGCAAAACGATCTTTGAGCTGTACGTTGGGGTGGAAGACGGCGTGCTTGTGGAGTCGCCCGCCCCGGTCTCGAGTCCTGAAATTATCGAGCGCGTCGCTCCGTTCATCTCCGATCTCCCGGACGGCTACCGGGGTGAGGTTAATCTCGGATTACGAGCGTGGGCCGATCGTGTAGCAGTGATCCTTGAGCGCGGTTATGTTTTGACCATCGATTATGGTGAGATGGCGCCAGAACTTTACAGGCCGAGTCGCTCAGAAGGCAGTTTGCGTGCGTACTATCGGCACACGCTTTCGCAGAACCCGTTCCAACACGTAGGTGATCAGGATCTGACGGCCCACGTCGATTTTTCAGCAGTCGATGCCGAGCTGGCCCGAACGGGATTCGAAGCACCCGGCATGACAACCCAGACGGCGTTCCTCGACCGGCTGGGGATTCGCTCACTCCTCGCTCATCTGCCCGAGCTTGGCCTCTCCGCAAGTGAGGTCGATCGAAACCGGATGCCCATGCTCTGGCTGGCGCGGCCTGACGGGCTTGGCCGATTCAAAGTGGCGTTCCACTGCCGGAATGTCCAAGGCCGAAAGCCTATCGGACTGGACAGCCGTGGGTCTGACTACGATTCCTTGTTGCTGCCGCCTGTACTGTTGCCGCGCGATGATAGCCACTTCGATCTTGTCGGCGGTGCATACCCGGACTCGTTTGGAGGCGGAAGTAACGAATTTACGGGGACCTGGGCCGAGTTGTTAGGCAAAGATGAAGAGACTTCTCCGTAGGGGCTGGGCTTGCTCCGCCCTTACAGAGAGGGTCCCCTGGCGCGAAATTGAGCGCCCGTGATACGAAAACAGTGCCTTTATGCTCTCGAAGGGCCGAGTTCCGCAATCACGCGCCGTATCCAAGCGAACACGCTCGTCCTGATGGGCGGATCGAGATCCGCCCTTGTTCCCCTCACCATGCCCGCTCCCCCACCGGAGAAGGGGCCGCGTGATCCCCAGCAAACCAGCATTCCAGGCTCGTACCATGCCACCCAGCCGCCCCGAGATTAACCCTTTGCGATGCCCAGCAGCTCCTGCGGGTCCGGCAGTTCGCCAGGCGGGTATGTTCGGGCGTCCTGTATTACGCCTTCACTGTCTATAACGAAACTAGACCGGCCGGCCACACCTCGGTCCTCGTTATAAATCCCGTATGCCTGTGCGACGGCGCCCTTGGGGTGAAAATCGGCGAGCAGCTTAAAGCTGATACCGCCGTTGGCCTCGGCAAATGCCTTCTGAGAGGCGAAAGAATCGACGCTCACATCGAGTATCTCGACGCCGACCGCCTTGTAATCATCCTGGTTCTCACGGAACCGTTTGAGTTGATTCGTTCAGCCTCCGGTGAAACTCAGTGGATGGAAAACGAGCACCACCGGGTTTCCTCTGAGCTCGCTCAACGTAATCGGTTCGTTTTCGTGAGACGCCAGAGTAAAGTCCGGCGCCGGTATTCCTGCCTCGATGGCCATTTTTCTGTCATCCTCCCCGGGTTTGATACGTTTCAGGTCAGGCCCACAACTAATCTACGGCCGTTAAATCATCGTCTGGCTGCCAGCGCAAATACGGGTGTCGTGCCGCGTTGGCCTCGTCCAGCCTGGTGTTTGGCGTGTCGTGCGGTGCATCGTGCAACAGATCTGGATCGGAATCGATCTCTTTATTGATCTGTCGCATCACTGCGATGAACCGATCCAGCGTATCCTTCGTTTCTGTCTCGGTCGGCTCAACCATTAGCGCTTCCGGGACGATCAACGGGAAGTACATCGTCGGCGGGTGAATCCCATAGTCGATCAGCCGTTTCGAGATGTCCAGCGCCGATACGCCTTTGGCCTTCTGGGCCTGTGGCGACAACACGCACTCGTGCATACAGACACGGTCTGCGGCGATGCCGAACTCCTCCGCAAGCGCCGTTCTGATGTAGTTGGCGTTGATAATGGCGTTCTCGGACACTTCCCGCATGCCCTCCGCACCGACCGCTCGTATGTACGCGTAGGCCCGTACCAGCACGCCGAAGCTGCCGTGGAACCCGTTGACCCGGCCAACCGTCTTGTCCGGCGCTGCAAAACGGTACGTATCGCCATTTCTATCCACAACCGGAGTCGGCAGATACGACGCAAGCGTTTCAGAAACGAGCACCGGCCCGGCTCCGGGACCGCCACCGCCATGGGGGGTAGAAAAGGTTTTGTGGAGGTTGGAGTGGGCGATGTCAAAGCCTAGATCGCCAAGCTTCACGATACCCAGTAGCGCGTTCAGGTTTGCGCCGTCTGCGTATACGAGACCACCAACCTCATGAACAATGTTCGTGATCTCGAGGATGTTCGGCTCGAACAAGCCGAGGGTCGAAGGCAGGGTCAACATAAAGACACATGTACGCTGATCGACCAGCCCCCGGAGGGCTTCTACGTCCACATTGCCTGCGGAGTCCGACGGCACGGTAACGACCTCAAGGCCAGCCATAGCTGCGGACGCCGGGTTGGTGCCGTGCGCGCTGTCCGGCATAAGAGCGATTGTCCTGTTGAAGTCGCCCTGATCTTGGAAGTAGGCCTGGGCGATCATCAGGCCTGAGTACTCACCTTGTGCGCCCGCCAGAGGGCCCAGGCACACGGCCGGCAGGCCGGTGATCTCACCGAGGTCCTGCTGTAGCTCCCAGATCAACTGCAGGGCGCCCTGGACCGTCTCGTCAGGCTGGTTAGGGTGGATGCCCGCCATGCCGGGGAGGAAGGCCATCTCTTCGTTGACCTTTGGGTTGTATTTCATCGTGCAACTACCCAGCGGGTAGAAGTTTGTGTCTATAGAGAAGTTCATCGCCGAAAGTGTCGTGAAGTAACGGACCACTTCCGGCTGTGACACCTCCGGCAGCCTCGCCTCGACCGAGCGTAACAACCCGGCATCCGGAAACGGCTGCTCCGGCACGTCGATTTCCTGCAACTGAAGGCCAATTCGGCCGGAGACGGAGCGTTCGTTCAGAAGGCGGCGATCAATCTCGCCTGGGAATGGCACTTTCATCGTACAGCCCCAATTTCCGAAAGCGCGTACACAAGGGCGTCTATCTCGGCCCGGGTATTGACCTCTGTAACGCAGATCAGCATGCCGTTGTTCGACCGATCAGACATGTCGTGCCCACCGATAATCTTGCTATCTATCAAGGCCCGGTTGATCTCTGCGGGAGGTTTCGGGCACTCGACCATGAACTCGTGGAAGAAAGGACCGTCCGTCTTGACGCTGTAACCAGGGAGCTTGTCGATCTCAATGGCGGCGTAGTGGGCCTTGTGGTAGCAGAGTTCGGCGACCTTTTTGAACCCGGCCCTGCCTATGACGGCGAGGTAGGTTGTCATGAGGAGGCCGATTAGCGCCGTGCTTGTACAGATATTGGAGGTGGCGCGCTCACGCCGGATATGCTGCTCACGTGTCTGGAGGGTCAATACGTAGCCGACGCGGCCCTTCGTGTCGGTGGTCCGACCGATGATGCGGCCCGGCATTTGACGCTTGTGTATGTCCTTACAGGCGAAGAGGCCCACGTACGGCCCTCCAAAGCTGAGTGGTACGCCAAGCGCCTGCCCTTCCGCTGTGACAATATCCACGTCGCACTCGCCGGGAGTGCGGAACATGCCGAGCGACGTCGGATTGATCGATGCTACAGACAACGCGCCTGAGGCGTGCGCCTTATCTGCAAGCGCCTCCATGTCCTCTATCACGCCGAACTGGTTCGGGCTCTGGATCATGAGGCAGGCTGCATCGTCCGGAAGGTCATCGCCGTGGCCGATCACCACGATCTCAATACCCTGATGTCGAGCGTATGCATCAAGGATTTGAGCGTTACGTGGCTCTACCGTGTCCAGGACTGCGACCGTCTGCCTTCTCGTGATCCGGCAGGCCATCAAAGCACCTTCGGCAAACGCCGTTGGTCCGTCGTACATACCGGCGTTCGCGACCTCCATTCCGGTGATCTCGCAGATCATGGACTGGAACTCAAATCCCACTTGAAGCGTGCCCTGAGCAACCTCCGGCTGATAAGGCGTGTACGAAGTCAGGAATTCGCCACGGGCGACGACGGACTTCACCACCGACGGGATATAGTGCCGGTACGCTCCCGCGCCCAAGAAGCAGGCGTACTCGCCAAGAGCGGCGTTACGGGATGCAAGCGCGCCGATCTCCGCGGTCAGATCAAACTCAGAGAGCGCCGGTCGGATATCCAGTTTCGGGAAGCGATGGGCCTCCGGGATGTCAAGGACCAGGTCGTCGATACAGCTCACGCCGATCGCGGCAAGCATCAGCTCCCGATCGTCCTGGGTATTCGGGATATAGGGCGAAATGTTGGTCGGCATATTTGGTATGTTCGCTCTACTCTTCTGCGGTCAGGGCGTCGTACGCGGCGGCGTCCATCAATGTACCCAGTTGAGACTCTGCATCTGACGCCTCAACCTTGATGAGCCAGCCAACGGAATAGGGATCTTCGTTGACCTTCTCCGACATCGTCATCAGATCAGAATTGACCTCGATGATTGTTCCGCCGATCGGGGAGAAGAGGTCGCTAACCGCTTTTACGGACTCGATCTCACCGAATTTCTCGAACTGGACAACCTCGGCGCCGACTTGCGGCAGATCGACGTACACAACGTCTCCAAGCGAGTCTGTAGCGAACTGCGTGACGCCCACCGTGACAATACTGCCATCGAAAAGGGCCCACTCATGTTCGTCTGAATACCTACGGTCGTCAGGTGTTGCCATCTAATCCCTCTGATCGATTTTTTTTCTTTGTGCCAGTGAGGCTGGCCTATGCTCAGGTCAGGCATGTGTTAGCGGTTAAGACCGCTTTCGGGAGTAGAACGGCAACGGCACGACCTCTGCCTCAACAAGTCTCCCGCGGACATCGATTTCAAACCGGGTTCCCTCGTTGGCGAAGTCGCGGTCAACGTAGCCCATGCCTATATTGTCGTGAAGCGTGGGCGAGTGCGTCCCCGAGGTCACGATACCGACCTCCTCCCCGTCATTGATTACGGCCAGCCCATGTCGCGGGATTCCACGCCCTACCATGCGAAATCCCGTGATCACTCGCGGAGTCCCGGCGTCCCTGATAGCTTTCAGTGCTTCGCCCGCTATGTATCCGGGCGTTTCGATATATGTAAATCTCTCCAGCCCGGCCTCGTACGGATTGTTTTCCACCATCATGTCATTGCCGTGGAGCATCAGGCCAGCCTCAAGACGGAGCACATCCCTCGCACCCAGGCCCGCCGGTACGACACCCTCGCCCTCCAAGGCACGCCAGAGATCGGCGGCCCGGTCGGCAGGAGGCATGATCTCGAACCCATCCTCTCCAGTGTAGCCCGTACGTGCAATCCGGCTCGGTATTCCGGCGACCTCGGCTCTGCGAAGCCGGAATGGACGGACTGAAGATGCCGGCAACGGGCAGAGGCGATCGACAATTTCAACGGCGTTCGGCCCCTGCACGGCGATCATCGCCACGTCGTCTGACAGATCCGCGAAGAACACACCGCCGTTCTGCTGCGCGGCCGGGATCAGAAACTCCTTGACGGCATCTGCGTTACCGGCGTTTGCCACCAAAAGGCACTGATCCTCTGTGACGCGGTAGACAATGGCATCGTCGATGATCCCGCCCTGTTCATTACAAATGACGTGATAACGCGCCCTACCCTGCCGTAATCCCGCCACGTCGGCGGCGAGCATTCGGTCAAGGAACGCCACGGCCTCTGGACCGACGAACTGAAAACGCGCCATGTGCGACACATCAAACATGCCGGCGTTCTTTCGAACGGATCGGACCTCTGAGAGGATGCCGTCCGGGTACTGCACCGGCATGTCCCACCCCCCGAACTCAACCATGCGAGCTCCGCTCGCGACGTGGAGCAAATGCAGCGGTGTTTTCTTGAGTGATTGCTCGTCTGGCATATGTGGTCCCAGTAGAGGCTAGAGGGAGTGTCAAAAGAACGAACTGGAGTCAGGAGTTGATCGGAACAGAAATCGTACGGTCGCTCACTCTAAGGGTCAACACAAACCGATCTCTCGTTGACCCCGAGACGACACGCAGTGGTGGATGGTGAATCAACTGTCCGTAGGGGAACACACCTACCGGAAGACCTAACACGGAAGACCTAACAATAAATTTCGGTAGTCACCGGCCAGTCCGTTGGCCCCCGCTGATATACTCCGGGCCCCTACCTGACACCCACTCCGGAGCAAATCAATGTCCCCGTCCCTACTCGAAGGCGAGTACGCAAAGTTCAACTTCTACAAGCTGGACAAGACATGGCGCAGACTCCCCAATGATGAAAAAGAAGCCTCCAAACGGGAGTTCACATCGGTGATATCCGAGATAGGGACGGAGTCACCTATCACGACCTATGGTCTCACCGGAACGCGCGGTGATTCTGACATCATGCTCGCCCAATCATCTATGGACCTAGACGACTTCGACGAAGCTGCAAAGCGTATCAACCACACGCACCTCGCCGGCTACCTTGACCAGTCTTACTCGTATCTCGCGGTCCGCCGAAAAACACAGTACAAGCACGGCGGTGCCGAGCCGAAACTTCAGGACTACTACAAGTACTTCATCATCTATCCGATGGTGAAGAAACGGGAGTGGTACCAGCTAAATCAGGAAGAGCGCCAAAAGATGATGGGCGACCACTTCAAAATCGGCCACAAGTACCCATCGATCAAGATCAACACCACATACTCTTTTGGCCTGGATGATCAGGAGTTCGTGGTCGGCTTTGAGACAGACGAGCCGCGAGAGTTCGTTTCTTTGGTGATGGAGCTTCGGGAGATCCCGGGCGGCTTCTACACCGAGAGCGAGACTCCTATCTTTGCCTGTGTGCGCAAACCCATTGAAGAGGCGCTGGAAGCGATCGGGTAGTACCCGTACCACTGGCTGAGAATATGAACGTCAATCAAAAAGGCCCCGGTTTAAACCGGGGCCTTTTTGTTATCTGTAACTACAGCCTGAACCGTTAAATCTGACTACTTGTTGTCCCCGGGTTCGGAGCTGTCGTAATCGTAGTCGTAGTTGAGAGCGATGAAGCTCTGCTCGTTCTCAGGTACCTGATCTTCCGGGAAGATCGCCGTAACCGGACATACCGGCTCACATGCGGCGCAGTCGATGCACTCTTCCGGGTTGATGTACAACATGTTGTCTTCGGGGTTGGAGTAGATGCAGTCGACGGGACAAACGTCGACACAAGCACCGTCTCTTACATCCACGCAGGGCGAAACGATGATGTATGTCATCCTGTTGGCAATCCTCCTGGCCGAAAAAGTATCAAGGTCTAACCCTGATACTGGCATATTGATACTGAATCAGCGCCAAATTATAAGTAGCGTCGACGCGCAAGTCTAACCCGCATTCCCCGTCATGGACGGGCACATACGAAATCTATCACTTCGACGTACTCTTTTACGTGGCGTATCGATGATGCAGAGCAGTTTGAGTAGTCTGGTGCGGCAGGGGAATTTCCGGGTTCGTCAGAATATCCTAGATACCGTCAACGATTTCGAGGAGATTGGATGCCATTCGCAAAAACAGCCGTGGTGACCGGTGGCGCAGGATTTATCGGTTCGCACGTCGTCGACAGGCTCGTATATGACGGATACCAAGTCACTGTGATCGACGATCTCAGTAGCGGCAAGCGCGAAAATCTGCCGCCAGGGGTCACCCTCGTGGTCGCGGACGTGACCTTGGACGCGGCGGCGGATGCCATCCGAAGCGCCGCCCCCGAGCTTATCGTCCACACGGCCGCACAGATCAGCGTCTCGGTCTCCACCAGGAAACCGCTGCAGGACGCTCGGATTAACGTCCTGGGCACCGTAAACGTCCTGGAAGCGGCTAGGACCTCAGGCACAAAGAAGTTTGTGTTCTTTTCATCGGGCGGAACAGTGTACGGCCAACCGGAAGATCTTCCAGTCAGTGAATCGCAACAGACGGCTCCCGAGAATCCGTACGGCACATCGAAACTCGCCAGCGAAGAGTATCTGGCGATGTACCGGCGGGCGTTCGGGTTTGAATCGACGATTCTGCGATTGGCCAACGTCTACGGCCCGCGCCAGGACCCGCACGGAGAAGCCGGAGTAGTAGCGATATTCACTCTCGCGATGTTGGGAGGCAACCAGATCACGATATTTGGCGACGGTAACGATGAGCGAGACTACGTGTATGTCTCGGACGTGGTCGATGCCGTTATGGCCGCGGCGGCGCCCGGCGGGCCACACCGCTGCAACATCGGATCTGGCGTGAGCACCAACGTTAACGAGCTATGCACGCGTCTGAGCGCACTAACGGGATACGCGCTCGAGCCACAGTACGGCCCGCCCCGGCCGGGCGACATCCACGCCATAAGCCTGGACGCTACACTCGCACAGATCGAACTGGGCTGGACGCCGCAGGTCGGTCTCGAGACCGGTCTTGCCCGTACCGTCGAGTTCTTCCGCCAGCAGGTCGGCAGCCAGACCTAACGCGCATACTCGCTGAATCAATCGAATCCGATCGCTCAAATTTGCGTACACCTAGCCGAACAGAGCTGTAGCGCTCGGTACTCAACGACAAAGACTCGATCGGCGCTTCCGCTTAAAACCAAGGCTAGACCATGCGGGCTCGCCGCGCTAATAAGCGCCCGAGCTTTAACCCCTGTTCCGCACCGGTTATCGCGGCTATCGAAGCGGCCTAAGAGTGCCCCGGAGAATGCATCTTTCTCGAAGCCGAATAACAAAACTCATTTACCGACCGGTATTTACAGGGAAAGTTATTCGCTGGTCTCGGAAGTGCTCGGCTGAACCAGCCAATACAGAAGCACAAAAATCCCTAAGGGGACGAGGCTAATTAGGAGCCATGTTCCTTTTCTACCCATGTCGTTTAAGCGACGTACTCCCAATGTGATCACCACCCAGCCATAGGCAATGGCGTACACGATCTCCGGGCCGATTTCGTCGGATTCGATGCCGAAAATGAACGCAAAGATTCCCCCAAGGCTAAAGAACACAATGGGGTGAATGAGGAACGGCCACCAAAAAGCGGGTCGTGTGGTTCGGCCCTTCAGATCTCGGAAACGACGCCAGGACTCCAGGTAGTACTTAATAAGTTTCATCGTCTGAGCTCTTTCGGATGTAGATGTCTGATTGGTTCTTCACCATTAGTTATCGGTTCCCTTTTCGTGGTTGTCCCGCGCAAGGCCGATGTTGTATTCCCGATGAGTACCGGACTCTGTATCGCTCCCAATCTAAGTGAGCGCGTAGGAGCGTATGGCGGTATCGTCTCACACGGCCGAAGCTCAAGCGTTATCGGCATGCCTGCTATGAGACCGCTGTCGCGAATTTGGATCATGTAAAAACAGCGATCCCAGCCGGGGCTCAGGATTATCTGCTCAAACCATAGAACGCCGACACCTTGAACAAACGAATGTTCAACACCTTGGAGTCCCGACGATCCGGGACCAAGGCACAACACAACCGGCCTTGGTCCGTACTCCAGTAATTAGCCCTCGGTCGAAGACAGTGGGTTGAACGTCACCCTGCTCAGCACCGCATCGCTGGTGTTCTCGAAGTGGTGAAGAGATCCGGGCGGAACCATCACGCAGTCGCCCGCTTTTATCGGGTACTCGGTACCGTCCACCCAGATGATGCCTTCGCCTCGGGTGATGTACGCCTGATGCTCCCAGGGATGCGTGTGGTGAGCGCTGGACTCACCGGGCTGATGGTCGTGGTAGAGGGTGACCACCGTCGGCACTCCGTCGTCCGGGCCGAGGATCGGGTTGGAGTGATCGACCTTGTTCTTGATTACCGGTTCCAATATCTGCTCCCTGAAATGCTTTTGCCACGCACGTCCTTCAAAAACACAGGATACGCATAACGCCGAGATTGTCATCTTGATCGTGAACGACCTGTGCGACTCGCCTTCCGATAATCAGAACTCGGTGCCTGTCATCCTGCACTCGATTCAAGATCCGTTCGTACAACACCAACCTCATCAATTGAGTGAGTTCTTTTCCCGTCATTCACTAAGTTCGTCAGTGTACGAGATAGCCAAGCACGCTCGTATCTGACAGGTGGGGTGATTCATTGATAACCGGCGGAGTCCGTCCGTGTTGATATCAAAACCCGATAAGTGTTTGGGGGTTGATCAGCAAAGGTCGCGCCTAAAAACCGACACAACCTCAATCGAAAGGTAACGCTATCCAAATAACCGCCCACTGGGGCCCTAGAGCTGGCTGGTGAACTGGCCCAGCGACTTTCGGTCGATGTCTGGCACCGTGGCGTCCTCGGATGGATATCCGACCACAAGCAACAAGAAACAGCGCTCGTTTGGTGGCCGCTCCATGATTTCGTTCAAGAAACCCATCGGGCTTGGCGTGTGCGTGAGTGTGGCAAGCCCTGCGT
>Ga0209403_10002925_pt1 | contig 19808 bp, 17 predicted proteins | sample ArcticOcean_MG_C_8_FD_187440 | JGI IMG/M metagenome (GOLD analysis project Ga0209403, IMG submission 187440) | Marine microbial communities from western Arctic Ocean - ArcticOcean_MG_CB11_86 (SPAdes) (version 2) | ecosystem: Environmental > Aquatic > Marine > Oceanic | place: Arctic Ocean... | reverse complement strand
TTCAGAGCTTAATAGCGCAGCTACAGGTCTACCTGCACATACTCTTGCAGCTCTTAATGGACACGATGCTCACTTAACAGAAGGTTGATTTTTATGAATTGGAATAATGTCCATTTAAGAAACTTAGACTTTTCAATCAACCAGCAAAGAACTACACTTAAAATGAACTCAGCAGCGTAATGCAAACATTGACTGAATGACAGTATACGAACTTCTTTCTTCCAGCCCACCGACACTAACAGCTTGCTGTATCATTCTAGGGATGCTGATTGGCAGCTTCCTTAATGTCGTTGTTTATCGTCTCCCCATAATGATGCAGCGGGACTGGAAATCGCAGTGCTGTGAATATCTCGAAATAGAAAATCTCATGCCTGACAGTAACGAGTCGTCAGCAAAATTTAGAGTTTTTAATTTACAAAAACCAGACTCTCATTGTCCTTTGTGCAATCACAAAATTAAAGCTTGGGAAAACATTCCTGTCCTGAGCTATTTAGCCTTAGGGGGGAAATGCTCTAGCTGTAAAACCAAAATTTCCCTACGATATCCTTCAGTTGAATTTATTACTGGCATGCTGTCGGGATTGGTTGGGGTTACCTATGGGGCTACTTGGCTTACTTTGGCTTTATTGTTACTTACATGGTCTCTTATCACTCTCACACTAATCGATATCGACCATCAACTACTTCCAGACGACATTACTATCCCCTTAATATGGTTAGGGCTATTGGTAAATACTCTGGACTTTGAATTTGGAGTGAGCCTGCGTGACGCTGTTATTGGCGCCATCGCAGGCTACCTAGTGTTATGGGTTTTTTATTGGGTATTTAAATTTGTCACCGGCAAAGATGGCATGGGCTATGGAGATTTTAAATTACTAGCTGCCCTCGGCGCCTGGATGGGTTGGCAGAACCTCTTACCCATAATTATTCTATCCTCTTCAGCTGGAGCTGTATTTGGCATACTTATGATTATAATCAAGAAAAGAGATCAGTCCTTGCCGATACCATTTGGTCCTTACTTGGCCGGCGCTGGATTCATTATGCTAATTTGGGGCACGCAGCTTACGACTTACTACAACGATACTTTTGTCAGTTAAACAAATTCCAAGGACTTAATCGTGCTAATAGTTGGACTAACAGGAGGCATCGGGAGCGGAAAATCAACAGCCGCTCAATTCTTTGAGAACAACGGAATCGAAATCATAGATGCCGATATAATTTCACGAGAAATTGTCGCACCTGAATCGCCTGCTCTGATTAAGATAAAAAAACATTTCGGCGATGAATTAATTAATGAGCAGGGAATGCTCGAAAGAGGGAAATTGCGAAAGTTGATATTTCAGAATTCAGACGAGAAAGATTGGTTAGAAAAACTTCTCCACCCATTAATCAATCAATCCATTAACACGAAAATAAACTCATCAGCCACCGAATATTGCATATTAGTTTCGCCCCTTTTGTTAGAAACCGATCAATACAAATTAGTCGACAGAGTGCTGGTCGTCGACGTCTCAGTAGAAACCCAACTACAAAGAACATTGTCCAGAGATAATAGTGATGAGAGCACAATAAGATCTATTATTGCGTCACAAATATCCCGTAAGGAGCGACTCGAAAGAGCCGATGATGTTCTCAACAATGAATTAAATATTGGTATTCTTGAGCGAGAAACTCAAGGTTTACACCTTCAATATCTTGCAACAGCTAGGACTACCAATGATTCAAAGTAAAACTAAGTATATCAATTGTCCAAATTGCCAAACTCAAATCGAATGGAGTGATGCCAACAAGCATCGGCCCTTTTGCAGTAAGCGATGCCAGCTTATTGACTTTGGAGAATGGGCTACTGAAAAGAAAAGTATTGCTGGCGAGCCCACCTACACAGATGAAGATGAGAATGGAGAATTGTTACAGTAGCTAGCCTAAACTGCTTCGCTTAATCAAAACTATGACATCGAAGTGCCAGTAATTGGAAGAGCTGGCTTATTTGAAAATCAGCTATTATCTGCGCCAACATAATTGACTAAAAAAGCAATCGCTAATAAATTATAATACCTAACCATGAGTTATATATCTTCCTGTTTCCCTACTATTTTAGGTCTCATTACAAAATGCCCTAATAGCGTATATTGTTCCAATGGCATGGATAATCGCTAGGCCACAATCTTTTGATCCATATCATTTAGAGTATATACAGAAACCTGAATTTCACCTGTAAGTTTCTCGAATTCACTCCAACCTAAGAGGGGCTGATTAGTATACTTCTCAGCTGCAGAAACTGGCGACATACTGACAAAATCTACATCTAGAATTTTACCATGTTTGACCCAGTCAAGATTGTGAAAAGTCTCACTAAAATCTGTGATGATTTCACAGATCGGTTGGATAGTTGCAGAAGTCGTCTACTTCTGGCGTGATAACCATTTGCTGCGAAATTAAAAAAAATTGTATCGATTCAACATTAAGACCACTTCCTTTAATCGACACAACGCTTGGAAATCTTCAAACCACAATAAGCATTCTTTCGCATTCAAGCCCGTTTGACGTATTTATAGAATCGGCAATTGCTGATCGGGAAATTGTATAGCGATAGCTAGAAAATCGTTTTTAGTAGCGACATTAGGAGTAATTGCAATATCCTGCGGTAAAGGCTTTTACATGGATTGTAGTTTCTCGATTATCTCAATATTGGCTGCTGGAAAGTCTCCAGCTTTCAATTTGGAGATCGGTCGCCATTCAATCTCTTGCCCTTCTCTGCCTTCGGCATTACCTCGGTAATCAGTTACCTTCCAAACATCAAGAAATACCCATTTATCATGATAATAATGGCTGATCCCTATGAAAGGTTCGGATTTAAGAACTTCGAGGCCCAGCTCCTCTTGAATTTCTCTTCTGAGTGCCGCTGCAATTCCTTCACTTTCCTCTACTTTGCCACCTGGGAATTCCCATTTGTTACCCTGATGGGCGTCTGCCATGCGATATGAAATCAATACTTCATTGGAAGAATTTACGATGACCGCGACGGCGACGTTAATTGGAGAAGATCTAGACAAAGCTTAAGTTTTTACCGGTAGTGAACTAAGTACGATATTCCGCATTAATACGTACATAGTCATGGGAAAGATCAGAGGTCCAAACTGTTTCATTACAACGGCCACGTCCGAGATTGATAGTGACAAAAATATCTTCTTTATTCATTTCAGCTTGGCCCGCCGCTTCACTGTATTCGGGACTCAAACCACCTTCAGTAACAAGGCAAGTATCACCCAGGAATATGCAAACTTTCTTCAAATCGAATCCGTCTATCCCAGCTCTACCTACAGCAGCTAAAATTCTTCCCCAGTTTGGATCAGAGGCGTATAAAGCTGTCTTTACCAATGGCGATTCGGCAATAGTGTAGGCCACGGCCAGGCATTCAGTTTCTGACGCCCCTTCAGTGACATTGATAGTCACAAATTTACTAGCACCTTCTGCGTCCCTTATGAGAGCTGTAGCGAGATCTACGAAAAGTTCGTTTAGAGCTGAACTAAATCGTTCAAGGCCACGAGCATCATGCTCTTTATCCACTGGGACTCCAGATTCTCCTGTTGCTACCAACATACAAGCATCATTCGTGGAAGTGTCTCCGTCTACAGTAATTCGATTAAAGCTACTTTTTACTGCATTGGATAATAATTGTTCTAGCAGAGTTCGTTCGATTTTCGCATCAGTAAAAACGAAGGCAAGCATGGTTGCCATATTAGGTTTTATCATCCCAGAACCTTTAGCGATTCCAGTAATAGTAACTTTGTTATCAGCAAACTCTAACTTTTTTGATACAAGCTTAGGGACTGTATCCGTTGTCATAATGCCGATGGCGGCATTCATCCAATCATTTTCCTTAAGCTTGGAGTAAGCAGTAGGAATCCCCGCGAGGATTTTATCGAGAGGCAGAGGCTCACCAATTACACCGGTTGAGAAAGGTAAAATTTCTTCACATTTTGAATTACCAATGTCGGCAACAGTTTTACAAGAACGCAGAGCAGCAACTTTTCCATCTTCACTAGTACCGGCGTTAGCGTTACCCGTATTGATTAAAAAAAACCGACTATTTGCTATTGCGAGATGGGACTTGGCGATTTGCACTGGAGCTGCTGAAAAAGCATTTTGAGTAAATACCCCCACAACATTAGAACCTTGTATGATTTCGACTAAGACCAGGTCCAGCCGATCTCGATAGCGAATATTACTTTCGACAGCTGCTAATTTAATTCCCTTTACGGGATAAATTTTAGAGGAGCTATTTATCAGAACTGTCATGGCTTATTAACCAATTTTTCCATGGCAAACTTTGTATTTTTTGCCAGAACCACAGGGGCAAGGCTCGTTCCTGCCGACTTTGGCCACTTCTCTGACGAATGGGGCTGACCTATCTTCAGCTTGCCTTTGTCCTGGAGCTTTTGCTGTAGCAGATTCCTCTTCGGCGGCAGCTCCGGCCAGGGAAGATACTGCCTGATGTTGATAGTTTACTCTCGACTTGGCAAGCTCTTGTTCTCGTTGACGCTCAATAGCATCAGCCTCATCTTCTTGCCTGATTTTTACATGGCTGAGGACCTTTACGACTTCTCCTTGCAAATTAATCATCAAATCATTAAATAGGGCAAAAGCTTCGCGTTTGTACTCCTGCCGTGGGTTTTTACCACCATAACTTCTAAGAAATATACCTTGGCGAAGATGATCCATCGTTGCCAGATGTTCTTTCCACAGGCCATCGAGGATTTGCAGAGTAATCTGTTTTTCGAATAAGCGCATTTTCTCACCAATTGCAGCACTTTTCTTCTCATACTCCTGTGCAAGTATCTCCGTGATTTTTGCCTTCAGTTGTTCCTCGTACAATTGATCATCGTCATCGAGCCATTTCTGTATCGTCAATGAATTAGAAAAATCAATCTCGATAGATTTCTCTAAACCTTCTATGTCCCATTGTTCAGGCACGCTTTGAGGGGGAATAAAATCGTCAACAAGCTGACTCACCACTTCTTCGCGCATATCATTCAGTAACTCAGAAACGTCTTCACTTGCCATTAATTCATTACGCTGCCTATAGATAATAGTACGCTGATCATTAGCTACATTATCGTACTCAAGCAGCTGCTTTCTAATATCAAAGTTCCGGCCCTCTACTTTTCGTTGAGCTTTTTCAATTGAACGTGTAACCATCCCATGCTCAATTGCTTCTCCTTTTTCCATTCCTAAGCGTTGCATAAAGTTCTTTACGCCGTCCGTCGCGAAAATCCTTAAAAGGTTATCTTCCATAGATAGATAAAAACGGGAATAGCCTGGATCACCCTGTCGACCTGATCGACCACGAAGTTGGTTATCGATACGGCGAGATTCATGACGTTCTGTGCCAATTATATGCAAGCCACCAGCAGCAATAACTTGATCATGACGAACTTGCCATTCATCTTTAATTTTTTTAATTTCTGCCTCGGTCGGGTTGTTCAGTGCAGCTAGCTCTGACTCCCAGCGCCCTCCTAATACTATATCCGTACCCCGACCTGCCATATTTGTAGCAATAGTGACTATCCCCGGACGCCCTGCCTGAGTAATAATTTGCGCTTCCTTTTCATGAAATTTTGCATTCAAAACTTCATGTTTAATATTTTTCTTAGTAAGGAAATCAGAGAGAAGTTCGGAAGTATCGATGGACGCTGTACCAACTAAAACTGGGCCACCATTGTTACTAATTTCTGTAATGTCATTAACTATCGCTTCAAATTTTTCTTCCATCGATAGATAGATCAAATCATTCGCGTCGTTCCTGACCATGGGAACATTTGTTGGTATCACTAGAACATCTAGGCCATAAATTGAACTAAACTCAAAAGCCTCAGTGTCTGCGGTGCCAGTCATGCCCGCTAGCTTATTGTACAAACGAAAGTAGTTCTGGAATGTTGTAGAAGCAAGCGTTTGACTTTCACTTTGAATTTCAAGTCGCTCTTTCGCCTCCAGAGCCTGATGCAGGCCCTCTGACAAACGCCTTCCTTCCATGGTGCGACCTGTGTGCTCATCGATCAATACAATGCGCTTGTTCTGCACAATATATTCAACATCACTATTAAATAAGTTGTGAGCTTTTAGTCCAGCGTGAACGTGGTGGAGCAGAGATAAATTGGTTGCCGAATAAAGTGACTGCCCTTCTTCTAGCAATTTTTGCTGTATCAGCATGTCTTCAACAAATTCGTGGCCCGACTCTGTTAATTCAACCTGCCGGCTCTTTTCATCGACGGTAAAATGGCCTGTTTCTTCAGGTACAAAGTTTTTGTCCATCATTTCCATCTTGGATTTTTCTATTTTTACTCCTTTGTCGAGCTTTGGTATTAACTTATCAATAGCAAGATAGAGTTCAGAGCTATTTTCAGCAGCACCGGAGATAATTAAGGGAGTTCTAGCCTCATCGATAAGAATAGAATCAACTTCATCGACAATTGCAAAATTGAGTTCATGTTGTATTTTGTCATCAAGGCGGAACGCCATATTGTCACGAAGATAATCAAAGCCGAATTCATTGTTCGTGCCATAGGTAATAGACGATTCATAGGCTGCTTTTTTCTCTTCTGGCGTCTGACCTGACTTAATTATTCCTACACTCAGTCCTAAAAACTCATACAAGGGACGCATCCAGTTCGCATCACGCTCGGCCAGATACTCGTTGACTGTAACGATGTGTACACCACGCCCTGTAAGTCCGTTTAAATAGGCTGGTAAAGTCGCCACAAGAGTTTTGCCTTCACCTGTACGCATTTCCGAGATGCTCCCTTGATGAAGCACGATACCACCAATCATTTGCACATCGAAATGGCGCATCTGCATACTTCGTTTGCTGGCTTCTCGGACAACAGCAAAGGCTTCAGCTAACAATGAATCGAGAGTCTCACCATTGGCTACGCGTTCCTTAAATTCGTCTGTTTTTAATTTAAGGTTACCGTCACTGAGGGCGGCGAGAGAATCCTCATGCTTGTTAATCACTACTACAGCCTTTTCCATCTTTTTTAGCTTTCTGGAATTACTGCTACCGAAGATTTTATTTAAAATATTCATACTATTTAAATCAAAAGTTATTTATAGGAGAAATCATTGTCGCCCGGCGAATGCTAACGTTATTGCACGTATCGACCGACGCGGTAAAATGTAAATCTATGATTGAGGAATTATCTAGCGGTACGATGGATATAAGAGGCGGGATCAACAACTCTACCGTTTTTATACACTTCAAAATGCACGTGAGGTCCGGTTGAACGCCCCGTGGAACCAACTAAAGCTATATCCTGACCTTTGTTGACAATATCTCCAACGTTAACCAAGAGTTTTTCTGAGTGCGCGTAGCGAGTGGTATAGCCATTGCCATGATTTACCTCAACCATGAGACCATAGCCGGATCGAGGCCCAGCCCAAGTTATAACACCTGCTGCAACAGTGTGAATATCTGCACCAGCTTTACCAGTAGTGAAGTCGATACCAGCATGAAACGTTAGACGACCTGTAAACGGATCCGGGCGTTGGCCGAAGCGAGATGCGATCCAACCTTTATCTACTGGCCTCCCGGCGATGAAAACATCAGAACGAATTTTTCGATCTACCATTAAACCTTCAAGAATCTCCAGCTGTTGCTGCCTATCCTCTAACTGATGTTCTAATTTAGAAACTGCATCAATAAATCTCGACTGTGAATAGGAAACCGATTCACCAACAATAGGACCCCCGATTCCAACCGGCTGGCTGAAATTAAATTCACCTGTAGCTAAATTAGCCATCGAAGTAATTCGCTCTCCTACTGCATCAAGGCGAACTAAACGTGCTTGTAGCATGGCGAGGCGCAAAGTTAGAGCATCCAATTGCTGTTCTGACTCAATTTTAATGTCTGAAAGTTGCTCGGATTGCAACTTAAGCTGAACATCCCAATTTTGGACACTTTCGGCAGTGAGGATGGTTGAATTCTGTGAAACGGCAAGCTGATAGCCAAAATAACCCAGAGCAACTGGTGCTCCAAGCAGGCACAAGGATAATAGACCTTTCAGCCAACCTTTAAGGACAATAGTTTTGGTGTGACCATGACGTTGATCGACAAGAATAACTTTCATTGTTAAGCGTAATTCTCTGTAACCCTGTTAATACACTTGGGGCTAATGCAGGAAACTTCAACGCCTAGTCGATATTTTTATTAAAAATCAACGAGTTAGGTGAGCGATAGCAGTTAGGCGGCCAACACTGGTTTCATGTAGGAAATAGGTACATTTGTTTCATTTTCGAAACTAACAATTTCCCAAGCGTCTTTATTTACTTCGAGCATTCTTAATAAAGCATTATTGAGGGCATGTCCAGATTTATATCCTTTGAACTCACCTATAAGGCTGTTCCCCAGCAGATACAAATCTCCTATCGAATCCAATATTTTGTGCTTTACAAATTCGTCTTCATAGCGAAGACCATCTTCATTGAGAACCTTATAATCACCAACTGCAATAGCGTTATCCATGCTGGCGCCGAGGGCTAAATTTCGGTTTCTTAATTCCTCAAACTCATGCATAAACCCAAAAGTTCTGGCACGGCTTACTTCTTTAACGAAAGACGTACTGGAAAAATCAATAGTGGCACTTTTCGTGTACTTCTTATACACCGGGTGATCATAGAGTAGCGTATAGCTAACTTTGAAACCATCAAATGGTTCTAGGCTAACGGATTTATCACCTTGCTCTAGGGCAAGTGGTTTTTTGATTCTTATGAATTTCTTCAACTCAGACTGTTCTTCGATTCCTGCTGACTGGATCAGAAAAACGAATGGACCAGCGCTGCCATCCATAATTGGCACTTCAGACGCACTTACGTCGACATAGGCATTATCAATTCCTAGGCCCGACATAGCAGACATCAAATGTTCGATGGTCGAAATACGCACATCACCCTTACTGATGGTTGTGGATAGAGTGGTGTCACCTACATTTGCCGCAATAGCTTCGATTTTAACAACTGGATCTAAATCGATTCTTGTGAAAACGATGCCTGTATTAACCGGAGCAGGCCGGAGAGTAAGATAGACTTTCTCTCCAGTATGCAATCCGACGCCGGTGGCTCGAATTGCATTTTTTAAGGTGCGTTGATTCAGCATTAGTTTATGTTCTTATGATTCTTGAAGCGCTTCGCTCACCGATTATACCGCTCGTAATTGTTCCTTTTGGCGCAATTAAAAGAGCTAATAGTGGACCGATCATCAAGAATCAAACGTGATCTCGAGTCGAGTCTACCTAACCCAGGCATAGTAGCAAAAAATAAGCTATAACCCAATATATGGGGCTTAAACCTGTGAAACAAAAACCTAGTCAGCTTGTCTGCGTAAAAACGCAGGGATGTCAAGGTAATCCATATCGGCCTCTGCCCCTACTGCTTTCGCTAGTATAGGTGCACGATCAGAGGCTTCCCGATTTCGCATAATTGCCGGTCGATCAAGCTGCTTATAATCTGTTGATGGAGGTACTTCACTATTATCCACAACCTTGGTTGGCATGGAATGCTCGGTTCCTAAACCTGTAGCTACAACGGTTACGCACATTTCGTCGTTTAGCGAGGAATCGATAACGGTTCCCACTACGACAGTGGCATCATTTGAAGCGAATTCCTCAATGGTATCGCCAACTTCTGAGAATTCGCCCAAAGAGAGATTTTCACCTGCAGTGATATTGACCAATATCCCCCGTGCGCCTTGCAGATTAACATCTTCAAGCAATGGCGATCGAATAGCAGCTTGAGCAGCCTCTCGGGCTCGTTCAGTGCCACTGGCAGTGCCGGTTCCCATCATTGCCATACCCATTTCAGACATAACAGTTTTAACATCAGCGAAATCCACATTAATCATTCCAGGATGCATAATTAGATCTGCAATACCCTTTACGGCGCCCAACAAAACATCATTTGCCGCTTTAAATGCTTCGAGTAAAGAAGCTTCTGCACCGAGCACATCAAGCAGCTTTTCGTTTGGAATCGTGATCAATGAATCAACACTATCGGAGAGCTCTCGGATTCCCTCTGCTGCGACAGCAGAGCGCTTCTTACCTTCGAATGGAAAAGGGCGTGTTACAACAGCCACAGTGAGAATACCCATTTCACGAGCAACCTCAGCAACTATTGGCGCAGCACCAGTTCCAGTTCCTCCACCCATGCCGGCTGTTATGAAAACCATGTCAGCACCGGATAGAATTTCTGCAATCTCATCTCGATCTTCTAAGGCAGCTGCTCTTCCTATATCTGGATCCGCTCCAGCACCCAGACCCTTGGTAATGTTACTACCCATTTGCAAAATGGTTTTTGCTTTTAAGTTATTAAGAGCCTGCGCATCAGTATTTGCACAAATAAAATCCACCCCATCAACTTGATTGTTGATCATGTGCTGGACTGCATTTCCCCCACCTCCACCAACACCGATGACTTTGATCACAGCACTCTGCGAAACGTTCTCGACTAATTCAAACATATAGCCCCCTTATTTATTAATTCTTTTAACCTGCGTTGGTTGTAGACTGTTAACTAAAATTTCTCTGAAAAAAGTTTTTAACTCGATCGACAATATGAATTTGAGGCTCACGAGAAGGATCGATCCCAACTCTTTCCTGATTCTGTTTCAAACCGTACAGTAATAACCCAACGCCAGTTGAATAAATCGGGTTTCTTACAATATCGGCTAATCCATCTACATTATGAGGAACACCGATGCGCACAGGTGCGTGGAAGATTTCTTCTGCCAAATCAACTACGCCTTCCATTTTGCTGGTACCACCAGTTAATACGACCCCAGCTGCTAAAAGGTTTTCAAAACCACTACGCTGAAGCTCTGCTTGCACTAAAGTAAATAATTCGTCGTAACGTGGCTCAACCACTTCTGCTAGAGATTGCCGCGAAAGTTCACGAGGTGCCCGATCTCCCACACTTGGAACTTTTATGAAATCCTCCGCACTGGCAAGCTGCGTAAGTGCACAGGCATACTTTATTTTGATCTCTTCGGCATTTTCAGTTGGAGTCCTTAATGCCATTGCTATATCGTTAGTGACTTGATCTCCCGCTATAGGAATAACACCTGTGTGGCGTATCGCTCCTTCAGTAAAAATGGCGATATCAGTAGTACCACCGCCCAAATCAACCAGGCACACCCCAAGCTCTCTTTCGTCTTCAGTTAACACTGAATAACTTGAAGCTAACTGCTCTAAAATTATTTCTTCAGTTTCCAAGCCACATCGTTTAATACATTTCTCAATGTTTTGAACCGCGTTTATTGCACAGGTAACCAGATGCACTTTTGCTTCTAATCTAACTCCGGACATCCCAAGCGGCTCCTTTACACCTTCCTGAGAATCAATAATGTATTCCTGAGGGAGTATATGCAGAACCTTTTGGTCCGCTGGGATAGCAACTGCTTGAGCAGCATCGATAACCCGATCGATATCCGGCCTCATCACTTCGCCATCTCTAATTGCAACAATGCCGTGGGAATTCATACTACGAATATGGCTGCCTGCAATTCCTGCATAAACGGAGTGAATTTGACAACCCGTCATCAGTTCCGCTTCTTCGATCGCTCGCTGAATAGATTCAACAGTAGACTCGATGTTTACGACAGTGCCCTTTTTCAAACCGCGAGACCGATGACTTCCGATACCCACAACATCGAGCCTGCCGTCTTCTTTGATATTTCCAACAATTGCTACAACTTTCGAAGTGCCAATATCCAAGCCAACAATCATGCTCTCACTCACTGATTCACTCATAGCCAGAACTCTCCATTCAATGACAGCCTGTCTAATTCAATCTCTAAGTTCGAGATAATTTTTTTCACCTAGCCGCTACTCCTGATAAATCTTGCTCTGTGCTTCTCACTGCTATTCCATTGCTGTATCTCAGATCTACGCGTTCAAATTGCTCAGAAACTGAAGTGGCCTGCGCGCTGTAAAAATCCACAAATCGTTCTACCTTGTTATTAACATTTAATCGCCCTGCGGAAACTTGAATCGATTCATTTAAAATCAAGTCCCAACTTCCTCTCGTAGTTAAGGAAAGTTGCGTTAATCGTAAACCCGCAGGGAAAAGAATCTGGCTCAAATTTTGGTATTGCTCCATAACACCAAATTGACTGTCTTCTGGACCTACCAGCTTTGGTAAAGATCTTAGCTCTCCGGCATTATCGGGAGAAAATGTATTTCCCTGTTGATTCAACAGTGATTTCTCACCCCACCGGGCAATAGCAATTTCTTCATTTACATTAAGCGATAAATTATCAGGCCATACCTTTTTCACAGATGCCTTCGCTACCCAAGAGTGTGCTTCGAGCTCGTCTTTCACACCTTGTACATTAAAATCAAAAAAACCAACCCCCATGTATGCGGTGAGAATCTCTCTAACTTCGGCCTCCTGGATATGCTGCCACTGGTTTTCGATAATCACCTTAGTGATTGGTCGATTCATAAAATAAGCAATATCTTGATAGTTCTGTTGAACAACTACTCCCATACCTAGAATCACAAAAATAAACGGCAGTTTATAAGCAAATCTTGATGGCTTCAGCGGCTGATTATTACTTCCGACGAATCGCTTACGTGATTCATGGATTCCTCTGCCGGTATCGAATATTCTTTTCTCAGCCTTCATTTTTTGTTGTCTGCCATCTCTACCTCTAATATGCGAAGTAACAATTCATCAAAATCAATTCCAATACGTTGTGCTGATATTGGAACAAAACTATGGCTAGTCATTCCAGGAACAGTATTAACTTCAAGCAAATAAAATTTTCCGGCTTCATCCTGCATTACATCTACTCTAGCCAACCCTTTACAACTCAACGATTCGTAAGCCGCTCTAACTAAATCCTGCAGTTCTTCTTTTTTCTGAGCACTAAGCTTTGGAGGACAAATAATTTCTGTATCTTCATCAACATACTTTGCATCGTAATCAAAAAATTCTCGCTTTGTTCTTAGCTGAATCAAAGGCAGCAATTGATCACCTAAAATCCCAACCGAATACTCTTTCCCTTCAATACATTTCTCTGCCATTACCGCAGAATCAAATTTTACTGCTTCCTTATAATTTTGCTCGAGACTAGAAGCATTTTTCGCTATTGCTATTCCTAAACTAGACCCTCCATTTACAGGTTTCACAACTGCCTGTCCTAATTTTTCAATAACCGACTGCCAATCGGTTTTTGCATTTAGCGTTACGAAATCAGCTGTGCCTAATCCAATTTTTTGCCAGAGCAATTTACTGAAAACCTTGTCCATCGCCAAAGCCGATGGCAAAACACCACTTCCTGTGTACGGAACCTTCATTATTTCAAGCATCCCTTGAATCGTTCCGTCCTCTCCCCCTTTTCCATGTAACATGTTAAAAACTAGGTCTGGCTTAGCCTGATTCAAATCCGCTACTATCGTGTCACAAACATCAATTAGTGATGAATTTATCCCCAATCGTTGCAAACTATCGTAGACAGCTTGACCGCTTAACAGGGAAATCTCTCTTTCTGTTGAATCGCCTCCCATGAGCACAATTACGTGCCCTAAATTACCGATTATTTCCTCTTTATTTATCGTTCTCATTGCCACTTTTCTTAACTAAGAATTGCAAAATTCTTTGAATTGAATCAATAAATTACTTACTAATCGAAACCAAGCTCTGTGAGCTGTTTTGCGAGGGTACCAACACTACCTGCACCTTGGGTTAAAACGATATCTCCAGGCTTCACCAGATCTTTCAAAATACCATGTACATCCGCTTCTTTCCGAACATATACCGGGTCAACCTTCCCTCTCACCCGGATACTTCGACAGAGACTTCTAGAGTCCGCTCCTGCGATCTTTTTCTCTCCCGCCGAATAAACCTCAAGCAGTAGAAGCACGTCAACCTCGGACAGCACATCAACAAAGTCTTCATAGAGATCATTGGTGCGACTATAGCGATGCGGCTGGTAAATCATTACTAATCTGCTCTTTGACCAGCCATCTCGAAGAGCCCGAACCGTTGCCGCAACTTCAGTTGGGTGGTGACCGTAATCGTCTACAAGTAAAATTTTTCCACCGGCATGTTTGAATTCTCCCTGGATATCAAAACGTCGCCCAACTCCAGAGAACTTTTTAATACCACTCTTGATGGCCTTATCCTCGATGCCTTCATCACTGGCTATTACGATAGCCGCCGTCGCGTTCAATGCATTATGTTTACCAGGCATATTCAAGGTTATCTTCAGCGCTGATTTTTTATCCGGCCTACTCACTTGAAAATCGGTAATATCTTCTTTTTGTGTAAGCTTAGTTATTCGAAAATCAGCATCTTTGGAAAATCCATAAGTGATTTTGGGGCGAGATATTGAAGGTAGGATCTCTCTTACTGCCGGATCATCAATGCACAGCACAGCCAACCCGTAAAAAGGCAAATTGTGAAGAAAATCAATAAAGTATTTTTTTAGATTTTCGAAATCCCCACCATAAGTACTCATATGGTCAGCTTCAATATTAGTGACAACTGCCACCATTGGCTGGAGGTGCATAAACGATGCGTCACTCTCATCAGCTTCGGCCACCAAGTAACGACTATCCCCTAGTCGCGCATTGGTACCGGCACTATTCAATAAGCCCCCAATTACAAACGTTGGATCAAATCCACCTTCCGCCAGCACTGAGGCAACAATGCTTGTCGTCGTCGTCTTACCATGGGTTCCAGCTATAGCGATCGAATGACGATAACGCATTAATTCTGCTAGCATTTCAGCTCTAGGAATCAATGGCTTAGATTTAGCAACGGCCGCACGTATCTCGGGATTCTTCATATCTATTGCACTTGAATAAACCACTGCATCAGCGCTTTTTACATTCTTGCCCGCGTGACCAATGAATACTTTCGCTCCCATAGAAACCAGTCTTTTAGTATTATTAGACACTTTGATGTCCGAGCCAGTGATTGCGTAACCCTGATTCAGCAATACTTCGGCCACACCACACATGCCAGCTCCACCTATGCCGACAAAATGTATTGTCTTGATACGGCGCATTTCTGGTATCACATGCATCTCAACTGCTTTAGGCATTTTCTGCTACCTCCAAGCAATAATCTGCTATGCGATCACTTGCATCCTTTACTGCAATAGCTTTTCCTTTGGCGCTCATTGACGACAATTCTGTTCTGTTGTCATTAAGGCGCTGTAATATTTTAGTTATCCCCTCTACACTCAACTCGGCTTGTTGCATAATGTAAGCAGCACCAGCATGACTTAACCACTCAGCATTTAATGTTTGTTGCCTATCTTTATGATGAGGATAGGGAACGAACACTGCCGGCAATCCAACCACTGCTAATTCACTCACTGTACTGGCTCCCGAACGACAGATAACAACATCAGCCCATTTGTATGCGGCCGCCATATCATCGATAAAGGCATCAACTCGATAATTCTCACCCAACGCTATTCCTGCTGTTGCATATTTGCCGTTGGTATCCTCTAGACCGGCTTTGCCAGTCTGATGCCAAATATAAGGTCGTTGGCTTTCGCCCCAATTAATTAACAATAATGGCACTACAGAATTTATCGCTGCCGCGCCCTGACTTCCTCCTAAGACCAGCAAATGAAGTGGTTGTTCTGATGATTTTTCTTCGCTCCGGACAAAGAGAGCGGCGATTTCTGCTCGCACGGGATTTCCAGCAAAAACTACTTTTTGGCTCTTATTAAAAGTAGCTGGAAATGCTTCGAATACCTGCTTCGCAAACTTTGCCAGCAAACGATTAGTCAACCCAGCCACAGCATTCTGTTCGTGTATCACTAACGGCACACCTTTCAACTTTGCAGCTAAACCGCCAGGCCCAGCTATGTAGCCACCCATACCTAACACGCAGCTTGGCTTGACCCGGTGAATCACGCTTAGTGATTGCAAGGTCGCTGCGATTATCATGAATGGAGCTAGCAACATCTTAACTAAGCCTTTGCCTCGTAAACCCTTAACTGAAATTTTATGCAACTCATAACCCGTGCCTGCAAGCAGCCGATTTTCCATTCCGCTTTCAGTTGCCAACCAATGAATCTCAATACCCCGCTCCGATAGCTTTCTCGCTATCGCTAAGGCCGGAAACACATGACCACCAGTTCCTGCAGCCATGATTAGAATGGCGGTATTGTTTGCCGCCATACTAGCTTTCTCCTTGTAAACCTTCTTCTAAACATTCTATTTCGTATTGAATTCGCACGAGCAACGCAATCATGAAACAGCTAACAATCAAGCTCGCTCCCCCATAACTTAAGAACGGTAGAGTCAATCCTTTGGTAGGTAATAAATTTATATTTACACCAATATTTATAAGCGCTTGGCCAGCAAACAATAACCCTAGCCCGTAGGCTAAGAATGCGGCAAATAGTCTATTTTTTGACTGCGCCAACTTTCCTATTGAAAGAGCCTGGATGACTAATACGCAAAATAATGCTACGACTGCCACTACGCCCACAAGCCCTAACTCTTCACCTATGATGGCCAATACAAAATCATTATGAGCTTCAGGTAAGAAATAAAGTTTTTGAATGCTATTCCCCAAACCAACCCCAAACCATTCACCTCGACCAAAAGCGATAAGCGCTTGCGTAACCTGATAGCCACTGGTAAAAACGTTTTCCGGCGCCCACGGATTCAAATAAGCAGAAAGCCTTACGATTACATAAGGCTTCATTATTGCTAAAGCCACAACGCCGCCACCACAGATTGATAGCAAGAGAATAAAGCGATAGAGTTTTGCGCCAGCCAAAAAAATCATACAAAATGCCGTCAACATTAGAATGACCATAGCTCCATGATCTGGCTCGAAATGAAGTAATGCGACTGCAGCACCAATTACCGACAATGGCTTTACAAACCCTGACCAGTTGTTTTGCACTTCCTCAAGATTGCGTTCCAAAAATGCCGCTAAATAGATGATTATGAAAACTTTCGCTAACTCGGAGGGTTGTAGATTAAAAAGACCGAGGTTGATCCAACGCTGACTGCCATTAACAGAAATGCCAATGCCGGGAACTAGAACTAATAGCAACAGCGCAAAAGAACCCATCAGCAAAAACCAACTTATATTTCTCCAAAAGCTTAGAGGGATCGTAAGAGTAATAATCAACGAAAAAAGACCCATCACTAAAAAAATAGATTGCCGTTTTAAATAATAAAAAGGGTCACCATAGTCATTGCTAGCGATTTCGATGGAGGCAGAGGTCATCATCAGCAGGCCGCAAATTAACAAAAGAAAACTAACTAGTAGAATGATATTCAAAGATTGCTTCTTCGGGGTAACCAACAGCCGTCCGTAGTTAGTACTGCCAACAACAGGTCTCATATTTGTTCGCATACCTGCACCCATCGCTGAGATCACCATTACTGTAGATTCTCCACAGACGAAATGAATGACTCTCCGCGATGCTGGAAATTTTCATACATGTCAAAACTTGCACAGGCGGGAGACAACAAAACTGCATCGCCCGGAGCCGCATTTTCATAAGCGACTTTAACCGCATCCCGCATATCGGTAGCAAAATAAGTTTTTATATCGGCATCAAAATTGGTAGCTATTCCCACAGCATCTTGACCAATAAGAATTACTTCTTTCCCCCAGCGATTAATTATGGGAACAAGGGATTTAAAGTCCGCTCCTTTACCCACACCTCCGGCAATTAATAAAATGTGGCCATCGATACGCTGACCCAAACCTTCAACTGCAGCCACAGTAGCTCCAACATTAGTTCCTTTAGAATCATTGTAAAACTCAACGCCGTTAATATTAGCAACCCACTGACAGCGATGAGGTAAACCAGAAAATTCTCTGATTGCCTTGCGAATATATTTTAGATCTATACCCAAAGCCATTGCCAGGGCAGAGGCTGCCAAGACATTGGAAATATTGTGTTGTCCAAATATTTTCAGCTCATTTACTGAGACTATTTTTTCGAATTGAAACGCTAAATACTGATCACCGTCTTCTTCTAATAGACCAAGACCGTTCACGCCAGGCCGACTAAAGCCGAAATCCCAAACTGGCGCATCTATCTCAGCCACTGGAAAGCTGCGCGAATCATCTCGATTAATTACTAATTGCTTACAGCTGTTAAAGATATTCAATTTTGCTCGATGATAATCATCTAAGCTTTCATAGCGATCCATGTGATCTTCACTTAAATTCAATATGACACCGACTTCGGCAGAGAGATTTTTAGTGGTTTCTAATTGGAAACTCGAAAGCTCGAGAACGTAGACATCTTTTTTACCTTCAGCAAGTAGATCCAAAGCAGGTTTAAAATTAGCACCATCAAGATTGCCCCCCAAGCCATAACTTTTATTCGCTTTTTTTAGGATATCCGCCAACATAGCCACTACCGTGCTTTTTCCATTTGATCCTGTTACACCAACAATAGGGGAACACACTAGTTCTGAGAAAATGTCTATATCGCCAGTGATTTGCACACCAGCTTCTCTGGCGCATGCTATCTCTGGAGTTTTCAGACTGACTCCAGGAGAAACTATTAACTCTTTTGCTTCCAAAAATGTTTGCATATTAAATTTACCCAATTCGCATTCGATTTCAGGCAATATTTTTTTTAGCTCAGTCAGGCCAGGCGGCACATTTCTAGAATCAACAACTTTAAATTTCTGCTTTTTACCTGCGTAATATTTTGCACAGGATAATCCTGTGCCTCCCAAGCCAACGATGACACTAGTTTTTTTACCAGAATTAATTGTCACGTGATATTGTCCCAATAAAAAACTAGCGAAGCTTCAACGTCGCCAATCCAAATAGAACCAACATCACAGTGATAATCCAAAAACGGACAATTACTCTTGGTTCTGGCCATCCTTTTAATTCGAAATGGTGATGCAATGGCGCCATTCTGAAAACTCTTTTACCTGTTAATTTATAGGACGCAACCTGGATGATCACTGAGGCAGTTTCCATAACAAAAACACCACCCATAATAAAAAGAACTAATTCATGACGAGAGACGATCGCCATTGTGCCTAACGCAGCACCGAGTGCTAACGCACCCACGTCGCCCATAAAAATTTGAGCGGGATAGGTATTGAACCAAAGAAATCCGAGACCAGCACCCAGTAAAGCGCCAGCAAAAATAACCACTTCTCCGGAACCTACTACATACGGAATGTTGAGATAAGCAGAAAACTCACTATGACCAGCAAGATAAGCGATCACTCCAAGAGCCCCGCCCACCATAACCGTTGGTAAAATGGCAAGCCCATCTAAGCCATCGGTGAGGTTTACAGCGTTACTAAATCCGACAATGATGAAAGCACTAAATGCGATATAGAAAATTCCCAAATCGATCGCGACATCTTTAAAGAAAGGCATAATGTATTGTGTTTCGACAGAACTAAAAGCTGTGTAGTACAAAATAATTGCAGCGCCAACGCCTATAATAGTTTGCCAAAATAATTTGGTTCGGGCGGAAATTCCAGCAGGATCCTGCCGGAATACTTTCTTATAATCATCGACCCACCCTATAACACCGAACAAAACTGTAACGCCTAATATTATCCATACATAATGATTACTAAGATCGGACCAAAGCAAAGTACTTATGGCGATACTCACTAGTATCAGCGCTCCCCCCATGGTGGGGGTTCCAGCTTTACTAAAATGAGTTTCCGGCCCATCATCACGAACGACTTGACCAATTTGGTGGTAATTTAACTTTCTTATCATGGTAGGGCCGATGATGAGCGACACAGCCATTGCCGTCAGAATACTGAATATGCCGCGCAC
>Ga0209403_10002919_pt1 | contig 19830 bp, 17 predicted proteins | sample ArcticOcean_MG_C_8_FD_187440 | JGI IMG/M metagenome (GOLD analysis project Ga0209403, IMG submission 187440) | Marine microbial communities from western Arctic Ocean - ArcticOcean_MG_CB11_86 (SPAdes) (version 2) | ecosystem: Environmental > Aquatic > Marine > Oceanic | place: Arctic Ocean... | reverse complement strand
AATTGTTTCTGAGGGTAGTTGGGCACTACGCTGGTCACGCTCTTCGAATCTCAAAACTGGTTTGGCGGCTGCCGAAGTTATTTGGGTAAGAGATTTTGAGCCCATTCAGTGGAATACTCTGTACGGTTGGGCAGCAGAAGTAACAGCACTTGGCAGAATAGCCGAAGTACTCATTGTTGACGAAGAGATGGGAGTGACCACATACAGGGTAAATCCAGCAGAACCCGCAGGGGCTTTGCCTGAAATTGAATTGGATGACCTTCTCGAGTCTGAAACTAGTTTGGTTGGTGGTCGATGGGATGGTGCCTTTATGCCACGAGATGTTGAACTCCCCGAACAAATTGGCACACCTCTTCCAGAGGGCAAGTGGCTGGACGAAGATGAAGTCAGAATCTTAGAAGATGCTGCAGATGAAAATGGAAGCATCTCATTACTGAGAGATATTCTAGCCAGAAAACTCCTCCCTCGTTCAGGATTCAAATATGGGACTCGTTGGCGACTCTACGAACTTTCAGTAGGAGAGGAACATGCGCCTTGGTTACTTCAACCTGAATGGTTAGCACCCCATGATTGGGCTCAAGCTTGCCTAGCAGCACGACTCGCTAATGGGGTACACAAAACGTGGTTATGTGGATTCCTAATTGATGATAAGTGGTGTTACCTTGCTCTTCAAAGACCTCCTTCTGAAGGGAGATGGTCTGGATTTCGCCACTGATAAATTAGCAATTTTATCGTTAGAAACCGTTTAGGCTTTCAACGGCTAACACAATGTTGCCTTGACCCCAAAAATCTACTGCAATAAAGTTAGGAACCTGTCCCCATTCCTGTGTGCAATTGTTTGCCCTTTCAACTACAACAGGAACTTGATTGGTAGAGTTTGAAGCAGACTCAGACGATAATGGGTCAGTCACAAAATGGTCAAGCCAACGTAATGGGCTTGAGACATTGCCACGGGTTAGTTCACAGGTGAAATACGCCGAGTCGTTGTATGCCCAGTGTGTTTTTGCCATGTAGTCCCCATCATAGTGGTACCACGAAATGTCAATCTCTGGGCGGTCTTGGCTGAACAAAATAACTCTTTTACCCGATTCAATGAGGGTGGCCAAAGTAGGCCATTGAGAACCTAATTCTTGGCTGTGGAAATAGGGTGTTAGTTGGGTTGAATCTGAAGCATTTTCTAAATCCTGAGCCGTCACATAACTCTCAATGGTGATGATTAGAATTGCGAATGAATTGTTCTCAAGAAATGATACTACCTCAAGGAAAGCATCCTCTAAAGGCCAATTCCCACTAATAAAACAGGGATGAAGCGGATAGTCATAGCCTCCATGACACAGCATTGATTGGTTATTGTATTCGTGTACATCCAGATTGATGACGCGGATACCGCCTTGCATTTGGGCAGTGATATTGGTTCTCTGGCTCACACTCAAGATGTTGTGATTACGATCATATGATGCATGTGAATTGTGAGTAGTTGCCCAGACTGTTTCATTCACACCCCTACTGCAAAGTTCGCGGAATGAGTTGCAGGCCGGTGAGGAAATTATGTCCTCAGGGTCCCAGCCATTATCTAATTCCCAACCCGTAGTGAAACCATCGCCATCGTGGTCAAAATTTCTGTCTAATGGCTCGGGTTCAGGCTCGTACTCAGGCTCATCTTCTAGCAATGGCTCAGAAATAGGGTCTGATGATGCTATTTCAGAAGATTGCAAACAACCAACTATCCCAGACCCTAGCATCATTAGAACCAGTAAGAGGCCCGCTACCTTTCGCATTGTTACGCGGAGGGCGTCCAATATACTGAGGTTATCGGCTTTATGTGGCATCAGAAAGCATTCAATGAAAGCCAATTATAAACCACAATAAATTGAGGAATAATCCCTATAGACTATAACAAATCATCCAAATCTGGAATCTCGTTTGGATCGTGTGTAATACCGACCTTTGGCTGCTTAGATGGTTGAGAACTAGGTCTTTCTCGACCTGTTGATTTAGCCACCCCGTCAGAAATATTCTCTGGGCGAGGGGTGCTACTGTCAACTTCAAGTAATTCCGATAAGTAACTTTCAGCCTGCACATTTTGTTGATGAGCCTCCTGTTGAGGTATTGTCTGTGGCTGTGCAGAAAATTGTGACTGCGGCGTAGGAGATGCCCTAGCGGAACCAACCGTTTCCAAGTGATTAATCGCTTGTTGCCTCCCTGCCTCTCGAATCTTTGATTGAGGGGATTCTCTTTTCCTCATCCCTAGTAATACTGACAATGCAATTAATCCGGCCATTGTAATAATCAAATTTGCAGGTTCGGAGAAAAATCGGATTAGTTCCCCGCCTTGTTCAAACTGTTCAGCCGTGAGTATAACCTCGATTCTTTGCTCTAATCCTTGAGAATCGCGCAAAACGATTTCACCCCGTGCCACCATCCCCGGTACTAACAGTCCATTTGGAGAAATTGTTAGATTTACCTTTGACCCTTCACCTAAGTTTTGAGTCGGGGCGGTTGTCGCAATCCTATCAATCGGCCCCTCCAACCTAACCTCCCAAACTTGTTGACCTAAGCCACTAAACTCCAATGGCACATTTACATAGCCATTATCATCAGATGAAATATCACTGTTGTATTCGGTATTTGTAAGACGTAACCCAATAGTATGGAAATCAATACTCACCTGTTGAGCAATTGAGGAACCGCAAGTAAATTGACCTGTTAAACGCGCCTCACCACCAACTATCCCAAGGCTATCCCAGCGTAGAGTTCGGACCACTGATTCACCTACAGGTACAGGTGTATTCTCAACAATTGATACGATTCTACCATCGCTTGAATTCAAATTAGCCCCTAATGTGCAACTAGTTGAAGAAATCACTGAAATCAGTAAATCTTCATTTTTCAATAATTGAATGGGATGATGTGGAGGCAGCACCTCAAAACTAGGTGCTCCAGAAGTGGATATTGTAAGAGAAAGCGAACCAGCATCAACTGCAGTGACCTCAACGACCCAATTGACTTGGCGACCATGATGGTCTATCAAAATACGACCTTCTGCACCAAACTTACCACCAGTTGTGAAAGTATCACCTGAACTGCCTTGGTCGTTACCAGCAAGAAGCCCACTATCGCCATCTGCCTCTAATACATACAACCAAGGAATATCTGGATTTGTATTGATTAAATTCTGCGTAGTGTCACCTACTGATGTATCTTGAACGGTAACCAATAACCCATGACCAGGGAGTTCGCTGTCAAAGCCATTAGAGCCTCTGTAAGCCATCCACACTCGTTCACTAGGGGATATTTGTATGAACAAGCCCGAACCAGATGAAGACATAGGACTGAGTACATAATTTTGTATCTCGCCGGGGGTATTGAGAGATATCTCAGTTGCTCGGTCAACCCCAATTAAATCTAAAGTAGCCAAGGATGGTAAAGCAGGAGTGCGTCCATTTACCCCATTCCAATTCCCGCTTGCCATAACATCCCAATCACCAAGCCCATTCCAATCTTCACCAGTTCCTTGACCGTGAACATCGTACAAGTCAAGTGCACCCATTTGGTGAAGCATTTCATGGATGATTGTGCCAAAACCTGAATCAAATCCAGCTATAGTGTAGTGGTCAAATTTGTAACCATCAACTTCAACCATTGCAGTAAGTGGTCCATAATGACTCCAGATACTTCCACCACCACCACTATCTTCCTGTACCTCGGCTGTGTGAATAATAAGAAATCGGTCAATCCAGCCATCGGAATCTAGGTCAAATTGAGAGAGGTCTACTCCTGAGAGTGAATTTATGATAACTGATGAGGCTAAACCGCCTGGGCCATCTGAGCCATCCTGTCCTACATCCCTAACATCGCCCTCATCTTGACCCCAGTATGAATCAGAATTCTGAGCATGATACACCGTAGGGACTATTGTTACAGATAGTGTTGTGGTGCCCCCTGTAGCCTCCGAAATGTAATCATCGGCGCCGTTTATTCCGGTCAGTAAAGTCTGTGCCTTCTCAACATTCCTAAATCCAGTCTCGGGAGCGTTCGGGAAATCAACTACTACAACCAACCAACGCTCTTCCGTTTGCATTTGAACACTGGGTGCAGTATTTTCTATTTCTTGAGTGAAATCATCAAGGTAATCAAAGAAAGGACCAATCCTTGTTGGGTCTTCACTTACATACCACCCAGCGACTAAAATCATTGCCGCAAGAGGGATTGCAATGATTGGCCTCATAGTTAACCGCTCCACCACGTGTGTTTTGAATGATACGCTATCATGTATTCAAGTTATATTCGTCTAATCAATCATTTGAATATCTATTTGGTCAGAAAGTTCGAGTCCATTATGGACCCATATATCATTTTCTTGTAGCCTAAGTCCCCACGGCTGAATACTGGTTGAAGATGAAATAAGATTAGCAGGTAAATCTTGTACTTGAATGACCTTCAATTGAGCACGGGATTGAGCCGATTTCGACCACGGTCGAGATGCTCTAGCAAGGTCAAGACGGTTGGCCAAATCAATGTATTCTGGTGTAGCCGGGTCTCCGTGAATAGTGGTTGATAACCGATTCAACCCAGAAAGTGAACAATTCATCACCTCTAAAGAACGCTTCATATTTCCTGGGGTAGGTGAACCATCACAACCACTGATTACAACATCAGTAATTTGCTCTCGGGCTACTCTTTCACAAAGATGCCCTACTTCACCTGGGTTCAGGCAAATAGCGTTCGCTAACATCACACCAATATTCCCCCCTAATTGCTCTTGATTTAATCGTGGGCAAACATCCACACAAGCACAATCAACCAGTAATACTCTTCTCTCGCCTCCTTCTGAATCAAAAATCGTCTGCGATTTGCGGCCTCGTGTACGACTTGACAATGGTGAAAGGTTAGCAATGAACTCACTGGCAAAAATTAGTGTCAATGTTGCCGCCAAAAATAAACCTTGAAGTGCTGGTGGTGTGACAATATACAGAATGGTCACCGAAACAAAATGTAAGCGCAAGCGCAAAGGATCTAGCGGGTCCTCTGTGATTAAATCAAGCCCTCTTCCAACAGTTAATCCTAGTGACTGGAGGAATAGTAGTAATACAAACCAGGTAAGGGCAAGCGCCATTGCAAAAAGTGAAACCACATCATAATGGGCCCCTACACCATCAATCATCCCAGCAGTATTAGCCATCTCAACGAGTCGAGGGAAACCCCAACCCCAACCCCAAATAACTAACACTGACCCACCTAATATGCCGGTTGGAATCATTGTACTAAGCCATGCTTTTTCACGTTGTAGTAAACCAGGTTCTGCAAACTTCCACAACTCTAAAGCGGCCCAAGGCAAGGTCGTCCAAATAGCCAACAACCCAACTGCTGTCCACTTAGTGTCCAGCCACGCGTAAGGGCTGTATATCGTTAGAGAACCTGCACCTTCTGCTAATGGAATTCTTGCCAGCCACCAAGCAAACATATCATCAATAACAAATGCCCAGATAATTGCGACTAGCAAAAACGCGAACACAAGGCGCTGAATTCTTTTGCTTGCTTCGGCTAGATGAACCATTACATGTTGTGACGAATCGGTGGGGACGACCCCGTCCAAAATAATCACCTCAGAGGATATCCTTCACTACCGGTTCTGCTCTTGCTGAAAGAACTGTCCGGTAGACCCCATATGCGGCCCAAAAACCACAGAAAATTGCTGGTGCGTAAAGATAAGCTGGTGCGCCGGTTGCTAACCAATTCAAGCCAATTATGAACATCACACCTGAAATTAGGCCTCTCTTCAAGCCTTCAGGATAAGCGAGGTCTTTTGCCAAATGTGACGGGCCTTCTCCTCTCGTACGCTCAAGGATTTCACGCTGAAATACTGCTGCAACTAGGAGAACGCATAATGAAGAAAAGAATAGGGTGTTACCAGTTGTAAACACACTCTCTGCCAATTGTAATTGTCTTTCATGCTCAAGCGCCGCGGGGTCAGGTTCGCTAACGAAAAGACTCTGATAGTCACCTACACTAATTACCCGAGTAGACAAATCTTCCTGAGCCGAAGTACTAGATGGGGAGTTGATTGTAAATGAGAGAAGATTCCATGCATCTAAATCATCATTTGAGCCCTGACCATCTACTGAATTACCTGCCAAGTAGAATGTGACATCACCGATATCGCTAGAAGGAGCGGTCCAAGTGATTATCCATTCGGCAGGATCTGTTGTTTCTGAATGGGAAATGTTTCCGCTTGTTGAAGATGAGGACTCAGGGTCTTCATTGCCTTCAGCAGGACGAACATCAACTCCTTCTCCCCATGAGAATATGCCTTCACTATTCGATGACAGAAGGAAGCCGCCTGCTGTGTTTGATGAGTGTTCAACTTTGATTGTTAAATTATATTGCGTGTCAACTTGATAGGCTGAAGGGACGCCATAAATAGATACAACAACTTCTGCTGATGGACCTGACGGTGCGGAAGGTGCTGCAGATCCATGGCAGTTACAGCCGTTAAGCACAGTTGATTCCCCACTCATGTTCAATTCAGGGGGGCCGCCAGACGATGCCAAAACTTGTGCTGTAAGGAGTAATATGAGTGAAATCACTAGTAGTGAACGAGTTGCATATGCACGCATGGCCACACCTGTGTTTATCTCGACCTGCGGGCGCTTCATAACGGTTGCTCGCAGGCTCCCCCTTAGGGGAGCCCACTATTGACATTGACTACGTTATACTAGAGAAACTCTTCAAAGGTCTTTGATAGCTGAATTCAACTCATTCATCATCTTCTTCCCATCACCAAATAACATCATTGTCTTATCCTCAAAGAACAAGTCATTGTCCACTCCTGCGTAGCCCACATTGAGACTACGTTTGATGACCACAACTACTCTAGCCTTGTCTGCATCAATGATTGGCATTCCACCAAGTGGACCTTCGCCAGAGCGTGCTACTGGGTTAACGGTGTCATTAGCACCAATCACAAGAGCGACATCACATTCTGGTAATTCTGAATTAATGTCATCCATCTCAATCAATTGCTCATAAGGCACATTTGCCTCAGCCAGTAACACATTCATGTGGCCGGGCATTCTGCCAGCCACTGGGTGAATCCCGTACTTGACATCAACTCCTTGAGCCTCTAATAAATCTGCAAATTCTTTGACGGTATGTTGGGCTTGTGAAACTGCCATTCCATATCCTGGGATGATAACACATGTTGCAATCCCATCACAGACCATTGCAACCTCTTCAGGATCACTACCAACTTTTGTGCGAGTGACGGTTTCGCGACCTCCACCGCCAAACGACTTGAAGAGAACTGCTGGCAAAGTACGATTCATCGCTTTACACATAATGAAGGTAAGAATCAAGCCAGCCGCACCAACCATTGAACCAGCAATAATCAATACATTGTTTCCAATTACGAAGCCGGTGAAAGCGGCTGCAATTCCTGAAAGTGAATTCAGCAAACTAACTACCACCGGCATATCAGCACCTCCGATTGGCAATACAAACAATATTCCAAGTAGGCAAGATACTCCCACCAAACCATAGATGTAATCAGTATTGTTCGGTTCTTGAATTGTTAAAACGATTAGAACTACTGAAGCGATGAGTAATCCAACTTTCACAATATTCAACCAAGGTGGACCCCAAGTTGGAAAACTGACCCATTTCCTACGTCCTCTGTCATCCTTCTTCGTAAATGGAATGTAAAATCCACCCATCAACTTACACATTGCCATCATGCTTCCTGTTAGTGTAAGCCATCCTACTAATCCTGAAAGGCCAATTGCAACCCATATGGCGTAGAGTTCAACACCTGCTGAAGGCACCTCATCTCTCTGTAAACGGCCCAACACTTCTGACAATCCAACGAGTGCAGAAGCGGCACCACCAAAACCATTGAACATAGCAACAAGTTCAGGCATCCCCGTCATTTCTACACGGATAGCCAACCAAACCCCAACGACTGTGCCAATTGCTAATCCACCTACTATCAATTCAAGACCAATGAAACCTTCACTGTACATCTTGGCTAGTGTGACTAGCACTGCCAAAAACATCCCATAGGCACCTAAACGGTTCCCATCCGGTGCTGTTCTAGGGCTTGATAATTTCTTGATACCCATAATGAAAAGTGCGGCTGAAACAAGATATCCGATATCCCAAACTACTGCATCAACCATTCTAAGCACCTCCCTTCTTTCTGCGCTTTCCAGCAATCATTTCCAACATCTTGTTGGTTACCATGAATCCACCAACACAGTTGATGGTAGCGAGAATTAAAGCAGCAAATGCAAGCCAAGCAGCAGTGCCGGGATTGCCATCCTTGAAAGCGGCATTTGACAAAAATAAGGCACCAACAATCGTAATTCCAGAAATTGCATTCGCACCAGACATAAGTGGTGTGTGCAAAGTGGCCGGAACCTTGCTGATTAATTCAAATCCTAGGAAAATTGCCAATACAAAAACCGTAATACTACCGATAAGTGCTGCTAGTGTTAGACTCATTGAACCACCTCCCCAAGACGGGTTTGCTTTTCGTGCATCGCTCCACCTGTGCATATTAGAACGCCTCCCATTCCAGGGATATGGAAATCATTACCTTCCGGGGACCCAACTAAAATATCGTCTTCTAAATCTAAGGTTAACTCGCCATCCTTGACTATTGATGTGACAAACGTCGTGAGATTGTTAGAGTAAAGCATACTTGCAGTTGATGCTAATTGACCTGCAAGATTTGGGGTACCCACTATGGTGACGCCGTTGTCTGTTTCGACGATTTTCCCCACCTCGGTGAGTTCGCAATTGCCACCAACATCTGCGTTCATATCAACAACCACTGCGCCAGGCTTGAAATTTTCAACAGCGCTAGCTGGGACCGTGATAGGCGCTGGGCGACCAAAAATCCTCGCAGTTGTGACAATAACATCTGCATCTGATGCGACTTCACACACAGTATCATTTACTTTCTGAATAAACTCAGGAGTGAGTGGCTTGGCATATCCTGATTCATCCTCAAAGTCATCCATCCCATCTACTTCAATAAAACGCCCGCCAACAGATTCTATTTGCTCGGCGGCTGACTTTCTGACATCAGAAGCGTAAACGATTGCCCCAAGTCGCTTGGCAGTTGCAATCGCTTGCAAGCCAGCGACACCTGAACCCATAATGACAAACTTTGCTGGCCTAATTGTACCAGCACTAGTTGTCATCATTGGAATTCCTTTAGGTGCATGAGATGCACCAGTAAGGACTGCCTTGTAGCCAGCAAGGTTGTCTTGACTGCTATTTACATCCATTGCTTGTGCTCTAGAAATCCTGCGAGGAATCATATCCATACTGAAGAGAGTAATCTTTGCGTCAATGGCTGATTTGACCCTTCCAGGATTTCTGAATGGATCTGAAACACAAGCCACCATTTGGCCTTCTTTCATTCCGTCTAATTCTGGCATGCCAATAGAAATTACGATATCAGCAGACAGAGCAGTAGCCCTGTCTGTCACTGTGGCACCTGCCTCTGTATATTCAGAATCGCGATGATGAGAAGATTGACCTGCTCCAGATTCAACCAAGACTGTAAAACCTATTTTGTTCAACTTTTTGATTGAGCCGGGAACTATCGCGACTCTAGTTTCCCCATCTGCCTCTTTCAAAACCCCTAATTTCATGCTCAAACACACCCGCTGGAAAGGACTGCCCGTAGGGCATCACCAATTCTTCAGCAAGATGGGCGACCTATACGAGGTTCTTGAATGTGGCTCAAGAGTATGCCTTCAACATTTAGTGCATTTTTAACACTACATCGCTAGTAAATAAAAAATTGTGTAAGCGGTTAGTATTTGGATGGTGCACCCCCCGATGGTGTCTACACTAGGTGTTGATGATGAGTCTCGGAAAGGCAAAAATCGCTGTAATAGGAGCTGGTAATGTGGGTGCTACTTGCGCTTTTGTATTAGCTCAGAAAAAATTAGGTGATATCGTTTTACTTGATATTTTTGAAGGATTTGCCAAAGGAAAAGCATTGGACATGAGCCAAGGCGGTCAAATTCTCAATTACGATGGTAGTCTTACAGGTACATCTGACTACGCTGATATCGCTGGAGCAGATGTTGTCGTTGTGACATCCGGTTTCCCAAGGCAACCGGGGATGAGTCGAGAAGATTTGATTGGTAAGAACGCTGATATCATTTCACAAGTTGGTGCTGGCATTAGGGAACACGCCCCAGATTCAGTAATTGTCATGGTTACAAATCCACTAGACTTGATGACGTACCATATGCAAAAAGTGACGGGCTTCCCACACAATCGAGTGGTTGGCCAAGCCGGAATTCTTGACTCAGCGCGAATGACTCATTTCGTAGCCCAAGAAATTGGGTGCTCAAATGAAGATGTACAAGCAATGGTGTTGGGTGGTCACGGAGACACCATGGTTCCTTTACCCCGTTACACAACAGTTGGTGGAATATCTATTACTCAACTTTTAGACAAAGATACGATTGATGCTATTTCTGCAAGAACAGCAAGTGGTGGTGGCGAAATTGTCAAACTTCTAGAGCGAGGGAGTGCGTTCTATGCACCCGGTTCAGCCGCTGCAATTATGGCTGAAGCCATCGTAAAAGATAGAAAGAGACTGTTACCCTGTTCTGCTTACCTCACAGGACAATACGGACTTGATGATATTTACATCGGAGTGCCGGTAACCCTTGGGCGAAATGGTGTTGAAGGAATTCTCGAATTAGAGTTAGAAAAATCTGAGCTTGATAGTCTGCAAGGATCAGCAAACTTCTACAAAGAGCAATTAGGTGAACTTCTCGGATACTAGAGTTGCAATAACCACACAACAATTAGGACATTCTCTAAGCGGCGGATTTAGAATGGGGTCGCCTGTGGCAACAGTATGGCTCAGGAGCACCTTTACCTAGAACACGATGGGAAAGTGCTGCTCGTTGATAAGGAAGGAAAAGGCCCGCAAATCCCAGTTAAAGGGCGAGATGCCCACACCGGATGGCTGTATAGATTACCAACCGAGTCGGAGGCAGGTAAGTTAGGCCTTACTTGGGATGTAAAAAGAGTAAACCGCTTTGAATTTCAAGAAAGTACCCACGAAGTAACTCATGCACTACCTGATATTGAATGGCCTAAGGATTGGGCTTGGAAGGACAACCTGATATCTGATTCTGCAGTTCATCCCGTTGCTAGGGAAAGTGTCTATAGAACAATGCATAGGGTAGTTGCGAAAGTGGTACTTAGAAATCCAAAAGGACAACTTCTGTTGCAAAAAGTGAAGCGCGGATTCTTCACTGGGCACTGGACTTTACCTGGTGGTTTCCTTGATTATGCAGAACACCCCCGACGTGGGGCAGAGCGAGAACTGTTTGAGGAATTAGGTGTTGAATTAAAACTCCCTGACCCAAGAGGTGAAGCGGGTATTATCCAAGATGGGGTTGACAAATGCATTGTTCAAGAACGAATTTTCAACGCCGAAGGAATTGATTGGGTTTCGTTCACATATCTCATTGATGTCCCAGATGGAATAGAATTCGTGTGTAAACCAGATGAAGTAGAAGAGGCGCGCTGGTTTGATGTTGAAGAAGCGATGGCAATCGGAGCTTCCATGTTTGATATAGATGCATTCAGAATGCTTCTTGAGGAGGATTGAATATGTTTGAAAATTACGATCATAGGACAAAAATATTGTTTTCGATGGTTGGAATTACCTCCTTGACAGCAATTATTTCACAGATAATGATGCAATTAGGTGGTGGGGCGAGAGATGAATTAATGGATTTATCAGATCAATTAATTGTATTTGGGCAGGCAGTAATTTTTGAAAATGGCCTGCCACCTTACATTTCTTCGGCTGGAGTGTTTGCTCCTGAAAGTATTGTGTTTGGGATTGGATTATCAATTGTTGGAGTGTTAATAATCTGGTTATCAAAGGAGAATTGGAAGGAAACTTGCAAACAATTCCAAGAAAAACATACTACAACTCTACACCTTCGGGCAAATAATATTGGCTTAATCGCCGGAATGATTAGTGGCTTTGTTCTAATTTTCCTAGCGTGGACTCCAATGAATACCCAATTAGTGGCACACCTTGTAATGGCGACAATAGTATTTTTAGGTTCAATTTTATGGACTATTTTAGTCACGGTTTCTAGAACTATTCTTGATGCTGATAAGCAATGGCGTGGTTACAACATCATCCGATTACGTTGGATTTTGATGTCTGTTGCATTCTTCTCATTGCAACTCTCATTGATTTCATTTAACCTTATTTCTACTACCGTTTCTGCAGCGTTTGAATGGTTACTCTTCATATCTCTTAATTGTGGCCTGCTAACCTTCTACACAGTATTTGAAACTCCGAACTTTGAGGAGGAATGAATCTGGAAGTATCTCTACTTATTGTCTCACAACCAGATATTGCCTCAACCGTCCAAGGTGATGCACTGCTCGCACGCGGTGGGTGGACGGAAGTAGCAACTGTTGAGAATGGTAGAAGTTGGGCCCACAACTCCAAACCCGTACACCTTTGGTGGTTCCCCGGTCGGATTCTAATGGAAGATAATCTAGATATTAGGTACTCTAAAGATTCAGGAGTAAACGTAAGGGAAGTGATTTTTCTATCGCGCCACTTTGCGGCAAGTGGTATCCCAAGTTTGACACTACATGTGATAGGTGTCCCAGGTGAATCGCCGGTAGGGGAAACCGCAGAATTTGGTGGAATCAAAGGCGAAGTAGTGCCACCTAATACGCGCTTTGCAGAATGGTACCGCCGCATGTATCAAGCAGGCACAGAACATGGGTTAATCCCAGAATTTGATATGACTATTGAAACCACACATCACGGACCTAGTTTATCATCCCCAACAATGTTTATTGAAATTGGATCTTCAGAAACTCACTGGGATAGACGTGATGCTGCTGAGGCGTGGGCAGATGTTATCTCAGATGGATTTGGATTTGATTCCGATGATGAACATATTAGTTTAGGTGATTGGGATGTTCTTTCGGTTGATGAAAAACAAAATCAAAAAGTAATGCTGGGTATTGGTGGTGGCCACTACGCACCACGGCATACAGATGTCATTCGTAAAACCGATTGTTGGGCTGGCCACCAACTTGCTTCTTACGCGTTAGAAATGATAAGACCTGATGCAGAAGATTGGGACCCTATTACTGGAGATTTACCAAGCGGTCAATGGCAACATTCGATAAAAGTGGCTTTGGAAAGCACAAAACAATCTTTCCCAGGGGGTCAAATAATTGCTCACCTAGACCGAAAATCCTTCAAAGGATGGCAACGCCAAGTAATAAAGCGATATTGTGAAAGACTAGAATTACCAATTGGTAGAACTAAAGATTTCCAATGAGATTAGATGGGTAATTGTCAAAGAGCGGGCGCGGACTTCCGATATGCGGGGCGAAGGCGATGGGTCTGTTTGGGCGGATGATAGTTGCGGTTCTACCCATCACTCCGAAGTTTCTTGTTCGCTGGGTTTCAAAACGATACGTTGCTGGCATAGACCTTGATTCTGCGATATCAGCAATGAAAAAATTAGGTGAAAAAGAAGGATGTTGCTTTACAATAGATGTATTGGGAGAGGACATTTCTACCTTGGCCGAAGCCAATTACTTTCTTACTATCTATGAACAAGTTATTGATGCAATTGTTAGTCAAGGCTTAGACGCTAATATCTCAATTAAACCGACTGCTTTTGGGCTATTAATTGACGAAGAGGTTGCCCTTGCGAACATCAAACAATTACTTGAAAAAGCTGCTCAGCATGATATGTTTGTACGCCTTGACATGGAAGACCATAGAGTAACACAATCAACAATTGATATTGTACTAAAAATGCATGAGATTGGTTTGAAAAATGTTGGAGTCGTGTTGCAAGCAAGGCTGTTCAGAACCCTCGATGATATCAAATCCATCTGTTCATCCCTACAAGGTGATGCAGATATTAGAATCTGCAAAGGCATCTATCTAGAACCATCGGATATTGCCAACACTGAATATAGAGCCATCAATACAGGATATTCTGAAGCACTTTCACTGATGTTGAAAAATAATTCCTATTGCGCTATTGCCACGCATGATAAGCCGGTGGTTTCAGATGCACTTTTGCAACTTAAAGGACATGATATGGGTGTTGGAATATCTGATCCCCGCGACGGAGCCCGACAAACTGGTGATGACAAAGGACCGGGATACGAGTTTCAAATGCTCTTAGGTGTACGAGGGGATATGCGAAGGAAACTACTCAAACAAGGCCACAAAGTTAGGGTGTATGTGCCGTTTGGAGAAAAATGGTATGAGTATAGTATTCGTAGATTAAGAGAAAATCCTGACATAGCATGGCATGTTGCTAAGTCATTTATGATGCCATGGTCACGTTGAACTAGAGATTATTCTCTATGTTCTTGATAAACCTTCTTTGAGCGGATATTTGCTGAACGAATCTTTTCTTGATGGTCTTCACGACCAGAGAAATTCTGGCCTTTCCAACTTCCTCTTTCGAGTCGCCTCTTTTCCTGAGCATCCTCATAAGACGGTGGTAAGTGAAGGAACACTCGACGTATATTTGCCGCCTTCATCTTACCATTCAGACTTCTTCCTTTACCACTATGTAAAGCTCTAATTCGCCACAATCCGCTTGAATGTTCAAAAATTGCACCACAGTGAAATTGTTCATCTGGTTCACACATAATTGTATCTGAAAATGACTCTTCACCCTCGGTAAAAGTCAATCTTACCATCACCTTATCCACTCTGGTTGCCCATACCATCCTGACATCTTCGGCACTAACTCGGTTAGAAGATGTTGCATCCGGCATTTCAAGCCGAGTAATCTCAAAAATAAATTCATCATGGTCAAATTGGTCACCAAGAGTGAATATTTCATCTACGTCAATCTTCATCATTATCTGCCTAGAATCCCCTATTTCGGATAATGTGAAACGTACTTCAGTACTCTTGGGAGGGCGTAATTGAATCTTATGAACTCCATTACAAGTGTCACATTTCACTAGGTGGTCAACACCTTTTCCTTTCTCAGTAGTCCGTAAAATTTGGTGAGAGACTTCTTCCTTGCAGGTCGGGCATAACGCGAAATTATCGAGTTCCACCACCTCTTCACTCGTCTCTTCCATGAGCAACCGGCCAAGCCCATCCCTCTTGAACCCGACCCACACTATGAAACAACGTTCAGGGCAATCCTTGAACAGGTGTTGACGGTGCGAAGTGGTATGGAGGAAGAGGAGCACCCACTCGATGAGTTGCTTTCCAAGAGTGAACTGCTAAACCGTAACGAACCAGAGGTGGCGGCAAATATCGGTGAGCAATTAATCCACATGGAATTGCAATCCTTACCACTTAGTGTTAGGCGACGTATCCGTGATGTAGTTGCCCGAGTTAAACCTCAAAACGTTGTTGAAGTCGGGGCTGGAATCGGCCATTTATCTGCTTGGTTGTATGATTTATGGCAAGATGAGGAATTACGGCCGGAACGATATGTTCTAGTTGAAGCGGGTGGTAAATTCGGAGTTATTTTGAAGCGATTGATGCAGAGATATGATGCTGGGAAATGGAGCGACGTAATTGTTGGCCAGTGGAATGACATCGTATCAACTCAGCGGGCTTGGGTAGCAGCGAATTCTAGTAATCCACTAGCTGCAACAGAAAAATCACCACTTCCTCAATCCATTGATGTTTGCATTATAGATGTGGGTTGGAAAAATCAGAATGAATGTGTGATGGGAGCAACACCATTACTCGGGGAGAACGGCTTACTTCTGACTTCAGAGCCGGAAGTTCCTACAGAGGATGAAGTAGATGAAGAGAAAATAGCCGCCTTCAATGAATGGATAATGTTAATCAAAATGCTGAATGAAACACATGATGTTGGATTTGTACCATTGTTTGGTAGCACTCTTATCGGAATCAAACGCCGTTCTACTAACTAAGTGAAATCAGTATTCAAGAATTGGCTGTAGAAATCAAGGCCTGAACATTGAAAACCCCGTAGCCATAATGGTCATCATGACCCTCTTGACCAGTAGCACTATCAGAAAGCCATTGCTTAACATCTGAAATTGCACCACTTCCACCTGATGACCCATTGTGCGCTAATTCTGGCTTTTCTTCTAACAACAAGGCAATGCCTCCTGCCACCCAAGCAGTTGCTGCAGAAGTCCCAGATGCATGAGCATACGGACCATATCTGCTTGGTTCCGTGGATTGCTGTGATGGTGGAATTAGAACTGGTACATCTTTCCCAGGACCAGTGACTTCTGGTTTCATATCAGGATTATTTCGTGGTAACATTGGATTGGGGAACAATTCACCATTATTATCACCACTACTAGAGCCTGACCAAATCATCCCAGTACGGTCTATACCCCCAACACAAATTACGTCCTCAACTGAACCGGGGCTAGCAACATCACCATCGTCATCTTCACCATCGTTACCAGCAGCAGCAACTACGAACACACCCTGTGACAGAGCGTTGTCAACTGAATTTTCCAATTCATCTGTGCTGCTTAGTATGAAATTAAATCCACCAGCACCACCCAAACTCATTGATATGATATCAACACCTGAATCAACACACCAATCAACTGCTGCAGCAATTGTCTCATCCACTCCTTCTCCTTGTGAGTTCATTGCTTTTGCAACATATAAATCGGCATTCGGTGAAACACCTTTCATCCAACCATCGGCCCACATTAACCCTGCCATTGCAGTCCCATGGCCCTGATCATCGTAGGGTGTTTCCTGGTCTTGGATGAAATCCTTCCAGCCGGCTAATTGGCGGCCACCAAAGTCCTGATGTGAAAGGTCAATACCGGTATCAATCACACATATTCCAACTCCTAAACCTGTGGCGGAAACGCCATCGATACCAGTTATTGTTCTGAAATCACTCTGCCAAGTGATGTATTCATCGGGAGGTGGTAAATTAGCATTATTAGAACCGTCATAATTCTGATACCAATTGTATAGCATAAAACCTGCTGAGAATAACAAAAAAGCAGATATTAACGCTGAAATTATAGCAGTTATTTGTTGCTTATCTAGTGAAATAGATTTCCTAGGAGTGATGTCAAGTTCAGGCATTTCGGTAGTTGCCCAATCTACGCCCTCTCCCTCGTCCATGTTAACCCAATTGCATGGCGAATGGTCGTTTGACTTCAAACCGTCGGAATATTTGACTAACACTCACTAAATTATGATGATAATTAGCATTTCCAAAATTGATTTATCCGAGTGCTGAAATGGCCTCTGAGAACACATCAACGAATTGCCGCGCCTCTTCTTCGGTGTTGTATAGATAGGAAGATGTCCTCAATGAACCGCCCTCAACCCCCTTTGATTCAAACCAGTGGTTAACACAATGGAAACCCGAACGTACCATTATTGAACCTGCTTCATCAAGAATGATGGCCAAATCATGCACATCAATGCCGTCGATTAGCATCGCCGTCATCCCACCACGTACACTAGCCTTAGATGGACCGATGATAGTAACCTCGTCTAAGTCCTTTACACCGTCAGTAATGATTTGATTTAACCTAGTTTCATGGTCTGAAAGCCACTCAAAGTCCACATTTGACAGGTAATCAACTGCAGCTTTAGCACCAGCAATCCCAGCATAATTAGACGAACCACCTTCTAAACGAGCGGGACCGGGAAGAAACTCTAGGTTATCCTTTGTGGCTGAAACAATGGTGGTGCCACCACCACTCACCGTCTTGAGATTAGCCATTGATTCCTCAGTCGCGAATAATGCACCGACCCCGCTAGGGCCAAGCATTTTATGCAAACTGAAAGCAAGGTAATCACATCCCAAATCCTTCACATTGACCTTATTGTGAGGGATTGCTTGGGCTGAATCAAGCAATACTTCTGCACCAAAATCATGAGCGATTTTAGTGATTTCAGCAACTGGATTTGTGACTCCATCTAGATTGCTTGTGAAGGGGATTGCGACAAGTCGCAATTTGTCACCTGCTTGGGCACAGGCATCCTCAAAAGCCTGCAAATCAAAGGTATTGTCTTCATTGGATGAAACCTGTTGCAGGTCAACAACCCCTTCATTTTCTAATTGTAGCCAAGGGACAAAGTTACTATTATGTTCTTTATCGCTAGTGATGACTACATCACCTGGTTTCCAATTAATACCATGGGCTACTTGATTAATAGCAGCAGTAGAATTCAGAGTAAATACAAGTTCATCGCGAGGCGCTGAAATGAAATTAGCTACCGCTTGACGCGCTTGTGCCATCATCAAAGTAACAGCATATCCCCAACGATGTGGACTTCGACCACCACAGCCTGGTGTCTCCGTGTAGTAAGATGAAACTGCCTCAACTACTGAGTCTGGCCTCAATGTGGTGCACGCATTGTCAAGATAACAAACTGGATTCTCTTTTCTCAAAGGTGCGAAATCTTCCCTAAACCTATTTGGAACCAATTTATCACCACGCTTCTTGGTCTGGTAAGTGATTGCTTATTGGGGCGCTACTCCCACACCCTTCACATGTGATTCGATTCGGGAATACTGAGGAACAATCCTCACACCGTTCCCCTGGCGGCCCAACTCCATAACATTCATCGGTCGCACAAATTACCTCTAATACACCCGTTGGCAAGCGAGTGATTGGAGTGATGCTACCACAAGAAGGGCACTTACCTCGTTGCCCTACATCTACCACCTCTTCACCTCGTAATTTGCGGCTGACTTCTCGGGCACGGTCGCTCTCAATCTCTTGGCCGGTTGCTCCCAACATCATTTGTGGATACCACAGTAGGTGGATTAGAGACCAAACACAAAAGATGCCGGAGATGAAGTATAAGAATCGATAAATCCCCATTCCAGATGAATCTCTATATGCCACCGAATGAGCCCCCAACCATCCGTTAATGACTACTAAAGAACCCCAAACAATGAGTATCAAAACCCACGCTTGCAGGCTATGATCTCGAACCGCATCCTGCATCTTGCGAGGGTCGGGGTGACTATGTTGAGTCACCACATGTAAATCGCGAGTTTGCATAACGGCTTGCCATGTATTAAAACTCAAAAACCCAAGAACCACTATACCAATAATCACTCCCAAGAAATCAATCAGAGTAGCATTAAAGGGGAATTTTGGTGCCCCTGCAATTGACATTACCAGACCTGCCTGAACTGAGACCCAACCCACGAAAAGATAGATCGTTTTTTCACGCATTAAGGGGTACTCAGATAAGGTTCGCATTAAGAAAAGTGCCCAAAGAACAAAACTAGTAATCATCATTGCAAAAGCTTGCCACTCAACAGCATTGAGGCCCTCAATCCCGACCTTCCAAATATTTCCTCCACCGGAGAACTCTCCACTCGAGAGGTCTGACGAACCACTAAGGAACGCAAGTGAGCCAATTAGTAAACTAACGAGGGTTCTGCGACCCCATGTTTCCCTCACCTTTCGGTAATGAAATGAAAGCTCTACTTTCAAGTCATGGAGAGGAACTAACCAAGGTTGGCTAACTGAAAGGTGCTGCTCAAGTCGCATGCTAGATAGCCGCATACCGGTGTGCATTTGCTCCCCTATCGCCTGCTCTGGCTCAGGTTCCTCTTCCTCCATGTGGTGGCCGAGGATTAATCAGTCATTAAGAGGCAACCCTCATTTGAATAACGATTTAGTGTTTTCAACGAAATTATTCATGGTTGGAATCAATGTGAAAAAAAAAGAGCCACTGGCGTGAATTGAACACGCGACCTCCTCATTACCAATGAGGTGCTATACCGCTAAGCCACAGTGGCAGTGAAGCGGCGACCGGAGGGG
>Ga0209403_10002917_pt1 | contig 19837 bp, 18 predicted proteins | sample ArcticOcean_MG_C_8_FD_187440 | JGI IMG/M metagenome (GOLD analysis project Ga0209403, IMG submission 187440) | Marine microbial communities from western Arctic Ocean - ArcticOcean_MG_CB11_86 (SPAdes) (version 2) | ecosystem: Environmental > Aquatic > Marine > Oceanic | place: Arctic Ocean... | reverse complement strand
ACTGCGATGAAGTGTGGTTCGACGGCGCGTCCGCCCAGATTGTCGTCTAACACCCCGGATTGTCGTCCAACACTCAGGGCCGAAAGCTCAAAGCGCCGCTGTCGATCAGGAAATAGGCGATCAGCGTCAGGACTGCGGCGATCCCGGTGGTAACGCCGGCCTTCAGCCATAGGCGGGGCCGCATCGGCGCGCTGGACACATTGCCGGCTTCGACTTCTTCACCCGCCTCGTGGTAGGAGCGCGCGCCGATGGGCAGCGCCATGAAAAATACGAGCCACCAGATAACTACGTAAATCAACGCGGTCGAGACCAAGGTCATTGGCTTAAACCCTTACGACATGTACGTCCGTCACCGGACGCTTTCCTATACTTTCGCGCAGAGCACGGCGGACGGCAATACGTGCCGCTTCGGCCACGGCGTCGTCATCCAGGCGCTTGGCTTTGGGCAGGTCTTCTATCGCGTCAATTATAGCATCGATCGCGTCTTCCCAACTGTCGCCTTCCACGTCTTCATCAAGAACGCCCTGAACCGTCAGTTGAGGATCGCCAATCAAACTGCCTTTCTGATCGACCACAACAGTCGCAACAGCCGCACCGTTGAAGCGGATACGGTTTCGTTCCCGCATCACAGAACCGTCGATTGGCACCAACCTCTTGCCATCCACCGCAAGACGCCCGGTTTGGACGTGATCGACAGTTTCGACGCCGTCCTTCAAAAACCGCAGCATCGTCCCGTTTTCAGCAATCGCCGTATGGGGAATCTGGTTTTTGCGGGCCAGCCGCTGGTGTTCCTGCAAATGACGCAGTTCGCCATGAACAGGCACCAGAATCTGGGGACGGATCCACTGATACATCTGTACCAGTTCTGTTCGTCCGGGGTGGCCGGAAACGTGAACGAACCCGTCCTGCTCGGTCATCACCTCGACACCCATCCGGGCGAGCTGATTTTGCACCTTGCCGATGGCGATCTCATTGCCGGGAATTTCACGGGATGAAAAGATCACCGTGTCGCCGCGTTCCAGCGATACGCTCTGATGACCGCCAGACGCGATCCGTGACAGCGCCGATCGTGGTTCGCCCTGGCTGCCGGTGACCCCCATCACCACCTTTTCGGGAGGAATGAACCTGATTTCCGATTCCGGGACGAAAGGTTCGATATCGCTGAGATATCCGCATTCGCGACTGATATCGACGCTTCTCCAGAGTGACTGACCGACCAGCGACGGATGACGTCCGGTTTCGACAGCCGCTCTGTTGATCGTTGCAACGCGCGCAACGTTGCTGGCAAAACTGGCCACCGCGACGCGGCCTTTGCACTTGCCGATGATTTCTATAAGGCTTTTGCGAAGGGCCGCTTCGGAACCGGCTTCGGAATCAACAAATACGTTCGTTGAATCGCATACCAGCGCCAGAACGCCTTCGTCCCCGATGGCGCGCAAGGCCGCTTCGTCGGTTGGCTGGCCGACCAGCGGATCATGGTCAATTTTCCAGTCGGTCGCGTGAACGATAGTGCCGGCATCTGTGCGGATGGCGATAATATTCGCCTCCGGTATGGAATGGGCTGCGGGAATCAACTGAACCGAGAACGGTCCCGTCTCGATCCCGCCGCCGATTGGTATTTCGATCAGGTTCACTTGGTCCAGCAAACCGGCATATTGCAGCTTGCGGCGGAGATGACCGCAGGCGAATGGCGTTGCATAGATTGGACATCCGATCATGCGCCACAAATGCGGCACAGCGCCGAGATGGTCCTCATGCGCATGCGTGATAATCAGGCCTTCCAGCCGGTCGAGCTGTTTCAGCACAAACGCCGGGTCGGGCGTCATCACATCGACACCCGGCATGGTGTCGTCGCCGAAACCAATGCCCATATCGATCATCAGCCACCGGTTTTTATAACCGTATAGGCTCATGTTCATGCCGATCTCACCGGCCCCCCCGAGGGGTACGAACAGCAACTCTTCAGCGGTCATACAGCTTGATTTCGGGCATAAATGCTGGCCAGGCCACGCAACGTCAGATCGCCATCAACCGATCCAATGGCGTCGGACGCTGCTTCGAAGAGCGGCGCCAGGCCGCCGGTCGCAATCACGCGAAGATCTTCATTCATTTCGGCGCGAATTCGGTTCACAAGGCCTTCGATCAAGCCGACATACCCCCAGTAAATACCGGAATGCATCGCCGGTACGGTGTTTTTGCCAATTACAGTCGCAGGCCTTTCGACCGATACGCGGGGCAACATTGCCGCAGCCCGGTGTAACGCTTCTACCGACAGATTGATCCCCGGAGCGATGGCGCCGCCGATATAATTTCCATCGCTGTCGATAACGTCGAAGGTCGTCGCTGTTCCAAAATCGACGATGATCAGCGGTCCGCCATATTTTTCATGCGCCGCGACCGCGTTTACCAGCCGGTCCGCGCCGACCGATTCAGGTGTATCGACCAGCGCTTCAATGCCCAGCTTAACGCCGTCTTCCCCGACAACCAGGGGGTCAACCTTGAAATAGTTCCGGCAGACGCCCTTCAGGCTGAACAGCGTATCAGGCACAACTGTCGCAATGATTGCCGCATCGACATCTTCGGGGTGCAGTTTCGCAAGCGCCATCAGCTGTAACAGCCAGACGCCGTATTCATCGGCCGTACGCCGGTAATCGTTGGACCGGCGCCACACCCCGCACTGCTTATCACCGTCATACAGCGCAAACACGATATTGGTATTACCGGAATCTATTGCGAGAAGCATAAAACTTAATCGGCCCCTGGAAAGAACACATCGCCTGCGGCGATCACGTGACACAATCCATCTTCATCTTCGAGAATAAGCGCTCCATCCGGATCAAGCCCCTGAAAACGGCCCACGACCCGATCCACGACCAAGTCTGCGCCCGTCGACGCGGCGATGGTATCGCCGATCCTATGGCCCGACGCAAGCCACACTGCCCGTAGCGTCTCAAACCCGTCTATCTGCCAGCGCATGTGCCAACCCTCGAAATGTCGGCAAAGTGCGTTCAGCAGGTCTTCCACATCGACAGAAACATCAGTGATCGCCTGCATGTGCGTCGCCGGGAAACGTACTTCATCATCCGGTGGCGACGACGCGATGTTGATGCCAATCCCGACAGCATAACCTCCGTCTCCCGCCTCAATCAGGACGCCCGATATTTTTCTGCCGTCAACGAGCACGTCGTTGGGCCATTTAAGCGAGAAATCAAGCGCCCTGTCGGTCTCTGCCAGGGCGTCAAGTACCGCAAGACCCGCCACGAAAGCGAACTGCCCCGGATTGCGGTTCGCCGGCACCGGCGTGCAGATTGTGGCGTATAGATTCCCCGGCGGCGATTGCCAGGTTCGTCCCTGCCGCCCACGGCCGGCCGCCTGTTCGCGCGCCCAATACACATGGCCGGGCGGCGCGCCATCCCGAAGCGCTTCGGCATTGGTGCCGTCAAGCTGGTCGAACGCGTGAAGAATATATCCGTCAGGCAGGGGCGGCGCAGGTTCCAGCGCGGCCATCGATTGCTACCCCGCAGAAAACAAAACCGCGGCAGCGCGGCTCGCAGCGTTTACGATGGGCGACGGGAAAATGAAGAACAGAAGCGTGAAAAGACCGGCGACCGTCATGATCGCACCAACCTCGCGTCCCGCCGTTCGGTCGAACGCCTCTGCCGGTTCGTCGAAATACATGATCTTCACGATCCGCAAATAATAATAGGCGCCGACGACGCTGGTCAGCACACCGATGATTGCGAGAACGTAGAGACCCTCGTTCACCGCTGCCATAAAGACGTATAGCTTGCCGAAAAAGCCCGCCAAAGGGGGTATTCCGGCCATGGAAAACATAAAAATTGCCATTGCCGCGGCCATCATCGGGTGATTGCGGGCAAGCCCGGCAAGATCGTTGATGCCCTCGACCAGCAATCCCTGACGGCGCATCGAGAGAATGCAGCAGAATGTGCCGACATTCATGGCGAGATAAATTGCCATGTAGACGCCGATGCCACGGATGCCCTCTTCCGATCCCGCGGCAAGACCGACCAACGCGAACCCGACATGCCCGATTGAGCTATAGGCCATAAGACGCTTGATATTCGTCTGCCAGATCGCGGCGAACGCCCCCAGCAACATCGAGGCGACCGACATGAAAATGATAATCTGCTGCCACTGCGCGAACAGTTCACCGAACGGCCCGACCATGGTGCGTATCAGAAGGGCAATGGCGGCAATTTTCGGCGCCACGGCGAAAAAGGCGGTCACCGGCGTCGGCGCGCCCTCATAAACATCCGGCGTCCACATATGGAACGGTACCGCGGACACCTTGAAGGCGAGGCCTGCCATCAGGAATACGAGGCCGACGATAATACCAACCCCCGGTTCCGCATTTGGCCCGGTAAACAGGGCGGCAAGCACATCGAACCGCGTGGTGCCGGCGAATCCGTAGATCAGCGAAGCACCATAGAGCAACATGCCGGACGACAAGGCGCCAAGAACGAAGTATTTGAGCCCGGCTTCCGATGATTTCGTCGAATCCCGCCGGAACGCGGCGATCACGTAGAGAGACAGGCTCTGAAGTTCAAGACCGACATACAACGAAATCAAATCGTTCGCCGATATCATCAACAGCATGCCGAGCGCGGCAAACAGTATCAGAACCGGATATTCAAACCGGTTGATACCTTCGCGCTCGTTGTAATTCATCGACATGATGATCGCGAGCGCCGAGCCGAGGATAACCAGCCATTTCATAAATCGGGCAAACTGGTCTACGATGAATTGTCCGCGAAAAGCGGTTTGCGTGGCGTCGGGCAGCGTCGACATCGCAATGCCGGCAATGATCAGGGCGGCGACGGCGAGCCACGAGACACTGCCAACGGCCTTGTCGCCCCGGAACACGCCATACATCAACAGCGCCATCGACAGACAGCCGAGGATCAGTTCGGGGAGAACGGGAAATATATCTGCAGAGGTTACCATGTCAGTCATTCCGCTATTTACCCGCCAAACTGACAGATTGAAGCGCGTTCATCGCGACCTTGTGTTGCTCGATGAGGTTTGCGATCGAAGCATCCATCACGTCGAGAAACGGCGCCGGCCAGACGCCCATCCAGATGGTTACGACGATCAGAGGCGCGAAAATCGCTATTTCCCGCGGGCTGAGATCGAGGATCGACTTCAGATTCTCCTTGTCCAGCTTGCCGAAGATGACGCGCCGGTACAGATACAACATATAGGCAGCGCCAAGGATTATGCCTGTTGTCGCCAGGGTCGCGACCCAGGTATTGACCGCGAAGGCTCCAACCAGGATCAGGAATTCGCCAACGAAACCGCTGGTACCCGGCAGACCGACCGATGCCAGCACGAAGACCATGAATACCAGCGCATATTTCGGCATGCGCTCCACCAGCCCGCCATACCGCGATATTTCCCGCGTGTGGATGCGATCATAGATGACACCGACGCACAGGAACAGCGCGCCCGACACAAATCCGTGGCTAATCATCTGCACTACCGCGCCCTGAACGCCCTGAAACGTCAGGGTAAAGATACCGATTGTCACGAACCCCATATGCGCCACCGACGAATAGGCGATCAGCTTTTTCATATCTTCCTGCGCCAGGGCGACAAGCGACGTATAAATGATTGCCACCACGGACAGGGTATAGATCAACGGTGTGAAATATTCTGTGGCGTAAGGCAACATCGGCACTGAAAATCGCAGGAAACCGTAGGCGCCCATCTTCAACAACACGCCGGCAAGTATAACTGAACCGGCTGTCGGCGCCTCAACATGGGCATCGGGCAGCCAGGTATGTACCGGCCACATCGGCACCTTGACCGCGAAGCTCGCGAAAAAGGCGAGCCACAGCCATAGCTGAATTCTCGGTTCGAGAGCCGCATCCAGCAATTCGGGGATCGCGGTCGTCTCCGCCTCGAAGTAGATCACCAAAATGGCGATCAGCATGAGAACGGAACCGGTCAGCGTATACAGGAAGAACTTGAATGCCGCATACACCCGTCGCGCGCCGCCCCAAATGCCGATAATGAGGAACATCGGGATCAGCACGGCTTCGAAGAACACGTAGAACAGGATGAAATCGAGCGCGCAGAACATGCCCACCATCAGGGTCTCAAGCACTAGGAACGCAATCATGAATTCCTTGACCCGGTGCTGGATCGATTCCCAGCTCGCCAGAACGCAAATTGGCGTCAGGAAGGTCGACAACAGGACAAAGAATATCGAAATCCCGTCTACACCCATGTGATATTCGATGCCGAAAGACGGTATCCAGGAGATTTTCTCCACGAATTGAAAATCTGCCGTCGAATTGTCGAACCCGACCCACAGGAATATCGATACGACGAATGTCGCCAAGGATGTCCACAAGGCGGTGGCGCGGGCGTTCCGCGCGACGATTTTTTTGTCGCCACGGATCAACAGGATCGCAAGCGCACCGACCATCGGCAAAAATGTCGTCAGAGAAAGGATGGGGAAATCATACATCGCCCTACCCCGCCCTCGTGAACAGATACCAGGTCACGATGCCGGCGACGCCGATCAGCATCGCAAATGCGTAATGATACAGGTAACCAGACTGCAGCCGCGCCACCCGTTCGGATATGTAGCGCGTGGCCGCCGCAACGCCATCAGGCCCCAGCCCGTCGATCACTGCGCCGTCGCCGTCTTTCCACAGGTTCCGGCCAAGCCGGTGAGCCGGTCGAACGAACAGGAAGTCGTAAAGTTCGTCAAAATACCACTTGTTCAACAGGAACCGGTATGTGCCCTGGTATCGCGCCGCAATTTGCCCCGGCAGTTCCTTGTTCATCATATACGCGTAATAGGCGCCAAGGATACCGACGACCGCCACAACGATCGGCAACAGCTTGACCCAGCCCGCCACATGATGAGCTGCGCCGATCGGATCCGAACCCGGCAGCACGTAAATGGATTTGCCCCAGAATTCTTTCATATCGTGGCCAACGAAATATTCGTAGCCGATATAACCGGAGAAAATGGCACCGGCAGCAAGAACCAGCAGCGGTATCATCATCGTCTTGGGCGATTCATGGACATGGGCCAGCGTCTTCTCGTCGGCCCGGCTCTCGCCATGGAACGTCATGATGATCAGGCGCCATGAATAGAACGCCGTCAGAATTGCGGCCACGATACCCATCCAGAACGCGTAAATTCCGACACCGCTATGGGCGCCGAACGCCGCTTCGATGATGATGTCTTTGGAATAATACCCGGCGAAAAACGGGATGCCCGCGAGCGCCAGACTCCCGATCCACATCAACGTGTAGGTCAGCGGTATCATCTTCCATATACCGCCCATCTTGCGCATATCCTGCTCCGACGACATGGCGTGGATCACCGAACCCGCGCCGAGAAACAGCAACGCCTTGAAGAATGCGTGTGTCGTAAGATGGAAGATACCCGCCGAATAGGCGGAAACACCGCAGGCGAAGAACATGTAGCCGAGCTGGCTGCAGGTTGAATAGGCGATGACGCGTTTGATATCCGTCTGACACAGCGCGATAGTCGCGGCGAAAAGCGCAGTCGAGGCGCCGACGATTGTCACCATCATCAATGCGTCCGGCGCATGCTCGAAGAGCGGTGACATCCGCGCGACCATGAACACGCCTGCCGTCACCATCGTCGCGGCATGGATAAGGGCGGAAACCGGCGTCGGGCCTTCCATCGCATCGGGTAGCCAGGTGTGCAGCCCAAGCTGCGCCGATTTACCCATGGCGCCGATGAAAAGAAGAATACACAGCGTCGTCATTGCGTGCATCTCGTAACCGAGGAAATTGATCGATGCCTGGGCCTTTTCCGGCGCCGCGGCAAAAATGGTTTCGAAATTGATGGAATTGAACATCAGGAAGATGCCCATGATGCCGAGGGCAAACCCGAAATCGCCAACTCGGTTTACAACGAATGCCTTGATCGCCGCCGCATTGGCCTCCGGCTTTTCATACCAGAAGCCGATCAGCAGGTAGGAACACAGCCCGACGCCTTCCCATCCGAAGAACATCTGCAACAAATTGTCCGACGACACCAGAATCAACATGAAGAAGGTGAAAAAACTAAGATAAGACATAAACCGCGAAATATGCGGATCGTGGCTCATATAGCCAACGGAATAGACATGCACCATCGACGAGACGACGGTCACGACAAAGACCATCACCGCGGTCAGTGTATCGAAGCGCAGCGACCAGTTAGCCTCGAACGTGCCGGAACTGATCCATGAGAACAGCTCAATCGTGCGCGGCTGGCCACCCAGCGCTACTTCGGCGAGGATCACACAGGCGATAACCGCCGACAGCAACATGCAGCCACACGTGACAATCTGCGAGCCCCGGTCCTTGAGCCAGCGTCCGAAGAACCCGGCAAGAACGGCGCCGATCAGCGGCAGAAAAATTGCAAACGCGTACATCCTGCCCTCAGCCCTTCATCAAGTTGATGTCTTCAACCGCGATGGAACCCCGATTGCGGAAATAGACGACGATCACTGCGAGGCCGATCGCTGCCTCCGCCGCGGCTATGGCAAGCACCAAAAGGGCAAACACCTGACCGGCCAGATCGTTCAGGTGGACCGAGAAAGCGACGAGATTGATGTTCACCGCCAGCAGGATCAGCTCAATCGACATCAGGATGATGATGACGTTCTTCCGGTTAAGGAAGATGCCAAACACACCGAGCGTAAACAGAATCGCCGCAACGACGAGATAGTGGGACAGGCCGATTTCCATCATCAGACGCCACTCCCCGGTTCTACATGTCTGACTTCGACCGATTCCCCACGGGTGCGCGAGATCTGGGTTCCAATCCGCTGTTTCTTGACGCCGTCGCGCGACCGCAGCGTCAGCACGATGGCACCTATCATCGCAACCAGCAGAATGAGCCCCGCCGCCTGGAACAAATAGACGTAATCGGTGTACAGCACCTGACCGATAGCCTGGGTGTTTGTTGTTTCCGTCAACGCCGGCGTCGGCGACGCTGCCCGTTCACCGGCGTTGGGGGCAATTACCCAACTACCCAGGATAAACACCAGTTCGGCAAGCAGGACAAGACCGACCAGCCCCCCGATCGGCAGGTATTGCAGGAAGCCCTGACGCAGCTCGACAAAGTTGATGTCCAGCATCATCACGACAAACAGGAACAGAACCGCGACCGCACCGACATAGACGATGACCAGGATCATCGCGATGAACTCCGCGCCCAACAGAACGAAAAGCCCGGCCGCGTTGAAAAACGCGAGGATCAGGAACAACACCGAATGTACCGGGTTCCGGGCCGAAATCACCATCACGCCGGCCGCGACCGTAACCGCGGCGAATGCGTAAAATGCGATTGTCTGAATAATCATGCTGTCAGCCTCATCGATACGGCGCGTCTGCGGACAGGCGCTGCGCAAGATGGCCTTCCCACCGCTCGCCGTTCTCGAGAAGCTTGTCCTTGTTGTACATCAGCTCTTCACGTGTCTCGGTCGCGAATTCGAAATTGGGGCCTTCCACAATTGCATCCACCGGACAGGCTTCCTCGCAGAACCCGCAATATATGCATTTCGTCATGTCGATATCGTACCGGGTCGTCCGGCGGCTGCCATCGGCCCGTGGCTCCGCCTCGATGGTGATCGCCTGCGCCGGGCAAATCGCTTCGCACAGCTTGCAGGCAATACAGCGTTCCTCGCCGTTGGGATAACGCCGCAACGCGTGTTCGCCCCGAAAACGTGGGCTCAAAGGTCCTTTTTCGAACGGATAATTCACCGTCACGCTGGGCTTGAACATGTATTTGAGCGTCAGCGCCATACCGGAAACGAGTTCCGTCAAAAGCAGCGCGCGCGTGGATCTTTTTATGAATGACATTTGTCCTATCCTTCCCTAACCCGCCGTCCTGGGAAGCCAGTCGAACGCGATCAGCGCGCCCGCGGTGACAACCACCCACAACAGCGAGAATGGGAGAAATACTTTCCAGCCAAGCCGCATCAGCTGGTCGTAGCGATATCTCGGAAACGTCGCCCGAACCCACAGGAACACGAACAGGCACAGACCAATCTTGGCCCCGAACCAGACAATTCCCGGAACCCAAGTGAACGGCTCAATATCGAATGGCGGCAACCAGCCGCCAAGGAACAGCACAACCGTCATGCCGCTCATCAGGATCATGTTCGCGTACTCTCCGAGGAAGAACAGCGCGAACGTCATCGCCGAATATTCGACGTTATAGCCCGAAACCAATTCCGCCTCGGCTTCGGGCAGATCGAACGGATGACGGTTTGTCTCGGCGAGCACCGAAATGAAAAATATAACAAACATCGGCAGCAATGGCAGCCAGTACCAGGTCCAGAAACCGCCGCCCTGTTGGGCCATAACAATATCGGTCAGGTTCAAGGACCCGACGCACATCAGCACCGTGATGATCACGAAACCGATGGCGACTTCGTAAGACACCATCTGTGCCGCCGAGCGCAGCGCTCCGAGAAAGGCGTATTTCGAATTGCTCGCCCAGCCCGCCATGATAATGCCGTAGACACCGAGAGACGAGATCGCGAACAGGTAGAGAATGCCGACATTGATATCCGCCAGCACCCAGCCGGCATCGAATGGGATGACTGCCCAGGCGATCAGGCTCAGGATAAAGGTCAGCATCGGCGCGAGGATAAACACGACCCGGTTGGCGCCCGACGGAATGATCGTTTCCTTGAACAGCAATTTCACGCCGTCGGCGACCGGTTGAAATAGACCGAACGGGCCAACGACATTGGGGCCTTTGCGGAGCTGCATCGCCGCAATTACCTTGCGTTCGGCGAGCGTCAGATAAGCAACTGCGCCGAGCAACGGCAGGACAATTAGCAGAATTTGGCCAACGATGATGATACCGGGCCAGAGATATATGTCCCAGAATTCAGCCATCGGTGCCTGTCTTTTCGGAGCCGCCATTCACAAACGTCTCGGTACAGGCCGCCATCGTCGCGGACGCCCGGCTGATCGGATCCGTCATATAGAAATTTGAAATCGGGCTGGTGAACGGCGCATCGCCCATCGGTCCGGCTGTCCTAAATGCGGCCCAGTCTGCCGTTTCCACCATATCGATACTGTCTAGGACGGGCGCCATCTCCGCCATGCGGGCGCGCACCGCGCCGAGATTATTATACGGCAGGGTCTTGCCCACAACTTCCGACAATGCGCGGATGATCGTCCAGTCTTCTCGTGCGTCGCCCGGCGGGACGGTGGCGCGTCGGCCGCGCTGCACGCGGCCTTCGGTATTCGCGTAGGTACCATCTTTTTCGGTATAGGCAGCCCCCGGCAATATGACGTCCGCAACATGCGCCCCGGCATCGCCGTGATGACCTTGATAAATAATGAACGAATTCGCCAGCTTCGACGTATCTATCTCGTCGGCGCCGAGCAGGTAAACCACCTCGATATCGCCGGATGCCGCACCGTCGAGAATACCCGCAACATCGCGGCCGCCAGCGCCCGGAACAAAGCCGAGATCGAGACCTGCCACCCGCGCGGCGGCCGTATGCAGCACATTAAATCCGTTCCAGTCACCGGCAATCATACCGGTCGCATCCGCGATATTGCGGGCGACCGTGAGTACTTCTGCGCCATCGTCCCGGGCCAGTGCCCCCTGGCCGACGATCAGCATTGGACGTTCGGCGGCTTTTAGCACCTCGCAGAACGGATGCGTGCCGTCGGCAATTTCCTTGAGCGTTTGCGGCCCGGCACCGAGATGATCATAGCGATAGGTGAGATCCGCCGCTTCGCCGACCATGCCAACCCTGAAACCGCCCGCCACGAACCGCTTGCGCAGCCGGGCATTGATGATTGGCGCCTCAAGCCGCGGATTCGCCCCGACGATGAGGCAGGCATCGGCGTCTTCTATACCAGCGATGGTCGTGTTGAATATATAGCCGGCCCGCGTCCCGGAGCTCAGTTTAGCGCCTTCCTGCCTGCAATCGATATGCGGCGATTCCAGCGCTTCCATCAGATCCTTGAGGGCGGCCATTGCTTCCGCGTCGCACATATCGCCGGCAATCGCTGCGATTTTCGACCCGTCAAGATTCCGAACCTTGCCGCCAATGGCGTCGAAGGCATCGTACCAGCTCGCCGGTTGTAGCTTGCCGTCTATCTTCACATAGGGTTTGTCGAGACGTTGGCGCGTTAATCCGTCACACGCGTACCGCGTTTTGTCGGAAATCCATTCTTCGTTCACATCCTCGTTCAGCATGGGAAGCACGCGCATCACTTCGCGGCCCCGACTGTCGACACGGATATTGCTGCCGACAGCATCCATCACATCGATCGATTCCGTCTTGGTAAGTTCCCAGGGCCGCGCTTCGAATGCATAGGGCTTCGACGTCAGCGCGCCGACCGGGCAAAGGTCTATGATATTGGCCGATAGTTCCGACGAAATTGCCTTTTCGACATAGGTGCCGACTTCCATGTTTTCGCCGCGGCCTGTTGCGCCCAACACTTCGACGCCTGCGACCTCGGTCGAGAACCGGATGCAACGCGTGCAGTGAATGCACCGGTTCATATGCGTTTCGATCAGCGGACCGAGATTTTTGTCGGTGACCGAACGCTTGTTTTCCTTAAAGCGGGAATGATCGAACCCGTAGGCCATTGCCTGGTCCTGCAGATCGCATTCGCCGCCCTGATCGCAGATCGGACAATCGAGTGGATGGTTGATCAGCAGGAATTCCATCACGCCGTTGCGCGCTTTTTTTACGGTCTCAGTGTTGGTCCGGATAACCATGCCTTCGCCCACGGGCATGGCGCAGGAGGCGATCGGTTTCGGCGCGCGTTCCATTTCGACCAGACACATACGGCAATTGCCGGCAATCGACAGACGCTCGTGGTAGCAGAAACGCGGGATTTCAACGCCCGCCTGCTCGCACGCCTGAAGAACGGTGATGCCGTCCTCAACCTCTATCTCGGTGCCGTCGATGGTGAGCTTTGCCATTGCTTACGCTGTCTCCCTCACGCCGCTGTACGCGACCGGTGAGAAGAAATCCGGTCCTCAATCTCGCCACGAAAATGACGGATCAGGCCCTGAACCGGCCATGCGGCCGCGTCCCCCAGTGCACAGATGGTGTGGCCTTCGATTTCGTAGGACACATCCAGCAGCATATCGATTTCCTCGATTTCCGCCTCGCCCTTCACCAGCCGTTCCATCACACGCCACATCCACCCGGTGCCTTCGCGACACGGTGTGCACTGGCCGCAGCTTTCGTGCTTGTAAAACTTAGACAACCGCGCAATCGCTGCAATCACGTCGGTCGACTTATCCATGACAATGACGGCTGCGGTCCCAAGACCCGACTTCACTCCACGCAGCGAATCGAAATCCATCAGCACGGTATCGCAGATCGATTTCGGCAGCAGCGGGACGGACGCACCACCCGGGATGACCGCCTTCAGATTGTCCCAACCGCCGCGAACGCCGCCGGCATGCTTTTCAATCAGTTCCTTCAGCGGGATGCTCATTTCTTCTTCGACATTGCACGGATTGTTCACATGGCCTGAAATGCAGAACACCTTGGTGCCGGTATTGTTTTCACGCCCGAAACCGGCAAACCACGATGCACCGCGGCGTATGATCGTTGGCGCAACCGCGATGGTTTCCACATTGTTGATCGTTGTCGGGCAGCCATACAGCCCGGTATTCGCCGGGAATGGCGGCTTGATGCGCGGCTGGCCCTTTTTACCTTCGAGGCTCTCGAGCAGCGCAGTTTCTTCGCCGCAGATATAAGCGCCGGCACCGCGATGGACATAAATATCGAAGTCGTAACCGGATCCGCAGGCATTTTTGCCGATCAGGCCTGCGTCGTAGGCCTGTTGCACCGCGGCATCCAGATTCGTCGCCTCGTTATAAAATTCACCGCGTACATAAATATAGGCCGCTTCTGCCCCCATGGCGAAACCGGCGATGAGACTGCCTTCGACCAACTTGTGCGGATCGTGGCGCAGGATATCGCGATCCTTGCAGGTGCCGGGTTCGGACTCGTCGGCATTCACGACTAGATAGGATGGCTTGCCGGCGTGTTCCTTCGGCATGAACGACCATTTTAGGCCGGCGGGGAAACCCGCGCCGCCCCGTCCGCGCAGGCCGGACTCCTTGACCTCATTAATGATCCAGTCGCGGCCTTTGGCCAAAATCTCCTTCGTACCGTCCCAGTCGCCGCGAGATTTTGCGGCGTCCAGCCCCCAATCGTGAAGGCCATAGAGGTTAGTGAAAATACGGTCCTTATCGGTCAGCATGCCGCTTACTCCCCCGCCCCGGTCAAGGTAGTCAGACCACTGGCGGGCGCCGATGTTTGCCGGTCGGTCATTGGTCCCGGTTCCGGTCTTTCGCCGTTGCGGAACGCCTGGATAAGCTTGCGGACGCTTTCGGGGTCGACGTCTTCGTAATAGTCGTCGTCGATCCAAACGACCGGCGCGTTCACACACGCACCGAGGCATTCGAATTCGCTGAGCGAAAACACGCCGTCACCGGTTGTCTCACCGACTGTACAGCCCAGCTCGGCTTCACAGGCCGCGACGATTTCGGTACTGCCACGCAGCCAGCAGGGTGTCGTCGTGCAGACACGCAGTTCGTGCTTTCCGCGCGGCGTGTCGTAATACATCTCATAGAACGACACGACCTCGTAGACACGGATCGGCGCCATATCGAGCAGTTCAGCGACATACTCCATTGCGGCCCGGGGCAGCCAGCCGCCGCACTGGCGCTGGGCGATATCAAGCAGCGGCAGGACCGCGCTTGCCTGACGCCCTTCCGGATACTTGGCAACATGCATGTCCGCCAGCGCTTTGTTCTCGGTATCGAAGGCAAATGTTTCGGGCTGGTCGGTCATCGGTCGATCTCCCCGAACACAATATCCATGGATCCGACAATCGCGACCATATCGGCCAGCATGTGCCCTTTCGATAGAAAGTCGGTCGCCTGGAGGAAAGCAAAGCCCGGCGCCCGAATTTTGCAACGATAGGGCTTGTTGGTACCGTCGGCGACGATATAGACCCCGAATTCTCCCTTCGGCGCTTCCACAGCAGTGTAGGTCTCGCCCTCGGGAACCCGGTAGCCCTCGGTGTAAAGTTTGAAATGATGGATCAGCGCTTCCATCGACTGCTTCATCTCACCGCGCGATGGCGGGGCGATTTTGTTGTCCTGGGTACGTACCGGCCCCCCAGGCATCTCCTCGATACACTGTTTTATAATCCTGAGGCATTGCCGCATCTCTTCGATACGGACGAGATACCGGTCGAAGCAATCTCCGTTCTTGCCGACCGGAATATCGAAATCCATCTTCGCGTAGACGTCATAGGGCTGTGATTTGCGCAGATCCCAGGGCACACCGCTGCCCCGCAGCATCGGACCCGTGAACCCCCAATCGAGGGCATCATCCTTGCTGACGATACCGACGTCGACCGTGCGCTGGCGAAAAATTCGGTTTTCGGTCAGCAGGGATTCAATATCGTTGATGATCCTCGGAAATTCTTCGCAGAATTTTAAAACGTCCTCGAGCAGTCCTGCCGGTACGTCGCGATGCACGCCGCCCGGCCGAAAATAAGCCGCGTGCAAACGCGCACCGGAGACGCGCTCATAGAATTCCATGAGCTTTTCGCGTTCCTCGAAGCCCCACAGCAGCGGGGTCATCGCACCGACATCGAGCGCGAAGGCGCTGATATTCATTATGTGGTTCAAAATTCGAGTAATTTCGCTGAACATGACCCGGATGTATTGGCCGCGTATTGGCACGTCGATGCCCGCCAGTTTTTCGACCGCCAGCGCGAACGCATGCTCCTGACACATCGGCGAAACATAATCTAGGCGGTCGAAATACGGCACCGCCTGGAGATAGGTCTTGTACTCAATCAGCTTTTCCGTACCCCGGTGCAACAGCCCGATATGCGGATCGCAGCGCTCAATGATCTCACCGTCCATCTCTATAACTAGACGCAGAACGCCATGCGCCGCGGGGTGCTGCGGCCCGAAATTCATCGTTAGATTTTTGATCTCGGTTTCGGCCATCAGTCGGGTTTCCCGGCAGAATCTTCTTCTGCCTTCTCGTCACCCGGCAGAATGTATTTGGCACCTTCCCACGGACTCATGAAATCAAAGCTGCGGAAATCCTGGGTCAGCTTCACCGGTTCGTAAACAACCCGTTTCTGCTCGTCGTCGTACCGCACTTCGACATAGCCGGTCAGGGGGAAATCCTTGCGTAGCGGATGACCTTCAAATCCGTAATCTGTCAGCAAGCGCCGAAGGTCAGGGTGATCGGTGAAAAACACACCGAACATATCCCACACCTCGCGCTCGAACCAACCGGCGGCGCTGAACAGCCCGACCACTGACGGTACCGGCGTATTTTCGTCGGTTGAGGTTTTCAGGCGAATCCGCTGGTTATGAGACAGGCTAAGCAAATTGTAGACGATTTCAAACCGCTCTTCGCGCTCCGGATAATCCGCAGCCGTTACATCGACCAGCATTTTGAAAAGGCAATTCGAATCGTCGCGGAGTAGCTTCATCAATCCGGCAAGACTGTCCCGGGTGGTCGTGAGCATCAATTCGCTGAGAGCAATATCCCACGCAACCACACGCTCACCGGCCTTGCCGGCAATATATTCACCAAGATCTTTAAGGGCGTCGTTCATATTGAAATTCTGTCCGCTGTCCTAACGCGCGATCGTACTGGTGCGGCGGATCTTCTTTTGAAGCTGTAGAATACCATAGAGCAACGCTTCCGCAGTCGGTGGACAGCCCGGCACATAAACGTCCACCGGAACAATGCGGTCGCAACCGCGGACGACGGAATAAGAATAATGGTAGTAGCCGCCGCCATTGGCGCAGCTCCCCATCGAGATCACCCATCGCGGCTCTGCCATCTGGTCGTAGACCTTGCGCAGCGCCGGCGCCATTTTGTTGGTAAGCGTGCCGGCAACGATCATGACGTCCGACTGCCGGGGACTAGGGCGAAAAACCACACCGAAACGGTCCAGGTCGTATCGGCTTGCTGCCGTGTGCATCATTTCAACGGCACAGCAGGCCAGCCCGAAGGTCATCGGCCACAGCGAACCGGATTGCGCCCACGAAACCAACTTGTCCATCTGAGCGACGACGTATCCCTTGTCGCTAAGCTCGTCAGTCACATGCGACAGAAGCACGTTTTGCTCTGCCCCGGGTTTCAACGGTGCGTCTACTCCCATTCGAGCGCCCCTTTCTTCCATTCGTAAATAAAGCCGATGGTGAGAATGCCGAGGAAGCCCATCATCGACCAGAACCCGAACAAGCCGATATCCGACAATGAAATCGCCCACGGAAACAGAAACGCAATTTCGAGATCGAATATGATGAACAGGATAGCGACGAGATAAAACCGGACATCGAACTGGCCGCGCGCATCGTCAAATGCGTCGAAGCCGCATTCATAGGCCGAAATCTTTTCCGCATTCGGCCGTTGACGCGCGAGAATGTAAGACGCGGCAAGCGCCGCGATCGCCATACCGACCGCAATCCCGATAAATATCAGGATCGGCAGGTATTCGCGCAACATGTCTTGCATAGAAGAAGTCCCAGATACGTACCGTGCGAGCGCGACGGTTTGAGAAAATTCGGATAGTCAACCGTTAGGGTTAACCAGTGGTTAACGGCGTGTTTTCCCTGCTCTTCACAACCGCCCGATTTATAAGGTTAATACTATTAAAATTCAAAGGTCTTGGGGCGAATCACATGATTTTACCGAACACGACGCTGTTCAGACGGGCTCGCCCCAATTGCGCCCGAATCCCGATCACACGAAAACGAGCTGGCACAAAAATTGGCGGGCGCCGAACCCGCCAACTTCTGTTTCAAAATATCCCTAGCACCTAGCCCTTTGCGCTGTCGATCAGCGCGAGAAGCTTCGGCGGCGACATCGGCAGTGATTGCGGCCGGATGCCGATCGCGTCGCCGATTGCGTTGCCGATCGCGGCCATGGTCGGCACCACCGGCACCTCACCGACACCGCGCAACCCAAACGGGTGCAGTGGATTTGGTACTTCGACAATCACCGTATCAATCATCGGCACGTCCGACGTCACTGGCATGCGGTAGTCGAGGAAACTCGCATTCTGCAACCTTCCATCCTCGCCATAGACATATTCCTCGTTCAACGCCCAGCCGATGCCCTGCACGGCGCCGCCCTGATACTGGCCTTCCACCTGAAGAGGGTGGATCGCTTTGCCGGCATCTTCGACAACGGTGTAGCGCATAACGTCGGTCCGCCCGGTTTCCTCATCGACTTTGACGTCGACGATGTGGAGGCCGAATCCGGGACCGGCGCCTGTAACGTTCATCGACGTACTTGCCGTGATCGCGCCATGCGACATGGTCGTCTGTTTGCAGATGTCAGCCATCGACATCGGCTCGAACTCACCGACATTCGCGCTCGCCGGACGGCAATGGCCGGCTTCGAAAACCACGCCGTCTTCCGGCACATCCCATATCTCAGCAGCCCGGCGCACGAATTGCTGGATGCATTCGCGGGCATTGTCGACCACCGTCATGCCAACCGAATACGTCGTGCGGCTGCCGGCGGTCACCCGGTTGAAGCCAAGCGAATTGGTGTCGGCCATTGTAATCCGAACCTTGTCGATATCGATACCAAGCTCCTCCGCCGCCATCATGGCGATGGAGATCCGCGAGCCCGCCACGTCGGCGGTACCCGTAATCACGGTGACCGAGCCATCGGGGGCAATATTCATCGCTGTCGAGGTCTCACCGCCCCGGTTGAACCAGAACCCGGATGCGACACCGCGTCCCTGCCCTGCGGGCACCGGCGATTTGTAATGGGCGCAATTTTTTGCGGCCTCCAGCGTTTCGACAAAGCCGATCGGCCCCAGCGTTTCGCCGTAAATCGTCGTGTGGCCTTCGACCGCCGCATTCTTGAGGCGAAGATCGATCGGATCCATGCCGATCTTGCGGGCAAGTTCATCGATCACGCCCTCAACACCGAACACGATCTGCGGCACGCAGGGCGCCCGGAACGAATTCACCTTCGGCCGGTTCGACACCACTTCGAAGGATTCGATATAGACGTTCTCAAGATCATAGCGGGTCAGCATGGCGTTGGGCGCGTTGAAATACATCGAACCGGTAAAAATACCGGTCTGAAAGATCAATTTGCCCTGGGCTGCTGTGATGCGGCCGTCCTTGCGTATCCCCATCTTGATCGTGTAGCTGGTCCCCGAAACAGGCCCGGTGCCGCGGAACACTTCGCCCCGGCTCAGCACCATCTTCACCGGCCGCGACGTCTTTTTCGAAAGCTGGATCGCCAGCGGTTCCGGATAAAATCCGGTTTTACCGCCGAACCCGCCGCCGAGTTCGGATTGCTGGACGTTGATCTTCGACGCATCGATTTTCAACACCGCAGACAGGCGGTCGCGATAGACGAACGGAGCCTGCGTGGAACACCACAGTTCGATCTGGCCGTCCTCGGAATATTCGGCGACGCAGCCCTGAGGCTCGATATACCCCTGATGCATCGGTTTGGAATCGAATTCACGCTCAACGATAAAGTCCGCCTCGGCGAACCCTTTCTCGATATCGCCGACCTGGCTGACCATGCGCTCGGTGACATTGGTCGGATTGTCGTTGGGCTCATCCAGTCCCTTCGTGCGGATATGGGCGTGCAGGATCGGCGCATCGGGCTTCATAGCGTCGACCGGGTCGATCACATGCGGCAGCACCTCGTATTCGACCTTGATCAGCTTGAGCGCGCGTTTTGCGATCGCTTCGCTGGTGGCCGCAACGGCAGCAATGGGGTGACCGTCAAACAAGGCCTTTTCGCGCGCCATTGCC
>Ga0209403_10002916_pt1 | contig 19837 bp, 16 predicted proteins | sample ArcticOcean_MG_C_8_FD_187440 | JGI IMG/M metagenome (GOLD analysis project Ga0209403, IMG submission 187440) | Marine microbial communities from western Arctic Ocean - ArcticOcean_MG_CB11_86 (SPAdes) (version 2) | ecosystem: Environmental > Aquatic > Marine > Oceanic | place: Arctic Ocean... | reverse complement strand
GTCATATTTTGATCAGCTGTGTTTGATGTTCCAGTGACTACATGACCAGTAACATATTTGATATTAGATCTTTTTTGAGCCCAACTAAGATATACTCGTTTTAGCATTCTTGCATATCCATTAGATTTGTATTTTTCCATAATTACAAAAGCGTAAGTATAGAGAGTATTATATTTACCAAAATTTTCATCGTTTACAGCCCATGATTCTTGACGTAATTCTTCTAATGGAATTCCAATGATATAGCCAATAATTTCATCCTGATATCTAGCGATAAACGGTAAAGACTTTTCGGTGTTAAAGTATTTTTGAATTGTATCTTTTGTTAAGACAGCTTGTCTTCCATATTCTTTGGCGAGATGTAAGGATATTTCTATGAGTTGAGGATAGTCTTCTCTACCAACTTTTTCAATTTTTTCAATTTGAAAAACATTAGTAGACGCAATAATTTTTGTTTTGGAGGAGTTTTCAGATTTGTTCATTGTAATCAATATTAAAAATTTTTCAATCTAGTATGAAGGCATTTGTTTGATACTGTTAATTAAGTTAAATTTTGCCCATGATATCTTTTAAAGAAAAACTACACAATACAATAAAACAAAAGAATTCGAATTTATGTGTTGGGATTGATATTGATAAAAAATATTTTCATTCTGATGTCACAATCGAAGAACTTAAAGATTATTCTTTTAAAGTTGTATCAGCTACAAAAGATGTAGCAGCTGCATATAAGCCAAATCTTGCATTCTTTGAGGAGTGGGGATCACAAGGATTTCTATGGCTTGAAGAACTAGTAAAAGAGATTGGAGATAATCATATCATTATCGCTGATGCTAAAAGAGGCGATATTGGTAATACCGCAAAGCATTATGCTAATGCCTTTTTTAATCATTTTAATTGTGACGCTATTACTGTAAATCCATATATGGGAGAAGAGGCTATTGAGCCATTTTGTTCTGATAAAAGTAAAGGAGTTTATGTTCTTTGTAGAACTTCAAATGCATCTGCTAATTATATTCAAGAAAACATTTTTGATAAAGTAATTGAATTAACAAAAAGTATGAATAAGTATGATAATATCGGTTTAGTTGTTGGAGCTACTAATACTGAAGCAATGAATGAAGTAAGAAGTACAAATAATTTACCTTTTCTTATTCCAGGAATTGGAGCGCAGGGAGGTAGTCTTGAAGATGTTATTAATATTAATAGCGATCATGCAGATTCAACATTAATCAATATTTCTAGATCTATAATTTTTGCTGGAGAAAAAGATTCTGAAAGTATTCGTGATGCTGCACTAGATTTTTCTAATCAAATGAGGTCATATTTTGAACGATAAAGATTATATCAAAATTTTTGAAGAAACTGAGGCGCTAATGTATGGACATTTCGTCTTATCGTCAGGTATGCATAGTGATGCGTATTTCCAATGCGCTAAAGTATTGCAATATCCGAAGTACTTATCATTGTTTGCGGATATTTTATCATCTCATTTTTCAGATCTGTCAATTGACAAAGTGATTTCACCTGCAATTGGAGGTATTGTTTTAGGTACCGAAGTTGGAAGACAATTAAATAAAAGAACAATATTCTCAGAACGAGTTGATGGTAAAATGCAACTTAGAAGAGGTTTTGAAATAAATCCTGGTGAAAAAATTCTTATTATTGAGGACGTCCTTAGTACTGGCGGATCTATTAAAGAAGTCTCAGAGTTGATTAATCGATATAAAGGCGAGATTATAGGTATTGGCATAATTGTTGATAGAAGTACTGCGCCTGTATACTTGCATGATAATTTTTTTGCAATCACCAAGCAAACTGCAAAGATTTTTGATAAAAATAATCTTCCAGATCATGTCAAAGATTTACCAGCAATTAAACCTGGAAGTAATGTTGTTGCTTCGGATGTAGTTGAGTGAGATTGAGTGTATAAGAATCTAAAAATTGGTTTAGCGCTTGGTGGGGGCGGAGCAAGAGGTGCTTGTCATATAGGTATATTAAAGTCTTTAGAGCGCAATGGTATTATACCTGATGTTATATCTGGTACTAGCGCCGGATCAATGATTGGTGCTATGTATGCATCCCATGCTAATGCTGATATTGTAGAAGAAAAATATACTGCACATGTTAATGGTGAGGACTTTAAAGATTTAGGATTTAGATATATACCTAACAATGAAAAAGATGATTCAGTTTTTTCTCAGATATTCAAACAAATAAAGAATCAATATATATTGATGGTGAGCTCAAATAGAAAGTCAATTGTTAAAAATGAAAGACTAGCAAAGGCTGCAAATAATTTATTTTCACATAGCCAGTTCAATGATTTAAAAATACCTTTAATTGTTACTGCTACAGATTTGATTTCGGGAAAACCAATACTTTATAAGTCTGGTAATGTTGTTGATGCGGTTGTTAAGAGTTCCTCTATTCCTGGGTTTATAGAACCAACATATATAGATAATAGAATGCTTCTTGATGGTGGGATTGTTTTTCCAACGCCTGTACCTCCATTAGTGGGTGAATGTGATTTTATTATTGCAATAAATATTAGTAAAGCATTTAAGACAGACGATGAACCTGAAAATATCTTTGAAATCATGAATCGATCTAGAGATATATCTACACTACATTTAAATTCTTATTTGCTAAACCAATCTAATTTTGTCATTAGTCCAAAACACGAGAATGTCCATTGGTCTGCTTTTGATAAGACTAAAGAATTTATCCAGAATGGATATAATGCAGCAGAATCTGAAATGGAAAAATTATTAATTCAACTGGATTCTATGATAGAAGAGAGTGCCAAAACCACTAAAGAAACATTTTGGACCAAGTTGAAGAAAAGATTATCTTCTTAGCAAATTAATGAAAAAAATAATTCCAATATTAGCATATTTTTCTATTTTATTTGGTCAGTTTAGCGATCCTGCTGAATTTAAATTCAATATAAATAATACAAATCAAGGCGAAGTAGTTATCTTGGAGGTTCAAGCAAATATTGAAGATGAATGGCATATTTATGCAATTTATGATGTACCTGAAGGACCAGAACCAACAGTTATTAATATCACATCAGATCAAATTGTTAAGACAGGTAAAATTATAGAACCAGATCCTATTGTAACATACGATGAAGGCTTTGATAATATTACCAAGTATCATGAAGGCAATCCTTTATTTAGAGTACCTATTATTTTAGATAAAAATTTGTCTAATGGTATATATTCATTTGATGTAACGGTTCAATATCAAGTTTGTACAGGAAATCTATGTTATCCACCTAATGAATATAGTGAAACTGTTCAATTTGTGTTGGAGAGCGGTAATATAAGAGAGCAGTTTACAGTTAATAATTTCGATTTTTCAAAAGACTCTGTATTTAATCGTTTAAAGCTCGATGATTCTGATATTGGAGGATTTCTTCTTATTTCACTAATTATGGGATTTGCTGCATTGTTAACACCATGTGTTTTTCCAATGATACCCATTACAATTTCCTTTTTCTTGAAAAGAGGTGAAGATAAAAAAACTTCACCTATTAAAGATGCTTCAGTTTATATGTTAGGCATTGTTATGACATTCACATTATTGGGGATGTTACTAGCTATTTTTCTTGGTGCTTCAGGCGCAACACAGCTCGCCGCTAATCCTTACGTAAATTTATTTATTGCCTTTTTATTCACCTATTTTGCTTTTTCACTTTTTGGTTTTTATGAAATTGAGATTCCTCAATCATTAAAACGTTTTTCATTGGAGAGAGAAAGTTCTGAAGGATATGCAGGTATATTATTCATGGCACTAACTTTTACTCTTACTTCTTTTACGTGTACGGTAGCATTTATGGGTACAATCTTAGTCGCTGCTTCACAAGGTGATTGGTTTTGGCCTATCATCGGTATGCTAGTATTTAGTTTGGCTTTTGCGTCGCCCTTCTTCTTTTTAGCTCTTTTCCCACATTATTTGAAAAAATTACCTCAATCAGGCGGTTGGTTAAACTCTGTAAAAGTGATTATGGGATTTCTTGAAATAGCAGCAGCTTTTAAATTTATTAGTAATACAGATTTAGTATGGCAGTGGGATATATTCACTTATGAGATTGTACTCTACTGTTGGGCAATTATTATGTTCCTATGTGCTTTTTATATTGTAGGAATCGTTCGATTTAAACATGATTCTAAGACAGTAGTTTCTTATCAAAGAGCGCTAGCCTCTATGAGTTTTTTGATATTAGGTTCTTACTTGTTAGCAGGAAATTTTGGATATAATATCAATGGAAATATTGAATCTTATCTTCCACCAAAAAAAGTGAAATCAAATTTGAATTGGGTTCATTCCCTAGATGATGCTTTTATTATAGCTTCCGAACAGAACAAAAAAATATTTATTGATTTTACTGGAGTTACATGTACGAATTGTCGTTGGATGGAGACAAATGTTTTTGCAAAGAAATCGGTAGAAGATATAATGTCAAATTTTGTTTTAGTGAGCCTGTATACTGACTCCGGAGAGAACTATCTTCAAAAGAGAGATTATCAAATTAATCGCTTCAAAACAGCAGCATTACCTTATTATGTTATTTTAAATAAAAACGATTTAGTCCTTGGAGAATTTCCTGGAATGACCAGAGATATTGAAGAGTTTAAAAGATTTTTACAAGAAGGATTAAACTAAGCATGGAACTTATTGTATATGTTGCCATTTAAATAAAAGAAATATGAAAAGACTATTTATAATATTGATTGCATCATCATCCTTGTTTGCTCAAGGATCTATGTTCAAACAGTTTAGCAATTCATTTGCCGACATTGCTGAAAATGTTAATGAATCAGTTGTTACAATCACTACTACCAATACAATAACTCTGGATGAAGATGTGCAAAATTTTTATAGAAACTGGGGTAGATCTATTCCAGAAGAATTTGAAAGTAAATCATTGGGTTCAGGCGTAATTGTAGATGAAGACAATGCATATATTGTTACTAACTATCATGTTATTTTTGATGAAAGAAGCGAAAAACCCGTTGATCAAATTATGGTAGAATTGATGGATAAAAGAGTTTTTGAAGCTACTGTTGTAGGTTTAGATCGAGGTACCGATTTAGCTATTCTCCAAATTAAAGCAGATAATATTAAAGCAGTTCCAATTGGTGATTCTGAGGTTGTAAGAGTTGGAGAATGGGTGTTAGCCATTGGAAGTCCTTTTTCTGAATCACTTAGCCATACCGTCACTGCAGGTATTATTAGTGCCATAGGTAGAAACAATGTAATGAGAGGCAGTGGTGATACTTATCAAAACTTTATACAGACAGATGCTGCTATTAATCCAGGAAATAGCGGAGGAGCATTGCTAAATATGGATGGCGAGCTTATTGGAATTAATGCAGCAATCGCTTCAGGAAATGGAAGATCTAATGCTGGGATAGGATTTGCAATTCCATCAAGCATAGTTACAAAAGTAATGAGTGACTTAATTTCTAAAGGTTATGTAGTACGTTCTTTTTTAGGTATTTATATGCAAGATATAAATGAAGATCTTTATGATACTATGGATCTTAAGTCTAGAAAAGGAACTATTGTTAGCGATATTGTCGAAGAAAGTCCTGCTGATAAGTCTGGTTTAGAATCAGGAGATGTTATTACTCATTTTGAAGGAAAAGAAATTACTAATGGTGCTGAATTAAAAAATCTAGTATCTAGCGCTAATCCAGGTGCGAAAATAACTTTAACCATCTCACGAGAAGGTGAAGTTCAAGATATTGACGTTGTGCTTGAAGAAAGACTTGGAAGTGAAATGGCAAGTAACGCTAATGATACTTACAATGAATTTGGATTATCTGTTCTTGATATTACCGATGATTTAGTTGATAAGTATGATATTCAACGTTCCATGAATTTTGATATTCAAGGAGTAATTGTAGTAGATATTAAAGAAGGTGGTATTGCAGAAAAATCAGGTATGGAAGCAGGAGATTTAATTACTCGTATAGGCAGACAAAAGATATCTAATCTAAAAATGTTCAAAGATGAAATTTCTAAATACGAAAAAGATACAAAAATTCTATTCTTAGTAAAACGTGGTAACGCATCTAGATTTTTAACACTTATAAGATAAATTCTAATCAAATTGCAATAATTCAACATTTCTTATAAGTTCATACTTAATTCATCATGAGTATAAGAAAAGAAAATCCAAAAATAGACTTTGTATCTAATGAACATAAAATCCTCGATTTCTGGGAAAAGAATCAGATTTTCCAAAAATTAGTAAGTCAGAATTCTGACGGTGAAAAGTGGAGTTTTTTAGATGGCCCTATTACAGCTAATAATCCAATGGGTGTTCATCATGCTTGGGGGAGAACATTAAAAGATCTCTATCAAAGATATAAATCGATGAATGGCTATCAACTTCGATACCAAAATGGCTTTGATTGCCAGGGACTCTGGGTTGAAATTGAAGTAGAAAAAGAGCTCGGTATTAAGTCAAAAAAAGAAGTTGAAGAGCTTGGAATAGAAAAATTTGTTAATCTTTGTAAAGAGCGTGTTACAAAATATTCAGATGTTCAAACTGATCAGTCAAAGAGATTGGGTTATTGGATGGATTGGGAAAATTCATATTACACGATGTCTGATGAAAATAACTATGCTATATGGGCTTTCTTAAAAAAATTATTTAATGAAGAAAAAATCTATAGAGGTACGGATGTTGTTCCATGGTCTGGAAGATCAGGTACTTCTTATTCTCAAATGGAGATTATTGAGGGGCGTAAGCTAACGGTTCACAAGGGTGTATTTGTTAAACTTTCTTTAAAAGATAAAAAGAATGAAAATATATTGATTTGGACTACAACTCCATGGACTCTTTCATCAAATATTGCTGTTGCTGTAAATAAAAAAATAAATTATGCAAAAATTCAATTAGCAGATGAATCCATTTATTATGTTGCTGAAAATAATTTAAAATTTCAACGATTAAGCAAAGAGTTTGCAGAAAAAAAGAATTGGATTGATGGAGTACCAAAACTAAAAACCTTAGATCAGATATTTAAAGAAAGAGGCGGATATAAGGTTCTTGAAGTTATTAAAGGTGAAGATATGATTGGTTGGACTTATGAAGGTCCATATGACCACCTAGAGCCGCAACAAACTGCTGGAGGCTACCCAAATATTGGTGAAGATAAAAAAGACGATGAATTGACGCCTATACAATGTCATATTATAATCGATGGAGGAAAAGACTCTGAAGGTAATGATATGGTAGTAGAAGGAGAAGGAACTGGAATTGTCCATATGGCAGGCGGTTGCGGATCTATAGATAATAAAATTTGTAAAAAAGAAGGTTTTGTGGAAATATCACCTATTGATAACCAAGCAAATTTTCTTGATGGATTTGATTTCATGTCAGGACTAAATGTTACAGATCCCGATACTGCTAAAAAAATTATACAAGATTTAAAAGATAGAAGTCTGTTATTATATGCGGAAGATTATCCTCATATATACCCTCATTGTTGGCGATCGGGCGATGAGCTTGTATTTAAGCAAGTGGATGAATGGTATATAAATATGGATTGGAGAGATAGAATTAAAAATGTTGTCAGTGATATCGATTGGATTCCAGAATGGGGAGAAGATAGAGAGCACAATTGGTTAGATAATATGGGTGATTGGATGATTTCAAAGAAACGTTTTTGGGGCTTAGCTCTACCAATTTGGACTTTTGAAGATGGAAGTTTTTATGTTGTAGGATCAAGAGAAGAATTGCAAAAATTATCTGTTGAAGGCTGGGAAAAGTTTGACGGCAACAGTCCTCATAGACCTTGGGTTGATCACGTAAAGATTAAACATCCTGAAACAGGATTAATTGGTACAAGAATTCCTGATGTTGGTAACCCATGGCTTGATGCAGGAATTGTTCCTTTTTCTACGTTGAATTATTTTGAAGATAAAAAATATTGGGATGAATGGTTTCCCGCTGATTTTATTACAGAATGTTTTCCTGGTCAGTTTAGAAATTGGTTTTATTCTTTATTAGCTATGTCATCTTTTCTGGAAGATAAAGCTCCATTTAAAACATTGCTTGGACATGCATTGGTAAAAGATGAAGATGGTAAAGAGATGCATAAGTCAGCAGGAAATGCTATCTGGTTTGATGACGCTGCTGAAAAAATGGGTGTTGATGTCATGAGATGGATGTATACAAGGCAAAACGTAGAGAATAATTTATTATTTGGATATGAGAAAGCTGATGAAGTCAGAAAACGATTAATTAGCCTTTGGAATATATATTCTTTCTTTTGTACTTATGCAAGCTTAGATGATTTTAAACCTCACTCTCAAGAAGTAGATGAGAAAGATTTAACATTGTTAGATAAATGGATTATTTCAAAAGCAAATTTACTAATAAAAGATTCTACTGTTCATTATGATCAGTTTGAAGCAGATAAGCTTTTAAAAAAGATAGAGTTATTTATTGATGATTTATCTAACTGGTATATTAGAAGAAATAGACGAAGATTCTGGAAAAGTGAGAATGATACGGATAAGTTTGTAGCATATCAAACGCTGTACGATGTTTTATTATCACTTATCAAGCTTTTAGCTCCAATCTTACCATTTATTACAGAACGCATGTATCTTAATATTTCAAAAGATGATCCGAATGAAAATCATGATAGTATTCATTTATCTTCTTATGTAAAGCATGAAGATGATAAAATTGACATGGATTTACTAAAAAAGGTTGAAACGCTTAAAAAGATTATTGAATCTGGTAGGGCTGCAAGAAAGAAAGCTAATATTAAAGTTAGACAACCTCTTTCAGATTTAAAAATATATGAGAATGACCCAACACTCACTGAATTTATTTTAGATCAACAACAGCTTATTTTAGATGAACTAAATATTAAGACCATATCAATCATGACAAGCTTAAAAGATATGGGTTCTTTCTCTGTAAAGCCAAATTTCAAGATTTTATCCTCTAAATTTGAGGAAGATATGCAATCAGTAGTTAAATATATTGCAACACTTGATCAGTATGATGTGATGGACAAGTATTTAAGTAATAAGAAAATAGCGTCAGAAAAATTTGATGTTATAAAGGAAGACGTCATTATTCAAATTCAGGGACATGAAAAAGAAGAAGCGTTCTTTTCAAACGATATAATAGTATCTATTAACACTGAAATTGATGAGAGCTTAGCAGTCGAAGGGTTGATTAGAGAGCTCATCAGACATGTACAGGTGATGCGAAAAGAAGCAGATTTTAATGTAGACGACAGAATTATATTATCTGGAAGTTTTTCTGATGACATAAAACGTGCTATAGCTAGCCATAAGGAATATTTCATGAACGAAATTTTATGTATAGATATAGTGGATAGTTTGGAAAATTCTGATTATAATTACCACTCTGTTTTTAAGTATAAATCAGAGAAATTTGATATATTGATTAAGAAAAAATTATAAGGAGTTACTCAGTTGGCTAAAACAAAATATTCAAAATCAGAATTAAAAAAATTTGAAAAAAATATATATAGTAAAATGAATGATATTAGCAATAATATAGAAGCTGTTCGTTCTACAACATCCAGTAACAGCTCTGTGTTTCTAGAAAATAATACAGAAGATCATAATGAAGGTACTGAGGCCCATGACGTAGAAAAGAGCTTTTTATTGATGTCGCGTGAATCTGACTATCTTGTGAATCTAAGAAAAGCATTACAAAGAATTGAAGATGGTACATACGGCTTATGCGAGGTCTATCAAAGTGATTCTAAAAAATGTGAATGCCCTGATAGTCCTTTAATTGATAGAGAGAGATTATTAGAGGTTCCAAATGCAACAAAAGGTGTTTTCTGTAAGCAGAAGAAAAAATTAAATTTAGTATGAATTTTTTTTTACCTTTTTTTATTGTTTTAATTGATCAATTATCAAAAATATTAGTTCATGCTAAAATGAATTTATATGATTCATTTACAGTCATTCCTTCTTTATTAGATTTTACATATATAAGAAATGAAGGAATTGCATTTGGAATTAATTTTCCAGGTAGTAAAATGCTCTTTATCATCTTTCCAATATTAATAACCTTTTACTTGATTTCTCTTCTGAAGAACAAAGAATTTGAAGATAATATATCACAAATTGCATTATTTCTTATTATTGGAGGAGCTATTGGAAACATATTAGATAGAATATTTCGCGGATATGTGGTTGATTTTATAGATTTTCATATTAATGGAGCTCATTGGTATATTTTTAATGTTGCCGACGCATCTGTAACAATAGGATTGTTATTCTTGTTGTATAGTTCTATACTTATTAAAAAGTAAATATATTATGAAAATATCTGTCTCTTCATCAGACGAGTTAAAAAGGCTCGATAGTTTTTTATCTACAAGATTGGTTCAATTTTCACGAACTAATATCCAAAAAATGATTTCTAATGGATTGATCTTAGTAAATCAAAAGAAAGTCAAAAAGAATTTTAGGTTAAGCTATAGTGATCAGATAGATATTGATATTGTAAATAAGGTAGATAAAAAGAAAGTTTCATTAGAAAAGTGGGATTATCCATTAGATATATTATATCAAGATAAAGATTTCGCTATCATTAGTAAGCCCAGAGGGATTATAGTGCATCCAGCTCCAGGAAATTATGATAAAACATTGGTTAATATTCTTTTACATCGATTTGAAAAAGAATTAGAGAATGCGATAGATCCATCGAGACCTGGTATTGTTCATAGACTAGATAAAGATACAACAGGAATAATGATTATTCCCTTAAATGAATATGCACATTGGAAAATTTCTGATCAATTCAAGAATAGAACTATCCAAAAAGAGTATATAGCGCTTACATGGAGTCAATGGAAAGAAAAATCAGGCGTAATAGATAATATTTTAAATCGCAATAAGAGAAATCCTATCCAATTTGAATCATCTGATGTCGGAAAAAAAGCATTATCACATTTTGAATTAATTAAATCTGGCGAGTATTTATCTGCAGTTCGTTTTTTTCCAAAAACAGGTAGAACTCATCAAATTAGGGTTCATTGTAAAGAATCTGGATTCTCTATCTTTGGAGATGAATTATATGGTGGTGGAATTAAAAAATCCAAAGAGTTTATGAAAGATGTTAAGACAAAATTAGACCATTATTTTTCATTAGTTCAAGGACATTGCTTGCATGCACATTCTATAGAATTCGAACACCCATCAACATTAGAAACAGTAAAGTTTTCTGTAGAGCCAAATAAAAATTTTAATACCATATATAATGCGATTTTAAACAATGAAATTTGAAGAACATCAAAAAGAATTTTTATTATTCTTAGAGCTTGAAAGAGGTTATTCTGAGGAAACTATTAATACTTATAACAGAAGTATTAATAGATATTATCTCTTCATTAAAAAAGCAAAGATAAATTATTTAAAAATAGATAAAGATTTGATTCTTGATTTTCAAGCCAGTGTAGCTAAGTCTATGGGCCCTAGAACTTTCTCAAGAATATTATCTACGCTTAGAACTTTTTATAAGTTTTTGCATACCGAAGGAGTTGTTGATGATGTTGTATTGAATGAAGTTAAATCTTATCCCTCTCCAAAGTACCAGAAATCAATTCCTACTTTCTTATCAATAGATCAAATTTTTCAAGTGTTAGATAAAATTAATACGGATAGCAAATTATCTGATATTATTAAGCTAAGAAATCAATCTCTCATAATGTTATTTTTTACATCGGGATTAAGATTAGAGGAGCTTAAGTCTATTAAATTAAAGGATATAGATTTTTCAAAAAAGACAATTAGGGTAGTAGGTAAGGGGAGCAAAGAAAGATTAGCCAATTTTGATAGCGACACCAAAGATTTAATGATTGAATATTTAACAAGTTTAGAAAAATATCCTTTGGTAAAAACAAACTTCAATAATAATTTGTTTGTCGATGAAAAAAACAAAAATTTATCAAGATATAACATCCAATATTTAGTAATGAAAAATCTAAGAACTCTAACTTTAAATTCATATGGCCCTCATGTGCTGAGACATTCTTTTGCTACACATCTTTTAAATAGTGGTGTAGGACTTAGTGCTATCAAGTCTTTATTAGGTCATGAGAACCTAGCCTCTACTCAAATTTATACGCATGTAAGCCTTGGAAAACTTCAAGAGACTATTAAGAAATCTCATCCAAGAGGAGAAAAGTGAATTTAGATTATTTAAATATTATTAATAATAAGTATAAACGTAATTCTAGCGCTGACCAGCTTATCCAAAATTCTATCGCTTCAAAAGAAGGAGTGATTGGTTTAAACGGTGCGTTGATGGTAGATACGGGTGAATTTTCTGGAAGAATTCCAAATGATAAGTTCATTGTTGATGAAGATGATTCATCTGAGAATATTTGGTGGGGAAATGTAAATCAAAAGATTTCAGAACAAAATTTTGACTATTTATTAGATAAAGTTGTTGCAACATATAATGAGCTAGATAATGATTTTTATGTGTTTGATGGGTTTGCTGGCGATGATAAAGACAATAGTCTTAACGTAAGAATGGTAACGAAGAAAGCATGGCAATCTTTGTTCGTAAATAATATGTTTATTAGACCTAAAAAAGGAGAGCTAGACAGTTTCTCTCCTGATTTTACGATTATCAATGCTTACGATGTTAAGGAGAAGGATTGGAAAAAATACGGACTAAACTCAGAAAACTTTATTGTATTTAATCTGAGAAAGAAAATTGCAATTATTGGTGGAACAGAATATGCAGGAGAAATGAAAAAAGGTATTTTTTCTGTGATGCATTATTATCTACCACTTAGAGGTGTGCTATCAATGCACTGCTCTGCAAATGTTTCAAAAGATTTAAGTGAATCAACATTATTTTTTGGATTGTCTGGTACGGGAAAGACTACTTTAAGTACCAATGCTAATCGACCATTAATTGGAGATGATGAGCATGGATGGTCTGATAATGGAGTTTTTAATTTTGAAGGCGGCTGTTATGCAAAAGCAATTAATCTAGATAGAAATAAAGAACCAGAAATTTATAATGCTATTCAGCATGGAACGCTTCTAGAGAATGTTGTTTATGACCTAGAAACAAAAGAAGTAGATTTTGATGATAATACCAAAAGTGAGAATTCAAGAATATGCTATCCAATTCATTTTATTGAGAACTCTTTAGGTTCTAAAGGACTGCCTAGTGCAGGACCTCACCCTAATGCAGTGATATTTTTAACGTGTGATGCTTATGGTATTATGCCACCAGTTGCTAGGCTTGATGCGCATCAAGCAATGTATCATTTTATCAGTGGATATACCGCTAAGATGGCAGGAACTGAAACGGGAATAGTTGATCCTGTAGCAGCGTTCTCTCCATGTTATGGCGGGCCATTTTTAACACTACGTCCATTGGTTTATGCAAAGTTGTTACAAGAAAAATTAGCAAAGCATGACACTCCAATATACTTGGTTAATACCGGTTGGTCTGGATCTAGTGCAACCTCAAGTTCCAAAAGAATTGATCTCACACTTACAAAGCATATCATCGATTTAATTACAGATGGTAAGTTAGATTTTACCGATTCAGTAAAAGATAAATTCTTCAATCTTGATATTCCTTTAAATCTAGAAGGATTGGATAATAATTTCTTAGTTCCTCATCAAGGCTGGAATAATTTAGAGGAGTATTATAAAACTGGTAACATGCTTACTGCTTTGTTTAATAAGAATTTTACAAAATTTAATATTTCAGACTCTGATATTCTCAATGCAGGTCCAAAAACTGCTTAATCAGGGTTATTTTTTTCTTAACAGGTAACTATGGCAACATACACACAACTGAATGAACAAGACATCCACTCGCTGGCTGACAACTATGATTTGAAAATCGTAGAATTTTCACCGCTTGATGGTGGCAACGGTAACTCCAGCTACATATTGAAGACGCAACAAGTCAGTTATGTGTTAACAGTTTGCGATGACAAAGAATTCGACCAAGTGTTTAAAATGGGCCAGTTGTTGTTATTTCTTGAAGCGCACAACGTGCCTTGTAATTGTCTGATATCACCGGTAAACAGCGAGATTCTGACCACCTTTGCTACCATTGATGGAGTCAAACCAGTAATACTCAAAGATTACATTGAAGGTCAGGTTGTTAAGCAATTGGATGAAACTATGCTATCTGAAGTCGGCAGACAAGTAGCTCGATTGAATCAGATACCTCCACCGGATTATTTGCCGACCAATCATCCTTATGGACGCCAATTCTTTCCAAGGGTTATAGGTTTGAATATTGATGCTAAATATGAATGCTGGATGGCTAAAGAAATTGACTATCTGAACCAGAATATCGCAAAGAATTTACCCTGCGGTTTGATTCACGGTGATTTGTTTTATGATAATTTGTTATTCAATCCATTATCAAGTATGCCGGGAGGATTCAAAGCCATTATCGATTTTGAAGAAGCCTGTCATTATTATCTGATCTTTGAATTGGGTATGGGTATACTGGGTACCTGCGTAAACGATATTACGGTCGATCTGGATAAGGCACGCGCCTTGGTTAGTGGTTACGAGGAAGTCAGGCCGTTAACAAAGATAGAAAAAGAAAGCTTGCAGTTGTTTGTGCGATATGCGGCAGTGGCGACGTCCTATTGGCGTTTCAACAAATACAATATAGAAGAACCCGGCGAAGACAGAGCAAGTCATCATTTGCAAATGATGCAGATTGCAAAGGCAGTCAGTGAGATATCAAAAACTCATTTTTTTGACGCTATTTTTATCACAAGTTAATGGGTTGGAAGGCATTTTTTCCTTCAAATAATTTTGTTCCATTAACATAACTATAATATTTTCTGCACTCGCAAGATAGATATTCAATATCAATAGGCTGAAATGCTCGTTTGGCATCTGGCCAGTATTCTTTTTGCAATGCAATCATTTTTTCGCATGTTTCTTGATGATTTTTTAATCCAAGATGTTTTTGCAATCGGCCTAGATAGGTAACTGCACCAATACCTGTTGGAACATGGCTTGTTGGATGGATAATATCTGGTCTAAACCAAGCCAAATCAATAACAGCCATAAAAATAGGGAAATCATTTTGCATTTTAAAAAGAACATTGATTGCATTGGTAGCCTTAATTACATCTCCTTTAGCTTCTATAATGATTTTAGCTAGCGATTCTTTAATATTTCCAAATAATGTTGTGGCTGCATCTAATCGTGAATGTTGTGTTCCTTCCCAATGTATTGATTCAACAGGGTAAGCGGTAAGATTGCACCAAGGCTCAAAGGATTCTAGTGTTTTAAGTAACGTTTCTGGTTGTAGTAAGATATCTGGAGATAGTTCATCTAAAGTTTCTTGTCTATTACACCAGCGAGCAAAAAATAAAGCATGAATCAACATAGGCAAATCTTTTTCTAAGTCTTTAGCAAAAGATAGAATGGCTTTACTGCCACGATCATCTTCTCGAAAGACATTTAGGAAGCGAGCTTGTTGGAAAATAGGATCATTTGTCCATGGAAATGGATCACCACTCTCTCTTGCTAACCGAATTTTTTCTCGTTCACGGCAAAAATCAAAAAAAGCAGATACAGGATCCTTTAATATTAATCCATCAAGTGCTGTAGCATAAGGATTGTTCAATTTATTCATTAATCTATTTCCTTGCGTTAACCATCAAATATAACCCAATACTTACAAAGATTATATTGGATAGCCATGCCCCTAAGAACGGTGAAAGTACCCCAGCATAACCAAGAGATTGGCCAAATTTTAAGATAATTACATAAGCAAATATCGTTGCTAAACTTAGTCCACCACCAAATGCTAATGTTGTATTAGACCTAAATACGGATAAAGGTATGCCGCAAAAAATTACAATAAGACTAATAAAGGAGTATGCAAGCTTGTAATGTAAATCAACTTCCCATTTTAATGTATTTACACCATTACTTTTTAATGTTGCAATTTGACCCTTAAGCTCATTGTAAGATCGTTCTTCTGATGAGCCGCTTGTTTGCGTGATATCTTGAGGAGAAAAATTTAAACTCAATAGAGAGTCTTGATTCGATCTTGCAAGAATAGTTTCATATCCTGTGTCATCAAATTCTCTAATAGAAAAATTCCTTAACTCCCATTTTGATTCTTCTGCATTCCAAATACCTTTTTTTGCATCAATTCTTTTTCTCATTTTTCCATCATTGAGTTCCATAAGATTTAAATTTACTATGACTTGATTCATACTATTATATTTGTCAATTGCAATGAGTTCACTTTGATTCTTTTGAAAATATATATTTTCAAACACTGATTTATCTTTACGAGCACTCTTATTTTTTTGTAAGTAATTTTTCTTTAATTCATTTTGTATTTTATTATTTTTTATAACGACAGTGTTGTCAAAGAAAAAAGATCCAATACTTAATAATAATCCTAAAAATAGTACAGGCATTGATAATCGATAGAGACTTAATCCTGATGATTTGAAAACTAACCATTCTTTTTTTTGTACCATCATACCATAAGTAAATACGGATGCTACTAGGCATGTGACAGGGATAGTAACGCTAATCATCGAAGGGATAGCAGCGATATAATATTCAATCAAAATAGCATTTGTTACTTCATTATCGATAAACTTATTCAAGTTTTCGAAAATATCAACAATAAGCGATATTAGGGTAAAGAATAGAGATACAAATAGAAATGTGATCGAAAATTCTCTAAGAATATAATAGTCAATTTTTTTCATTATATTGTTAACTTACTTAATCATGGATTTAATTAACAATTTTTTTGCAAATTTATCAAATTTCCTTTGGGGGAACTTTGGAGTAGCCAATTTAGTAATTGGTGGAGGTATATTTTTTCTAATTTATTCAAGATTAACCCCATTTAGATACTTTAAGCATGCTTTTGACATACTTCTAGGTAAATATGACGATCCAGATGATGATGGTCAAATTTCGCACTTTCAGGCACTATCTACAGCCTTATCAAGTACGGTTGGAATAGGTAATATCGCTGGTGTAGCAGTTGCTATATCTTTAGGAGGGCCTGGAGCATTATTTTGGATGTGGGTTAGCGCTATAGTAGGCATGGCGACCAAGTTTTTTACATGCTCTCTTGGTATTATGTTTAGAGGGTATGATTCTGAGAATGAATTGCAGGGTGGACCTATGTATGTCATTGAGCAGGGCATGGGTAAAAAATTTAAATTTCTATCGTATTGGTTTAGTATTGCTGGGCTTGTTGGATGTTTATCCTTACTGCAAGTAAATCAGTTAACTCAGATACTATCAGATCAGCTGATTAAAGCCAATCCAACTATTGGTACAGCAATTCCATTGGATTTAACTATAGGAATTGTTATTTCCTTAATAGTGTCAGTAGTCATTTTTGGAGGTCTACAGCGTATTGCGGATGTGGCTTCTAAGATTGTACCATTTATGGTGCTCGTTTATCTCTCTGCTGGATTATTTATAGTGTTTTCAAATATTGCATTAGTACCATCAATTTTCAATCTAATTGTCACGAGCGCTTTTAATGGGAGTTCAGTTGCTGGAGGCTTTGTAGGAACAGCTGTTGTGATTAGTCAAGGATTTAGAAGGGCGGCATTCTCAAATGAAGCTGGAATGGGTACTGAGGTGATGGCTATTGGAGCATCAAAGAACAATGAACCAATTAGATCAGGCCTTGTAGCAATGATTGGTCCAGTGATTGATACGCTTATTGTATGTACCATTACCGGAATTGTTATTTTATTATCAGGCGATTGGATGACGGGAGAATTTTCTGGTGTTACTTTAACACAAAAGTCTTTTGCAAATCATCTTGGTGTTGTGGGCGACTTTATTTTGATTTTTTCAGTAGCAACTTTTGCTTTATCCACTATGTTTGGTTATTCATATTATGGGTGTAAATGTGCATCTTATTTATTTGGAACAGGTTCAAAAGTATATTATAGAATTTTCTATGTCATAACTCTTGTTCTTGGTTCAGTACTATCATTAGATTTAGCTGTTAATATTGTAGATGCAATGTTTGCTTTGATGGCTTTTCCAACTATGATATCGGCTATTTATTTATCACCGCACATTAAAAAAGAAGCTAAAAGATATTTTGAAAGTATTTAACAAGGGGAATTAATCAATGAAAACAATTTACATCTTTGATATGGATGGCACACTTACCCCATCAAGAAGAGAAATGACCCCTGACTTTGAAATTTTTTTTTCACAATGGGCAAAAGAGCATACTTTTTTTCTTGTAAGTGGAAGTAATCTAGAAAAAATTCAAGAACAAGTTCCTCAATATATTCTCGATCTTTCTGAAGGAGTATTTACATGTGGAGGGAATCAATTATGGTTAAATAATAAATTATCCTATAACCATGAGTTTAAACCATCAGAAGATTTACTGTCTTTTTTAAAAGAAGAAATAGAAAATAGCAACTATCCATTAAGAGCTGGAAATCATATTGAAGACAGAGGTTCTATGTTAAATTTTAGTATCGTTGGAAGAGACTGTTCTTTAGAGGAAAGATTAGATTATTTCAAGTATGATGTAAACACTCAAGAAAGAGCGAGTATTGCCAATGAGATTATAACTAGATGGGATAATCTTGATGCTGTCATAGGAGGACAAATATCTATTGATATTACACCTAGAGGGATGAATAAATCTCAAGTCTTAACTGAGGTTAAGAAATTCTACTCGGATGAACAGTATATTTTTATAGGTGATAGAACTATGAAGGGCGGTAATGACTATCCGTTAGCAAAGGTAATGCATGGTACACCTCATTGCTCTGTTTATCAAGCGGGAGAACCTTCGGCTGAAGACGGCTATAAAGACACACAAAAAATATTAGAAAAATTACGTGATAAATAAGAATCATCAAGAGTACAAAGATCTTTTTTTAAAAGAATTAAGCAAGCTTCAAGATATTGAAGGTCCATCATATCTTTATGATCCCATTAAATATATTCTTCAATCTAAAGGTAAAAGGTTAAGACCACTTATTGTCCAATTCTTAGGTGATTTATTTAATAATGATCCAAAGGATACCATGAATGGAGCAATGGGGGTAGAATTACTACATAATTTTACATTAGTGCATGACGATATTATGGATGGAGACGATCTCAGGCATAATGTTGCCACTATTCATAAAAAATGGGATAATGCTCGTGCTGTGCTAGCTGGAGATGGTTTAGGGTCGCTTGGACCAATCTTTATTGGAAAAATAAAAAAGAATACTTTAGATATTTTAACAAGATATAATGAAGTGATATTAGAAATATGTGAAGGACAAGCATATGATATGGAGTTTGAGTCAAGAGATGCTTCTGTGGATGAATATATTTTAATGAGTGAGAAAAAAACAGGATCTTTATTTGAACTTTGTTTTGAGATTCCTTCTTTGATAAGCGATGATTATTTAGAGTTTAAATCTCAATTAAAACAGCTTGGAAGGAATCTTGGTATTATTTTTCAGATACAAGATGATATTCTTGAAATGTCAACTTCTTCCGAGAATATGGGCAAGGGAACAATTTCTGATATCAAAAGAAATAAAAAGACAATCTTATCTAGTATGGCATTAGATCACGATAGAGATGGTTGGAACATTATGCAAGAGAGAATTAAAAATATTTCTTTGGAAGAAAAAAAGTTGATACTTAGAGATTATTATAGAAATGCTGGTATTATCGAGAAATCAAATGAATTATTATTAAATTTTGAAAATAAGTGTAAAGATATAATTAAATCTTTGCCAAATACGATTCATGATGATATAATAGTATTGTTAAA
>Ga0209403_10002915_pt1 | contig 19837 bp, 17 predicted proteins | sample ArcticOcean_MG_C_8_FD_187440 | JGI IMG/M metagenome (GOLD analysis project Ga0209403, IMG submission 187440) | Marine microbial communities from western Arctic Ocean - ArcticOcean_MG_CB11_86 (SPAdes) (version 2) | ecosystem: Environmental > Aquatic > Marine > Oceanic | place: Arctic Ocean... | reverse complement strand
ACTATGGATCACACTATTGTTGATGAAAAAATGATAAACGAAGGTGTGTTTTTTGATGGTTCTTCTATTGCTGGTTGGAAGGCTATCAATGAATCAGACATGATCCTAAAACCTGATACATCAAGATTAGTTATGGATCCCTTCACATCTCACAATACACTGATACTTTTCTGTGATATTTTAGATGCTGTTAAAAAATTTCCTTATGAAAGAGACCCAAGAGGAACGGCTAAAAAAGCAGAAGAATATTTAAAAAAATCTGGTGTTGGAGATAAAGCTTTCTTTGGTCCAGAACCAGAGTTTTTTGTATTTGATGATGTTAGAATTAATAACGAGCCAAGTAACACAGGTTTTAAAATAGACAGTAAGGAAGGTCCTTATAATTCAGGAACAGAATATGCCAATGGGAACATGGGACACAGACCACCGGTAAAAGGTGGATATTTTCCTGTACCTCCAGTTGATAGTGAACAAGATATGAGAAGTGAATACCTAAAAAGTTTAAAAGAAGTTGGTATCAAAGTTGAAAAACATCATCACGAAGTTGCTCCAAGTCAGCACGAGTTAGGAATGTATTTTTCAACTTTGGTTGATCAAGCAGATAACGTTCAATTATACAAATATGTAGTTCAAATGGTTACTCATTCATTTGGTAAAACTGCAACATTTATGCCAAAACCTATTGCTGGTGATAATGGCTCTGGGATGCACATTCATCAATCTATCTGGAAAAATGATAAACCTGTTTTTTCTGGTGAAGCTTATGCAGGGTTATCAGAAACTGCATTATATTATATTGGTGGTATTTTAAAACATGCCAAAGCAATTAATGCTTTTTCAAACTCTACAACAAATAGTTACAAAAGATTAATCCCAGGTTTTGAAGCACCAGTTCTATTAGCATACTCTGCAAGAAATAGATCTGCTTCTTGTCGTATACCAATTTCATTAAGTAAAAATGGAGCAAGATGCGAAATAAGATTTCCTGATGCCTCTGGAAATCCTTATCTAACTTTTGCGGCTATGCTTATGGCTGGTTTAGATGGAATTAAAAATAAAATACATCCAGGTGAATCTTTTGATAAAGATCTTTATGAATTGCCGCCTGAAGAAGTTAAAAATATACCAACAGTTTGCGGCTCTCTAAGAGAGGCTATGGAAAGTTTAGATAAAGATAGAGAGTTTTTAACTGAAGGTGGTGTTTTTACAGATGATCAAATTGATGCTTACATTGCATTAAAGTTTGAAGAGATACATAAATTTGAACACGCACCCCATCCAGTAGAATTTGAGATGTATTATAGTAGCTAAGATTAGTTACTGTCTAGTTGTTGCAATTTTATCTTTGTTAATTCCTTTTTTAACAACATAATTCTGCGTACCATTAGCACCAGTGTTTACTTCTGTTCGAAGAGTCTTGAAGAATGTTCTTTCTTTCAATGATTTCTCGAGAGATTTAACAAGATTTTTAAATTCAAACTTATTCATATGCAAATAATACATTAGATATGCATAATTTGCAATACTGCTATGCGTATTAGTTATATTATATTTTAAAAGACTCTCCACAACCACAACGCTCAGATTCATTGGGATTATTGAACACAAAAGATGAAGAAAACTCTTCTTTTTTATAGTCCATTTCAGTTCCTAAAAGATACATTACAGCTGCCGCGTCAACAAAAACTTTAACACCTTTATCTTCAATCATTTCATCCGTTGGATTAACTTCTTTAGCATACTCCATTGCATATGACATTCCTGCACAACCGCCAGATTTAACCGCAATCCTAACGCCAATTGAGCTTGATTCAATTCCAGACATAATTTCTTTAATACGGTTTGCAGCATTATCACTTAATTTAATTATAGGATTCATTATAAGTTTAACTCCAGTTTAGCTGCTTCAGACATCATTGATTTTTCCCAAGGCGGATCAAAAACTAAATCAAGATCAACTTCTTCTATACCCTCAACTTGCATAACACTATCTTTAACTTCTTTAGGTAAACTTTCAGCAACTGGACAATTAGGCGTGGTTAGAGTCATTATAATTTTAGCCTTGTCCTTTTTTACTTTAACATCGTAAATTAAACCTAATTCATAAATGTTAACCGGAAGTTCGGGGTCATAAATTTTTCTAATTTCTGTTATTATCTGTTCTCTTAAATCCATAATTTAATCTAATTTTCAGTATTAATTTCTTCTTGAGTATTGTCAATTGCTGAAATTAAAGTATGCCATGATAAAGTGGCACATTTAACCCTCATTGGATATTGTTTTACTCCAGATAAGCACATTAATTTGGTTTTTTCATCTTCTTCTAAATTTTTTGATTTTAATTCAGGATTTTCTTTAATCATACCCAAAAAATCATCTACAATTTCTTTAACCTCAACTTCTTCTTTTCCTTTAATTAAATCTGTCATAATTGATGCTGAGGCCATTGAGATTGCACAGCCACTTCCCTCAAAAGAAATATCTTCTACTTTTTTATTTTCATCTAACTTTAAGAATACATGAACGTTGTCACCACATAACGGGTTATTACCAATTGCATCTTTATTAAAATTTTCAGTTTTTCTTAAGTTACGTGGATTTTTTCCATGTTCTAAAATTATTTCTTGATAAAGTTCTTTTATATTCATTATAAATTAAAAATTTTTTTACAGTTGTTAATGGATTTGTTAAGTTGATCTAAATCTTCTTTTGTATTGTAAACGCCTAAAGATGCACGTGCACTTGCAGGTATTCCTAATTTATCATGTAAAATTTGACAACAATGATGTCCCGCTCTTATAGCAACACCATCTTCATCTAATATTGTAGCTATATCATGCGGATGAATACCTTTAATAGTAAAGGATAAAACTGCAGATCGCTGTTTAGGATTACCTATTATTTTAACAGAATTATTTTTTTTTAGAATTTCTTGGCCGTATTGAATCAGTTCTTGCTCATGCTTAATCACATCATCAATTCCAATTTTTTCTAAAAATTTTATAGACTGATCAAATGCTATGATTTGTGCGGTGGCCATTGTTCCAGCCTCATACTTATTAGGCAAATCACCATATGAAATATTATCTTTTGTAACATTGTTAATCATTCCTCCACCACCTTGATAAGGAGGTAATTCATCAAGCCATTGCTTTTTAGCATATAAAACTCCAAGACCAGTTGGTCCATACATTTTATGACAAGAAATAACATAAAAATCACTACCTATATCTTGCATATCTAGTTTTAAATGTGGAGCACCCTGACAACCATCAACTAAAACTACAATGCCTTTTGAATGTGCTAATTCTGTTATTTCTTTAACTGGTAAAACTGCCCCAGTAACATTTGATAAGTGCGTAATTGCAATTAATTTTGTCTTGGATGTTATTTTTTTTTCAATGCTTTCCAATGTAATCTCGCCCTCATCGTTGATTTCTGCAAATTCGATCTTAACACCTTTTGATTGTCTCAAAAAATGCCAAGGTACATAATTAGAGTGATGTTCAAGTTCTGTTAAAAGAATCTCATCACCTTCTTTTAAATATTTTTGGCCAAAGGTGTTAGCCACAAGATTAATTGCTTCAGTAGCACCCTTAGTGAATACAATTTCATTTTTATCCTTAGCATTAATATACTTTTGAACAGAAGATCTTGTATTTTCATAAAGATTGGTAGCTGCCACTGCTAAATAATGAACACTTCTACCCGTGTTTGAGAACTCATTTGTGTAAAAATCATTTACTCTATCAATTACGGATTGAGGTTTTTGAGATGAATTAGCACTATCAAGGTAGACAAGGTCGTTATTATGAACTTTGTTATTAAATATTGGAAATTCTTTTTTTATATTATCTATGCTCACTCTGCAATGCCCATTAAGTCTTTAATTAAACCTTTAATTTCTAAATCTGTAATTTTTTCAACCACATCCATCAAGAAACCATTAATTAATAATTCTTTTGACTGTTGGCGACTTAACCCACGTGACATTATATAAAATATTGAATCCTCATCTAAATTTCCTGATGTAGATCCATGCGAACACTTTACATCGTCTGCATAAATTTCAAGCTCTGGCTTTCCATCAAATTCTGTATTTTCATTTAAAAGTAAGGCTTTACTGAGCTGATAACCGTTAGTTTTTTGAGCTTTTGAATCCACAAAAATTTTACCTTGGTAGATACCTTTTGAATTATCATTTAAAACACTTTTTATCAGTTGATAACTTTTTGTATTTTCAGCTAAATGATTTATGTTAGTTTTAATTTCATGGTGCTGTGAATTTGATAAATTTATTATTCCATTAATAAATGCAGAACTGAACTGATCATTTAAATTACAATTAATTTCATTTTTAATAAACTTAGACCCAGTTGAAAAAATGAAGTTTTCGGAAATACTGTTTCTCTCTAAATTAATATTATTGTAAAAATATTTAATATTTGAGTTTTTTTTATGATCAATTTTATAGCTTTTGAGAATAGCATCTTGAGCAATATCAAAATTTTGAATAATGTTAATGAAATTGTCTTCTGAATTATCGTCGAATAAAGTGATGAGCTTTAAGTTGCTGTTTTTTTCAAGAACTATGTCAGTTCTTAAATTAAGTGCGGTTGCTTTAACAGAATTATTAGTAATATTATAGATAATTAAAGGGTTATTGAATGAATAGTTCTCGTGAACTGTCACTTTAATATAGCTTGAGGCAAAAGCATTATTTAATGAAATTAATGGATTAACTTCTTTATGATTTTCATTAAGATCTAAAACTTTTAATAATGAAACTTTAGTTTTATCTTCATAACTTAGGTCAATGTTTGAAATTACCCCATTAACAAAAACTATTTTATTATTTTTAAATTTATTAATAAAAATATTTTCATCAACTTTGTCTGATGTTAAATTATTATAAAAATTTAAACCTTTAATATTGGACGAAATTATTTGATTTAAGTCTGAAAATTTCCAATCTTCTACTTTTTTATTCGGAAAACCATTTTCAGAAAATTGATTTAGATTTTTTCTTCTTACTTCTATATTCTTATTCGAAAATTTTGAGTTCGTAACTGTCTTATCAAAATCTATTTTTAATTGATCAATCATTTAGTTTAAATTTTCATATCCTTTGCTTTCAAGTTCTAATGCAAGTTCAGGACCACCAGACTTAACTATTTTCCCATTAATTAAAACATGCACGAAGTCAGGTTTTATATAATTTAGTAGCCTTTGATAATGAGTAATAATTAAAAAAGAACTTTCTTTACTTCTTAATGCGTTAACTCCTTCTGATACAGTTTTTAAAGCATCAATATCAAGGCCAGAGTCTGTTTCGTCAAGTATCGATAGTTTTGGATTTAATATAGACATTTGTAAAATTTCATTTTTCTTTTTTTCTCCACCAGAAAATCCTACATTTAACTGTCTACTTAGAATTTTTTCATCAAACTTTAATTCGGCAGCTTTTTGTTTAACTAATTTTAAAAATTCAATTGCATCTAATTCTTTTTCTCCTTTTGCTTTTTTGATTGCATTTAAAGAGGTTTTCAAAAAAATATTAGTATTTACACCTGGAATTTCTAAAGGATATTGAAATGCTAAGAATATTCCCTTATGAGCTCTTTCTTCAATTTCTAAATCTAACAAATTTTCATTTAAATATTTAGCTTCACCACTAATTGAGTAACCTTTTTTTCCAGAAAGAACATTGGAAAGTGTGCTTTTACCAGAGCCATTAGGACCCATAATCGCATGAACTTCTCCTGGCTTAATATCCAAGTTTAAACCTTTTAGTATTTCTTTATTGTCTATTTTTGCTTTAAGATTTTTAATTTGTAACATTTATCCAACACTCCCTTCTAAGCTTATTCCAACCAATTTTTGTGCTTCTACTGCAAACTCCATTGGCAATTGCTGCAATACTTCCTTACAGAATCCATTAACTATTAAACTAACGGCCTCTTCTTGATTCAATCCTCTTTGGTTGCAATAAAACAATTGTTCATCACTAATTTTTGAAGTTGTTGCCTCATGCTCTATATTTGAGCTTGAGTTTTTGTTTTTAATATAAGGAACAGTATGTGCGCCACACTTATTTCCCATTAAGAGGGAGTCACATTGTGTAAAATTCCTAGCATTATCAGCGTTTCTTGAGATGTCCACTAAGCCTCTATAGGTATTGTCTGCAAAACCAGCTGATATACCTTTTGAAATTATCTTACTTTTTGTGTTTTTTCCAAGGTGAATCATTTTTGTTCCTGTGTCTGCTTTTTGATGATTGTTGGTAATAGCTATTGAATAAAATTCTCCAACAGAATTATCACCTTTTAAAATACAGCTTGGGTATTTCCAGGTAATTGCAGAACCAGTCTCAACCTGTGTCCATGAAATTTTTGAATTTTTTCCCTTACATAAGCCTCTCTTAGTAACAAAATTATAAATTCCACCTTTTCCATCTTTATCACCAGGGTACCAATTTTGTACTGTTGAATATTTAATTTCAGCATCATCTAATGCAATTAATTCTACATTTGCAGCATGCAATTGATTCTCATCTCTCATTGGTGCTGTGCAACCCTCTAGATAACTAACATAACTTCCTTTGTCAGCAATAATTAATGTTCTTTCGAATTGACCTGTCTCTGTAGCGTTAATTCTAAAATATGTTGAAAGTTCCATTGGACATCTAACGCCTTCTGGAATGTAAACAAATGAACCATCCGTAAATACTGCAGAATTCAATGTTGCAAAGTAATGATCTGACAATGGAATTACCGATCCAAGATATTTTTTTACAAGTTCGGAGTGCTCTTGAATTGCTTCAGACATTGAACAAAAAATTATTCCTTTTTTGTTTAACTCACCTTTAAAAGTTGTTGCAACAGATACTGAATCAAATACAGCATCTACGGCTATACCATTTAATCTTGCTTGTTCTTGTAATGGTATTCCTAGTTTTTTATATGTTTCTAGTAACTTTGGATCCAACTCATCTAAACTTTTAGGTTTATCATCCATGCTTTTTGGTGCAGAATAATAATAAAGGTCTTGATAGTCTATTTTAGGATATTTTGGTTTTTGCCAATTTGGTTCTTTTAATTGTTTTAGTCTTTCAAAAGCTTTGAGTCTCCAATCAAGCATCCATTTAGGTTCTTTTTTTATATTTGAAATAAATTTAATAACTTCTTCGTTTAATCCTTTGGGGGCTCTTGTATTTTCAATATCAGTTGAAAAACCATATTTATAATCTTTTAATTTTTCTATTTCTTTTTCTCTAGCGTCCATTTTAATTTCTACTTTCTGAGGTATTGCTTATAAGGTCTTTTAAATTTTTTTGTTCAAAAAAATAATTGATATGTATTTCAAGTTCATCCCACAAATTGTGAGTAATGCATTTTGATGTTTTGCTATTACATCCTTTTTTTGACTCTTTTTTACATTGAACTGTTTTCACTTTTTCATCTACAGCATTAAGTATGTTTGCTAGTTTAATTTGAACAGGATCTTTGTTTAAAATGTACCCACCATTGGTACCTCTAATGCTTTTGACTATGTCGTGTTTTTTTAGTTTTGAAAATATTTGCTCTAGAAAATCTAATGATATTCCTTGTCTTAAAGATATATCTCTTAAAGATACAGGATTCACACTATTAAAATTAGCTAAATCAGCTAATGCCATTACTGCGTATCTACCTTTTGATGTTAATTTCATATTTACCTTTGTTTGTAAGGCCTTTTTATACAAACCTGACTAAATTAGTCAAGTATAGATTGCGTAAAAAAGTTAACATATTGTCGCTTAGTTATGATAGATCTAATTTTTTTTGAGAATAATAATCAATAACACTTATGGATAATAAAATCGTAGAAGTTTTTATACCGGGTCCTATCGGCAGAATGGAAGCCAAGTATTATAAAAGTAATAAAATTACATCACCAATAGCTTTAGTATTGCAACCTCACCCTCAGTATGGAGGGACAATGAATAATAAAGTTGTAGTAGATACATTTCACACTTTTATGGAAAATGAATTTTCAGTTTGTAGAGTAAATTTTAGAGGTGTTGGTAAAAGTGATGGCGAATTTGATAATGGGCAAGGTGAACTAGCAGATGCTGCTGCTGCTTTGGATTGGCTCGAGAGAGAAAATTTTGATAACTCTCAATGTTGGGTTTCTGGATTTTCTTTTGGCTCACTAATAGCCATGCAGTTACTTATGAGAAGACCAGAGATAAATAGATTTATTGCTATATCACCACAACCCAATGTGTATGATTTTTCATTTTTATCCCCTTGCCCAACATCAGGTTTAATGATCTATGGAAAAAAAGATGAACTAGTTCCCTTAGAACATATTACCGATCTAGATAAAAGATTAAGCGCACAAAAAGGAATTAAAGTTGATTTTCAAGCGATAAATGATGCTAACCATTTTTTTACTAAAACTGAAGATGTTTTGGTAGATAGCTTAGACAAATATATTAAAAAAGAATCTGCTTTATTTTAATAATTTTCAATTAAAACCCCACCCATACAAGAATTCTTAACATTGGTTGTTTTAGGAAAAGATATTACCTTTTTTAAATAAGATCGGATTGCAATATAAGCAAAAGCTTGTGATTCAATAAAATCACCATCAATTTTATAATCATCTATTAAAGATAGACACATGTTAGATGGAAGTTTTTTTTTAATACTATCAATTAAAAATGAGTTTTTTCTGCCTCCTCCACAAATAAGTATGTTTAGCTCTCTAGTGTTATTTAAATTAATAGAATTAATGATTGATTGATAAATAATGTTTACAGTAAAATCAGCTAAAGTTGAAAGACCATCTTCCAATGAAAGTCCACGCACAAAATTTAAATCAAAATCTTTCACGTCAAAAGAAAGGTTGTTATTATTTTTTATACTATCAAAGTTATCAATTGCCTGATCCAAGACAGTTTTATTTGTTTTACCAGCTTTAGCTAATTCTCCATTTTTATCAAATCTTTCTGCACTATTTTTTCTTGTCCATTCATCCAATAAACAATTGCCTGGTCCAATGTCATAACTTTTTAAATCATTAAAATCTTTGGAAGAAATTATTGTTATATTGGCTATCCCCCCAATATTTAAAATACATGCGGGTAGTTTAATTTGATTTTGGTTTGCTAATATTTGGTGAAAAATAGGTGCTAAAGGTGCTCCTTGCCCACCATTAATTATATCATTTTCTCTAAAATTATAGACAACTTTTTTCTTTAATAGCCTTGATAGTAAATCAGCATCACCAAGTTGTCTTGAAATTTTTTCATTTGCACTGTGAAATATAGTTTGTCCATGAAATCCTATTAAATCAATATCGAAAGAATAATCGCTAATAATTTTTTTGCATACAGAAGCGTGAAATAATGTAATTTTTCTCTCAAGATCATTTAGTACAATTGAATTAATCTCTAGATCTCTAGAAGAATTGATCTTATTTCTAATATTAACCAATTCTCTATATATTTCCTCATCATATTTAAAGTATTGATCAAAAACTACTTTATATTTATCCTCACCATTTGATTTAATAATGGATGCATCAACTCCATCCATTGAAGTCCCACTCATTAATCCTAAGGATGTATAAATTTTTTCCATTCTTATTTTTTTTTAATAAATATTGTATATTGTAGTTAGCATATTTATGAATAAATTTTTATCGGAATTTAAAGAAAGAGGTTTCTTCTATCAGTGTACTGGAGAAGAGGCTTTATCTAAGCTACTAGATAAAGAAAAAATTAATGCCTATATTGGATTTGATTGTACGGCAGAAAGTCTTCATGTTGGTAGTTTACTGCAAATCATGTGTTTGCGATTATTACAAAAACATGGTCATCGTCCAATTGTATTATTAGGAGATGGAACAACAAGAATAGGTGATCCTTCTGGTAAAGATAAGACAAGAACAATTTTATCAGAGGATGAAATTGAAAAAAATATTAATAACATAGAAAAAATTTTAAAAAATTTTTTGGATGATAAAAATCCAAAAACTAGACCTATTTTTGTAAATAATTATTCTTGGCTCAAAAATTTAAATTATATTTCTTTTTTAAGAGACATAGGAAAACATTTTACAATTAACAAAATGCTAAGTTTTGACAGTGTAAAGATAAGACTGGAAAGAGAACAATCATTAAGCTACATGGAATTTAACTATATGATATTACAAGCTTATGATTTTTTAGAGCTTAATAAAACAGAAAATTGCATGCTTCAAATTGGTGGATCTGATCAATGGGGTAACATTGTCAATGGTGTGGAATTAATAAAAAGACATTCCAATAATCACGTTTATGGTTTAACCACACCCTTAATAACATTGGCATCAGGTGCCAAGATGGGAAAAACTGAATCTGGTGCTATCTGGTTAGATAAAAAATTTCTTTCTCCTTATGATTATTGGCAATTTTGGAGAAACATAGATGACCGAGATGTTTTGAAATTCATTAAAATTTTTACAGATATAGATGTTTATCAGATCGAAAAAATTAAAAACAATAATATTAATGAATTAAAAATCCTACTAGCTAATAAAGCGACAGAAATGTTGCATGGTGAAAAAGAAGCCAAAAATAGTGAAGAAACAGCAAAACAAACATTTGCTGATAATTCTTTAGGAAAAAACCTACCTTCTGTCTCAGTAAGCAAAAAAGAATTTAAGGAAAAAATGACTATTATAGATTTAATAATCTTGTCTAAATTAGAAAGTTCAAAGAGTGAGATCAGAAGATTAATTAAAGGGAATGGAATTAAAATAAATAATCAAGTTGTCGCTGATGAAAAATTAATCGTTACTAAAGATTTATTTCAAAATAATTTGATTAAGCTCTCTTTGGGTAAAAAAAGACACATTAAAATTGAATTAAGTTAATTCTTTTTAATTTTCTCTAAAGTTCTAGTTATAAATCTTGGTGTTAAAGATTTAATAGGATTTACTGTTGTTTTTAATTTTTTTGGTGGTCCTTTAATTTTGAAACTAACACCAAATACTCCCTCACCAACCTTTTCTCCAATCAAGATTTTTCCCAACAAAGGTATTGAGGCTATAGATCTATTTATTGTTGTAGCTGGTACCAGTGTTCCCCTCAAACTAACCAGTTGCTTTGTCTCAATATATCCATCCATTAATATTGAAACAGCAGGACCTATTGCATACATTTCCTCTATGGTCATTAATCCTTTTTTATTTGTAAATTTCATTTCAAAATCTGTGAAACGAATACCCTCACCAGTCAAAAGATCAGCAATACCCTGAAGAGATGCCAAACTTAGTAATTTAGCAAAAACAGGCACTTCCTTAACTTTAAAATTATCTATAATTAGTAATGAATTAGAAATACCATTTTTCTTTATAGAGTGAAAATCTAAATATCCCTCTTCAAAACCTTTTATAAATTTATATCTTCTAATTAAAGGTTTTGGGTATCCTGTAAAAAAAGTAGTTATTTTCTGATTTTTTTTATTAGTTTTAATAGATAATCTTATTTTTTTTTCATTTGGAAATACAGATTCTAATTTTAGGTCATTTATTTTATTATTCTTATAATTTATGTTTCCTGAAAGATTACTTATGAAGTTTATATTATCGATGTAAGTTTTTTTAATATTAAGGGTAATTTTTGAATTTAAATTGCTGAATATAGAGTTGTCATCATCCTCATTATCCATTACTTCATTAATTATTTTTGAGGCGTCAAAACTCTTTCCTTCTAGAGTATAATTGTTTTTATTTTTCTTTAAGTAAATGTGATTGTAAATTTTATTATCATTTTTATAATTAAACTCAAGCAAGCCAATATCAGAAATTTTTAATTCATTATCTAAATTTAGGTTTTTTAATAAAATGCTATTATTGTTTTCTATTAAAGAGATCTCATTAAAAAAAAATTTTTTATTATCATTTAAGACACCTTCTATTTTTATTAATGCTTTTTTATTTTTTTCTTTTTTGTATTGTAGTTCATTAATCAAAATATTTTGTTTAATTTCAAAAACTTTTTTGAAATAATATTGATTATTTTTTTTAGTAATTTCATAACTTATTTTATCTTCATTATCTTCAAGTAATATTTTACCTGTTCCTATAATTTTAGTTCTATTTTTATTATAATTGAACTTAATCTTATGATCTTTCAAATCTATTAATTCTTTGATTTCTGGAAAATACTTTTGAATAGATTGAAAATTATTTTTGTAAGTTAATTTGCTTAAATTAATTTCAGAATTAATATTAAGATCACTAAATTTAAGCTTCTTATTAACATCAAAAGAAAAATCATTATCTGATATAAAGTTAAGACTCTTTAGATTTAAATCTATAAAATAATTACTTAATAAACCTTGGATTTCATCAGATGAAATATCTTTTTCCTTATTTAGGATTTTACCATTAACTATAAATGAATTATTTTTTTCTTCTATTTTAATGAAGGGAGAATTAAGTTTAATTTTATTAAATTGTGTATCTATTTCTGAAAATTTATATTTTTTTTCTTTAATATTAAAAATAAAATTTAGATTCTTTAATTTATATTTTTTTAATATTTTTATTTCTAAATTTTTTACAAATCCATTAATCTTATAATTATCTTTTATGTTTCCTTTTTTATCAAAATTTAAATCTATATTACCTTTTAGGTAACCATCTTTAATCATCATTTCTAATAAGAATAGTTTCGGATCATTTTTTTGAGACCTTATAAATGATACTAAATTTTTGGCCTTTATAGATTTTAATGATATTTGTAAATTATCTATCATAAATTGATTTTTAAATAACTGTAATAAAGATATTTTTGTTTTTAAACTCTCTAACTCTATTTTTTTATTATTAAATAATATTCTAGCATCTAAAGTTATAATGTTAGCTTTAAGATCTAATGGACTTAAGGTTATTTTAATAGTTTTTAAATCTAAATTAATCCCTTTATTAGCTTCTGATATTTTATTCTTAATTTGATTATTGAACTTTGTAGTTTTTATTCCATAAATACTGAGATAAAAAATTACTAAAACTAAAATTAAAGATATGATTGATAAAATTTTAACTATTTTTTTAATCATTTAACTTTATACAATGAACTTTCTAAAAAGTCGTCTATTTCACCATCTAATATCTTATCTGGATTTGAACTTTCAAAGCTAGTTCTATTATCTTTAACCATCCTATAAGGGTGAAGAACGTAAGATCTAATTTGATGTCCCCAACCTATTTCTGATTTTGAAAATTCTACTGTTTGACTTTCTTTCTCTTTTTTTTTCATTTCAAAATCATAAAGTCTTGCTCTAAGCATATTCATGCAGGTATCTTTATTTTTATGTTGAGATCTTTCATTCTGACATTGAACAACTATTTTAGATGGTATATGTGTAATTCTGACAGCGCTATCTGTTGTGTTTACATGCTGACCTCCTGCTCCACTAGACCTGTATGTGTCAATCCTCAAATCTTTTTCTATAATTTCAATATTAATATTTTCATCCACCACAGGATAAATCCAAACACTTGCAAAACTTGTATGTCTTCTTGCTCCTGAATCAAATGGAGAAATTCTCACCAGTCTATGAATTCCTGACTCAGATTTTAACCATCCAAATACATAATCTCCTTCAATTTTTATAGTTGAAGATTTTATGCCTGCTTCATCTCCTTTATGTTCACTTATCAAGTGTGATTTAAAACCTTTTATAACCGACCACTTTAAATACATTCTTCTTAACATTTCAGCCCAGTCCTGACTTTCAGTACCACCTGCACCAGCGTGAATTTCTATATAACTATCAAGACTATCAGTTTCATTTGATAGGAAGCATTTTGTTTCATTTTTTTTAGCTAATTTTTTTAAATCTTCAATGTTTTCTAAAACTTCAGTAATTATTGATTGATTTTTTTCCTCTAAAGCTAATTCATTTAACTCATGTAAATCCTTTAAAGACTTAACAGAATTATCATATGATTTTATTAGCTCTTCATATAACTTTTTTTCTTTAATTATTTTTTGTGAGCTTGTTTTATCTTGCCAGAAATTGCTCTCTAGCATTTTTTGATTATTTTTTTCTAACTTTGAGTGAATATTATTTTTTTCAAAGATACTCCTTAACTCTTTGATTTATTTTTTCTATTTCAAATCTATGATTTAAATATTCGTTTTCCATTAATAAAACCTTAATATATTGTTATTTTTTAATCTATTATTAATATCTCTATTTAACGCACTATCTATATCTATATTTTTATAAGCCTCAATTATGGTTGATTTACTCTCAGTCATAGCTTTCTCACCTGTTACTGAGTCAATAACTCTCATTAAAATATCATCTGCAACTTTAAATGGTCTTGCATCTTCTTTTTTAATTGCCCTTTTTACAAAACTTTTAAAAATTGGTAATGCTGTTTTCGCACCTGTCTCATACCTTCCTAAAGATTTTGGGTTGTCCGAACCAACGTATACACCTATTGCAAGTTTTGAAGTAAAGCCAATAAACCAAGTGTCAGTATTACCGTTAGTGGTACCTGTTTTTCCAGCTAAAACTAAATTAAGATCTTTTAAATTTTTTCCTGTTCCATTCTGAACGGTACCTTCTAATATTGAAGTCATCTGATATGCTGTTTGAGGAGAAAAAATTTGAAAAAAATTATCTTTTACTTCTGGATAATTTTTGCTTAAAAAAGATATTTGGTCACAGTTTATACATTTTCTTTTTTCATTATTAAACATTGTATTTCCTTCACTATCTTGAATTCGATCAATCATTATCGGTTTTACTAACTTTCCACCATTAACGAATGAACAATAAGCAGATGTAAGTTTTAACAAAGTTGTTTCAGCCGAACCCAATGAAATAGATAATAATTCACTTGGATTATCATAAATACCTAATTGTTTTGTAAAATTAACTATTTTTCTTAAACCAAGGTCTTGAGCAATTCTAACTGTCATTAAATTTCTAGATTTTTCTAATCCCATTCTTAGTGTTGATGGTCCATAAAATTTTTTTCCATAATTTTCTGGTTTCCACATTTTCAAATCAACACCTTGTTCTAACACTAAAGGTGCGTCTAAAATTAAAGTAGATGGTGTATAGCCATTTTCAAGTGCTAGCGCATAAATAAATGGTTTAAAAGCTGAACCAGGCTGCCTTAATGCCTGAGTTGCCCTATTAAATTCACTTTTTTTAAAACTAAAGCCACCACTTAATGCCAAGACTCTTCCTGTAAAAGGATCCATTACAACTATGCCTCCATTCACTAAAGGTAATTGTCTTAAATTAAATATATTGCTATTTATGCTCTCTACATAAATTACGTCTCCAATTTTTAATATCTCATTAAATTCCTTTTTGATCCAAGAAATATTTTCATATTTAATAATCCCATTCAATTCATTCTCAGTTTCAATTTCTACAGAAAATTTATTAATTTTTTTTACTATTGCTAAATTCCAATTAATTGATTTTTCTAACCTAAATTTATCTAGATTATCTTTCCATTTATTTAATTTTTGACCTGTTAATAATGGTCCACGCCATCCTTTTCTTTTATCATAACTTAACAAGCCTTCTCTTAAAGATTCTATGGCAATTTTTTGTAAATTTAGATTTATTGGAGTGCTAATATTTAATCCTTGTTTATAAACTTTATCAAATCCAAGTTGATCAATAACATCTTTTCTAATGTCTTCAACGTAATAGCTTGTGTCTTCTGTAAAGGTTTTTTTTCTTTTTTTTAATATAATTTCCTTATTAAGAAATTTATTATATTCAATTTTATTTATATAATTATTTTCATATAAATTTTTTAAAACAAGATCTCTTCTAAATTTAGCTAGATCTATATCTTTATAGGGACTGTATCTACTTGGAGCTTTTGGTAATGCGGCCAATAAGGCAGCCTCATCATAATTTAATTCACTAATTGACTTATCAAAATATTCTAAACTTGCGGAGGCGACACCATAAGCGCCTCCTCCAAGATAAATTTGGTTTAAATACAGTTCTAATATTCTTTCTTTTGAAAGAGCTCTTTCTATTCTAAATGCCAAGATTGCTTCTTTTATCTTTCTATTTAAGCTTACCTCATTAGTTAATAAAAAATTTTTTGCCACTTGTTGTGTTATAGTTGATGCACCTTCCAACCTTCTTGATGACACGATATTTGAAATATTATTAACTATTGCTCTTAAAACACCTTTTGCATCTACTCCGGGGTGTGAATAAAAATTTTTATCTTCAGCGGATAAAAAAGAGTTGATTACTTTTGCTGATATTGCATTATAGGGAACAAATATTCTTTTTTCTGTAGAAAAATCATTCACCAATTCCCCATCACCTGAATAAACTTTACTTGAAACTGATGGTTTGTAGCTCTTAAGAAATTTGTAATCTGGTAAATTATTAGAAAAAGCCCATAAAATAGCCAATATAGAAAATGCAGTTAATAGACCCAAACTTAAAATTAGTATAAATATTTTTTTAATAATTTGGTACATTTTAGTATAATATACATGTGAATTTGTTAAAGTTAAGGCATTAGAATTCAAACAAAATTGAAAATTATTTAAATAAAATGAAACAATTAATCAAAAATATATGGATAAAAATTTATACATTGATGCTTCGCATCCTAATGAGACTAGAGTCGTACTTAAATCAGGTGACAATATTGAAGACTATGAGTACGAAGGTTTAAAGAACAACCTAATCAAGAATAATATATACCTTGGAAAAGTTAGTCGTGTAGAGCCATCTTTGCAAGCTGCCTTTATTGATTTTGGAAAGGATAGACATGGTTTTTTATCTTTTAATGATATTCAGTCAGACTACTATCAAATTCCTCAAAGTGATTTAGCTAAAATAAAAAAAGAAGAAGAAAATGAAAGAGAAGAACTTTTAAAAGAAAGCGAAAAGGAAGAGCAAAAAAATATTAACGAGGGTAACTTAGACGGTAATGATCCTGTCGAAATTAAACTTGAATCAGAAATAGAATTAAATTCATCTGAAGAATCAATACCAACAAATGAATCGACAATAATTGAAGGCACTGATCAAGAGACACAGGTTCCTGAAATAAAAAAACCAACGCCAAGATTCAGATCTAAAAGATATAAAATACAAGAAGTTATAAAGCCTAATCAAGTAATCTTGATACAAGTATTAAAAGATGAAAGAGGTCAAAAAGGAGCTGCATTAAGTACTTTTATTTCTATTGCTGGGAAATATATAGTTTTAATGCCTAATACCTCAAAGGGTGGTGGAATATCTCGAAAAATTTTTAATCCTGGTGAGAGAAAAAAAATTAGAACAATTTTAAACGATATAACTATACCAAAAGAAATGGGGCTTATTGTTAGAACAGCCGGATCAAATAAAACAAAAAATGATATAGATCATGACCTTAAAGCATTGATAAAAACTTGGAATGAAATTAAAGAAACTGCTTTAAATTCTATAGCTCCATCTTTAATTCACCAAGAAAGTGATATCATAAAAAGAACTTTGAGAGATATGTATAATGAAGATACAAATAAGATAGTGATCGAAGGTAACGATGGTTATAAAAAGGCGCAAAGTTTCATGAAATTAATGATGCCATCTCATGTTAAAAAAATAAAAAAATATAGAGAAAAAGTTTCTTTATTTTTCAAGGAAAATATAGAAGAAAAATTAAACCAAATCTATGACTCGGAAGTTAAGCTAAAATCTGGTGGGTACTTAGTAATTAATCCAACAGAAGCATTAGTTTCAATTGATATAAATTCTGGAAGTTCAATAAAGCAAAAAAATGTTGAAAGCACTGCTTTAGATACAAATCTTGAAGCAGCAGAAGAAATATCAAGACAAATTAAAATCAGAGATTTATCTGGTTTAATAATCATTGATTTTATTGATATGTTAAGCTTTGGAAATAGAAGATTGGTTGAGAGAAAAATTAAAGAAAAATGTCGAACAGATAGAGCAAGAATTCAAATAGGAAGAATTAGTAATTTTGGATTATTAGAAATGTCCAGACAAAGACTGCGTGAAAGTGCTGTTAAATGGAAAATAACCCTTACAGATGAATCTTTTGCTATGAAAATTCTTAAATTGGTAGAGGTCAAAGCTGTTTTAAGCAAGGCAAAGTTTGTAGAACTAAAAATATGTGAAAAAATATCAGACTTCATGAAAGAAAATTTCATTGAAGATTTAAAATATTTTGAAGGAAAAAATTTGATTAAAATCAATATTATTGCAGATAATTCTCTTATTATTCCTGAATATATAATTGATCTTCAGAATAAAACTAAAAAAACAATAGAGATTGTAGAGCATATAGAAAAACTAAAAAATTTAGAAGAACAAAAAAAAGAAGTTAAATCTTTTGAAAGTCCAAATAAAAAAAAATCCTATAAGAAAAAAACTTTTTTTAAAAAAAAATTTTTTAAAAAACCTGCAGCTTAGATAATTCCTGTGGTTGGTGAGGATGCGCTTCCATATATAGATTTTTCCATACGTCCAGCTAAAAAAGATTGCCTTCCAGCAATAACACCATTTTTGAATGCTAATGCCATTTGAAATGGTTTCTTAGCTTTTGCAATTGCTGTATTAGCTAATACTCCGTCACAGCCTAGCTCCATAGCAATAGCCGCGTCTGACGCTTGACCTAAGCCAGCATCAATTATTAAAGGAAGTTTTGTCTGACTTCTTATAATCTTAATATTTGTTGTGTTTTGAATTCCAAGTCCAGACCCTATAGGTGCTGCTAGAGGCATGATTGCACAAGCTCCAACATCTTCCAGTCTCTTTGCAATCAATGGATCATCATTGCAGTATACCATCACTTTAAATCCCTCTTTAGTTAAAATCTCAGTAGATTTTAAAGTTTCAATCATATCGGGAAATAAATTTTTTTTATCTCCCAACACTTCAAGTTTAACCAGTTTCCACCCACCAATTTCTCTAGCTAATCTTAACGTTCTAAGAGCATCTTCAGAATTAAAACATCCTGCTGTATTTGGAAGGTAAGTAATTTTTTTTGGATTTATATAATCCATCAATAATGGGTTTTTTTTATCTGAGATATTAACTCTTCTTACAGCTACTGTAACTATTTCTGCACCTGACAACTTTATAGCCTTCGCACATTCTGACATACTTTTGTATTTTCCAGTACCAACTATTAATCTGGAGGTAAATTTTTTTTTAGCTACTATTAATTTATCTTTTTGCATTTTTAACCGCCCCCAATAAAGTGGACTATTTCTATTTTGTCATTTTTTTTTAATTTAATTTTGTTTGTTTTATTTTTATCTATTATTTCTTGATTTAATTCAATTGCTACTTTTTTTAGAGGAATTTTTAGTTGTTTTAGAAAAATTGAGAGACTTAAATTTTCATTTATCACTGAAAATTTACCATTTATCTTAATTTTTATTTTTTTTATTTTTTTCATAATGTATAAGATTTGAATGAGTAATAATATTATAATTATTAATGGACCTAATCTTAATCTATTAGGTGAAAGAGAACAATCACAATATGGTTCTATAACTTTTGATGAGCTTAAAAAGAATTGTTTAAATAAAGCTAAAAAGTTGAGTATTGATTTAGAGTTTTCTCAATCAAATATAGAAGGTGAAATAGTTACACTTATACAGGAGGCTAAAAGTAAATTTGATGGCATAATTATTAATGCTGCGGGCTTTACCCATACATCTGTTGCGATTAGAGATGCTTTAGATATTTATAAAAAACCAATTATTGAACTTCACATATCAAATATATACAAAAGAGAGGAATTTAGACATAAATCATTAATTAGCGATATT